>JAAIGE0100845589.1_pt1 | contig 18449 bp, 18 predicted proteins | sample 6487951 | NCBI WGS metagenome assembly JAAIGE01 (sample SAMN13974128, study PRJNA590717) | phyllosphere metagenome | biome: tomato field; feature: multiple bacterial spot infested tomato fields; material: tomato leaves; isolation source: leaves from tomato fields | host: Solanum lycopersicum ...
ACGGCGTAGTCGCTGTCGGCCTTGCGCTTGGTGCGGCCGTGCTCGCCGGGAGCGTAGGGACGCTTCTCGAGGTAGCGGGCGGCCTTCGGGGTGAGCGCGACGCCGAGGGCGCGCGACAGACGCACCTTGCGGCGGTCCTGAGACTTCGTGGTCACGAAGGTCTCCTTCCGATGACGTGGTCGTGTCGATCACGACTCACGGACGTATCTCCATCTCTTCGCCCTGCTCGGACTGCACGCCGGGGCACGCCGAGAGGTCTTGGACAGAAGAGAGGGATGCCCGAAAACTGGGCTTCGAGCCGGTCGAGTCTATCAGACAGCGCCTGCCGCTCCCCCGACATCGTGCTCAGCGAGACTCCGGATCGATCACTCGCCGTCGAGGATCTTCCGCAGCTTCTCGACCCGTGTGCCGATGTCGCGCTCGACGCCGCGCGCGGTGGGTTGGTAGTACCGGCGTCCGCGCAGTTCGTCGGGCAGGTACTGCTGCGTCGCCACACCCACGTCGAGGTCGTGGGGATACACGTACCCCTTGCCGTGCCCGAGCCGCTTCGCGCCGGCGTAGTGGGCGTCGCGCAGATGCTTCGGCACGCGGCCGAAACCACCGGCCCGCACGTCGGCGATCGCCGCGTTGATGGCGTTGTAGGCGGCGTTCGACTTCGCGGTGGTCGCGAGATAGGCCGTGGCCTCGGCGAGCGGGATGCGGCCTTCGGGCATACCGATGAACGCGACGGCGTCGGATGCGGCGACCGCGATCGACAGCGCCTGCGGATCGGCGAGACCGATGTCTTCTGCCGCCGAGATCACGAGACGCCTCGCGATGAAGCGCGCGTCCTCGCCCGCCTCGATCATGCGGGCCAGGTAGTGCATCGCGGCATCGACGTCCGAGCCGCGGATCGACTTGATGAAGGCACTGATCACGTCGTAGTGCTCGTCGCCCTGGCGGTCGTAACGCAAGAGGGCGCGGTCGACGGCCTGCGACACATGATCGGCGGTGATGGTGGGCTTCGCGTCGTCAGCAGCGGCCTCGGTGGGCTCGGTCATGGTGGCCGCCGCCTCGAGCGAGGTCAGCGCGCGGCGGGCATCGCCCGAGGCCAGCCGTACCAGCGCCGTTCGCGCCTCGGGATCGAGGGCGACCGCGCCGGCCAATCCCCGGGCGTCGTCGACGGCCCGGTCGATGAGGCCGCCCAGGTCGTCGTCGCTGAGCGGCTTCAGGGTCAGCAGCAGTGATCGCGACAGCAGGGGCGCCACGACGGAGAACGACGGATTCTCGGTCGTCGCAGCGATCAGCAGCACCCAGCCGTTCTCGACGCCGGGCAGCAGCGCGTCTTGCTGCGCCTTGGTGAACCGATGGATCTCGTCGAGGAACAGGATCGTCGAGATGCCGTAGAGATCGCGCTGTGTCATCGCCTCTTGCATGACCTCACGAACGTCCTTGACGCCCGCGGTCACCGCGGAGAGCTCGACGAAACGACGACCCGACGAGCGGGCGATGGCCTGAGCGAGAGTCGTCTTGCCGGTGCCGGGCGGACCCCACAAGATCACCGACACCGCGCCGGAGCGATTGCCGTCGGGCGACGCGAGCGCGACCAGCGGGGAGCCGGGACGCAGCAGATGGCCCTGACCGGCGACCTCGTCGAGCGACACGGGACGCATACGCACGGCGAGCGGCGTCTGGCCCTGGAACAGCGCACTCGAATCGGTCACCTTCCCAGGCTAGTCGCGCCCGGTGACACCGGGTTTTGTCGCTCGACGATGCGGCGCCGTAGGCTTGACCGGCCCGACGGTCCGGGCACGGAGGAGGCATCGTGGCGGGTCGCGGCAAGCAGCGAGACGATCGCGCGGCGCAGGAGCGCGCTCGCGTGTATGCGGCTCGGCGCGAGTACCACGACGGACTCGCCCGCCGGCGCAGACGCGACAATCTCGTCGCCGGCATCGGCGGCGGCATCCTGATCCTCGCCGTCATCGGCGGGCAGACCGCGTACTTCACGGCCGGGCCGGGCGCCCCCGTGCCCACCCCGGCGATCACCGAGACGCCCGCGCCCACCCCGGCCCCGACGGACTCCCTGGCTCCCGCCCCCTCTTCCCCGATCACCCCGGTCCCGACCGACCTTCCCGACCCGACATCGTCCCCGACGCCGTGACGCTGCCGTACTAGGCTGTCGAGCGACCTGACCCCCATGCGGCGGATGCCGCGACGAGGTGCCTTCCGTGACTTCCACTCCTGACTCCACGACTTCTCCGACCGCCGACGCTCCCTGGGGGCGCGTCGATGACGACGGGACCGTCTCCGTCCGCGAGGGCGACCAGTGGCGCGTGGTCGGGCAGTACCCCGACGGCACGCCTGAAGAAGCTCTCGCCTACTTCACGCGCAAGTTCAGCGATCTCGCCGGCGAGGTCACCCTGGTCGAGGTGCGTCACCGCCGCGGCGGGGCGTCGGCCTCGGATCTGCGCTCGACCGTCGGCACCCTGCGCACCCGCGTCGCCGGCGCCGCAGCCGTCGGCGACCTCGCCGCACTCGACGCGCGCCTCGTCGCCCTCGAGTCCGAGCTGAGCGCCGCCTCCGAGACCGAGGCCGCCGAGGCCAAGCAGGCACTCGAGGCCGCGATCGCCGAGCGCACCGCCCTGGTCGAGGCCATCGAGGCCATCGCCGCCCGCGACCCTCAGTCGATCCAGTGGAAGACCACCTCGACCGAGGTCTCAGACCTGTTCGATCGCTGGCAGTCGCACCAGGCCGACGGACCCCGTCTTCCCCGCGGCACCGGTCAGCAGCTCTGGAAGCGGTTCCGCGACGCCCGCGCGATCATCGATCGCCACCGCCGCGAGTTCTACGCATCACTCGACGAGACGCACAAGTCCGCTCGCGATGCGAAGCAGCGGCTGATCGATCGCGCCGAGGCCCTCGCTCCTCGCGGCGAAGACGGAATCGGCGCATACCGCGATCTGCTCGAGGAGTGGAAGCGGGCGGGACGTGCCGGAAAGAAGGCCGACGACGCGCTCTGGGCTCGGTTCAAGGCGGCGGGCGACGCGCTGTACGGCGCACGCGCCGAACGCGAGCACGCCGACGCCGAGGCCTCGAAGGAGAAGATCGAAGCGAAGCGCGCGCTGCTCGACGAAGCCGCCGCGGTACCCGCCGAGAAGGACACCGCCGCGGCGCGAGCGCTGCTCACCGGCATCCAGCGCCGCTGGGACGACATCGGACGCATCTTCCCGCGCGACAAGGAGCGGGCACTCGATGACGAACTGCGCAAGATCGAGCAGTCGGTCCGATCGCGCGAAGACGCCGACTGGAAGAACAACAACCCCGAGACCAAGGCGCGCCAGGGCGACATGCTCTCGCAGCTGCACGATGCGATCGGCAAGCTCGAGGCCGACGTGGCCGCGGCGGAGAAGTCAGGAGACAAGCGGGCGATCGCACAGGCGACCGAGGCCCTCAACGCTCGCAAGGCGTGGCTGAACGCTCTCGGCGGCTGACCGGGTGACGCGCGGGCCGCGTCATCCCCTCTTCGCTTTCGGCTCTGCAGACGGCGGCCACGATCGCGTCTGTCCACAGATCGACGTTCGCGGCGTTCTCTCGAGGCTCCGCGAGCGAGACTGCGGTCATGACGTGGCCCTTCCTGTACCTTCCCGGCGACCGGCTGTCGGCGGCCGAGCTCTCCGCAGCGCGCCTCGACGGAGACCTGGTCGAGGTCGGCGAAGGGTTCATCCCCGCCGACGCCCTCGAGACGCGAGAGCTGCGCGCGGCGTCGCTGCGTCCACTCGTCGGTGACGGGCTCGTCGTGACCCACCGGTCCGCGGCATGGGTCCACGGCGCGCGACTCGATCCGCCGCGTCGGCACAGCGTGCAGCGTCTGAGCGCGACGCGCCTCCCCCACGTGATCCACGGCCGACTGCACTACCGCGACGGGCGGATGCCGCCGGCCGATGCCCTGCTGCTGGGAGGCATCGCCGTCACGACGGTCGCGCGCACGCTCGCCGACCTCGTGCGGGCCGACGTCGGCACGAAGGCCGAGGTCGGAGAAGACGCCGTCGCTCTCGCCGAGGCCTTTCCGGGCTCGACGCGGGCCGCGGCCGACCTGCTCGCGGCGGGACCCCCGGTGAGCTTCAAACGCCCGGCGCTGGCGTGGCTTCGCGCCCGGCTCGAACCGGGCCACGAGACCACGACAACCGAGACCACGACCGCCGAGAGGAGCGCCGCGAAGCGACGCCGCTCGTTCCGTCGTCAGGAGGAGGTGACCCGGTAGACGTCGTAGACGGCGTCGATCCGGCGCACGGCGTTGAGCACGCGATCGAGGTGGACGGTGTCGCCCATCTCGAAGACGAATCGGCTGATCGCCAGGCGGTCGTTGGTCGTCTGCACCGACGCCGACAGGATGTTCACGTGGTGCTCGCTGAGCACGCGGGTCACATCGCTGAGCAAGCCCGAGCGGTCGAGCGCCTCGACCTGGATGTGCACGAGGAAGACGCTCTTCGACGTCGGCGCCCACGAGACGTCGATCACGCGCTCGGGGTCGGCCATGAGCGACTTGACGTTGGTGCAGTCGGCGCGGTGCACCGAGACGCCGCTGCCGCGGGTCACGAAGCCGACGATCTCGTCGCCCGGCACCGGGGTGCAGCACTTGGCCAGCTTGACGAGGATGTCGGGAGCCCCGCGCACGAGCACGCCCGAGTCGCTGTTGCGCGACTGCCGCGAACGCCCGACTGCGGGAAGATCGATCGGGCCGGTTGAGGTGTCTTCCTGCGAACGGACGAGGGCGGTGACCTTCTCGATCACCGACTGCGTCGACACGTGCCCCTCGCCCACCGCCGCGTAGAGGGCCGTGACGTCCTCGTAGCGCAGCTGATGTGCGACCTCGGTCAGCGAGTCCTGGCCCATCAGGCGCTGCAGGGGCAGGTTCTGGCGACGCATCGCGCGCGCGATCGCGTCCTTGCCCTGCTCGACGGCCTCGTCGCGGCGTTCTTTGGTGAACCACCCACGGATCTTGTTGCGGGCGCGCGTGCTCTTGACGAAGCTCAGCCAGTCCTGGCTGGGGCCCGCATCCGGGTTCTTCGAGGTGAAGACCTCGACGACGTCGCCGCTGGACAGTGTCGATTCGAGCGGAACGAGGCGGCCGTTGACTTTGGCGCCCATGGTGCGATGCCCGACCTCGGTGTGCACCGCGTAGGCGAAATCGACGGGAGTCGCACCGGCGGGCAGACCGATGACCCGGCCCTTCGGCGTGAAGACGTAGACCTCTTTGGCCCCGATCTCGAATCGCAGCGAGTCGAGGAACTCACCGGGATCGGCCGTCTCTGCCTGCCAGTCCGAGATGTGCGCGAGCCAGGCCATGTCGGTGTCGACCGACTTCGAGTCGGCCTTGCCGACGCCGGCCATGCGCTCTTTGTACTTCCAATGGGCCGCGACACCGAACTCGGCCTGCTGGTGCATCTCGTTGGTGCGGATCTGGATCTCGACCGTGCGACCCCCGGGCCCGATCACGGTCGTGTGCAGCGACTGGTACAGGTTGAACTTGGGCGTGGCGATGTAGTCCTTGAACCGGCCCGGCAGCGGGGTCCAACGCGCGTGGATCGAGCCGAGCACCGCGTAGCAGTCGCGCACGGTGCCGACGAGCACGCGGATGCCGATGAGGTCGTAGATGTCGTCGAACTCGCGGCCGCGCACCACCATCTTCTGGTACACCGAATACAGCTGCTTCGGCCGCCCCATGACGCGTCCGCGGATGCGGAGCTCGCGCAGATCGCTGTCGACGGCGTCGATCACCGTCTGCAGATACTGCTCGCGCTGCGGCGTGCGCTGCTTGACGAGGCTGTCGATCTCGGCGTACAGCTTCGGGTGGAGCACGGCGAATGACAGGTCTTCGAGCTCGCTCTTGATGGCCTGGATACCGAGGCGGTTCGCCAGGGGCGCGTAGATCTCGAGAGTCTCGGTGGCCTTCTTCGCGGCCTTGTGCGGCGGGACGAAACCCCAGGTGCGCGCGTTGTGCAGGCGGTCGGCGAGCTTGATGAGCAGAACACGGATGTCGCGCGACATCGCCACGATCATCTTGCGCACGGTCTCGGCCTGGGCCGCATCGCCGTACTTGACCTTGTCGAGCTTCGTGACGCCGTCGACGAGCATCGCGACCTCGTCGCCGAACTCGGCCGTCAGCTGGTCGAGCCCGTAAGAGGTGTCCTCGACGGTGTCGTGCAGAAGCGCTGCGGCGATGGCGCGGGGGCCGAGCCCGAGCTCGGCGAGGATCTGCGCGACCGCCAGCGGGTGGGTGATGTAGGGCTCACCGCTCTGACGCTTCTGCTGCGCATGGGCGCGCGACGCGACCTGGTACGCACGGTCGACGATCGCGATGTCACCCTTGGGGTGGTGCGTTCGTACCGTTCGGACGAGCTGCTCGAGTCCCTCGCGGGGCGCAGCCCGCGAGAAGATGCGCGGCACGAGACGGCGGAGTGAGCTCTGGGCGGGCGGCGGCGTGATCTCGGTCATCCGTCCACCTCCGCCATGCTGACCACGATTCTACGCGCGCCCAGACCCGGTCAGGCCGGCAGCGAGGCGCGCTCGCGGCTCTCGAGGATGCGAGCGTCGTTCGCCTTGATGCCGCTCTCGTTCTCGCGCAGCAGCGCGAAGAGGGGCACCGCGACGAACAGCGTCGAGTAGGCGGCGACGATCGTGCCGACGAAGATCGACAGCGAGATGTCGGTCAGGGTCTGCGCACCCAGCCACAGCGCACCGATGAACAGAATGGCGCCGGTCGGCAGAGCCGCCACGATCGTCGTGTTGATGGAGCGCACGAGGGTCTGGTTCGCGGCCAGGTTCACCGATTCGCCGAACGTGCGCCCCGACTTCTCGCCGTCTTCGAAGGTGTTCTCTCGCACCTTGTCGAAGACGACCGTGGTGTCGTAGAGCGAGTACGACAGGATCGTCAAGAAGCCGATGACGGCCGCCGGTGAGATCTCGAACCCGAACAGCGAGTAGACACCGACCGTGATCACCAGCACGTCGATGAGGCCGATGATGGCGGCCACCGACATCTTCCAGGTGCGGAAGTACAGGGCCAGGATGATGAAGGTCAGCGCCAGGAAGATCGCCAGGCCCCATAGCGACTGCCGCGTGACGTCGGCGCCCCAGCTGGGTCCGATGAACGATGCGCTGACCTCGGAGGTCGGCACGTCGTACGTCTCGGCAAGAGCGGCGGTGACGCCGCGGGTCTCTTCGTCCGACATCTGATCGGTCTGAACGCGCACCGCGTCGTCACCGATCGTGGTCACGCGCGTGGCGGCGCCGGGAACGACGGACTGCACGGCGTCGGTCGCGATCAGCTGATCGGGCTCGGTGACGTTGGTGACGGTGAACTGCGATCCGCCCGTGAACTCGATCGAGAACTGCGGCGGCTTGACCAGCAGCACGATGACCGAACCGAGGATGAGGGCGCCGGCGATGATGAACCAGAGCGTGCGGCGGGCGACGAACGGAAAGGAGTACTTGCCCGTGTACAGGTCGTTGCCGAAGCGGTTGAAGACGCCCATCAGTCGTTGCCCTCCGTGGTTGCACGGCTCTTGTCGGAGGCCTGTTCCGCGAGCTTGCGCTCGGCGATGGTCTGGCGTCGCTCGGCCTCACCCCTCGACTTCGAGGCCCGCCTGCCCGACGACGTCTTAGCCCCGGCGGCGACCGGAGCACGGAACTGCGCGCGGCCGCGGTAGACCGCGCCCAGAGCGGCGGGATCGAGACCCGAGAACTTGTTGCCCGAGCCGAAGAAGCGCGTGCGCACCAGCAGCTGCAGGACGGGGTGGGTGAACAGGACGAAGATCAGGATGTCGATCGCCGTCGTCAGACCGAGGGTGAAGGCGAAGCCCTTCACCGTCGCGTCGGCCAGGATGTAGAGCACCACGGCCGCGAGGATGTTGATCGACTTCGAGATGTAGATCGTGCGCTTCGCACGGGCCCAGCCGTCCTCGACGGCGCCCGTGATCGACTTGCCGTCGCGCAACTCGTCTCTGATGCGTTCGAAGTAGACGATGAACGAGTCGGCGGTGAAGCCGATCGTCACGATGAGGCCGGCGACACCGGCGAGCGACAGACGGAAGCCCATGCGCCACGCGAGGATGGCGAGGGCGACGTAGGTCAGCACCGCCATGACCACGAGCGACGCGATGATGACCGTACCGAGGGCCCGGTAGACGATCAGCGAGTAGATCGCGACCAGTGCGAGGCCGATGAGGCCGGCGATGAGGCCGATCTGCAGCTGCTGCGACCCGAGGGTGGCCGAGATCGTGTTGCTGCTCTGCACCTCGAAGCTCAGCGGCAGGGCGCCGAACTTCAGCTGGTCGGCGAGGGCCTTCGAGCTGTCCTGGTCGAACGAACCGGTGATCGACGGCTTCCCGGTCAGGATGACGGCATCCATCGACGGCGCCGACAGCACGTCGCCGTCGAGCACGAACGCGAACTGGTTGAGCGGCGGCTGCTGGTTGAACAGCCGCTGGCTGATCTCACCGAAGATCTCGGTGCCGTTCTGGTCGAACGTGATGTTGACCGCCCAGCGGCCCGTCTGCTGCTCGAGGCCGTTCGTCGCGTCGGCGATCGACGAGCCGTCGAGCTCGACCGGGCCGAGGATGTACTTGGCCGTGCCCGACTGGTCGCACGTGATCAGAGGCTGATCGGCGGGCGCGTTCGCCGGGTCGTTGGAGTCGGCAGCGCAGTCGTAGGCCTGGAACTGAGCGAGCAGGCCCTCGGTCAGCCAGCTCGGGTCGCTGCCGTTGGTCGGCTCGACCGACGGCGTGACCGGCAGGGCGGGGTCGGGCGTCGGGAACGGCGTCTCGGTGCCGTCTTCTCCGACGAACGTGTTCGCGGGGGTACCCGCGTACAGCACGGCCCGCAGCTGCAGCTGCGCCGACTGCTCGATGCGGTTGCGCGTCTCGTCATCGACCTCGCCCGGCAGCTGGACGACGATCTGGTTGCCCGCCTGCGTGGCGATGTCGGCCTCGACCAGGCCTGACGCATCGACGCGCTGGCGGATGATCGACGCCGCCTGCTCCATCTGCTCGGGCGAAGGCGTCTCACCGGCCGACTGCGCCTCGAGGATGATCTGCGTTCCGCCCTGGAGGTCGAGCGCGAGCTCGGGTGACCACGAGCTGCCCTTGAAGACGTAGACGCCGAGGGCGTTGATCCCGAACAGGATCGCTGTCAGGACGATGAGTCCCGTCAGCGCGCGCCAGGCGCGGCGGACTGGTGAAGAGGTGGCCACGTGCGGGTCAGCTTTCGTCGAGCGGCGCGCCGGAGCGCGACGGTGTCAGGCCTTGGGCTTGTCGTCGGAGTCATTGGTCGCGTCGTGCGACGAGCCGGCGGCCTTGTCGCGCGCAGCGTCGTCGCTGACCGAGCTGATGAGGCCGGCGTCGACGTCGGCGACGTACTCGTCGTGGTGCTCTTCGGCCTCGATGTACTCGTCTTCGGTGACCGTGCCCTCGGCAGGGTCGACCACGCGCAGCACAGCCTGGCTGTGAACCTCGACCTCGACGCCGGGCGCCAGCTCGACGCGAGCCGACTTCGACAGGTCGTCGCCGTCGTACTCGACGATCGTGCCGTAGAAGCCGCCCTGCAGCAGCACCTTCGCGCCGGGAAGCAGCTGCTTGGCCTTCTGCTCCTGCTCGGCCTTCATCCGCTGTGCGCGGCGGCGCGAGCTGTAGAACATGAACACGACGAGCAGCAGCAGGATGATCAGCAGGCCGTACTCGGCGAAGAACTGCAGGGCCGGGTTCACGGGCTGGGCGTCGGTCTCGGTGGCGGCGAAGAGCAGCATGGGCGGTGGTGACACCTTTCGCAGGTCGCCGCGCAACGGAGCGCAGCCTCGGGAGGATCGGCTGAGAAGCCTTCAGCGATTATAGGACATCGAGGTCGAGCGCCCCGTCGGTCCGCGCGACACCGAGGTGCCGATAGGCCGACGGCATCGCGATGCGACCCCGCGGTGAGCGCCCGATGAAACCGATTCGCACGAGGTAGGGCTCGACCACCGACTCGATCGTCTCGGCCTCTTCTCCGACCGTCACCGCGAGCGTGTTCAGACCGACCGGGCCCCCGCCGAAGCGGCGGACGAGGGCGTCGAGCACAGCACGGTCGAGCCGGTCGAGGCCGATCGCATCGACGTCGTAGAGCTCGAGGGCGGCCGCGACATCGGCCTCGGTGGCACCATGGGCGGCGTCGCCGTGGACGATGACGAAATCGCGCACGCGTCGCAAGAGGCGGTTCGCGATACGCGGTGTGCCGCGCGAACGACGCGCGATCTCGGCACGAGCGACGGGGGGCACATCGACGGCGAGCACGCCGGCAGACCGAGCGATCACGCGTTCGAGCTCTTCGGGCTCGTAGTACTCCATGTGGGCGGTGAAGCCGAAGCGGTCGCGCAGCGGGTTGGGCAGCAGACCCGACCGCGTCGTCGCGCCGACCAGGGTGAACGGTGCGAGTTCGAGCGGAATGCTCGTCGCACCGGCGCCCTTGCCCACCATGATGTCGATGCGGAAGTCCTCCATGGCGAGGTACAGCATCTCTTCGGCCGAACGCGCCATGCGGTGGATCTCGTCGATGAAGAGCACTTCGCCGGGGATCAGACTCGACAACAGCGCCGCGAGGTCGCCGGCGTGCTGGATCGCGGGACCGCTCGACAGGCGAAGCGGGCGCCCGCTCTCGTGCGCGACGATCATGGCGAGCGTCGTCTTGCCGAGACCCGGAGGACCCGACAGAAGGATGTGGTCGGCGGGGCGGTCCTGCATGCTCGCGGCCTGCAGAAGCAGTTCGAGCTGACCGCGCACCTTCTGCTGGCCGACGAACTCGGCCAGCGATGCCGGTCGCAGGGCACCTTCGACCGCCAACTCGGTCTCGTCGGCGGCGAGCCCGTGCGCGTCAGACACCCGACTGCTCCGGGCGGGCCGGTCCGAGGTGGGCGAGAGCCAGCTTCAGCAGGCCGGGAACGGATGCGGGGGCCGCGGCATCCGTCGACACCTGCGCTACCGCATCGCCGGCGACGCGCTCGCTCCACCCCAGCGCGACCAGAGCCGCGACGACCTGCGCCGACAGCCCGGTCGGCGCCGACGTCGCCGAGGCCGACGAGGCGGGGGCGACGAGCTTGCCGGCGAGCTGCACCACGATGAGCTTGGCGGTCTTGGGCCCGATGCCTGACACCCGCCGGAAGGGGGCGTCGTCTTCGGCGGCGACCGCCTCGGCGATCTGCCCCACCGACAGGGCCGAGAGAACGCCGAGCGCCGACTTCGGCCCGACGCCCGAGACCCCGATCAGCAGCAGGAACGCCGACAGCTGCTCGCGCTCGGCGAACCCGAACAGCGACAGCGAGTCCTCGCGTACGACGAGATTGGTGTGCAGCACGATCTCGTCGCCGACGTGGAACGAGCGGGGGATGTCGGGGGTGACCGCCACCGAGAATCCGACGCCGCCCACGTCGATCACGACGCTGTCGGCGCCCAGGTGCAGGGCGCGGCCGCGCAGCGAAGAGATCATGAACCGAGCCTAGGTCGACAGTCGGAGATTTGTTCGAGCGACACGCGTCGCGGCCCCTCTGCCGAGACCGTCGCCCCCGCCGTCGTCGTCACCGTCGCGCGAGACGTTCGGCGTCGGCCCACGCCCGCTGAGCCGGCGTCAGGGCACCTCCCGAGACTGCTGCGGCGGGCGCTGCGCGCCAGGCATGACACAGCGCGAGCGCCAGGGCGTCGGCCGCGTCTGCCGGCTTGGGCAGCTCGTCGAGCCGCAGCACGCGGGCGACCATCGTCTGCACCTGCAGCTTGTCGGCGGCGCCGTATCCGGTCACGGCCGCCTTCACCTCGGACGGCGTGTGCGTGGCCGCGGCCAGACCGTGCTCGGCCGCAACGAGCAGTGCGATGCCGCTCGCCTGGGCCGTGCCCATCACCGTGCTGCGGTTGTTCTGCGCGAAGACCCGCTCGACCGCGACGACGTGAGGGCGATGCTCGGCGATGACGGCTCGCAGCCCGGCGGCGATCGTCGCGAGGCGACGCTCGATCGGCAGCGCGGCGTCGGATCGGACGACGCCCACGTGCACGAGTCTCGCCGAGCGGTCACGCGCGACGTCGACGACGCCGACGCCGCAGCGGGTGAGGCCGGGGTCGACACCGAGCACGCGCAGCGGGGAGGTCACTCCCCCACGCTACGTCGGCGACCGGTCGACGGGCGCGCGACAGTCCGCGAAAAGCAGAGTTCCCGGCATCCCTCGCGTGAAGCGCGCAGATGCCGGGAACAGAGACGGATGCCGACGGTTACTCGTCGTCGCTCTCGAGCTCGGCCTGCACCTCGGGCGTCAGGTCGAAGTTCGTGAAGACGTTCTGAACGTCGTCGCTGTCTTCGAGGGCGTCGATGAGACGGAAGATCTTGCGCGCGGTGTCGGCATCGATCTCGACCTTCAGCGACGGCACGAACTCCGCGTCGGCGGACTCGTATTCGATGCCGGCCTCGTGGAGTGCCGTGCGGACCGTCACCAGGTCGGAAGGATCGGTGATGACCTCGAACCCCTGAGCGTGCGGCTCGATCTCTTCGGCTCCGGCTTCGAGGGCCGCCATCATGACGTCGTCCTCGGTGGTGCCTTCGCCCGACACGACGATGACGCCCTTGCGATGGAAGTTGTAGGCGACCGAGCCGGGGTCGGCGAGGGTGCCGCCGTTGCGCGAGAGCGCGGTGCGCACCTCTGCTGCGGCGCGGTTCTTGTTGTCGGTCAGACATTCGATCAGCATCGCGACGCCGTTCGGCCCGTAGCCCTCGTACATGATCGAGGCGTACTCGACCGACTCGCCGCCGATACCCGCCCCGCGCTTGACGGCACGGTCGATGTTGTCTTTGGGGACCGAGGTCTTCTTGGCCTTGAGCACGGCGTCGAACAGCGTCGGGTTGCCCTGCAGGTCGGGGCCGCCGAGCTTCGCGGCGACCTCGATGTTCTTGATGAGCTTGGCCCACGACTTGGCACGACGCGCGTCGACGACGGCCTTCTTGTGCTTGGTCGTGGCCCATTTGGAGTGACCGGACATGCGCTCGATCTTACCGGCGGCCCGCGGCCGAACTCCGCACCGTATCGAGGAACATCTCGTGGAACCGCGTCTCGCCCGACACCTCGGGGTGGAAGGCCGTGCCCAGCAGCGCCCCCTGCGAGACCGCGACCACACCGCCGGGTGAGTCGAGCGAGGCGAGCGCGCGGGCGCGCGGGCCGACGTGCGTCACCAGTGGGGCGCGGATGAAGGCCGCCTCGACCGGGTCGACGAAACCCTCCACGGTGAGTTCGGCTTCGAACGATTCCACCTGCGACCCGAACGCATTCCGCTGCACCGTGACGTCGAGCCCGCCGAAGCCCTGTTGCCCGGCGATCGCCCCGTCGACGCGATCGGCGAGAAGGATCAGCCCCGCGCAGGTGCCGTAGACGGGCAGCCCGTCGGCGATCGCCGCGCGGATGGGAGCCTGCAGGCCGAACGCCCGCGACAGCTTGTCGATGACGCTCGACTCGCCCCCGGGCAGCACGAGGCCGTCGACGGCGGCCAGCTCAGCGGGACGACGGACCAGGGATGCCACGGCTCCCAGCCGCTCCAGCATCGCGACGTGCTCGCGGACGTCGCCCTGCAGCGCGAGGACTCCGACGCGCGGCGGCGGTGTCACCACCCGCGCTCGGCGAGTCGGTGCGGCGCGGGGAGGTCGGTGACGTTGATGCCGACCATCGCTTCTCCGAGACCGCGCGAGACGTCGGCGACGATCGCGGGATCGTCGTGGAACGTCGTCGCCTTGACGATCGCCGCGGCCCGTCGTGCCGGATCGCCGGACTTGAAGATTCCCGAGCCGACGAAGACCCCGTCGGCGCCCAGCTGCATCATCATCGCCGCGTCGGCGGGTGTCGCGACCCCGCCGGCCGTGAACAGCACGACCGGCAGCGCGCCGGTCGCCGCCACCTCGGCCACGAGGTCGTAGGGCGCCTGCAGTTCTTTCGCGGCGACGTACAGCTCGTCGGCGCTCTTGGACTGCAGGGCGCGGATCTCGGCGGTGATGGTGCGGATGTGGCGCGTTGCCTCCGACACGTCGCCGGTACCGGCCTCGCCCTTCGACCGGATCATCGCGGCGCCTTCGGTGATGCGACGCAGCGCTTCGCCCAGGTTGGTCGCACCGCAGACGAACGGCACGGTGAAACCCCATTTGTCGATGTGGTTGGTGTAGTCCGCCGGCGACAGCACCTCGGACTCGTCGACGTAGTCGACGCCGAGCTGCTGCAGCACCTGGGCTTCGACGAAGTGGCCGATGCGCGCCTTGGCCATGACCGGGATCGACACCGACGCGATGATGTCGTCGATGAGGTCGGGGTCGCTCATGCGCGCGACCCCTCCCTGCGAGCGGATGTCGGCCGGAACGCGCTCGAGCGCCATGACGGCGACCGCTCCCGCGTCCTCGGCGATGCGGGCCTGGTCGGCGGTGACGACGTCCATGATGACGCCGCCCTTCAGCATCTCGGCGAGACCGCGCTTCACGCGGGACGTGCCGGTCGCGGGTGCGTTCATGGGAGCTCCTCAAGTGGCGTGCGGATTCGGTCGGTGGGATGCTGTTCCGTCGGTCGATCTTTGACCTAGGCCAAAAAGTAGCATGTCCCGGGCCATAGGATGACGGACGGAGGAAACATGACGACGCTCTCGATCACCGGCACCACCGCCGCGGAGATCGCCGACAGCGTGCGCGACCTGCTCGAGCGCGGCGCGCTCGCGGCGGGAGACCCGTTGCCTCCCGTCCGCACCCTCGCCGACCTGCTCGGGGTCAACCGCAACACCGTCGTGGCGGCCTACCGGTTGCTCGCCCAGAACGGGCTGGTCGTCAGCCGAGGCCGCGGCGGCACCCGCGTCGCCGATCGGTCGCCCGTCGCGCAAGAGGGATACGCGGGAGACAGTGTGCTGCGCGACGTCGGCACCGGAAACCCCGACCCCGCCCGCATCCCCGATCCCTCGACGGTGCTCGCCCGCGTCGCCGGACGTCCCGTGCTGTACGGCGAACCCGTGCTCGACCGCGACCTCGAGCAGTGGGCACGCGAATGGTTCGCCGACGCGCTCGCACCCGGCATGGCACCGCGCCTGACGGTCACCGGCGGCGCGGTCGACGCCGTCGAGCGGCTGCTCGCTCAGGCCCTCACCCGCGACGACGCCGTCGCCCTCGAAGACCCGTGCTTCCTCGCGAGCATCCACACGGTCCGCCTCGGCGGTTATCGAGCCGTCCCCGTGCCCGTCGACGACGAGGGGATGACCGTCGCCGGTCTCCGAGCGGCGCTGGAGGCCGGGGTCCGGGCCGTCGTGTGCACCCCGCGCGCCCAGAACCCCACCGGGGTGAGCCTCAGCGACCGACGAGCTCGAGAGCTGCGCGAGGTCATGTCGGGGCATCCGTACGTGCTCGTGATCGAGGACGACCACTTCTCGATGCTCACGACGAGCCCCTACCGGTCGATCGTCTCGCGCGAGCACCGCCGCTGGGCGCTCGTGCGGTCGGTGTCGAAGTTCCTCGGGCCCGACATGTGCCTCGCCCTGACGGCATCCGACGCCGAGACGGCCGAGCGCCTCGCTCTCAGGCTGAGTCCCGGAACGACCTGGGTCAGCCATCTGCTGCAACGGCTCACGCACGCTCTGGTGTCCGATCCGACCGTCGTGTCCGAGATCGACGACGCCGCGAGCCACTACGCCGACCGCAACGCCCGCTTCGCCGGGCTGCTCACCGAGCGCGGCCTCGTCACCCGCGCCGGCGAGGGTCTGAGCGTGTGGGTGCGACTGCCGGTCGCCGGCCGCGCGGTCGCCGGGCATCTGATGCGTCGCGGATGGCTCGCCCGCACCGGCGACGAGTTCGTGCTCGCAGACCCGGCTTCTGCCGACGCACTCCGCCTCACCGTGCACGATCTGTCGGATGCAGACGCCGAACGCCTCGCCGACGACCTGGTCGCGGCCGTGCACGCCCTTCAGCCCGCCCGAAAGGAAATCTGACATGCAGGTTCTCTCGATTCAGTCCGCCGTCGCCTACGGTCACGTCGGCAACTCCGCCGCCGTCTTCCCGCTGCAGCGCATCGGCGTCGAGGTGCTGCCGGTCTACACCGTCAACTTCTCGAACCACACCGGGTACGGAGCGTGGCGGGGACCGATGATCAGCCCCGACGACGTGCGAGACGTCATCGCCGGCATCGAAGATCGCGGCGCGTTCCCGAAGATCGACGTCGTCCTGTCGGGCTATCAGGGTGGCGAGGGCATCGCCGACGTCATCCTCGACACCGTCGCCCGGGTGAAGGCCGCGAACTCGGATGCCGTCTACGCCTGCGACCCGGTCATGGGCAACGCCAAGTCGGGTTGCTTCGTCGCACCGGCGATTCCGGTGCTGCTGCGCGACCGCGTCGTGCCGGCCGCCGACATCATCACCCCGAACCAGTTCGAGCTGGGCTTTCTCACCGAGACCGATCCGCGTGACCTCGACTCGACGCTCGCCTCGGCGGACGTCGCGCGGGCGATGGGACCCCGCACGGTGCTCGTGACGAGCGTGGAGCGCCCCGATCGCCCCACCGGCACGATCGAGATGCTCGCGGTGACCGACGACGGAGCCTGGGTCGTGCAGACCCCGCACATCCCCATGAAGGCCAACGGCTCGGGCGATGTGACGGCCGCACTGTTCACGGCCCACCTGCGCCGTACCGGCGACGCCGCCGATGCCCTCGCCCGCACGACGTCGAGTGTGTTCGATCTGCTCACCCGCACGCATGCCTCGGGCGCTCGCGAACTGCAGCTCGTCGAATCGCAGGATGCCTATGCGCACCCGCGCATGCAGTTCGCGGTCACCCGCGTACGCTGAAGACGATGAACCCCACCCAGCTGCAGCGTTTCGTGGCCGTCGCCGAAGAGCTGCACTTTCCGCGAGCCGCCGAGACCCTCGGCATCTCGATCGCGGCGCTGCACTCGGCGATCGACAAGCTCGAGTCCGAGGTGGGGTCGCCGCTCTTCGAGGCCGACCGGTCGAAGACGCGGCTGACGCCCGACGGCGCACGGCTGCTGGGGACCGCCCGCGCGCAGCTGGCCGAGACCCCGCCGCCGCCGCCTCGCGCGACCAACGGCGGCGGCAAGGCGAAGGCCTCGAAGGGCAAGGGACGAGCGCCCATCGTCAAAGGGCAGCCGAAGCCCTACAAGAAGCGCCAGGGTCGCTGACCCCAGCGCGCGGGCGGCGCGATCGCTCAGTCCGGCCAGGCGTTCGCGACGGCCTCGCGCACCTCGCCGAGCAGCTGCGGCAGTGCCTTCGTCTTCGCGACGATCGGGAAGAAGTTCGCGTCCGTCGCCCATCGGGGCACGATGTGCTGGTGCAGGTGCCCGTCCACGCCGGCGCCGGCGACCGCTCCCTGATTCATCCCCAGGTTGAAGCCGTCGCAACGCGACACGTCGCGCAGCACCCGCATCCCGACCTGGGTCAGCTCGCCGATCTCGGCGACCTCTTCGGGCGTGGCGAGGTCGTAGGTGGGAATGTGCCGGTACGGGCACACGAGCAGGTGGCCTGAGTTGTACGGGAAGAGATTCAGCAGCACGTACGCCGTGCGTCCTCGCGCGACGATCAGTCCGTCGGCGTCGCTCTTGTCGGGGGCGGCGCAGAACGGGCACTCGTCACGCAGCGGCTCGGGTCCGGCCTGGATGTATGCCATCCGGTGCGGCGTCCACAGCCGTTGGAACTCGTCGGGCACCCCGGCGAGATGCGCGGCGCTCTCGACCGGGCCCGGGGTGTCCGACGTCTCGGTCACGCGGGCTGCCCCGCCGAGTTGAGAAGATCCGCCGCCGTGTCGACCAGGGTGCGATCACCGATCGCGGCGAGGATGCGCGCGACGGCTTCGTCGACCGGGACACCGTTGGTCTGGGTTCCGTCGCGGAAACGGAACGAGACCGTTCCGCCGGTGCTGTCCTGTTCGCCCGCGATGAGCTGAAGCGGCACCTTCTGCGTCGTGTGCGTGCGGATCTTCTTCTGCATCCGGTCGTCGGAGTGGTCGACCTCGGCGCGGACGCCGGCGGCTCGCAGCCGCGCGACGATCTCGTCGAGGTAGGCGCCGTACTGCTCGGCGACCGGGATCGCGACGACCTGCACCGGCGCGAGCCACACCGGGAATGCGCCCGCATAGTGCTCGAGCAGGATGGCGAAGAACCGCTCGATCGACCCGAAGAGCGCGCGGTGGATCATGACGGGGCGGTGCTTCTCGCCGTCGCGTCCGGTGTACTCCAGCTCGAAGCGCTCGGGCTGGTTGAAGTCGAGCTGGATGGTCGACATCTGCCAGGTACGACCGATCGCATCGCGCGCCTGCACCGAGATCTTGGGGCCGTAGAACGCCGCCCCGCCCGGGTCGGGCACGAGCTCGAGACCCGACGCCTCGGCCACCTCGCGCAGCGTGTCGGTGGCCTCGGTCCAGAGGGTGTCGTCGCCGATGAACTTCG
>JAAIGE0100228907.1_pt1 | contig 18424 bp, 13 predicted proteins | sample 6487951 | NCBI WGS metagenome assembly JAAIGE01 (sample SAMN13974128, study PRJNA590717) | phyllosphere metagenome | biome: tomato field; feature: multiple bacterial spot infested tomato fields; material: tomato leaves; isolation source: leaves from tomato fields | host: Solanum lycopersicum ...
CCTTTCTTTTAGCAGCTTCTGCCTCAGCTTTCTTTCTAGCTTCCTCTTCAGCTTTCTTGCGAGCTTCTTCTTCAGCTCTTCTCTTAGCTTCCACATCTTTCGCCATGCGATTCGCATCGCCACAAACGTAAAGGTGAGCGCCCTCTTCGATCCAGCGCCAGACCTCTGCGCCTTTCGCCCGGATTTTATCCTGTACATAGACTTTCTCAGCCTGATCGCGTGACCAGGCGAGATCGATATTCGTCAGCAGCCCCTGCTTAACATACTTCTGCCACTCTACCTGATAGAGAAAATCTTCGGTGAAGTGCGGGTTGCCGAAAAACAGCCAGTTTTTACCGCCGGCACCGTCATTATCACGCTGCTGCATAAACGCGCGGAACGGCGCAATGCCGGTGCCCGGACCAATCATAATTACCGGTGCATCCGGATTGGCCGGCAGGCGGAAGTTATCATTGTGCTCGATAAAGACGCGAATGGCGCCCTCTTCTTCCAGACGGTCGGCAAGCCAGGTGGAGGCACCACCGCCGCGCTGACGGCCATCGATTTCATAGCGCACCGCACCCACCGTAATATGCACCTCGTTTTCGCTCTCCGCCTGGGAGGAGGCGATAGAGTAAAGACGCGGCGTCAGCGGGCGCAGTAAGCCCGTCAGCTGCTCGGCATTCAGTTCGGTGGGCGCCTGGCGCACCATATCCACAATCGGGAAGCTCTGGGCATAGCTCTGCAGCTTCTGCTTATCTTCTGCCAGCGCCAGCAGCGCCTCATTGCGCGACAGCGCGGCGTAGCGCTCCACTATCTGCGGCGTGTTGACCGTGAGTTCAAACTGCGTCTGCAGCGCTTCAGCCAGCGGCAGCGTTTTGCCCTGCACCGTCACCTGCTCATCGCCTTTCAGCCACACCAGCTGCAGCAGCTCCTCTACCAGCTCTGCATCATTCTCATACCAGACGCCCAGCGCGTCACCCGGCTGGTAACGCAGGCCGGAATCACCGAGATCGATCTCAATATGGCGCACATCTTTATCAGAGAGGCGGCCGGTGATTTTCTGATTCAGCGCAAAGCTGGCGGTAAGCGGCAGCTCTTTCGTATAAGGACTGCTGTCAACCAGGTTGACGCTGCCGGCGCTGCTGGCCGCAATTTGCGCCGCAGGGGCGACCGGCATGCGCGCCTTCAGCAGATCGGTCAGCTGCAGGCGCCAGGCGCTGGCCAGCTCGCTATATTCAACGTCCGCATCGACACGATCCAGCAGGCGCTCTGCGCCCAGCTCGGCCAGACGGCTATCGAAATCTTTGCCCGCCTGGCTGAAAAATTCGTAAGAGGTGTCACCAAGACCAAACACGGCAAACGCCGCGCCGTCCATTTTCGGTGCCTTCTTCGACAGCAGGAATTTATGCAGTGCCACCGCCTCTTCCGGTGGTTCGCCTTCGCCCTGGGTCGAGGTGACGATAACCAGCAGCTTTTCCTGGCCGATCTGCTTGAACTTATAGTCGCCGGCGTTAACCAGATTCACGTTCAGTTTCGCTGCCAGCAGATCATCACGCAGCTGTTCTGCCAGGCGACGCGCGTTGCCGGTTTGCGAGGCTGAAATCAGCGTGACACCCGGGGTTTCCGCTGGCGGAGCAGCAGGTGTCGCCACCGCGCCAGGCGTCTGGTTGACCATGCCCCAGAAGTAGCCCGAAAGCCAGGCAAGCTGAGTCGTATTAAATTCCGTGGTCGCCGCCTGTAAGCGCGCAAGTTGCTCCGGAGAGAGCGGCAGCATGGAGCCTGGGGGTGCCTGAGTCGTCATCGCGTTAAAAATTCCAGTGTCAGAAGTCCGGACCGAGAAGCGGTGGAAGAGGAGGTAGGTTACCGAGCTGTATATTAACGATTAAATAAGGGTTCGACATAATAAATAACCAAAACGACTAAGCGGTTTTTCGGGTATCGCTAACCGCCAAAAGTGGTAAATTATCCCTTTGTAAAATATGGTTTTTATCTTCAGACGCGGTACAGGATCGCGTTAAATGCGCTTTTACACCCCCACGGGTGCGAAAAATCTGCTTTTGAGGTAGACTTCAGCGGTTTTTTCGTTTGAGAGTGATTATGTCTACCACGCTGTTTAAAGAGTTCCAGTTTGAAGCGGCTCACCGCTTACCTCACGTGCCTGAAGGGCACAAATGCGGTCGTCTGCACGGCCACTCCTTTCTGGTGCGACTGGAAATAACCGGTGAAGTGGATGCGTATACCGGCTGGGTTATGGATTTTGCTGAACTGAAAGCGATTTTCAGTCCGCTTTATGAGCGACTGGATCATCACTACCTGAACGATATTCCGGGTCTGGAGAATCCCACCAGTGAAGTGCTGGCGAAGTGGATCTGGGATGAGCTTAAGCCGGTGCTGCCGGTGCTGAGCGCGGTCATGATCAAAGAGACCTGTACGGCAGGCTGCGTTTACCGCGGCTGACCAGAGCGGCCTCTTCCACGCTGCAGGTGCGCTGGCTGCCCTTCTCCACCCCCGGTTGCTTACTCATGTAAGCGCCTGAGGATGAACGCGGTTGCCGCCTTCCTGCAACGTGGAACCACAGGTGCCGGTCTCTGAACCGCTGTGATACCTGTATTAATCTTCGAACAGCCGATTACTGCTGATTCATCTCTTTGTAACGATCCCCCTCTACGTTGTTGTCTCCTCTGTTAAAGCTCAAGAGAATCAACAATGAACCTTGTGAAACACCTTTCTCTGCTTGCTGTTTTTATCTCTGCCTCTGCTGCCGTTCAGGCGCAAAACGTACTTGATTTTCCCCAGCCGGAGAGTATGCCGGCGGAGTTTTATGCGGTGACAGAAATTCCGGCAGGCGGGACGATCAAATATGAAACCGATGCTAAAACCGGGTTTATCGTGGCTGACCGTTTTCAGTCTATGCCGGTCGCCTATCCCGCCAACTACGGTTCGCTGACTCAGTCACTGAGTGGCGATAACGATCCGCTGGATGTGATTTTTTACGCCCGGGCGCCGTTACAGCCCGGCACCCTGATTAAGCTGCGCGCGATTGGCGTGCTAAAGATGATTGATGGCGGTGAGGTGGATGACAAGATTGTCGCCGTGCCCGCCAGCAAAATTGATTCAACCTATGATGATATTAAAGAGATAAGCGATCTGCCGCGAATCGAGCAGCAGCGGCTGGAAGCCTTTTTCCGGGTGTATAAACAGTTACCGGATGGCCGTAAGAAGGTCGAGCTCAACGGTTTTGAAGATGCCGCTAAGGCCAGAGCAGAGATTAAGCAGGCATTCGACGCATATAAAGCGAAGCAGTAGCTGACCCGGGCGCGCCCCTAGCGGTATGTGCGTAGTGGACGCATTAATGCGTCCCTGGCCGATGTGCGATTTCTATCCGGGCGCCATAAATGGCGCCCCTGTGGATATGTGCGTAGGGGGCGCATTGATGCGCCCCTGCTGTGAATCAGGCGATATTCAGATACTTGTGCGTCTGCATAGAGAGCCGCCAGTTACGGGCGATGCAGGTTTCAATACAGAGCCGGGTTGCGGCATCGCCGCGGCTGATCGGCTGCAGCGCCACAATACGCGGTTTATCGTCATGCAGCTCCGCCAGCAGCTCATCGAGCGCCTCAACGTCACGCTCGCGCGCCACCGGATGCTTGATCTCATCCGCGCGCGTCAGCGCCTGCAGCAGCACATCGTAGCCTCCGCGCATATTCACCTTAGGTGAGACTGTAACCCAGGTTGCCGCAGAACAGTGCACCTCATGAGTGCCGCTGGTCTCGATCTGACACTGGAACCCGTGCGCTTCCAGACCCTCTGTTAGCGGACGCAGGTCAAAAATTGCCGGTTCGCCGCCGGTGATCACTACGTGGCGCGCGCTCCAGCCCTGCCGGGCGATGGTCTCAATCAGCGTGGCGGCGTCTGCACTTCCCCAGGCATCGCTCTCCACAGTTTTTACCAGAATATCACCCAGTGAGGTCTCCCGATCCGCGCGCTTCTCCCAGGTATGTTTGGTATCACACCAGCTGCATCCCACCGGACATCCCTGTAAGCGGATAAAGATGGCCGGCACGCCGGTATAAAACCCTTCGCCCTGCAGCGTCTGGAACATTTCGTTAATCGGGTAGAACATTTTTCACTCACGTCTCTCATTCGGGGCGCAGATTATGGCAGATTTTTACTGCGGCTTCACAGCCGCTTTGTGCCCTGAAAAACAAAAAGCCCCGCACTGGGCGGGGCTTCAGGCAAACCGTGCTGCACAGAGCAGCACCGGCGGGCGATTACGCCTGGCCTTTCACTTCTTTCAGACCGTTGAACGGCGCTTTCTCACCCAGCGCTTCTTCGATACGGATCAGCTGGTTGTATTTAGCTACGCGGTCAGAACGGCTCATAGAACCGGTTTTGATCTGGCCAGCTGCAGTACCTACCGCCAGGTCAGCGATAGTTGCATCTTCTGTCTCGCCTGAACGGTGAGAAATAACGGCCGTGTAGCCCGCATCTTTCGCCATCTTGATTGCAGCCAGCGTTTCGGTCAGAGAGCCGATCTGGTTGAATTTGATCAGGATAGAGTTCGCGATGCCTTTATCAATACCTTCCTTCAGGATTTTGGTATTGGTGACAAACAGATCGTCGCCCACCAGCTGGATTTTGTCGCCCAGCACTTTGGTCTGGTAAGCAAAGCCGTTCCAGTCAGACTCATCCAGACCATCTTCAATAGAGACGATTGGGTACTGTTTGGTCAGATCTTCCAGGAAGTGAGTGAACTCTTCGGAAGAGAACGCTTTGTTGCCTTCGCCAGCCAGAACATATTTGCCATCTTTATAGAATTCAGATGCGGCACAGTCCATCGCCAGGGTGATATCTTTACCCAGCTCATAGCCCGCTGCTTTTACCGCTTCAGCGATAACTGCCAGCGCTTCAGCGTTAGAGCCGAGGTTTGGCGCATAGCCACCTTCATCACCGACTGCAGTGCTCATGCCTTTGGCTTTCAGAACTTTAGCCAGGTTGTGGAATACTTCAGAACCCATACGGATGGCTTCTTTGATATTTTTCGCGCCCACAGGCTGGATCATGAACTCCTGGATATCTACGTTGTTATCCGCGTGCTCACCGCCGTTGATGATGTTCATCATTGGCAGCGGCATAGAGTATTTGCCTGGGGTGCCGTTCAGCTCAGCAATGTGTGCGTAGAGCGGCAGGCCTTTTGATGCTGCAGCAGCTTTCGCTGCGGCCAGAGAAACAGCCAGAATGGCGTTTGCACCGAAGTTGGATTTGTTATCAGTACCGTCCAGCTCGATCATGATCTTATCGATGTTCGCCTGGTCTTTGGCATCTTTGCCTTTTACCGCGTCAGCGATTGGGCCGTTAACCGCAGCAACCGCTTTGGTTACGCCTTTGCCCAGGAAGCGAGACTTATCACCGTCGCGCAGCTCCAGTGCTTCACGTGAACCGGTAGAAGCGCCTGATGGAGCCGCCGCCAGACCAACGAAACCGCCTTCCAGATGCACTTCTGCTTCTACAGTCGGGTTGCCACGGGAGTCGATGATTTCGCGACCAATGACTTTAACGATTTTGGACATTCGATTTTCCTCAGTACAAGTTAGTCAATCCTAAGACAAACAACGCGCGAAAAGTTCGCGCGTTGTTCGTAAACTCTTACTTCGCTAAACGCTTCTGGTGCTCCTGCGCGGCTTTCACAAAACCGGCAAACAGCGGATGACCATCACGCGGTGTCGATGTGAACTCCGGATGGAACTGGCAGGCCACAAACCACGGATGGTTCGGGATTTCAATAATCTCAACCAGTTGATCGTCGCCGGAACGGCCCGCAATATGCAGACCCGCCGCTTCAATCGGCTTCAGCAGCAGATTGTTGACTTCATAACGGTGACGGTGGCGCTCGGTAATCACATCAGAACCGTAGAGCTGGCGCACTTTACTTTCCGGCGTCAGCTGACACTGCTGGCTACCCAGACGCATGGTGCCGCCCAGATCGCTCTGCTCAGTACGCTGCTCAACGTTGCCATGCTCATCACGCCATTCAGTGATCAGCGCGACAACCGGGTATTTACAGTCTGGCACAAATTCGGTGGAGTTGGCGCCTTCCATCCCGGCCACATTGCGCGCGAACTCCATCAGCGCAATCTGCATGCCGAGGCAGATGCCAAGGTACGGGATGTTATTTTCACGCGCGTACTGCGCCGTCATCAGCTTGCCTTCCACGCCGCGATAGCCGAAACCGCCGGGGATAAGAATTGCATCGAGATCTTTGAGGATCTCCACGCCGCGCGTCTCGACATCCTGCGAATCGATCAGCTTGATGTTGACGGTTACGCGGTTTTTCAGACCACCGTGCTTAAGGGCTTCAATCACTGACTTGTAGGCGTCCGGCAGCTCAACATACTTGCCGACCATACCGATAGTCACTTCCCCGCCCGGATTCGCTTCTTCATAGATAACCTGCTCCCACTCGGCAAGGTTAGCTTCCGGCGCGTTCAGACTGAAACGCTTACAGATATAGTCATCCAGACCCTGCGACTTCAGCAGGCCCGGGATTTTGTAGATGGAATCGACATCTTTCAGCGAGATAACCGCTTTTTCCGGCACGTTGCAGAACAGCGCGATTTTCGCCCGCTCGTTAGCAGGTACCGCGCGATCGGAGCGGCAGATCAGCACATCTGGCTGAATACCAATCGACAGCAGCTCTTTAACCGAGTGCTGAGTAGGCTTGGTTTTCACTTCACCCGCTGCCGCCATATATGGCACCAGCGTCAGATGCATATACATGGTGTGTTCACGGCCCACGTCTACCGCCATCTGGCGAATCGCTTCCAGGAACGGCAGGGATTCAATATCGCCTACGGTGCCACCAATCTCAACCAGCACGACATCATGACCTTCGCCACCTTCGATGATGCGCTCTTTGATGGCATTGGTAATGTGGGGGATCACCTGGATCGTGGCGCCCAGATAGTCGCCGCGACGCTCTTTGCGCAGCACTTCTGAGTAGATACGACCGGTCGTAAAGTTGTTACGACGCGACATCTTGGTACGAATGAAGCGCTCGTAGTGACCTAAATCCAGATCGGTTTCGGCCCCGTCATCGGTGACAAACACTTCACCATGCTGTGTCGGGCTCATGGTACCCGGATCAACGTTGATATACGGATCGAGTTTCATGATGGTCACATTCAGACCACGTGCTTCGAGGATAGCTGCGAGGGAGGCTGCGGCAATGCCTTTGCCCAGAGAGGAAACGACCCCGCCGGTCACAAAAATATAATTCGTTGTCATGCTGAACCTGAGAGTTTAGGTTTAAAGACGATGGAATAACCAGGACGGGAAAGCAGTATACCCGAAGTCGTCCCCAGCCACAATTGATGAATCACACCATCCTCCCGCGCCGTGCAGCGGCTAACATAGCGGATAGCCAGCCAGAAAATGTTGACGCATGTCACAAAGTTGCTGGATGGCTGAATCGAGTAAGCGCAAGCGGCTGAATTATGCACACTGCTGGAATAAACAGCAGTATGACGCTTAACAGGTTAGTGATTGTTCTCACTCAGTTTTACCTGCTGCCACGCCGCTTCCATCTGCTCCAGCGTCGCCGCAGGCATACTCAATCCCTGCGCGGTAATAATCTGCTCTACGTGGCGAAAGCGGCGTTCAAATTTGTCGTTGGCTTTCTGCAGCGCAATTTCCGCTTTGCTGCCGAGGTGGCGTGACAGATTTACCGTCGCAAACAGCAGATCGCCAATCTCCTCCTCCAGCTTGTCGCTGTCGACAGTGGCCTGCTGCGCTTCATGCATGACTTCGTCAATCTCCTCATGCACCTTATCCAGCACCGGTCCGAGGCTGTCCCAGTCAAAGCCCACGCTGCTGCAGCGCTTCTGGATTTTATGCGCCCGCATCAGCGCCGGCAGCGCGCGCGGAATATCATCCAGCGCCGAGTGCTGCGCTTTCGCCGCGCGTTCATCCTGTTTGATCGCTTCCCAGTTCTGCAACACCTCTGCGGCGCTCTCAGCCTCGGCGCTGCCAAAGATATGCGGATGACGGCGTTCAAGCTTGTCGCTGATTGCGTTGCAGATATCGTCGAAGTTAAAACGCCCCTCTTCCTCTGCCATGCGGGCATAAAACACAATCTGAAACAGCAGATCGCCCAGCTCATCGCGCAGATCGGTAAAGTCTTCCCGCTGAATAGCGTCAAGCACTTCGTATGTCTCTTCCAGCGTATAAGGAGCAATCGTGGCAAAGGTCTGCTGGCGATCCCACGGGCAGCCGCGCGCCGGATCGCGCAGGGTTTGCATCAGGCTAAGCAGACGGTTCAGGGCAGTCATGAAAAATCCTCAAACAACGGTATAAAAAGGGCCGCCGTAAAAGGCGACCCTGAAGAGCAGCGGGCCAGTGCCGGCTGCGCGTTAATTCAAACGACGCGCGTCGATAATATCCGGCACCTGATTAAGCCGCGCCAGCACGCGCCCCAGCACCTGCTGGTTGTAGATCTCAATATCCATATCAATGGTCGCCAGCTGTTTTCTGGTATCGCTGCGGCTGGAGACGCCCAGTACATTGACCTTTTCATTCGCCAGTATGGTCGTGATATCACGCAGCAGGCCGCTGCGGTCGTTGGCGGTAACGCGCACCACCAGCGAATAGCCGCTGGAGTAGCTCTCCCCCCAGACGGCATCAACGATACGCTCTGGCGCATGAGAGATCAGTTCACTGAGCTGATCGCAGTCGGCGCGGTGAATCGAGATGCCGCGACCCTGAGTAATAAAGCCGGTGATATCGTCGCCGGGAATAGGCTGACAGCAGCGGGCAATGTGATGCATCAGGTTTCCCACCCCCTCCACCACCACGCGACCGCTCTCTTTACGGGCGTTTGAGGCGTGATGCGACTTCTGCGTCAGCTGACGCAGCGCTTCACGATCTTCCTCTTCAGCGCTCGGTTTATTGAGCTTTGCCTGCAGGAAGTTAATCATCTGATTGAGACGAATATCGCCGCCGCCAATCATTGCGAGCAGCTCATCCTGCGAGCCAACGTTGTAGCGCGGCAGCAAAATCTTCTCCGCCTCGCGCATGCTGATATCGAGCTGGCTCAGCTCGTTATCGAGGATCTGGCGGCCCGCCACGATATTTTTATCGCGATCCTGCTTACGGAACCAGGCGTGTACCTTGGAGCGCCCGCGGCTGGTCGTGATGTAGCCCAGATTCGGGTTGAGCCAGTCGCGGCTTGGATTGGGCTGCTTCTGGGTGATGATCTCGATCTGATCGCCCATCTGCAGCTGATAGGTAAAAGGCACAATGCGGCCGCTGATCTTCGCCCCGATACAGCGATGGCCAATATCGCTGTGAATGTGATAGGCAAAGTCGAGCGGCGTGGAGCCGGCGGGCAGATCCACCACATCGCCTTTTGGCGTAAAGACGTAAACGCGATCGTCGAAGACCTGACTGCGAACCTCCTCCAGCATTTCACCGGAATCCGCCATCTCTTCCTGCCAGGTAATCAGCTTGCGCAGCCAGGCGATACGCTCTTCGTGTCCGGCAGCCCCGCGCGAGTTGCTGACGCCCGGGCCCTCTTTATATTTCCAGTGCGCCGCCACGCCAAGTTCGGCATCTTCATGCATCTGACGGGTACGGATCTGAATCTCAACGGTTTTGCCCTGCGGCCCCAGCACCACGGTATGAATGGACTGATAGCCATTGGGCTTAGGGTTTGCGACATAATCGTCAAATTCGCTCGGCAGATGCCGGTAGAGGGTGTGCACCGTACCGAGTGCGCCATAACAGTCCTGCAAACGCTCTGCCACGATGCGTACCGCGCGCACGTCGAACAGTTCATCAAACGCCAGCGACTTTTTCTGCATCTTGCGCCAGATGCTGTAGATATGTTTCGGCCGCCCGTAGACTTCTGCCCGCACGCCCTCTTTCTGCATCTCCTGACGCAGATTGGTCACAAAGTTATCGATATATTGTTCACGATCGATGCGCCGCTCATGCAGCAGCTTCGCGATGCGTTTATATTCATCCGGATGCAGATAGCGGAAGCAGTAATCTTCGAGCTCCCACTTCAGCTGGCCGATACCGAGCCGGTTAGCCAGCGGCGCATAGATGTTCGTGCTCTCTTTTGCCGCCAGCACGCGTTCATCTTCTGGCGCATCTTTCATCTCACGCAGATGCGCAATCCGCTCGGCCAGCTTGATGACCACGCAGCGGAAATCTTCCACCATCGCGAGCAGCATACGGCGGACATTGTCCACCTGGGCTGAAGCCATAGAGTCATTATGAATCGCTTTCAGCTGGCGAATGGCATCCATGTCGCGTACGCCGTGCACCAGGGAGACAATCCCTTTGCCAAACGCCTGCTCCAGCTTCTCCTCACTGACCACCTCTGCGTTGGCCAGCGGAAACAGCAGCGCTGCGCACAGGCTATCGCAATCCATACTGAGCATAGTGAGGATTTCCACCATCTCAATACCGCGCCACAGCAGCAGAGTCTGATCGGGGTGCTCGCGCGTTTCGGCTTCACAGTAGCGCCAGGTCTCTGCCAGTCGCTCACAGGATTGGGGATTGCTAATCGTCAGGCTGGCAATCCACTGATCGAGGGCAAACTCCCCTGCCGTATTTAAATGCGCACTTCTGACCGCAACCATATCCTCTCCTGCCACAGCGACATAACTGTCGCTTATGTTTTGCTGAACAACACCATGGATTCGAGATGACTGGTATGTGGGAACATATCCAGCATCGCGACCCTTTCCAGATGGTAGCCCGCGGACAGCAGTACCTGACTGTCGCGCGCAAGTGTCACCGGGTTACAGGAAACATAGACCACGCGTTCTGGCGCAAGTTTAACAATATGCGACATCACGCCCGCCGCCCCGGCTCGCGCCGGATCCAGTAACACCTTATTAAATCCCTGCGCCGCCCACGGCTGACGCGAAACATCCTCTTCCAGATTATGCTGGAAAAAGCGTACATTACTTAGATTGTTAAGCGCGGCATTATACTCTGCCTGCTTAACTAATGCTGCAACCCCCTCCACACCTACAACATTTTGTACAGATTTTCCTGCCGGCAGGGTGAAATTCCCCATGCCGCAGAAAAGATCCAGCAGGCTGTCATTGGGTTGCAGATCGAGCCACGCCAGCGCTGTTGCCACCATCTGCTGATTAACGCGATCGTTAACCTGAATAAAGTCCTGTGGACTAAAGGTTAGCGTTAAATCCTGCGAGCGGTAGTAAGGCATGCTGCTGTTAATCGCCTGCAGCTCATCGCTGCCGTCAGCCAGATACAGCATCAGCGAGTGCTGATGCGAAAAGCGTTCCAGGTCTGCGCGATCGCGCGCAGAAAGCGCGTCGAGATGACGCAGCACCATCAGCGGGCCGTTGTCTGCCAGCACCAGCTCTGCATGCCCCAGCCGCCTTACCCCCTGCAGCGCGCTCAGGCAGTGGTGCAGCGGCTGCAGCAACGCTTCAAGTTCGGGCACCAAAACAGGGCACTGCTGCAGGGGCACCAGCGCATGACTGGCCGCCTGGCGAAATCCCATCACCAGCCGCTGCTGCTTCGGCTGCCACTGCAGTCCGAGCCGGGCGCGCCGGCGATAGCCCCAGCTATTGCCGCGGATAATCTCCTCAACGGCCACCGGAGAAGCGGCGTCGCGGCTCAGCAGACGGCTGAGCGCGTGCGCCTTGCTGCTCTCCTGCAGTGCAACGGCAGCGTGCTGCTGCTGGCAGCCACCGCAGACGCCAAAATGGCGGCAGCGCGGTATTTCCCGCTGCGGACTGGGCTGTGCGATCTTTATCGCTTTACCGCGGGCAAACTGCCGTTTATCTTCCAGCAGCGTAACCTCTGCCTGTTCGCCCGGCAGCGCACCGCTGATAAACAGGGTTTTCCCCTGATAGCGTGCCACGCCCTGGCCGAACGGATCGAGCTCATCGACCGTGACGGCGATCCGCTGCTTTGTCGTCGGCCGCTGTTTTGCGGCGTAAAATTGCGCCATAGTAATCGTATTCTCTTTTAATCAGGTTGTGCCGCCCGCCACGACGCGTGCACAGGAACACGGCAATCGCCAGGGCATCGTGATGACCAAATACAGCCTGCGGGCGCGGATGATGATTTTAATACTGGCGCCAACGCTGCTGATTGGTCTGCTGCTCAGCACCTTTTTTGTCGTCCACCGCTATAACGAACTGCAGCGCCAGGTTTTTGACGCCGGCGCAAATATTATCGAACCTCTGGCGGTATCCAGTGAGTATGGGATGAGCTGGCACGATCGCGCCGCGATCCACGAGCTGGTCAGCCTGCTGCACCGGCGCCATTCCGATATTGTCCGTGCCATTACGGTTTTCGACAACCAGAATCGCGTTTACGCCACATCCAACAGTAAGCAGAACCTGGCGCTGCTGCAAAAAGAGGATATGACGCAGCTGCGCGAGGGCGTAACGCATGAACGCCAGGGTAACCTGTTGGTGCTGCGCACGCCGATTATATCTGAACGCTACTCCGCTGATGAGCAGCCGGATGAACAGACCAAACCCGACGGTAATCCCCTGGGCTATGTCGCCATTGAGCTGGATCTGCAGTCGGTACGGCTGGCGCAGTATAAAGAGGTATTTGTCGCAACGCTGCTGCTGCTGTTCTGCCTCTGCCTCGCCATGCTGTTCGCCTATCGTCTGATGCGCGATGTGACCGGCCCGATACGCAATATGGTAGCCACCGTGGATCGCATCCGGCGCGGCCAGCTCGACAGCCGGGTGGAAGGCTATATGCTGGGCGAGCTCAGCATGCTTAAAAACGGTATCAACGCGATGGCGATGTCGCTGACCGCCTACCATGAAGAGATGCAGCAAAATATTGACCAGGCCACCTGGGATCTGCGCGAAACGCTGGAGCAGCTGGAGATTCAGAACGTCGAGCTGGATCTGGCGAAGAAACGCGCTCAGGAGGCGGCCCGCATTAAATCTGAGTTTCTGGCAAATATGTCTCACGAGCTGCGTACGCCGCTCAACGGCGTGATCGGCTTCAGCCGCCAGATGCTGAAAACCAGCCTGAGCACCAGCCAGCGCGACTATATGAGTACGATTGAGCGCTCCGCCAATAATCTGCTGAGCATCATCAACGATGTGCTGGATTTCTCGCGTCTGGAATCGGGCAAACTGGTGCTGGAATCTATTCCTTTTCCGCTGCGCGCCACGCTGGATGAGACGCTGGTGCTGCTGGCGCCCTCCGCGCATGAAAAAGGACTGGAGATCACCGTCTGCCTGCAAAACAGCGTACCTGACAACGTTATCGGCGATCCGCTGCGGCTGCAGCAGATCCTGATCAATCTGATTGGTAACGCCATCAAGTTTACCGAGCAGGGGCATATCGACCTGCGCGTTGAGCTGTAGCATCTCAGCGCCACGCAGGCGGAACTGGAGATTCAGGTGCATGACACCGGTATCGGCATTCCGGAAATGCAGCAGCCGCAGCTGTTTCAGGCGTTTCGCCAGGCGGATGCCAGTATTACCCGCCGGCACGGCGGCACGGGTCTTGGGCTGGTGATCACCCAGAAGCTGGTACAGGAGATGGGCGGCGAAATCGCTTTTCACAGCCAGCCCGATCGGGGGTCGGTTTTCCGGGTGCGCGTCCGGCTCAATCTTAACCCGAATGCCCCTACCATTCCGCGCGTGCTGGATGACCTGCACGCCACAACGCTGGCCTATGTCGAGCCCCATCCGGCGGTAGCGCGCGTCGTGCAGGAGATGCTGAGTATCACCCCGCTCAGGGTAGAATATTATCCCAGCCTGGCTGCGCTGCCGGAACGCCACTATCCCCTGCTGCTGCTGGGAACGCCGGTCGCTAAGCCGCACCCGGCAACGCTGACCGATACGGAGATCCAGCAGCTGTGCGATCGCGCGGATGCCGTACTGCTGGCGCTGCCGAGCGAGATGATGCTGTTTGCCGACGATCTGCGTGCGCGGGGCATTGCCGGCTGTATCGCAAAACCGGTTTCGCTGACGCGCTTTATCCCGCTGCTGCTGGATATCGGCAGCCGTCAGCACCGCCTGATCTCCCCACTGCCGCGCCAGCCGCTGACCGTGATGGCGGTGGATGACAACCCGGCTAACCTCCGGCTTATCGGCGCGCTGCTGGAGGAGCAGGTTGAAAATATCATTCTGTGTGACAACGCAGAGCAGGCCATACACGCCGCACAGCAGCAGCGGCTGGATGTGATCCTGATGGATATACAGATGCCCGATATCGACGGTATTCAGGCCAGCGAGATTATCCGGCGCCTGCCGCTGCACGCCAGCACGCCAATCGTTGCGGTAACGGCGCACGCACTGGATGGCGAGCGCGAGCAGCTGATTGCCGCCGGCATGAATGACTATCTGGCAAAACCGATTGATGAAACCCGCCTGGCTCAGCTGCTGCAGCGCTATCTGCCGGTTGCGCCCGCCTCTCAGCCGCCCGCGGTGGGGGTTGCCGTCTCGCTTGACTGGTCACTGGCGCTGCGTCAGGCGGCCGGCAAACCGGCCCTGGCGCGCGATCTGCTACAGATGCTGCTCGATTTCCTGCCTGAGGTGGAGGCGCGCGTGGCGCACTGTATGGCTGAAGGTGACGTAAACGGGCTGCGTGAAATTATTCACAAGCTGCACGGCAGCGCCAGTTACAGCGGTGTCCCGCGCCTGAAACAGCTCTGCCAGCAGCTGGAAGGCAGCCTGCACCAGGCGAGTGATATTGCCGCGCTGGAGCCGGAACTGCTGGAGCTGAGTGATGAGATGGCCAACGTTGCGCGCGAGGCGCGTAAGCGGCTGGCGCTGGCGTAAAATGGCGTGTCAGAACGATCTTTATGGCGACGCCCATACCGGCCTTAGCCGCCGGGCCGCCGCGCATCGCGGTCCGGCCTACAGCCCTTTGCCTATCCTGATGGCTGCCGCAACGTTACGCGCCGTCAGGCGCACATTCTGTTCCGCACTGGCCAGCGCCTCTTCCAGAGAACAGATACTGAACAGTACGCTGTAGACCGCATCAAGGCCGTGAGCGTGTACAACCCCCACGTCAGAGGTCAGGCTACCGGCAATACCAATCACCGGCTTATTAAACTGTTTGGCAACCCGCGCCACGCCGATTGGCACCTTGCCATTCACAGACTGACTGTCGATGCGCCCTTCCCCCGTGATCACCAGATCGGCATCTTTGACCTGCTCCGCCAGCCCGAGCGCCTCCGTCACAATCTCAATGCCGCTGCGCAGCTCAGCCTGACAGAATGCGTGCAGCGCTGCACCCATACCGCCCGCCGCGCCGCCGCCCGCAATATGCAGCACGTCGATATCCAGATCGCGCTGAATAAGCGAAGCGTAGTGGGCCAGCGCCCGATCCAGCTGCGCGATTTGTGCCGGAGTGGCGCCCTTCTGCGGGCCAAACACCGCCGAAGCGCCTTTTTCCCCGGTCAGCGGATTGGTGACATCGCAGGCGACCTCAAAGCGGCACGCTTTGATTCGCGCATCCACTCCGCTGATATCGATCTGCGCCAGCTGCGCCAGCGCCGCGCCGCCAGGCGCCAGATCGCGGCCGGCGCTGTCCAGCAGCCGGGCGCCCAGCGCCTGTATCATTCCGGCACCGCCATCGTTGGTGGCGCTGCCGCCTATGCCAATGATGATGTGCTCTACGCCGCGATCGAGCGCGTTTTTGATCAGCTCACCGGTGCCCCACGACGTGGTGATCAGCGCATTGCGCTGCGCCACCGGCACAAGTTCCAGGCCGCTGGCGGCAGCCATCTCAATAAACGCGGTGCGCTCATCCCCCGACAGGCCATAAAACGCCGCCACGGGCTCGCCCAGCGGGCCGGTTGCGGTTAGCCGGACAAGCGTACCGCTGGTGGCGGCCACCATGGCCTCAACGGTGCCCTCACCGCCGTCGGCAACCGGGATTTTGACATACTCGGCGGCCGGGAAAACCTCGCGGAAACCCGCTTCAATTGCGGCAGCCACATCCAGGGCAGACAGACTCTCTTTATATGAATCGGGTGCGATGACAATTTTCATAGGCAATCCAGGCACGATGGGTAACGTAACGGTATGCTGCTTTGCTCACGCAGCCTGTTCTCCGGCCTCCGCAGACGCCGGAGAGCGGCTTTACCGGGCGATCTCAACCTGCGCTAACTTCTCATAATAGCAAGCCAGCGCGCTGTGGTCGGCGGAGCCCTGACCGCTGGTTTTCAGCGCCTGCATCATCTCCATCACCGCGGCCGTCAGCGGCAGATGCGCGCCAATGCCGTGTGACGTATCCAGCGCATTGGCTAAATCCTTGATATGCAGGTCGATACGGAAACCGGGTTTGAAGTTGCGATCCAGCACCATGGGTGCTTTGGCATCAAGCACGGTGCTGCCCGCCAGGCCGCCGCGGATCGCCTGATAAACCAGCTCCGGATTCACGCCCGCCTTGGTTGCCAGCGAGAGCGCTTCAGACATCGCTGCAATGTTCAGCGCCACAATCACCTGATTTGCCAGCTTGGTCACGTTACCGGCGCCGATATCACCGGTATGCACCACCGAGCCTGCCATCGCTTTCATAATCTCAAAGCATTGGTCGAAGATCGCTTTATCGCCACCCACCATCACCGACAGTGTGCCCTCGATCGCTTTTGGCTCACCGCCGCTGACCGGCGCATCAAGCATACGGATCCCTTTTTCTGCCAGCGCGTCGTGGATCTCACGACTGGCCAGCGGGGCAATAGAACTCATATCAATCACAATCAGGCCAGGTTTTGCACCTTCAATGATGCCGCCCGCGCCCAGGCAGACTTCCTGCACCTGCGGCGAGTTAGGTACCATGGTGATCACCACATCCACCTGTTCTGCTACCTCTTTGGGCGTTTTTGCTATCGTCGCGCCCAGTTCGGCCAGTTCTGCCTCATTGCCTGCGTTGTGATCGCGCACCACCAGCGTGTAACCCGCTTTGACCAGGTTTTTACTCATCGGTTTGCCCATAATACCGAGGCCGATAAATCCAATTTTCATTGCCTTCCCCTTTCTGCGTTACAGTTTAAATTTGTTGCACAGCGCCTGCGTGGCGTTGCGGAAAACCCCGAGATCGCTGCCGACGGCAACAAAGGTGGCGCCCCATTCCAGATAGCGCCGCGCGTCCGCTTCTACCGGTGCCAGAATGCCGCACGGCTTGCCTGCGGCTTTGGCGCGTTCAAACAGGTACTGAATAACTTTCAGCACCTCAGGATGCGCAGGCTGGCCCAGGTAGCCCAGCGCGGCTGAGAGATCGCCCGGACCGACAAAAATCCCGTCCACGCCGTCAACGGCGGCGATCGCATCGATGTTATCTACCGCCTGCTGCGTTTCGATCTGCACCATCAGCGTGATGTTGTCGTTAATCGTGGCGTTATAGTCCGGCAGCGTGCCGTACATATTGCTGCGGTGCGAAACTGACACGCCGCGGATGCCCGCTGGCGGGTAGCGGGTTGAGGCAACGGCGCGGCGCGCCTCCTCTTCCGTCTCCACAAAGGGGATCAGGAAGTTATAGAAGCCGATATCGAGCAGGCGTTTAATGATCACCGGCTCATTGCACGGCGGACGCACGACCGCAGCGCTGCTGCTGCCTTTCAGCGCCATCAGCTGCGGTACAAACGTGGTGATGTCGTTGGGCGCATGTTCGCCGTCCAGCACCAGCCAGTCGAAGCCTGCCAGCCCCAGCACTTCAGTAGTCAGCGGACTGGCAAGGGCGCACCAGCTGCCTATCAGGGTCTCTCCTGCCAGCAGGCGGCGGCGAAATGTATTTGGCCAGGCATTACTCATTCTGTTTACTCCTGTATATGACGGCAGGCCCCCTTTCAGGGAGCCTGAAGCGTTAGCGCACCAGGCAGGGACGCTTATTATCAAAAGTCCAGTCCGGTACCAGGAACTGCATCGCCTGAGCGTCGTCACGCGCGCCCAGCCCATGTTTCTGATACAGCGCGTTTGCCTGCATCACCTGATCCATATCCAGCTCCACGCCAAGCCCCGGCTTCTGCGGTACCTGCACCATGCCGCCTTTAATGACAAACGGCTCTTTGGTCAGGCGCTGATTACCCTCCTGCCAGATCCAGTGGGTGTCGATAGCGGTAATCGCGCCCGGCGCGGCGGCGGCAACGTGGGTAAACATCGCCAGCGAAATATCAAAATGGTTATTGGAGTGCGAACCCCAGGTGAGGCCAAAGTCGTGGCACATCTGCGCCACGCGCACGGAACCCTGCATGGTCCAGAAGTGCGGATCGGCCAGCGGAATATCCACCGACTGCAGCGATAGCGTGTGGCCCATCTGCCGCCAGTCGGTGGCGATCATATTGGTTGCGGTCGGCAGCCCGGTGGCGAACTGCAGCAGCGTGAGCCCGGCCAGCCAGCGGGCCGGGTCGCGCAGCGCGCCGGCGCGCCGCAGGCGCCAGACCAGCAGCGCCAGCGCCCCAATCACCACATAG
>JAAIGE0100777361.1_pt1 | contig 18400 bp, 23 predicted proteins | sample 6487951 | NCBI WGS metagenome assembly JAAIGE01 (sample SAMN13974128, study PRJNA590717) | phyllosphere metagenome | biome: tomato field; feature: multiple bacterial spot infested tomato fields; material: tomato leaves; isolation source: leaves from tomato fields | host: Solanum lycopersicum ...
CGACGATCCGAGCCTCGCGCAGCCGCTCTACATCTCGGCGTTCCGCCAGCAGGACGGCTCGTACAACCTCGTCTGGCAGCGCCCGCAGCGCCGCCGCGACGTGACGGCCGCGATGGCGCCCAAGGGCGGCGACGACGGCCTGCCGCCGTTCCCGGGCACCGAGGACGGTGCAGGCGCGGGCGAGCCCGCCGGTGCCGCCAGCGACGGCCTCGGCGAATCCACCGCCGGCGACGCCTTCGGCGCCGCGCCGGAGACGCCCGCCAAGAGCGGTCGCCGCCGCGCCGCGCAGCCGGCCGAGCCCGAGACGGTCTGACCGACCGGCCGGGGTGCCTCCCACCCCGGCTTTCTCCTCCCCACCGCGCGTCCAAGCCCCCGCGCGCGGACCTGCAGGGCTCGCTTCGCTTCCCCCGGCGAGGCGGGCCCTGTCTTTGTTCGCCCTTACGGGCTCACCGACAGGAGCCGCCGCCATGCCGATCTCCCTCGAACGCCACCTCGCCATCGCCGAACGCGACTATGCCGCGCTCTCCCGCTTCGCGGTTCGACGCGAGCGATTCCTCGACGCGCTCGACTGGACCGCCCTCGAGGAGCAGTTCGCGCGCGAAGCGTCGATGACGGACGACCTCATCAACGACGACCTGGCGAGCCTCTGGCTCTACATCGACCATCTCGGCCGCTGGTCCGCCGACGCCGGTGCGGACGCGCCCGGCCCGGATTCGATCCTCCGCATCGCGCGCGAGCCGCGGGACTACACGCCGCATTGATCGGCGCATCCCGCCCGATCCTTCGGCTCGCACAGGCCGGGCGGGACCGGCGCTCTAGTCGGCCGTTCCGACCGGAACCCCGCCCGCGGGTTTCCGCCCATACGGGTGACGATCGCCTTGCGGTGATGACGCTCGCCGTCCCGATCGGGACGGCAGACGCCGCCCCTGCGGGCCAGCAACGACCCGAAGGCGCTCTCGCAGGGCGATCGGCGCCGACGTCGCCACCTCGCGCGCGCTACCCTCGACGCCAGCGCGCCACTTGCGGTTGCCGGCATTCGCCGGCGGGCCGCGCCGCGACCGGAGTGGCCCACGACCTCGATCGGGGCCGATCGCAGCTCGATGTAGGGCTTGCCCCGTCTCGCTGGGTCCGGCGCGCAGATGGCAATGCCGGTGCGGCCCGCGGTGCGCTGATCGCCCGGGGACTCTTGGCGGCAGGACCGCCCTCGTCGGTCCACGTTGCCCATTCCAGCCTCTTTTGAGGCGCCGGCGGAGCCCCGCCTCGCAGTGCCACCTGCGGCGACCGCGACCGCGTCGCAACCCCCTCCACGAGCCCGTGTTGACGCGCCTTCGGCGCGCCTGCCCGCGCCAGCTCGCTCCGGAGGTTCCCCGCGCGGGCTGCGCCCGCGCGGTGCGGCGCAGTCCCGGCCGCCGCCCATCAGTGGCACCGGCGGGGAGGCCGCCGGCACCCAAGGAGGCTTACATGAACAACGTGAACCTGGTCGGCCGGATCGCCAAGGACCCCGAGCTGCGCACCGCGGGCCGCACCGACATCACCACCATCATCGTCGCGACGGACCGCCCCAAGCTCGACAAGGAGGGCAAGACCTACAAGGATCCGCAGACCGGCTTCACCGCGAAGGAGGTCGAGTTCCACAAGGTCACGACCTTCAACGGCCTCGCCAAGGCGATCGCCAACAACCGCAAGAAGGGCGACCTGGTCGCCGTCGAGGGTCGGCTCCACTACACGAAGTGGCAGGACAACGGCGTCGACCGCTACGGCTGCGAGATCATCGCCGACCGGGTCGAGTTCTACTGACCCGCGGGGGCGGCGAAAGCCGCCCCTTTCCGCTTGCTCGCGCCCTGCAAAGACAGCCGCTGGCTGCTCTTCCGCGCCGGTGCTACCGCCCGATCGATCTCACGCGGAGGAGCTCGCCATGCGACGCACGTTGGACGTTGTCGCCACCACCCTGTTCCAGCGAGATGCCAGCTCGGGCCGCTTGCTGTTGCTCGGGTGCCTCGCCGTCATCGCGATCACGCGTATCGACCCCCAGAGTGCCGCCCGGCCCCCGGCTGTCATCGCCTTCTTCGGCTGGATGGGCGTCCAACTCCTGCTCCGCTACCTCCGCGTGCGGGCCTTCCTCCGTCGCCGTCAGAACAACTCGGCACGAATGGTCTGACCTCTCCGGACAGGGTCCGCCCCGGGGTTGAGAGGAGAGGAGGACCGGGGCCTTTCGAGGCTGCCAGGTCGAGGAGAGAGTGGAGGAAAGAGGAGTGATGCGGCGCATCCCGGCGTTGCCGGGACCGGGGCTCTAGTCGGCTGCGCCGACCGGAACCCCGCATGCGGGTTTCCGCCCATTCGGGTAACGATCCCCTTGCGGGGCGATAGCAACTGACACCCCGCTCGCCGTCGGGCGGCGATCGGTCAGCGCATCAACTGCCAACCGCATCCGACAACGCCATCGTGGCACCGGCCGCTGGGGCGGCCGGGTCCCCTGGGCAGTCGTCGTACATCACCTCAAACCAATAACTCTCTCTCTGACCTCCTAGTTTGGCATCCGGGGATTCAGGCCGGTCAAGGATGCGCGGTTCCCCCAATTTTCACGCGGCCGACCCTGCGGGCCGACCACGAGAAAATCGGCTCCCCCACGCCCCGCTTCGCGGCGTTAACCGGGGTCCGGCGAGCACGAGGCTCGCCGGCTTCCCGGTTAACGTCCCTGACCGACCTGACCACCGAATGCCGGGGGAGGAGCCTCATCAAGAAGATGAGAACATCACACCTTGGAGGCTCAAATGACCACTTTCACGAACTTCGCCGATCTCGCCAGCTTCGTTGCCGACGAGCGCCGCAACGACACCCTCACGCAGACCTACGAGGGCGCATTCATCGAGCACAGCGAGATGGCCAAGCTCAGCGTCGTCGACGCGCCGGAGCAGCTGGACATGCCCGATCCGGAGCAGGTGCGGGCCGCCGTCGAGATGATGATGGCGACGATGTTCGACGTGCTGCGCGACACTCGGATGGAGCCCTTCGCGGCAGACCTCGCGTGGGGCTTTTCGAACAGCTTCCACGTCGTTGCGAAGCGCATCGAGGGACGCGAGGACGACGCGGCGAACAAGCTGCGGGATCTCGCACGCACCTTCGACCCCAGCGAGATCTACGCCACCGAACTGGAGGAGACGCAGACGCTCTGCCAGACGCTGCAGGGGTGCCGCGAGGCGATGGAGTGCATGCGCGACCACGCCGCCGAGGTATACCGCGTCGAAACCGGCAAGCCCTTCTCGCCGGTCCGTGGGAGCCGGGTCTCGAGCGGCCTGACCGCATCGATGATCGACGCGCGGGACTTTCTCGCCGCACGCAGCCGCGAACGCCGGGAGCAGTTCGCACCCGAGGGTCCGGTGGTTGCCTTCTCCGGCGGTCAGAAGGACTGGAACGACGCGGACCTGCTCTTCCGCGGCCTCGACAAGATCAAGGCGCGCATTCCGGAAATGATCCTCGCGACCACCGCGCAGTCCAAGGGTGCCGACGCCATCGCGCACGCCTGGGCCGCATCCCGCGGTGTGAAGGTCATCAAGTTCATGCTGGACCGCAGCGCAGGCAACCGGGCAGCGTTCATCCGCAACGAGCGCATCCTCGGGCTGAAGCCGGTGGAGGCAGTCGTCTGCGAGGGCACGGGCATCCAGGCCAACCTCGCGCAGAAGCTGCGGCAGGCGAACGTGCCGCTCCACATCGTGAAGCTCGCGCACCAGGCGACTGCGAAGCAGGCCTGAGCGCAACCCGGGAGGGACGTCGGCTTCGGCCGGCGTTCCTCCCATCCTTTTACGTCATGCCTGTGCGGCGCTCCGGGGCATCGAGCCCCATCGCGCCGCCTGGGACTGCGCTTCCGCTCCACCCACGATCGCACGGCTCGCTCGCATCGCGGCAGGCCGCCGCCTGCCACTCGCTACGCCTCGCCGGCGATCCCTTCCCCGTATCAAATCGGAGCCTGTCATGCCGATCCGAACCGTCCACCAGTCGCTCTCCTTCGACACCATCATCACCGATCATCCGCACCGGCTCGCCGCAGAAGCGCACATGACCAAGGTACTGCGCGACTATGGCGACTGGCCACAGGACGCCGCCGTCGACGCAGCTCGTTCGGGCAAGCCCGCCCTCGTGCGCGACGACGGCGATGGAGAGACCATCGAGATCCGCGACGAGAGCCCCGCGACACCCGACGCCCAGCGACGCTGACCCGCCGACGGCCGGGCTCGCTCGCAGCGCGGCAATCCCTTCGGATTGCCAGCTTGCTACGCCTCGCCCGACCATCGGCACCCTCGCAGCGCGACGTCCCGGGGAAGCAAAGGGGAGGGGGGACGAGGGACGCGATCGAACCAAGGGAGGTCGAGATGTCCATCGTATTTCGCATTGCCACTGCTGCCGATGATCGCGACGGTCCGACCGCCACGATCAATGCCCGCCAGCTCGCCGCCTTCCGCTCCTTGCTTCGCGCGGAGGGAAGCCGTCTCGGGCTGGCACTGATCGACCCCGACGACGACGAGGAGACGCCTCTCGCCTACAGCTTCGAGGCTCGCGTCTGCCCGCTGGCTCTCGCCAGCATGGCACGCGTGTTCGACTTCGCCGCCGACGTGATCGCGGTCCTCGACGAGGCGCAATTCCGCAGCCGGCGCGTCTCCTTCTACCGCAGCCGGCCGGATGGTCCGGTCGCGATGCGACCGTCCATCACGTCCGATCTCGGCGTCGAAATGGACCTCGCCAGCGGCAATGCCTATGCGCTGCTGGAGAGCCTCGGACTGCGCCCCGACAGCGTCGGCGAACTGCCCGTCGCGGAGGTCCGCAAACGCCTCGAAAACCCCGCCGTTCGACGCCGGATGCGGGAACAGAACATCGACCATTATGCCGACCGCCTGGAGCGACTGATCGCGACCGCGGACACGGACGACAGCTCGCGATTCGAGTGGGCTTGAGCCTCCCTCACTCGACATCGCGGAGGGGCGCTGCGCATCGGCGTGGCGCCCCTTTTTCATGCCAGCTGCGCCTGAGTTCCGGGGTCCGGCGTCCGCCCCGGCTCGCTCGCTTCCGCACGGCCCCGCCGGGCCGCACGTCGCTACGCATCGGCCGGGCCGGAGGAATGAATATCTCTCACTGACGTCCAATTCTGTCAGGCGTCCGGGACCGCCTCAAGGATCGACGGTCCCCCCAATTTTGCCGCGGCCGCCGCTCCGCTGCGCTCCACGGCAACCACGACAAAATCGGCACCCCCGTCGCCCGCTACGCGGCCGCCGGCGATGCCGGCGGTCCTTGACCCGATCCCGGACGCCCGACGCCCGCTCCGCTGTCACTCAAGACAGCAGGAGGCTCCCATGCAGATCATCTCGACGTCCATCGCCAACGAGCACGCCGCCTATCTCGCCGCGGTGGCCTGCGCGGAGCGCCGCGCCCTCCACAGCTTCTTCGACCAGCATGTCATCGAGGACGACAACGACGGGTTCATCGCCATCGACGAGGGGGACTACGACGCCCTGCCGATGGGGGTTATCGACCGCGTGGTTCACACGGTCCCGGGCGGCATGTCCGACGAGTTCTGAGCGACCGGGAGGGGCGGAAACGCCTCTCCCTTTTTTTGCTGTCGGGGCACACGGGCATGAGGGGCATCGAGCCCCCCATGCCCGTGCCGCGACTGACGTCGCGGCAGACCGGCCTCACGCCGCCAGCCGCTTCTCGACTTCCTCGATTCCGAGCGTCTTGATCCGCCCGGTGAGAGCCTCGAGCCGCTTGCCGTCGAGCTTCAGCAACCCCGTCTTCTCGACCGACTTGATCGCCTCGTCCCGTGCCCTTTTGGCGAGCTGCTCCCGCTTCTCCGCGAGCCGCCGCTCCTCCTCTTCGAGCGCCTGCATTTCCTGTTCGATTGTACGCGCCATGATGGCCTCGCTGTTCATAGCTGATCGGGCTGCGAACGGGGGTGTTGTAGCGGCTGAGATGCCGGTTCGGAAGAAGAAGGTTGCGGGCGGCTCGGCGGTCCCTCCGGGTCCGCCGCACGGGCTCTATTCGCGGGCCTTTGGCCCGCTCACGAAGCCGCCGCCTTGCGCCGTCTTCGCCCTTCGGGTGACGATCCCTGCCGAGCCGATCCCGTCGCTTTGCTCCGGGCTCGATGAGCGCGCTTGGTCTGGCGACCAGGCGCGCCGGACGGGATCACTCCACGCCTGTTTTCGAGCCCGAAATCGCGGTCCGAACCCCTCCGCCCACAGGGCGGACGGTGCCCAGCCGGACCCCGGAACGATCCCCATGAATGGACGACCGACACGACCCAGGACCAACGGATCAGTCCTATAAGATATGCACACCGAACGCAGTGGCTGCTGGATCAATAAGCCCCGTTTTCAACAGGTTAGCGCGGGGATCGGGCGTCGGACAATGTCCGCCGCTGTCCCGGATGGCGGGAAACGCTGGTATTACAGGAGCTTAGGTGTCGGACGTTGGCACCGCCGACCGGCGCACTGCCGATTTCCTTTGCGGGGTTGGCCGCCATCGCGTATAGATGCAACCGCTTTCTTCGATCCCCACCAGCCTCCCTGCTAGGAGGTTGGTTTGAATACCTCTTCTCGACGGTACACCATCCGGTTCGACCCAAGGGTCTGCGAACGGATCGAAGGCCTCGCGCGCAACCAGGATTGCAACCCGTCGGACGTGATCCGAGCGGCCGTCAACGCCTATCTGGCGACGTCGAACATGACTGCCCTGAGCAGCCGCCGAATGGCCCGCATCAGCGAGTTCGTGCAGCTGGCGCTCGACGTCATCATCAGCGAGCAATATCCCGAGTTCCGCGAGCGGATCATCGCCAACACGGACAAGCGCCTGGAGCAGTACCATGGCGCGTAGCGACATCCGCACCGACGGCCGGGCGATCCCGCTTCACCACCATTCCGCACGCGGCAAGGTCCAACGCAACTCGGGCAATTTCACCCGCGGGAGCCAGCTGCTCACCCACGAGCTCCTGATGTGGTTCTCGGGCGCGAAGATGCCCGTCGTCGTGTGGTTCTTCGTCTTCGCCGCAGCATGGTTCGTCATCATGGGGCTGAAGCTGGACGAGCACGGCTTCCAGCTCATCTGCATGAAGCTCTACGCGATGCTCTGGGACTGGATCGGCTTCGACCCGACCAAGAAGGTCAACGTGACCCTCCCGAGCGGTGAAGTCCGACACACGATCATGGCGGTCGTGCAGGAGATCCCCGACGTCCAGCGGGCGTGGAGCGTCGCCATGCGCGGGCTGCTCGGCGCGTTCCTGGTCAGCATCTTCCTGACCATCCCACTGACCATCTGGTTCGTCGATATTTCTCGCCGCCGGGGCAGGTCGATCCTGCAGGAGCGGCACGAGCGCGGCGCCATGCTGGTGGAGCGCGACGTGCTGCTCGCCGAGGTCTCCCAGCACAACTACGCGGCGTTCGAGAAGGAGGCCCGCGAGTGCTTCCCCGGCGTGCCGCCAAAGCGGGTCCTGCAGCTGCCGTTCGTGGAACGAAAAGCAGGCGGACTCCACCACCCCTACACGCTCGCCGGCGTCCCGTTTCCGCACCGGATGGAGCAGTCGCACACGATGCTGATCGGCACGACCGGCTCGGGTAAGACCACCGAGCTGCGCAGCCTCGTCAAGCAGATGCGCGACCGTCACGACAGCGCCGTCATCTTCGACCTGACCGGCGCCTATGTGGAGGCGTTCTACGACCCCGATCGCGATACAATCCTGAACCCCATGGACCGGCGCTGTCCCGCCTGGTCCATCTTCAACGACTGCCAGACCCATAGCGAGTTCACCGCCGCCGCAGCGGCGCTGATCCCGTCCGATGGCGGCTCGTCGGAACCCTTCTGGGCGCTCGCCGCCCGCACCCTCTTCATCGAGATGTGCGTCAAGCTGATCGAGAAGGGGGAGACCACCAATCTGGCGCTCTCCGAGCACTTGATGACGGCCGACCTGAAGCGGGTCCACCGCTACCTCCAGAACACGATCGCTGACCCGCTGACCGCTCCGGAAGCGGCCCGCATGGCGGAGTCGATCCGCGCCGTCTTCAACACCAACGCGCAGGTCCTCCGCTTCCTCCCCGACGAGGGTTCGCGCTTCTCGATCCGGGAGTGGATCACCGGCGAGAAGAAGCCCGGCTCGATCCTGTTCATCACCTCCAACTACGTCGACCTGCCGATGAACCGGGCGCTGCTGACGCTCTGGATGGACCTCGCCATCAATCGCCTGATGACCATGCCCCGGACCCGCTCCTTGCGGACCTGGTTCATGTTCGACGAGCTGGGCGCGCTTCACCGTCTGCCGGCGATCGAGAACGGCCTCCAGACGGCCCGCGCCTTCGGCGGAGCCATGATCCTCGGCATCCACAGCTTCGAGAAACTGGTCGAGGTTTACGGCGAGCAGGGCGCTCGGAACCTCGCCTCGCTCGCCCGCTCCAAGCTCATCCTCGCGACCGCCGATCTGGACACGGCCGAGCAGTGCGCCCGCTACATCGGCAACCGCGAGGTCCGCCAGATGGATGAGGCCTACAGCTACGGCTACAACAACACCCGCGACGCCTCGACCCTGACCCCGAGAAAGCAGGTCGAGCCGCTCGTCATCGCCGACGACATTACGAACCTGCCGTCGATGAACGGGTTCGTGAAGTTCCCCGACGGCTTCCCCGCCGCCCGCATCAAGCTCATCTGGAAGGACTACCCGCAGGTCGCCGACGGCTTCCTGCCGCGCCCCGACATGAAGCCTGTGCGGTCCAAGCGCGGAGATGCGGTGTTCGATGGGGAGGATGGGGAGGAAGCCGGCGGGCGTGATGGCTCGCTGCAGGTGATCGAGGAGGCTTCCGACCCCGTCAACGTGGCGAAGGACATGGCCGCACGGATCCTCTTGAGCGAGGTCGAGGAGGAGAAGGAAGGCACCGCCCGGACACGCGACAACAACAGCGATCGGAACGAAGGGGACACCCCCCGCGAGCATGCCGCCGACCGTGCCCAGGCGGCGCGTGGCGGGCCGGATCAGGAGACCGCGCAGGCTCGTGATCGCGACGATCGGCGGGACGCCCGGAGCCAACACGCTGCCCCCCAGGTCGAGGACCAGACCATCGTCGAGCTGCGCCAGGACTTCTCCGCCGGCCGGGACTCCGACGGCATGGACATGGGGATCTAGCCAATGCTCTCCATGGCCGGCGTCCGCTCCGCTTCCGGTGCCGCGAACTACTTCGCGAAGGACGACTATTACACCGCCGAGGGCAGCTCGGAGATCAGCGCGTGGGGCGGCGAGGGCGCGGCCGACCTGGGGCTGTCGGGCGAGGTCACGAAGGATGCGTTCGAGGGCATCCTCAACGGCATCCTGCCCGGCGACGATACGGTCCGGCAGGTCGAGAACCGGCGATCCGGCTACGACCTGACGTTTTCGGCTCCGAAGTCGGTTTCGGTGCTCGCCTACGTCACCGGCGACAAGCGCATTCTCGGTGAGAACGGCGCCAACATGAAGGCCGTCGCAAAGGCGATGGCATGGGTCGAGAAGAACCTCGCTGAAGGGCGTAAGGATTTACAGGGTAAGCCCGTCCAGAGCGGCAACCTCGTCTATGCGCTGTTCCAGCACGACACGAGCCGGTCGCTCGATCCGCAGGCCCACATCCATGCAGTCATCGCCAACCTGACCAAGATGCCCGACGGCAAGTGGCAGGCGCTGCACGCCGACAAGATCTGGAGCAACAACTCCGTGATCGGGTCCATCTACCACGCCTCTCTGCGCGAGGAGATGGAGAAGCTCGGCTACCAGGTGGAGCTCAAGGGCAAGCACGGCACCTTCGAGATCGCCGGCGTGCCGAAGGCTGTCATCGAGGCGTTCAGCCAGCGCCGGACGGACATCCTAGCGAAGGCGGCGGAGCTCGGCATCAAGAGCACCCAGGGTCTCCGCGATGTCACCTCCCGCACCCGCGATCCCAAGCTGAACGTCGAGGATCGCGAGGCGCTCGGCAAGTCATGGATCGAGAAGGCCGCGGCTCTGGGGTTTGACGGTAAAGCGGTCATGGCCGCCGCGCTCGGTCGCTCGGACCCCGCGCTTCCGGACAGCGCCGTCGAGCGGGGCTACAAGGCCGTGACGGAGGCAATCGCGGGTGCCTGGGACAAGCTCGGGGCTTACCTCCAGCCTCGCGATCCGCTGGTCAGCAGGGGGCTCGATCGTCTCACCCAGTCGCCCCCAGACGCGCGCGCCCAGCTCGCTGTCGCCTCTGCCGTCCGCATGCTTTCGGAGCGTGAAGCGGCGTTCAACGTCAACCTGCTCGGGAAGACCGCCCTCGATCTTGGCTTGAAGGGCGTCACGATCGAGCATGTCGAGCGCCGTATCGGACAGCTGGTGGAACGCGGACAGCTTGTCGCGGGGCAGGTGCGGGAAGGTGACACGCGCCCGCTGATGGTGACGACGCACGAGGCGCTCAGGACCGAGGAGAGCATCCTCAAGGCGGTCGAGCAGGGCAGGGGGCAGGCTACCCCCATGATCGACGCCAGCGCGGCTCCTGAGCGCCTACAGGCGGTCGCGGAACGCGAACTGAACCCCGGTCAGCTCGCGGCCGCGACGCTGATCGTCTCGTCCGAGGATCGGACCGTGGTGGTGCAGGGCATCGCCGGCGCGGGCAAGTCGACCATGCTTCACTCGGTCGCGCGCGTCGCGGAGGCCGAGGGCCGCACCGTCACCGGCCTCGCCTTCCAGAACAAGATGGTCGCCGACCTGGCCGAGGGTGCCGGGATCAAGTCGCAGACGATCGCCTCCTTCATCCTCGCCAACGAGCGGCACCTCACCAACCGGCAGAGCGACGCCTACGACCAGGCCCGCGCCACCTTCGCCGGCCAGATGCTCGTCGTCGACGAAACCTCGATGGTGTCGAGCGACGACATGCTGAAGCTGCATCAGATCTCGGCCGCGCTCGGCGTCGACAAGCTCGTCCTCGTCGGCGACCGGCAGCAGCTCTCCTCGATCGACGCCGGCAAGTCGTTCGCGCTCATCCAGGCGGGGGGTGGGACGATGGCCCGGATGGACGAGAACATCCGCCAGCGCACCGACCAGCTGCGCACGGTCGCCGCCCTAGCCAATGTCGGCGAGGCGGGCCAGGCGATGAAGGTGCTCGGCGACAGCGTCATCGAGCATCAGAGCCCCGCTCTCCACGCGGCCGAGATGTGGCTCGGCCTCTCGCCCGCGGACCGCGAGGCGACGGCCGTTTTCGCCTCCGGCCGCTCCTCGCGCGCGATCATCAACCAGCGCATCCAGGACGGGCTTGCCACCGAGGGCAGCGTGCGCGGCGAGGGCATCCACCTCACCGTCTACGAGCGCGTCAACACCACCCGCGAGGAACTGCGCTACGCCTCGACCTACCAGCCCGGGCAGACGCTCGAGGTGGGCAGGGGAGGCGGGCAGGACGTCGGCCTCGTCGCTGGCCGCTACGACGTCGACAAGGTCCACCCCAACGGCAAGGTCGACCTCAAACTCGGCACCAAGCGCATCCGCTTCGACCCGCAGAAGCTGTCGCCGACCGAGAAGCGCGACCGCCTGCAACTCAGCGAGAAGAAGGATCTCCACCTCCGCGAGGGCGACCGCATCCGCTGGACCGCCAACGACAAGGACCGCGGTCTCCACAACTCGGCGCTCGCGCGCGTCCTCACCATCGACGCCAACGGCGTCACGGTCGAGACCGCCGGCAAGGAGCGGCTGACCCTCGACCTGGGCGACCCGATGCTGTCGCGCCTCGACCTCGCCTACTCGCTCAACATGCACATGGCTCAGGGCATCACGACCGACAAGGCGATCACCGTGATGTCGAGCCAGGAACGCAATCTCTCCAACCAGCGCCTGTTCAACGTCGGCGTCACCCGCGTCCGCGACGAGCTGACGATGGTGGTCGACGACAAGGAAAAGCTCGAGCGGCAACTCGACAACAACGCCGGCAACAAGACCTCGGCGCTGGAGACGATCGGCCGGCTCGACGTCGACCGGGAGCGCACGCAGGCGCCCGGCGCCGGCCCGCGCGAGAAGTTCGACCCCGGCCCGATCGACCTCAAGGACCTGCCGCCGCTGCCCGGCGAGCCGGCCCCGCCCGCGGCAGACGACAAGGGCAAGGCGCCGCTGCCCAAGGTCGATGACCTGAGATCACCGCCCGACCTCAAGCCCGACCGCGGCGACATCCTGCCGCCGCTGCCGGAACGCAGCCTGGGGCTCGACCTGTGACGACCGCCCGGCCGGACCGCCGGAACATGCAAGGAGATGACGATGAGTGGATGGGACTTCGACGAGGTTGGCAAGTTCGGCAGCGCCAAAGCGGCCGAGGACTTCGCCAAGCGCAACAACGTGGACGTGCGCGACGTCCGCACCCGCGACACCGGCGACGGCGTGGAGCTGGAGATCCGGCGGTCCAACCTCGACCGCCGCGAGCTGAAGGACAGCGGCGAGGGTCGGCGCGACGGGTGGTGACAGGCAGGCCGGCGCGGCTCGGCGGACCGGCCGCGCCGATCATTCGAGGACAGCGCAATGTATCAGGATGACGCTTTCGATTGGCGACAGCGAGCGGCGATGCTGGAACTCCAGGGTCGAGATCTGAGCGACCTAGCCAGTGCTCTCGCCGAACACGCGGGATACAGCAGCAACGATCCGTTCTGGAAAATCTCGCGCGTACTTCGAGCTATGGGCGCTGCTCGGGAAAGAACGGCTCACGAAATCTGGATGACGGGCCATGAGACCGAGTCGACCGTCCGCGACGAGATAAGGTCCATTTCCGACGAGCACACCGACCGGATCGTGCGAGCCGTAGTGACGGCGGAACGCGCCGCGGAGCGGATTGAGCAGGCCATTCGCGCCGGCAACTGGACGACTCACCCTCCCGCCCAACCGGCCTATCCCGCCATCGTGGAGCCCCGACGCGTCTTTCCGGACGCGCGCCAGGATCGAGCTCTATGGCGTTTCTGGAAAGCGTTGGGCCTCGGCGGGCTCGGCCTCGCTGCCTATGTAGCCTTCACGACCCTGTCCGGCCCGGAGCCGTCCCCTCGAGATCACCCGATCACAGCCGCGGACATGATCCCGCAGCGCGAGTGGATGGCGGTATCGACGCCGGGTGACGGTTCCGCGGCGCCCCATAACGGCGGGGCTCGCAACCCATGAACCACATCGCCGGCTCACCCGTGGCGCTGCTCGTCTTCATCGTATGCGGGCTCGCGCTGCTGACCCTCTTGAAGAACACGCTTGGGCTCGGCGGGCCGCCCGCGCCGGTCGCGAAGCGTTTCCTGACCGATCGCGAACTGGCGATGCTGGTCGCGATCGAGCGCATCCTGCCCGCGCACCGAGTTCACGCCCAGGTGGCGATGGGCGCGCTCCTGCAGGTTCCACGCCGCCTCGGCCGCAGGGCCTCCTACGCCGACCGCAACAGCTTCTCCCAGAAGATCGTCGACTTCGTGGTTCAGGACCGCAACAGCGGCGCGATCGTCGCCCTGATCGAGGTCGACGACTATTCGCACAATGCCGTTCGCGACGCGAAGCGCGATGCGATGACGGCGCGCGCGGGCTACACGACCATCCGCATCCCCGGCCGGACCAAGCCGACGCTCGCGAACGTGCGGCACGCGCTTGCTCCGCTGCTCCACCCCGAAGGGTCCGTTGGTGCGATCTCGATCGCGGATCGGCAGGCGAGCCATGCTTGATACCCAGATCGTCCTGGCGATCTACGCCGCGGCGCTGCTGTACCTCGCCGGCAACCTCGCCGGCCCGAGCTGGATGCGGCGGCCGAACGCCTGCGAGCTCCCCGGCGGGCTGCGGCTGGGTATCCGGCTCGGGACCGTGGCCGGGGTCGCCGTGCTCGCATGGGCCGGTCTGGCGGACAGGTCGCCAGCGGTCGGATGGGGCGAGTGCGCGGCCCTGATGGCGGTACTGGTCGAGAGCCTCGTGTTCTTGAAGATCGCGATGCACCGCGATCTCGGCGTCTACGGTCACGCGGGAGGCGACGCGTGAGCCTCGAAGACCGCGATTACATGCGAGCGCCTCGGCCCGGCTGCGTCACCCGGCTGGACGGACGTCCGGTGGACGGGGTCGTACTGGAAGCCGAACCCTACCGCTCCTCGAGGAGTCACGCGCCCCGGCGACGCCGGTCGCCGCTTCGCATGGCGGTGATCGGTGTTGCAGCGCTCGCCGCGTTCACCGGCGCATGGGCGATCGGGTGCGGCCTCATCGGAGCCAGTCTGCATACCGACGGTGGCACCTTCGTCCCGCCTGCGGCCAAACAACCAGCGCAGCGAGGCCAACATGGGTCTCGATGACCGCGACTACATGCGCGACCGCTACCGCAAGCGGCAGGGCCTCGGCGGCACGTCTTGGAACGACCGCAAGTCGCGCGTCGAGCATGGTGGCGCCTGGTTCGAGGACAAGAACCGCGGCCACGATTACCAGACGGGCCGATACCGGGCGGGACCGCAGTTTCGGGCGCACCCGCTCCAAGGCTGGATCCTTGGCCTTTCCGCCCTGCTGACCCTCATCCCGATGTACCGCGAGATGAAGCGGGCGGGATGGCTTCCCGATACGAGCCCATCCGTCACGTTCCCCGCCTCGGGCAGCGTCACGGTATGGCGAGACCTCGATCCGAGGCTGCTCAGATCCCGCATGGCGGTGACAACCGCGGCCGCTAACGCGGTGGTCCAGCTCTTCGACCCGCAGACCGACCAGCATATCCTATCGGTTTACGTCCAGAAGAACGATCGCGTGGAACTGGCCGCTCCCGTCGGCACCTGGCGCATGCGCGTCGCCGAAGGGCAGCGTTGGCACGGGCCGCGCAAGTTCTTCGGGTCGAGCACGACCTACGAGACAGTGGCGCAGCTCATGGAGTTCCCGCGTAACGGCGGGAACGGCATCGACCTTCATCGTCGCCCTGACGGCAAGCTGCCGACGCGCATCAACTTCAACGATCCCGACCCGCTGTGACCAGGATGATGACAGCACACGTCTCCCTGCCGGCGAGATCAACCTTCGCATCATGCGATCCCCGCCCGCGCCCCGATCGCGGCGGGCCAGAGCTCGACGGGCCACGATCGGCCCGCGGGAATGGTGGTGTCTCCACCACGGCCGCCGCGAACTCGCCGCGGTCTCTTCAGAGCAAAGAAGGAACGACTACGATGATGCTACGACGTTTCGCCGCGCTGGGGGCGATCGCCCTCTCCGTCGGCGTCCCGGCAGCGGCCAGCGCCATGCCGGCCAGCCCGGTCCTGCTCGCCATGGCGAGCTATGCGGGCGAGAAGGCCGGGGAAGACTCGGTCGCCAAGGTGAGCCTGAAGAAGGCGCACTGGAAGGCGCACGCGGCCGCGCACGCCAAGGGCGACTGCAAGGACTGCCCCGACTGCGCGGATTGCGCGGACTGCGCCGATTGCAAGGACTGCGACGAGGCGAAGAAGACCGTCGCATCAGCCGAAGAGCGTGCCGGCATCTGCGATCCGGCCAAGCATGTGGCGAAGAAGCGTGCCTAACCGGGCTGTTCTCCTCGCCGTGACGGCCGCTTTCGCGGCCGTCACCCCTTCAACCGCCATCGCACAGAAGCTGGGCAAGGGCGGCACGGGTGTCGACGAGACGTCCGAGCTGCCCCGCTGCGCGCAGCCGCTCGGCACGGTTGCGCTCGTCGAGGACCGCAGCGTCGCCGGCGTCGAGGATCAGCTTCCTCCCGGCATGCGAGCGCTCGTGCAGCTTGCCGAACGGCAGAACGGGGGTTCCACCGCCAAGGTCGACCCGCTGCCCCTGTTGAAGCTCCTGACCGCCCGATCGGGGTGCTTCGAGGTCGTGGAGCGTGGGGGCGCCTTCGACGCGCTCCAGCGCGAGCGTCAGCTCGCCGCTGGCGGCTCGGTCGCCAACGGCGCCGCCCTCAACCAGGCGACGCTTCGTGCCGCCGACTACCTCCTGACCGCCCAGGTGCTCTATTCGGACAGCAACGCCCGGGGTGGCGGAGGCGGGGTGGGCGGCACCTTCGGTTCGGCCGTCGGGCTCAAGACCAAGACCCTCGAGAGCCAGACGATGCTCACGCTCGTCAACGTGCGGACCGGCGTCCAGACGGCCGTGGCGACCGGCGCCGCGCGCAAGCGCGACGTCACCGTCGTCGGCGGGGGGCTCCTGCTCAGCCTTGGGGTCGGGGCGCTCGGAGGTGCCTATACCTCAACCGACATCGGCAAGATCACGTCGCTCGCCCTGCTCGACTCGTTTCGCAAGCTCACGGTGGACGCACAGGCACGGATCGCGCCACCGGCGGCCGCGGTGTCCACCGCACCGCCAGCGGTTCCGGGATCGCCGAAATAGAGGAGAGGGGGGTTGGACGTAGGCGAGGTTCTGTTCGCGTATAGGGGCCGCGTGGGTCGGGTGCCGTTCGTGCTGACGACCCTGGCCTGCTGGATCATGCTTTTCGCGAGCCGCTACGACCTCCGCTTCGTCCACTTCCTTGCCGGACTCTCGCAACCGGCGCTCCTCGGCTCCATGGCAATGGTCGCCTGGATCGCCTCGGCGGTAATGGTGAAGCGGCTCCACGACGTCGGATGGTCGGGCCTCAACACGATCTGGATCGCGCTTCTCGCTCTGCTCGGCGACCCGCTCGATACGAGCGCGCCACTCCTGATGGGCGTGGCCGCGATCTCGATCTTCGCCCAGCTGTGGCTCTGCATCGAGCCCGGCACCCGCCGAGCCAACCGCTTCGGCAACGCGGCCCCACTCGGGGGCTGAACGGAGCACGTCATGGATCAATGCGACCTATTCGGTGAACCGCTGCCGCCTCCCGAGCCGGAGCAAGTGGTCGAGCTGCCCCTCCCGCCGCTCGCCGCGCCCTGCGGCTTCCGCAACCGCTCGAACAAGGCGTGCCAGCGACTTGCCCGCGACCCGATCAGGCTGGACGGCCGCAAACTGCGGTCGCATGGCCGGCTGCTCCTCCACTGTCCCATGGAGTGCTTCAATGGCACGTCGGCCGAGGAAACCCCGACCTTTGCGGAGGCAGCGGAATGACGGCCAGCGGCCCGACCCGGCTCGCCGGCGTAGTGGAGATGACACCACGCGGCCCGATGCTCCTCGAGGCAGACGGGATGCGCTGGCGGCTGATCGGGGACGTGACGACCGAGCACCTGGTCGGAACGCCGGTGACGGTCGAGGGTACGATCAATGGGGCGGCGATCGCCGCCTACTACCTGGCGCCGCGAACGGAGAGACCGACATGCTGAGCCCCGCGAGCGCGTTCCCCTACCGGCGCCCTGGGTGCCCCTATTGCGGGCACCTGATTGACCACTGGCCCCGCGACGCCAACCTTCAGAGCTGCCAGCTCTGTCTCCGTCCGATGGTTCTCCTGCGTTGGCCAACCGACTGGAACGGTCCGAAGAGGCTGCGCGGGCTGCTCGACGTCGGCTTCGCTATCTACGGCCTGCTGACGATCGGGCTCGTCGCCACATTCATCATCACCGGACTCTCGCCACACGCGTTCGCGAAAGGCTTCTCGGTCCTTCTCTTCATCATCGGGAGCGTGCTGGCGGCCGACGGCGTACTGGGGCTTCGGACCGGCATGGACAAGACAGGGAGGCGATTCCGCTCCGGACCTGCAGCTCGGGTATTCGCGGGCGGCAAGCTGGCGGCCGGGCTGGCGGCGATCCTGCTGCTATGTGTTGGCCTGACCCTTTAGCCCGCCAACCATTTCAGTCCTCTTCATATAGCTTTTCAGCTTCATCCCGGTCCCTCTGCCAGGTCGCGAAAAGCTCCTCAAACCACGTACTCGGAATCAAGTACATTCCGCTTTCGGCCTCTTCCAGGATCTCGAGTTTAGTGAGAGGTCGGAGCGTCGCCCAGCCCCAGGAATCGTTTGCAAAAAGGGCCTCCGGGATCGTCTCTACATCGCCGGTCCGTTTATTCTCCGCGCAAAGAAGCAAGGCGAACCGGGCATATTTGCCGCTCCTTGGCCCCCAGCCGGGGTCCCGTCCTTGTAATATGGGGTACGCCGCAGGATGGCCTCCACGATCACGGGTCGACCTTAGACTCATAAAGATCGTTTCCAATGCACTGCGAGACTTGGATGGTATTCTAGGCCAGGTCGGTCTCATGTCGCCGGCTGTCGCCACGATGTCGGGGCCGTTCTGCTGTCCCGCTCTATAAGCTTGCTCTAATGCTTTCGCGATCGATCCCGGACGGTCGGTTGCATAAGGCGACCTCACAGCCGCGACGATACCGCCTGCAAGCGACCTCCAGTGCTGCTTACGGTCTGCGGCGATTCGAGGTACGTCATTGTCGGGCGGTCGTGTCCCAGGCAGTGGTGTAGCTTCAGGGTGGTCATCGGCGGTTGCCGGGTAGGGTCGGGTTGCGACTTCCAACCCCGAACCCGAGAGACCCCCGATGGCCGACGAGATCATGACCCTGCGCAGGCTGATGGAGAAG
>JAAIGE0100327741.1_pt1 | contig 18396 bp, 16 predicted proteins | sample 6487951 | NCBI WGS metagenome assembly JAAIGE01 (sample SAMN13974128, study PRJNA590717) | phyllosphere metagenome | biome: tomato field; feature: multiple bacterial spot infested tomato fields; material: tomato leaves; isolation source: leaves from tomato fields | host: Solanum lycopersicum ...
AGAGCCCATCGGGCAGTGTGACCTGTCGCTGGTAGGGTTTGAGGTCAGGAGAATACAGACGGATATTGCCGTCAGGGCGGAACCCTAAGTGGCCGTTACCTAAATAACGGATATGTACCCGGTCCAGCTGTGTTGACTGCCGCGCCGCCTTCGCGAGCAAGCCCGCTCCCACAGTTTGATCGTGGGGTGTCAGGTAGATAAGCATCGGCTGTCAGGCCGTCATCGCAGGCAAGCCAGCTCCCACATTTGGATCGCGGTGCGTCAGTCAGATCAGCGTCGGCTGCCAGGCCGTCTTCGCAGGCAAGCCAGCGCCCACTTTTTTGCGCGAAGCAGATGTATCTGAATGTATCATCAGCCGACATAAGTGATATCACCACAAGCAACCTACTCACTTGCAGGCCTTGTCTTTACTCTCCCACCCCATCGTCCTTCGCCTTTATGAGTACACCATGAACGCAACCTCTCCCGCTGCTGGCACCATGACCCGGGGCATGGTCATGCTGTTCGCGTTTTGCTGCGGCGCCATCGTCGCCAACATCTACTATGCGCAACCGATCATCGAGCTGATTGCCCCAGACATTGGCCTGACGCCAGCAATGGCCAGCCTGATCGTGTCCCTCACGCAAATCGGCTATGCCCTGGGCCTGTTCTTCCTGGTGCCCCTGGGCGACCTGCTGGAAAATCGCAAGCTGATGATTGCCACCACCGTCGTGGCAATCGGCAGCCTGTTGGGCGCAGCGTTTATCGAACAGCCGAACCTGTTCCTGCTGGTATCGCTGCTGATCGGTTTCAGTTCCGTCTCGGTGCAGATCCTGATTCCGCTGGCCGCACACCTGGCGCCCGCCGAGTCTCGTGGCCGGGTGGTCGGCAGTATCATGGGCGGCCTGCTGCTGGGCATCCTGCTGGCACGGCCGGTGTCGAGCGTGGTGGCCGATCACTTCGGCTGGCGTGCGATGTTCATGGCGGCCGCCGCGCTGATGGCGTTTATCAGCGTAGTGCTGATGCTGACCATCCCCAAGCGCCAACCCGATCACAGTGCCAGCTACGGCCAGTTGCTGCGCTCCCTGGGCACCCTGCTACGTGAGCAACCGCTGTTGCGCCAACGGGCGTTCTACCAGGGTTGCATGTTCGCCGCTTTCAGCCTGTTCTGGACCGCCGTGCCACTGGAACTGGCGCGTAACCACGGCCTGAGCCAAAGCGAAATCGCACTGTTTGCCCTGGTCGGTGCCCTCGGCGCCATCGCTGCACCCATGGCCGGTCGCCTGGCCGATGCTGGCCATACCCACCGCGCTTCTTTGCTGGCGATGTTGTTTGGTGCGCTGAGCTTCCTGCCGGCGTTGGTGCACCCGCTCTACAGCGTGATCGGCCTGGCAGTCACCGGGGTGGTCCTGGATTTCTGCGTGCAGATGAACATGGTCCTCGGCCAACGCGCCATCTACGCCCTCGACGCCCACAGCCGCAGCCGTCTGAACGCGCTGTACATGACCAGCATCTTCATCGGCGGTGCATTCGGCTCGGCGATTGCCAGCAGCGTGTATGAACACGGCGGCTGGTTGGCCGTAATGCTGGTGGGCAGTGCATTTGCCCTGGTCGCCTTGTTGCGCTTCCTGAGTGCGGCACGTAAAGCCGCGTTGGTCACCGCGCAAGCGTCCTGACGGGTCATTGGGCCCAACAAAATTTTTCACAACGCACAAAGGGGCGGGACTTGATCAATCATTGATTAAGTCCCGCCCCGCCTTGCTTCAAGCAATGGCGACCGTCAAAGGTGCGCGATCAACTCGTTAGAGATAACCGCCCTCTTTGATGTTGAGCCCGATGACATCTTCCGGGCTGATCATTCGGGTGCTTTTGATCAGGAAGTCGGTCTTGCCATCGCCATCCAGGTCGGTCGCCAGCAAGTAACGTCCCGTCTGCGGATTGAACTTGATGATGGTGTCACCCGCAGCCCCCGTGTAGTTATCGACGAAGTTCAACGTGACCTTGCCGTCGAGCGCCATTTGCGACAGATCGATCTTGTCTTGCCCGGTTTTGAAGTCCAGTAGCACGTCGGCATTGGCACGGGTTGAATCGCTGAAGGCATTGAACTTGAAGGTGTTCCAACCCTCGCCGCCCACCAGCGTATCGGCCCCTGCACCACCGGTCAGTACGTTATCGGCGCTGTTACCAATGATGCGATCGTTACCGCGGCCCCCCACGGCATTTTCGATCACGGTCTTCTCGCCGATCCTGACGTTTTCCCTCATCCCGCCTACGCTGGAGAGCGCACCACCACGCAAGTCGATGATTTGATCCTGCTTGAAGCCAGAGAAATCAAAGGTGTCGTTCCCGCGCTGATCCCAGATATTGAATTTGGGTTTATCGGACGCTGACGTCAGGGTAGTTTCCAACCTGCCGGTATTCGAGTTGAACCCGTAGGTGGTGTCGTCAGTCCTGGTGTCGCCGCCTGCCTTGGGCTGTTCAACCGCTGGCTCCTTGGTGCCGCTTGCCTTGGGCTGTTCAACCACCGGCTCCTTGGTGCCGCCGCGTGGCTTTAGCCGATCAGTTAATGGCGTTTTGTAGCCGCTCGGCTTGGGCTTAGTCGTTACTGGCTTGGTATCGCCGTCCGAGATGGGCTGATCCGCTGCCGGTTTGGTTTCGCCGTTTGACTTGGGCTCAGCAGGGGGTTCGGTATCTGCCTGTGGCTTCGAATAGCACTGAGCCATTACCACTTTGCCGGAATTAACGTCTCCAAGTTGAAGCAGCCCGGAGTTCAGGCTCGATCCATACATTCGCTGTAGGCCAGTGCGCTCACCTACCAGCGGAGCGGAAAGACTAAGTAACTTGGAGCTTGTCGAGACGTGGTTGTCTGCTGCGGAGTTCGCATTGCCGTGAGAAGACTTAGCGGCTTCACTGCCTCCCTGGTTTCCAGGATGTGCCAGCGATGACGGCTGAGGAGTCACGCTCGGCGTGGGCATATAGTGGTTTGCAGCGGATGGATTGACATTAATCATAATTAAGTTTTCTCAGTTAGTTAAAAACAACAACACGACACTTCACAAGTAAGGCACCCATGAATTCTTAAATAGCCGGTCTCAAACATGACCACTCAAACTTTTCAGCGAGCGTCATAAAACAGCCAAGTTATTACGTGTAGTCAGCACTTACGCTTGGCCTGATGTTTCACTCATAACAGCGATGGACTTGAATAGACTCAGCGCGCGTCTGACATTGAATGGTTCCACCTTCAACCCCGCGCGGAAAACGCCGACTGATCAAAAGCCGACGCGTGCATCGCGCGGGACTGACCTGAATGGGTATTGAAGCCATAGGCCGGTCTTGAATTTCGAATGAAAGCTTTCGGCTCACACGGATCTGTACAAGGGATGGGTCTGGGCTCACACGGAACCGGGCGTGGCTGTGGCTCACACGGATCTGGACGTGGCTGCGGCTCACGCGGGTATGGTCGCGGCCTCGGTTCACACGGATCCGGACGTGGTTGTGGCTCACACGGATCTGGACGTGGCTGCGGCTCACGCGGATATGGACGCGGCTTCGGTTCACACGGATCCGGACGTGGTTTCGGTTTTGGCTCTTCCGGTTTTGGTTCCGGCTTGGGTTTGGGCTCCTCAGGTTGAGGACGCGGCGCAGGCTTGGGGTCTTTCGGTTCAGGGTTTGCCGTTGGGGTGTCGCCCAACGCCAAGACATCACCTGCTTTTATCTGGCCGAGGCTTTTGATTAATAGGTCTGCCTTACCGTTACCCGTCAGATCCAGGGCCAGACTCCCTTCGTTGCTACCCTGGTTGTAACTTATCACCGCCTGACCGGGTTGACCGGTAAGGCGTTCGACGTATTTAAGCGCACTGAGATTCGCCTGTTTCAGGACGGCGCGAACATCAATCTTGTCGGAGCCACTCTGAAAATCCAGAATGACGTCGGGGTTATCCGGGGTGGAGTCACTGGCGTGATCATAAACGAAGGTATCTGCACCGCCCCCCCCTGACAACCGGTCTGCTCCACCGCCTCCTTTGAGACGATTGGCAACAGCATTACCTATCAGGGCATCATTCCCTTTACCGCCCACTGCGTTTTCCAGTATGACGCCCTTAGCAACGGAGACATTACCCTTCAACGCGCCCACATCCGAAAAGGACTCGGCGTTGAGGTTGATTTTCTGATTCTGCGAATACCCGGAGAAATCCAGAGTGTCGTTGCCTCCCCCATCCCACACACAGAAAATAGGATTGTCATTCGCCGACTTCAAACTAAGCGCTTCACGGTTCGTATTGGAATTAAACCCATAGGTCGTGTCGGTATTGCGTGTTTTAGTATTCGCCCCATAAAGTTTCTGGGCAGCCGCTATGTCATCCATCATCGGCGCAGAGGGGTACAGCGATTTGAAGTCATGCCCGGGCTGATTTTTCTCCGAAAAGTAACTCATGACTGAACGCGCTTGAGTATCCCCGGCATACGTTGCGTGACGTCCATAGTTACCGTTACCGTCATAGTTTCCCGGATGCTCCAACCCAAGGGCGTGGCCTAGTTCATGAACTAAAACCATACGAAAGAAATGCCCCGGTGACGGGTTCGCGCCCACATTCTGCGTTCCAATGTTTGCGGAAGTCTGGGTCATATACCGATGGGGAAGTGAAGCCACCCCTCCCGAGGAGTCGGGCATGTCATTGATATCAACATGGCCGTCACGATGCAGCGCTTTTTCGGTAAATGTCACGTTAGCAACATCCTGCCAGGACTGCATTGCCTGCCTGGCTTGCTCTGCCTGCTGTGGAGTGAAGCCCTTGGCGACGCGATAGGACAACGTGGTTTTGCCGTCACCGTTATTGTCATGAACCTTGTAACCGCCGCGGGTGAGCTGTTTCCCAGCCTGTTGCGAAGTGAACACCGGCTTTTTGCTGTTTAGCGTAGATACCTCAGCAGGGCCCTCAGGGCTGAAACTGCTCCCGGGAACCAGCGCTTGGGGCACACCAACATTAGTTGTGGATGGTCCTGGCATTCTCATAAACCAAAGTCCTCATAAAAATCAGACTCGAACGATAAAATTTAAAACATTCGAGATACCGATTCCCGCCCAACAAGAGCAGCAGTAGTTATCGGCACCGCTTTAAATTCGCACACTCCCTAGCCGCAGGCCAGCGACGAATTAATTCAACTCGACACACTCTAAAATTTAAAAACACTTTGACCCAACAACCGAAAAACTCTGAAATCGCAGTAGCGGAACCACCGACCGGCAAAAACGATAAGCACCTGTTTTATATGAAAATAAAATTCCACAACCACGCTCACGGTCATTTTTATTGCAAAGCATTATTCACAATCAGACAAGACCCTGACCGTACAAAAACATATACCTGACTTAAAACTTTTAACGCACCCTACACAGCAGTTTGATTAAAGGGCGAATAGTAGAATATGAAGTGAAGGAAAAAATCCAAAGGGTGCATAGAGGGGTTTTATGTCTGGCCCTCAACGGTAATTCAAGGCACTGCAACAGCCGATCAGGCTGATCTCGTCCAAACGCAATCATGAAAAACATACGGATGCTACGGCCAATGAATAGCTGCGCAGAACGCGCGAAGCGATTGCCCCATGGGCCGACGAAACAGGAAGAAATCACCGAGATAGCCCGGTGAAAAGCGCACCACATGAATATGAGCGTGTCTGGGGGGGGTAACGATGCTGCACGTGACAGGCAGGCTTGAACGCGATGCCGCGCACGTCCAAACCTGGAGAGAAGGAAACCTGGGTAACGGCTTTTAAAGCAGGAAGGTGTTCACTGATCGAAGAGTGGGCTCAGCTGAATATCGACCACACCCTGTTGAGGAAGCCTTTGAACGACGAAAAAATTTTCTCGAAAAACCCTCCTCCGGGCCGAGGGGCCGGTTCAGGTTCGGGCTCAGGCTCAGGCTCGGGTTCAGTCGGCTCTGAAGTAGGCGCCGGGATGGGGTCCGAAACAGGCACGACAGGGGGGCCCGGCGTCGGCGTCACGGTCGGCGCTTGCCCGTTCCAGATCACGTCCGTCTGTTTGATCTGGCTTTGGCTGACCACCAGGAGGTCCGCCGAGCCATTGCCCGTCGTATCTACCGCCAATGTGAAACGACCGGTTTTCGGGTCCTGGCCGAGCACGGCGTCCCCGGCTTTGCCGCTCAATCGTTCAGAGAAATTCAACGCTTTGAGCCCCGCCTCCTGAAGAACGCCGGCCAGGTCGATCTTGTCGATCCCGCTTTGGAAGTCCTGGATGATGTCAGGTTTTTGCGCGGTTGAATCGCTGGCACGCTGGTAGACAAAGGTGTCTGCCCCAGCGCCACCGAACAACGTGTCAGCCCCCCTGCCACCCGTAAGGCGATTATTGCCCTCGTTTCCCGTCAAGGTATCGTTGCCAGCACCGCCAATGGCGTTTTCCACCATGACGCCCTTGGCAACCGACACATTCCCGCGCAAGCCACCCACATCCGAAAACGCCTCGGCCTTGAGGTTAATGGTTTGGTTCTGGGTGAACCCGGAAAAATCGAGTGTGTCGTTACCCCCGCCATCCCAAACGGTGAAAATCGGTTTGTCACTCCCCCGTTTAAGGCTGTACACCTCCCGACCAGAATTGGAATTGAAGCCGTAGGTGGTGTCGGTATTGCGGGTTTTGGTATTGGCGCCGTAAAGCCGCTGTGCCGCGGCGATATCGTCCATCATCGGTGCCGCTGGGCTGAGCCGGGCAAAATTGTGGCCGGGCTGATGGGTCTCGTCCCAATAACTCATGACACTGCGTGCCTTGGTGTCCTGGGCGTATTCGGCATTGCGCCCGTAATTGAAGCCCTGGCCATCGTATTGACCTGGATGGCTCAGCCCCAAGGTATGCCCCAGTTCATGGATCAACAAACCCAGGAAGTGACTGCCCATTGTCGGGTTCTGCCCGCCGTAGGTGCCTATGTTGGCTTGGGGTTTCGCATAATAACCGGACGGTAAGTTCGCATAGCCTGCCGACCCGCCAATCCCATTGATAGTGATGTTGCCATCGGTGTTTGAGCCCTTTTCAACAAATTGGATATTAGCAACATCGGCCCAGTATTGAAGGGCTTGCCTGGCTCGCTCTTTCTGAGCTGCATTGAACCCCCCGCTGAAGTTGAAACCCACGACAATTTTGCCATCTCTATTACTGTCTTTAAATTTGAAACCATTGCGCGTGATATGTTTCGCCGCCTGGTCCGTGGTGAAAGATTTTTTATTATTGGCCCAGAGAATAACTTGATTCTCATCGGCGGAGAAATGCGAGTGCGACGTCTCTGGGACATGCGACTGGGTAGACTGCCTAACCGGGATATGCATGGTGCTTTATTACTCTGAACAGTGAAATGACCCGTCCATGTATAGAAGTTATCGATGCTGACTGATCCATTACCAGCCCGATAAAGCTCCCATATTGAAAACGTCTCCACCATCGCTAATTCTTTGCAAGAACCCACTATAAACACGCTCGCAAAAAATCCGCACAAGTTTTATTCAGCGCAACCTACCCACCCTTATTGACTGACCGCGACACGCCCTAACACAACAGACATAAAAACCCGCCAAAAAATCAACTTAATTGGCCCACTCATCAACTTTAAAATATCCAGTAAACCAAACAAACACATCAGCGAAAAATAAGCTGGGTGCCGGGGTTTTATCGCAGCTCTCACATCACCACGCACTACATGAACGTATTGCCCCACCCTACCGAGATTGGGGTCAGGTGCATACGCTATGCCCGTGGTCCAGGCAGCACAGCAAGCGTTCGACGGTATGCGCCAGCGGGCCGGAATTGTCCAATACGAACAAACCGGCGCCATGACCGGCAATCAACTCGGCAGTGAACCGCGCATTGCGCGCCAGGCGTTCCTCGATGTCCACCAATGACTCCCGCCCACGAGCAATCAGACGTTGGCGCAGCACCGCTTGATCCACCGTCAGCAGCAATACCAACAAGGTCGGATAACGCTCGCGGGTCTGCGCCAGGTGGGCACGGGAACCATTGACCAGCACGTCGTCCCCGGCGGCCAACCACTCGTCGATCTCCTTGGGAATGCCGTAAGACAAGCCATTAGCCTGCCAGCTCAAGGCAAATGCGCCCTCGGCCTCCATGGCCGCAAACTGCTCGGGGCTCACCCCTTGCGCCGCTTCGCCCACCGCCTCCGCCGACCGTGTGATCACCCGTCGCACCATACGGCACCCACGCTCGACCAGGCGTGGGCGTGCGGCATCCAGCAGACTGTCTTTGCCCGAACCCGATGGCCCGATGAGATAGATCAACCTGCCTGCCATTAAAAACCCTCTTCGTTTGTCTCCAGACCGGTACATCCCCGGCCCCACTGCGCAGCGCCTGGTTTACACCTGGGAGGCCGCGTCGTCGTAGTCGTAAGAAAGTATACCTAGCAATCATTCCCACGCTAGGCCAGCGATGGCCACATTACGCGAGGGCGCTGCGCATTCGGCGCATACACCGGGTTTTAATGGCTTACCCCCGGCCATGATCGACACAGGGCATTTGAAAGCCATGAAAAAGGCGACCCTCAGGTCGCCTTTCCTCATTGCGCGTACTGCTTGCTCAACCCCGGCGGCACGCCTTGCACGTTGGTTTCTTCCCATGGCCCGTTGGGGCTGATGGAGCGGCTCCAGCCGTTGCTCCAGCGGTAGTAGGTGCGCTGGCGGTAGAAGGTGTCCGGCTGGTCGTCCAGCACGTACACCTGCATCTTGCCGTCCCAGTGGCTGGCGGCGCCCGGCGGTGGGGCGAAGGTCGGCGATTTGCTTGGCAGGGGCTTTGGCGGCGGCGTCACCGGGCCCGAAGGTTTGGTGCTCGGCTGGGTCGAGGGGCCTGACGGTGGAATAGTCGGGCCGGTCGGCGCCGCAGGTGGGCGGTGGACCGCACAGGCGCTCAGGCCGAGTACCAGGCTGAGCAGGGTGATGCGTGCAAATGCGGTCATGGGTGTGTCCTCAGAATTACTGGTCCGGAGTGTCGATGGTCAATTGCTGCAGCGCAGTGGTGCTGCTGGCCAACGGTTGGCTACGGCCGATCCATTCGCCAGTGGTCGGTTGGCCGGCCCGGGATATGCGCGCAACCAGTTGGACTTCGGGGAAGTTGGACAGTTTCAACTGCGGCATCATCGCATCAGCATCGCCCAGTTCGACGGTAACGGGCAATGCGTCGACGGTCACACGCTTGGCCGCCAAGGGCGCCGGCGGGCCGTTAACGGCGCGAGCGAAGATGAACACGCTGTCGCCTGGCAGGGCCTTGGCTTTGACCTCGGCGGATAGGTCCACACGCACTTTCAGCAGCGCCTTGGGCGCCCGTACGACGCTGCCACCGCTCTCCTTGAGCTTCTCTGCCGCGCGATCAATCCCGCCTTGCAAGGCGACGCGGGAGTTGTCCTCTGGCGGCAATTGCGCGAGCAGGCGGTTCCAGTAGTCGATGGCTTCCTGATAACGCTGGCCCTCAAAGGCGGCGATACCCAGCAGCCCAAGGCTGGTGACTTCCTTGGGGTCGAGCTTCAAGGCTTCGTCGGTCAAGGCCTGAACCTTTGGCGACCATTGTTTGTTGTCGGCAAAGTACTGCGCCTGGGCCCATTGCCCGAGCAGTTCCGGTTGGCGCCCGGCCAATGCAACCGTACGTTCAAAGACTTTGGCGGCGTCGGCGGCACGGTCCTGGGCCATATAGGCGCGCCCAAGGAAGTACAAGCCTTCTGCCGAATCCGGTTGGGCGGCGGCGGCACGTTCCAGGCGGCGGGTCATATCGGCCATGGAGACGGGCGGTTGGGAAAATTCACGGGTCAGTTCAACCTTGTCGCTCGCGCCATAATGCAGGTACAGCGCAACGCCCAGCACAGGCACCAGAAACGCCGCCAAAAACGGCAGTGGTTTGCCCAACCGCGATTCAAGGGGTTTTTCCACGCCTTCGGTGTCGGCCAGCAACTCACGGGCCGCTTCGGCGCGGCCGGTGTCGAGTTGCGCGATATTCAACACGCCTTCGTCCTGCTGCGCTTGCAGCTCGGCGACGCGTTCCTGATACAGCGCCACGTTCAACGCGGTGCGATCCTCTTCACGCTGGGCACGACGGCCACGCAACACAGGGATCAACAGGAAACTCAGGGCAATCAGTAGCAGCAAACCGGCTGCGAGCCAGAAATCAATCATCAGTCTTGGTGTCCAGCAATTGGTCGAGGCGTTTGCGCTCTTCAGGGGACAGCGCATCAGCGCCATCAATCGGTGCGATGCGGCGGCGCCGCACGATCACGGCCATCACTACCACGCCGGCCAGCAATAGCCCGGCCGGGCCGAACCAGAGCAGCGCAGTCTTGCCGGTGAGCGCCGGTTTGTAGCGCACGAAATCGCCGTAGCGGTCGACCATGAAGTCGATGATCTGCTGGTCGTCCTTGCCCTCCCCCAACATGCGGAAGATCTCTCGGCGCAGGTCGGTGGCGATCGGGGCGTTGGAGTCGGCGATGTCCTGGTTCTGGCATTTGGGGCAGCGCAGTTCCTTGGTCAGGTCGCGGAAACGCTCGCGCTCGGCGTCGTTGGCAAATTCATAAGTGTCGATGGCGGCATGGGCCACACCGGCAAGGCCCAGGGCTAATACGGCAGCGGTCAACCAACGCTTCATGGCTTGGCCTCATCGACCAGGGCCTGGTACTTGGCGGCCAGTTGCTCGCGCCACACCGTTTCGTCGATCACGCCGACGTACTTGTCGCGGATCACACCTTTGGCGTCGATGAAGAAGGTTTCCGGCGCGCCGTACACGCCGAGGTTCAACCCCAGGTTGCCGTCTTCGTCGCGGATATCCAGCTGGTACGGGTTATGAAATTCCGCCAGCCACTTCAAGGCCGCCGCGTTGTCGTCCTTGTAGTTGATGCCGTAGATCACCACGCCCTTCTCGGCCAGTTTGTTCAACACCGGGTGTTCGACGCGGCAAGAGATGCACCAGGTGGCCCACACGTTGACCAGCGCCGGTTTGCCCTGCAAATCGGCCTGGGTGAGGGTCTTGTCACCCTGCACCGTTGGCAGGTTGAAGGCGGGGAACGGCTTGCCGATCATCGCCGAAGGCAGCTCGGCCGGGTCCAGGTACAACCCGCGATACAGAAACACCGCCACCAGCAGGAACAACGCCAGCGGCACAACCATCAACCAACGCTTCATACCGCAGCTCCCGAAAGGCCCAGCGCTTCACGCACCCGGCTCTTGACCTTGACCCGATAGCGCCGGTCCAGCGCCGCGAGCAACCCGCCGAACCCGGTGAGCAAGCCGCCGAACCAGATCCAGCGCACGAAGGGTTTGACATGCACGCGCACGGCCCAGGCGCCGTCGCCCAGGGGTTCACCGAGGGCCACATACAGGTCACGGGTGAAACCGGCGTCGATGCCAGCCTCGGTCATCATCGAACTCTGAACGGTGTACAGGCGTTTTTCCGGGTGCAGCACGGCGATTTCCTTACCATTGCGCACCACGCGGACCGTGCCTTTGTCGGAGGTGAAGTTCGGCCCTTCGAAGTGCTTGGCACCTTCGAAGATGAAATGGTAACCAGCCAGGTCCATGGACTCGCCCGGCGCCAGGCGCAGGTCGCGCTCGGCGCTGTTCTGGCTGGACAGCACCACGCCAAGGGCGCACACCGCGATACCAATGTGTGCGATCTGCATGCCCCAGTAGCTGCGGGTCAGGGTGGGCAGGCCCTTGAGCAAACCCTTGTGGCGCGTCTTGTCGACGATGTCCCGCGCCCCCGCCAGCAACACCCAGGCCGCCAGCAGGAACGTGGCGAGTACCGCCCAATTAAAGTCGCCGTAGGCAAACCCGGCGATCACCGCCAGGGCCACGCTGCCAAGCAGCACCGGCATCAGCATGCCCGCCAGCCATTTCACCGGGGTGTCTTTCCAGCGCACCAGCACGCCAACCGCCATCACCACCATCAACAGGCCCATCAGCGGGATGAACAACGCGTTGAAGTACGGCGGCCCCACGGACAGCTTGGCGCCGCTGAGGGCATCCAACACCAGCGGGTAGAGGGTGCCGAGCAGGATCATCGACGCGGCCACCACCAGCACCAAGTTATTGCCCAGCAACAGGGTTTCCCGCGACCACAGGTTGAAACCGACCTGGCTCTTGACCACCGGCGCGCGCAGGGCAAACAGGGTGAGCGAACCGCCGACAACAAACAGCAGGAAGATCAGGATGAACACGCCGCGCTCGGGGTCCGAGGCAAACGCGTGCACCGAGGTCAGCACGCCCGAGCGCACCAGGAAGGTACCGAGCAGGCTGAGGGAAAACGCCGCGATGGCGAGCAGTACCGTCCAGCTCTTGAACACGCCACGTTTTTCGGTAACGGCCAGGGAGTGAATCAGCGCGGTGCCCACCAGCCACGGCATGAAGGAGGCGTTTTCCACCGGGTCCCAGAACCACCAGCCGCCCCAGCCGAGTTCGTAGTAGGCCCACCACGAACCCAGGGTGATACCGATACCGAGGAAGGCCCAAGCGACGATGGTCCATGGCCGTGACCAGCGCGCCCAGGCGGCGTCGAGACGCCCGCCGAGCAAGGCGGCGATGGCGAACGCGAAGGCCACGGAAAAGCCCACATAGCCCATGTAGAGCATCGGCGGGTGCACGATCAGGCCGATATCCTGCAGCAACGGGTTGAGGTCGTGACCGTCCACCGGGATCTGCGGCAGGATGCGCGTGAACGGGTTGGAGGTCATGATCAAAAACAGCAGGAAACCGATGCTGATCATGCCCATCACTGCCAGCACCCGCGCCAGCATCACTTGCGGCAATTGGCGCGAGAACACCGAGACGGCGAAGGTCCAGCCGCCGAGGATCAAGGCCCACAGCAGCAATGAACCTTCGTGGGCGCCCCACACGGCGCTGAACTTGTAGTACCAGGGCAAGGCGCTGTTGGAGTTGTTGGCAACGTAGGCGACGGAAAAATCGTCGGTCATGAAAGCGTAGGTCAGGCAACCAAAGGCGAACAGCAAGAAAGCGAACTGGCCCCAGGCGGCCGGCTGCGCCAGGCTCATCCACAGGCGATCGCCGCGCCAGGCACCCAGCAAGGGCACCACGGCCTGCACCACCGCAAAGCACAGCGCGAGGATCATCGCCAACTGGCCCAACTCAGGAATAAACAGTGCGGACGTCATGGCTTAGCCCTCCTTGGCTGGCGCGGCGGGCGCGGTTTGGCCGCTGTCTTTCAAGGCTTTGGTGACCTCGGGCGGCATGTATTTTTCATCGTGCTTGGCAAGCACTTCGTCAGCCACTACCACGCCGTCGGCGTTGAGTTTGCCCAGGGCGACAATGCCCTGGCCTTCGCGGAACAGGTCCGGGAGTATGCCGCGATAGGTGATGGTCACGGCCTTGTTGAAGTCGGTGACCACGAAGGTCACGTCCAACGAATCGCCGGAACGCTTCAACGAGCCCTGCTCCACCATGCCGCCAGCGCGGATGCGCGTATCGACCGGCGCTTCGCCATTGGCGATCTGGGTGGGCGTGTAGAACAGGTTGATGTTCTGCTGCAGGGCGCTCAGGGCCAAGGTCACGGCAATGCCGACGCCGGCCAGGATGGCAAGGATGATCAACAGACGCTTTCTACGCAGCGGATTCACTTTTCGGTCTCCCGGCGCAGACGTCGCGCCTCTTGTTGCAAGTAACGCTTGCGGGCCAGGATCGGCGCGGCGACGTTGAGGGCCAGCACCGCCAGGCAGATGCCATAGGCCGTCCAGACATACAGGCCGTGGTGGCCCATGGCGAGAAAATCACTGAAAGAAGCAAAACTCATCCGCGTGCTCCCAGGCAGTTTTGCACTTCGGCTTTGACCCAACTGGTACGGGCTTCACGCTTGAGCACTTCAAGGCGCATGCGCAGCAGCAATACGGCACCGAAGAAACAGTAGAAGCCCAGCACCATCAGCAGCAACGGCGCCCACATTTCCACGGGCATCGCCGGTTTTTCGGTGAGGGTGAAGGTGGCTCCCTGGTGCAGGGTATTCCACCACTCCACCGAGTACTTGATGATGGGGATGTTGATCACGCCGACAATCGCCAGCACCGCGCAGGCCTTGGCGGCGCTGTCGCGGTTGCTGATGGCGTTGCCCAAGGCGATCAGGCCGAAATACAGGAACAGCAGGATCAGCATCGAGGTCAGTCGCGCATCCCACACCCACCACGAACCCCAGGTCGGTTTGCCCCAGATTGCACCGGTCACCAGCGCCACGGCGGTCATCCACGCACCGATGGGCGCGGCGCATTGCAGGGCCACATCGGCCAGCTTCATCTTCCAGACCAGGCCGACAATGCCGCACACCGCCAGCATCACATAGCAGGACTGGGCCAGCATCGCGGCAGGCACGTGGATATAGATGATGCGAAAGCTGTTGCCTTGCTGATAGTCCGGCGGTGCAAAGGCCAGGCCCCAGACCAGGCCGATGCCGATCAGCAGGATGGCGAAGAGACTCAACCACGGCAGCAGCTTGCCACTGATGCCATAAAACCATTTGGGCGAGCCGAGCTTGTGAAACCAGGTCCAGTTCATTGCTGTTTCCATCACGGTGCTTTTCGTCGTGGCGAAAAGCTCAGGGTCTTTACTGACTCAGCGTCATTAACGCCGGGTCAGACCTCATTATTCGCCGACGCTGATTTTCAGGCCGGCGGCTATAGCAAAAGGTGTCAGGGTTACCGCCAGGGCGGTCAGGCTGCCAAGCCACAAGAGGTAACCGGTCGACGGCATGCCCATGAGCGCGGCTTGCAACGCACCGCTGCCCAGGATCAACACCGGGATATACAAAGGCAGAATCAACAGGGCCAGCAACAGCCCGCCGCGCTTCAAACCGACCGTCAACGCTGCGCCCACCGCCCCCAACAGGCTGAGCACCGGCGTGCCGAGTAACAAGGACAAGAGCAGCACCGGCAAGCATTCAACGGGCAACCCCAGCATCATGGCAAGCAGTGGCGAGAGCAAGACTAGCGCCAAGCCGGAAAAAGCCCAGTGTGCCAGCACCTTGGCCAGTACCAGAAGTGGCAAAGGGTGCGACGAAAGGACCCACTGCTCCAGGGAACCGTCTTCGAAATCACTGCGAAACAGCCCGTCCAGCGAGAGCAGGACCGATAAAAGCGCGGCGACCCACACCAGTCCCGGGGACAAGGTTTGCAACAGTTTAGTCTCCGGGCCGACCGCCAGCGGAAACAGCGCGATCACGATGGCAAAGAACACCAGCGGGTTGGCCAGTTCGGCAGGGCGACGGCACAACAGCCGGGCTTCACGGGCGACCAACAGGGCGAACACACTCATAGCGACCACCGCCCCAGGTCCAGCTCACGGTAGCCAGCGGGCATGCGCGCCAAGGTGTGGTGGGTGGTGAGCACCACCAGGCCACCTTGCTCGCAGTGCTGGGCCAAGTGTGCTTCAAGTTGAGCCACGCCTTGTTTGTCGAGGGCCGTGAACGGTTCATCGAGAATCCACAGCGGCGGGCCGGGCAAGTACAAGCGGGCCAGGGCTACGCGGCGCTGCTGGCCGGCAGACAGGGTGTGGCAGGGAACGTCTTCAAAGCCCTTGAGGCCCACCGCGGCCAGGGCCTGCCAGATGGCGTCACGGGCAGCGGGATGATGCAGGGCGCTGAGCCAACTGAGGTTTTCTTCAGCGGTGAGTACGTCCTTGATGCCGGCGGCGTGGCCGATCCAGACCAGGTTGCGCGCAAGCTCAGTACGTTGTTCGCTCAACGGCTTGCCGTTGAGACGCACCACACCGGCCGTGGGCTGCATCAGCCCGGCCAGCAGGCGCAGCAGGCTGGTCTTGCCGCTGCCATTGGGGCCACTGATTTGCACCATGTCGCCACCCGAAAGCCTCAGGTCGAGTTGCTCGAACAGCAGGCGCAGGTCGCGTTCACAGGCAAGCGCTACGGCTTCAAGAAGAGGGCTGGTCAAAAGATCGCGGGCCTTTACGGTTCAAGTCGGCGGTGCAGCGGCCGTTATAGAGAGATGCACAATAACGGCTTTGGCGACCGATTTTAGAGAGCTGGATCAAATAGTTGTGAGGTTTTTACCGCTCTCTTTGCAGACGGGCGGCATTATACATGCGATGCCCTACTCTAAAGAGGGCAATTTCCCCAGAGACCACGCGCACGATGACCGGTGAGATCAACCTTCCTCCACTGCCGCCCACCTCAGCCCCCGGACCCGCGCCGCTGCCGGCTGCCGGCGAGCTGCTCAAGCTGCTGGAACCGCAGGCCGGGTTGATCGGCCCGGGGAAAACCGTGAACGCCGAGGTCATCGCGCTTAAACAAGGCGGCGAGGCCTTTCAACTGCTGCTCAAGTTGACCCTCGAAGGCGGTCGCCAGACCCTGGTGCAGGCCAGCAGTGCCCAGCCCTTGCCCCTGGGCAGCAACGTGGCGGTGAGCCAGACGCCTGCGGGCAACCTGGCCATCACCTTGCAGCAAGCCATGAGCGCCAACGTGGCCGCCCTCACCCGCCTCGACACCACGCAAATGCCGGTAGGCACGCTGCTGCAAGCCAAGGTGCTGACCACGCAGATGCTGCCCCAGGGCACGGCGCAACCGGCAATCTATCGCTCGCTGGTGAGTGTGCTCAATAACGCCCTGGCCGGTGCCACCCTGGCGTTGGAAAGCCCTCAGCCGCTGAGGGTGGGCAGCTTGCTCAGTGCCGTGGTGCAGAACGCGCAAACCCTGAACTTCGTACCGCTGAGCGGCTTGAAAGACCAACTGGCCGTGGCGCAACAGCTCGCCACCCAGCAAAGTCGCCAAGGCTCGCTGGACGCAGTGTTTACCGCCTTGCAAAACCTGCCCCGTGGCGACAGCACATCGGCTGAGCTGCGGGCCGCCGCCGAGCGATTATTGGCGGCCTTGCCCGATCTGGCGCAGGTCAGCAACCCCAAGGTACTGGCCCAGGTGGTGCAGAACAGCGGCGCCTTTCTGGAAGCCAAATTGCTCGCCGGCCAGAACCCGCAAATCCCACCGCTGGACATGAAAGGCGCGCTGTTGCGGCTGGTCGCAGACCTGCTGCCCGCCCTGCCCGCCAGCACCAACCTGAATGCGATCCTCGCCGCCAATACCCTGGCCCAGGTGTTGCCACACTTTGTGCGCAGCCCGTTGAACACCCTCGGCCAGGTCGGCGCCCGCCAGATCCCCGCCGGCTTCCCGCTGCCCGAAAGGCTGATGGCAAAACTGGAAGGTGAAGGCGACCTGGAAAACCTGCTGCGCCTAGCCGCCGCGGCAATCTCGCGCTTGCAGAGCCATCAACTGTCGAGCCTGGAACAGACCGGCACCACCGCCGACGGCCGCCTGCAAACCACCTGGCAGTTGGAAATCCCCCTGCGCACTCTGCAAGACATCGTGCCGTTGCAGGTCAAGTTTCAACGCGAGGAGCCCGCGCCAGACAAGGACCAGCCCGAGCGCAAAGATAAAAAAGACCCTAAGCAAATGCTCTGGCGCGTCGAACTGGCCTTCGACATGGAGCCGCTGGGCCCCTTGCAGGTTCAGGCGCAGTTGTCCCAGGGCAAACTGTCCAGCCAACTGTGGGCCAGCCGCCCGTTCACCGCCAGCCTGATCGAAAGCCACTTGGGCAGCCTGCGCGAGCGCCTGGTGTCATCCGGCCTCAACGTCGGCGACCTGGATTGCCACCTGGGCACCCCGCCACGCGGGCCAAAAACCGGACTGGAGCAACGCTGGGTGGATGAAACCGCATGAAAAACGCCGCCCCACCCCGCCAGGCCATCGCCCTCAAGTACGACGGCCAACAGGCCCCCACTCTGACGGCCAAAGGCGATGATGCCCTGGCCGAAGCCATCCTCAAATTGGCACGGGAGAACGAAGTCCCCATCTATGAAAATCCCGAGCTGGTGAAACTGCTGGCGCGCATGGAACTGGGCGACAGCATTCCGGAAGAGCTGTACCGCACCATTGCCGAAATCATTGCATTTGCCTGGACATTGAAGGGCAAGTTCCCGGTGGGCTACGACCCGGATGCGGGGCCGGTGGAGCGGGACGTCACTGAACAGGGTGACGATTACTGATTGCTCATGAGCTCCATACACATCCAACTGTGGGAGCTGGCTTGCCTGCGATGGTGGCCTGCCAGCCGAAGCCTATCTACCTGACACCCCGCGATCCAACTGTGGGAGCGGGCTTGCTCGCGAAGGCGGCCTGGCAGTCAACACAGTTGAATTGTGTACATATCCATTGCTGCGGTAACGGCCGCTTAGGGTTCCGCCTGACGGCGGGTCACTTTGGAAAAGAGCCCCAAAGTAACCAAAGGGCTCTTGCCCCACCACTCGGCACCTCGCCTAGGCTCGGTGTGCCCGTAATCCGCCAGTGATTTGGGGGGCCGCCGCCACGCGCCATCCATGGCGCGGGGCGGCTAAACCGGCATCCCTGCCGGTTTACCCCCCAAA
>JAAIGE0100646179.1_pt1 | contig 18388 bp, 18 predicted proteins | sample 6487951 | NCBI WGS metagenome assembly JAAIGE01 (sample SAMN13974128, study PRJNA590717) | phyllosphere metagenome | biome: tomato field; feature: multiple bacterial spot infested tomato fields; material: tomato leaves; isolation source: leaves from tomato fields | host: Solanum lycopersicum ...
CCCAGACATGAACACAACAACCAGTTCCGCCTATAACTACAAGGTGGTTCGCCAATTCGCCATCATGACGGTGGTGTGGGGCATAGTCGGGATGGGGCTCGGCGTGCTTATCGCAGCGCAGCTCGCCTGGCCGTGGCTCAATTTCGACCTGCCGTGGACCAGTTTCGGTCGCCTGCGGCCCCTGCACACCAACGCGGTGATCTTCGCCTTCGGCGGCTGCGCCTTGTTCGCCACCAGTTACTATGCCGTACAGCGCACCTCCCAGGCCACGCTGTTCGCACCGAAGCTGGCGGCCTTCACGTTCTGGGGCTGGCAACTGGTGATCCTGCTGGCGGCCATCACCCTGCCGCTGGGCTACACCAGTTCCAAGGAATACGCCGAGCTGGAATGGCCGATCGACATTCTGATCACCATCGTCTGGGTCAGCTACGCGATCGTGTTCTTCGGCACCATCATCAAGCGCAATGTCAGCCACATCTACGTGGGCAACTGGTTCTTCGGCGGGTTCATCCTCACCGTGGCGCTGCTGCACGTGGTCAACAACCTGGAAGTGCCGGTCACCCTGACCAAGTCCTACTCGCTGTACGCCGGCGCCACCGACGCGATGATCCAGTGGTGGTACGGCCACAACGCGGTGGGCTTCTTCCTGACCGCGGGCTTCCTGGGGATGATGTACTACTTCGTGCCCAAGCAGGCCGGGCGCCCGGTGTATTCCTATCGCCTGTCGATCGTGCACTTCTGGGCGCTGATCACCCTGTACATCTGGGCCGGCCCGCACCACCTGCACTACACCGCGCTGCCGGACTGGGCGCAGTCGCTCGGCATGGTGATGTCCCTGGTGCTGCTGGCACCGAGCTGGGGCGGCATGATCAACGGCATGATGACCCTGTCGGGCGCCTGGCATAAGTTGCGCACCGACCCGATCCTGCGCTTTCTGGTGGTTTCCCTGGCGTTCTACGGCATGTCGACCTTCGAAGGCCCGATGATGGCCATCAAGACCGTCAACGCACTCTCCCACTACACCGACTGGACCATCGGCCACGTGCATGCAGGCGCCCTGGGCTGGGTCGCCATGGTGTCGATCGGCTCGCTGTATCACCTGATTCCCAAGGTGTTCGGTCGCGAGCAGATGCACAGCATCGGCCTGATCAACGCGCACTTCTGGCTCGCCACCATCGGCACCGTGCTGTACATCGCCTCGATGTGGGTCAACGGCATCGCCCAGGGCCTGATGTGGCGCGCAGTCAACAGCGACGGCACGCTCACCTACTCCTTCGTCGAGGCGCTGGAAGCCAGCCACCCCGGCTTCGTGGTGCGGGTGATCGGCGGCGCGATCTTCTTCACCGGGATGCTGCTGATGGCCTGGAATACCTGGCAGACCGTGCGCGCCAGCAAGCCGGAAGAACTGGAAGCCGCTGCGCTTTATTCGGTTGAGGGAGCCCACTGATGAAACACGAAATCGTCGAAAAGAACGTCGGCCTGATGGCCCTGCTGATGGTGTTCGCCGTCAGCATCGGCGGGCTGACGCAGATCGTCCCGCTGTTCTTCCAGGACGTGGTCAACGAGCCGGTCGCGGGCATGAAGCCCTACACCGCGCTGCAGCTCGAAGGCCGCGACGTGTACATCAAGGAAGGCTGCGTGGGTTGCCACTCGCAGATGATCCGCCCGTTCCGCGCCGAGACCGAGCGCTACGGCCACTACTCGGTAGCCGGCGAAAGCGTCTGGGATCACCCCTTCCTGTGGGGCTCCAAGCGCACCGGGCCGGATCTGGCCCGGGTCGGCGGCCGTTACTCGGACGAGTGGCACCGCGCACACCTCTACAACCCGCGCAACGTGGTGCCGGAATCGAAGATGCCGTCCTACCCCTGGCTGGTCGAGAACGTGCTCGACGGCAAGGACACGCCCAAAAAGCTCAAGGCCATGCAATTTCTCGGCGTGCCCTACACGGATGACGACATCGCCGGCGCCAGCGCTGCCGTGAAGGGCAAGACCGAGATGGACGCCCTGGTCGCCTACCTGCAAGTGCTCGGCACTGCGCTGAAGAACAAGAGGTGATCCCATGCTTACCGACCTGATCGACATCGGCATGGTGCGCGGCATCGGTACCGCCCTGGTACTGATCGCCTTCACCTGCGTGACGCTGTGGGCCTACAGCGGCAAGCGCGCCAAGGCCTTCGAGGATGCGGCGAACCTGCCCTTCGCCGATGAACCCAACAAAGCAGCAGTAAGGAAAGACACCCCATGAGCACTTTCTGGAGCTGGTACATCACGCTGCTGACCCTCGGCAGCCTGGTCGCGTTGTTCTGGCTGCTGTTCGCCACACGCAAGGGGGAACGCAAGAACACCACCGACCAGACCATGGGCCATTCCTTCGACGGCATCGAGGAGTACGACAACCCGCTGCCGCGCTGGTGGTTCATGCTGTTTCTCGGCACGCTGATCTTCGCCGCGGGCTACCTGGCGCTGTATCCGGGCCTGGGCAACTTCAAAGGGCTGCTACCCGGCTATGAAGACGGCTGGACCCAGGTCGCCCAGTGGGAGCGCGAAGTGGCCAAGGCCGACGCCCAGTACGGGCCGATCTTCGCCAAGTACTCGGCCATGCCCCTGGAACAGGTGGCCCAGGACGAGCAGGCGCTGAAGATGGGCGGCCGGCTGTTCGCCACCTACTGCTCGATCTGCCACGGCTCGGACGCCAAGGGCGCGGTGGGCTTTCCCAACCTGACCGACGAGAACTGGCGCTGGGGCGGCGACGCCGAAACCATCAAGACCACCATCCTCAACGGGCGCATCGGCGTGATGCCGGCCTGGGGCCAGGTGCTCGGTGACGACGGCGTGCGCAACGTCGCCGGCTACGTACGCCATGAACTGGCGGGCCTGCCGCTGCCCGAGGGCAGCAACATCGACCTGGAACAGGGCAAGCAGCTGTTCTCCACCACCTGCGTGGCCTGCCACGGCCCGGCAGGCACCGGCATGGCAGCTCTGGGCGCGCCGGACCTGACCCACCCCGCCGGCTGGATCTACGGCTCGAGCCTGGCGCAACTGCAGCAGACCATCCGCTACGGCCGCAACGGCCAGATGCCGGCGCAGGAGCACTATTTGGGGAACGACAAGGTGCACCTGCTGGCGGCCTACGTGCTGAGCCTGAGTCGCAGCAAAGAAGCAGCCAAATAACCCTGTAGCCTGGCGTTGAGCGCAGCGATACCCAGGGAGCGATTCCCGGGTTTCGCTGCGCTCTACCCAGGCTACGGAGCAGATCACCAAATCCATCATTACCCTTAGCCTGGCGTTGAGCGCGCCGATACCCAGGGCCCCTTCATCAATCTTCCCCGCTCGCCCAAATACCGCCAGAACCGCGTCTGCCATAGCTGGCGGAACCCTTGCACTACATTTCCACGCATTGCACCACCCGTGCCGGTCAGGGATACTCGCGCCGCCTGAAATGCCTGTCGCCCCACGGCAGCGCCCAGCCCAGCGTGGAACCCAGCATGAGCCCAGCAAGCAGTCCGGCTGCCTACAACTACAAGGTGGTGCGCCAGTTCGCGGTGATGACCGTGGTCTGGGGCGTGGTCGGCATGGCGCTCGGGGTGTTCATCGCTGCGCAACTGGTGTGGCCGCAACTGAATTTCGACCTGCCCTGGACCAGCTTCGGCCGCCTGCGGCCGCTGCACACCAATGCGGTGATCTTCGCCTTTGGCGGCTGCGCGCTGTTCGCCACCAGCTATTATGTGGTGCAGCGCACCTGCCAGGTGCGGCTGGCGTCCGACCGCCTGGCAGCCTTCACCTTCTGGGGCTGGCAGGCGGTGATCGTCGCGGCGGTGATCAGCCTGCCAATGGGCTACACCAGCAGCAAGGAATACGCCGAGCTGGAATGGCCGATCGACATCCTCCTGGGCCTCGTCTGGTTCGCCTATATCGGCGTGTTCTTCGGCACCCTGTTCAAGCGCCGCACCCGGCATATCTACGTGGCCAACTGGTTCTTCGGCGCCTTCATCCTGGTCACCGGCATGCTGCACCTGGTCAACAGCGCCGCCGTGCCGGTCAGCCTGTTCAAATCCTATTCGGCGTATGCCGGCGCCACCGACGCGATGATCCAGTGGTGGTACGGCCACAACGCGGTGGGCTTCTTCCTGACCACCGGCTTCCTGGGGATGATGTACTACTTCGTGCCCAAGCAGGCCAACCGGCCGATCTACTCGTACCGGCTGTCCATCGTGCACTTCTGGGCGCTGATCACCCTGTATATCTGGGCCGGCCCGCACCACCTGCATTACACCGCCCTGCCGGACTGGGCCCAGAGCCTGGGCATGGTGATGTCGATCATCCTCCTGGCACCGAGTTGGGGCGGCATGATCAATGGCATGATGACGCTGTCGGGCGCCTGGCATAAGTTGCGTACCGACCCGATCCTGCGCTTTCTGGTCGTCTCCCTGGCGTTCTACGGCATGTCCACCTTCGAGGGGCCGATGATGGCCATCAAGACGGTCAACGCACTGTCGCACTACACCGACTGGACCATCGGCCACGTGCACGCCGGCGCCCTTGGCTGGGTGGCGATGATCACCATCGGCTCGCTGTATCACCTGATTCCCCGCGTGTTCGGCCGCGAGCAGATGCACAGCCTGGCGGCGATCCACCTGCATTTCTGGCTGGCGACCATCGGCACCGTGCTGTACATCGTCGCCATGTGGGTCAACGGCATCACCCAGGGCCTGATGTGGCGCGCGGTGCAGGAAGACGGCACGCTGACCTACTCGTTCATCGAGTCGGTGGCGGCCAGCCACTGGGGCTACGTGGTGCGCATGATCGGCGGCGCGATCTTCTTCAGCGGCATGCTGCTGATGGCCTGGAACACCTGGCGCACCATTCGCGGCGCTCAACCGGCCGACTACGACGCCAGCGCGCGGATTCCCCTGGCGCAAAACGGGGAGACCGGCCGATGAAGCACGACCTGATCGAAAAGAACCTCGGCCTGATGACCCTGCTGATGGTCATCGCCGTGAGCATCGGCGGCCTCACCCAGATCGTCCCGCTGTTCTTTCAGGACGTGGTCAACGAGCCGGTGGCCGGCATGCGGCCCTACACCGCGCTGCAGCTCGAGGGCCGCGACATCTATATCCGCGAAGGCTGCGTGGGTTGCCATTCGCAGATGATCCGCCCGTTCCGCGCCGAAACCGAGCGCTACGGCCATTATTCGGTGGCTGGCGAAAGCGTCTGGGATCACCCCTTCCTGTGGGGCTCCAAACGCACCGGCCCGGACCTGGCGCGGATCGGCGGGCGCTACTCGGACGAGTGGCACCGCGCACACCTGATCAACCCGCGTGACCTGGTGCCGGAATCCAAGATGCCCGCCTATCCCTGGCTGGCCGAGCGCACGCTCGATGGTGCCCTGAGCGCCGAAAAGCTCAAGGTCATGCAGGGCTTCGGCATTCCCTACAGCGACGACGACATCGCCAAGGCACGCGAGGCGGTGGCCGGCAAGAGCGAGCTGGACGCACTGATCGCCTACCTGCAGGTGCTCGGCACCTCGATCCAGAACAAGCGGTGACGCCATGCCAGCCTTCCTGACCGACATCGGCACCATCCGCGGCATCGGCACCGCCGTGGTGTTCATCGCCTTCGTCGCCGTGGTGCTCTGGGCCTACAGCAGCAAGCGCAAGTCCAGCTTCGACGAAGCGGCCAACCTGCCCTTCGCCGACGAGCAGCCGTCGAGCGCCAGCCAGCAGAACCACAAGCTCGAGGACGACAAACCTTGAGCACCTTATGGAGCCTGTTCATCGCGCTGACCACCCTCGGCACGCTGCTGGGCCTGGCCTGGCTGCTCATCGCTACCCGCAAGGGCCAGCGGCCGGGCGACAGCGAGCAGACCACGGGGCACAACTTCGACGGCATAGAGGAATACGACAACCCGCTGCCGCGCTGGTGGTTCCTGCTGTTTCTCGGCACTCTGGCATTCGCCTTCGGCTACCTGCTGCTCTATCCCGGGCTGGGCAACTTCAAGGGCCTGCTGCCCGGCTATGACGAAGGCTGGACCCAGGTCAGCCAGTGGCAGCGCGAGATGGCCGCCGCCGACGCACGCTACGGCCCGCTGTTCGCCGGCTACGCGGCCACACCCATCACCGAACTGGCCAGGGACGAGAAGGCGCTGAAAATCGGTGGCCGGTTGTTCGCCAACAACTGCGCCGTATGCCACGGCGCCGATGCCAAAGGTGCCTTTGGTTTTCCCAACCTGACCGATGACGACTGGCTGTACGGCGGCGACCCGGAAACCATCAAGACCTCCATCATGCACGGCCGCCAGGGCGTAATGCCGGCCTGGCAGGAGATTCTCGGCGACAACGGCGTGCGCGACGTGACCGGCTACGTGCGCAGCCTCTCGAACCTGGAAAACCCGGTGGACGTCGCCATCGACCTGGATGCGGGCAAACAGCTCTACGCCACCAATTGCGCCATGTGCCACGGCCCCGACGGCAAGGGCCTGCAGGTGCTCGGCGCACCGAACCTCACGGACAAGGTGTGGCTGTATGGTTCCAGCTTCGCCCAGGTGCAGCAGACCATTCGCTATGGGCGTAGCGGCAAGATGCCGGCGCAGGCGGAATTTCTCGGCAACGACAAGGTGCATCTGTTGGCCGCCTACGTGTACAGCCTGTCGCAGCGCGAAAAGGCGCCGGCAGAAGCGCAAAACCGGGAGAAAGATTGAGCGCACTGATCTGGGTCAGGACGGCTCCGGCATACTGCGCCTAGCATGGCCTTGCACCTACCCTGCGACGGGTAGCCGCAAGCCCGATCTGGCGTTGCGGCGTACCATCGGCGCAGCGAACGATCGCGACCGGCACGTATCGGTCGCGACAGGCCCGACCAACCGTTGTGGTAGCCCTCGATGAGCCAACAGATCCCCGTCAAGAACGTCACGCCGCCCGCCGGCGAGACCATCGACCTGTATGCCAGCCGCGAGAAGATCCACACCCGCGCGTTCAGCGGCTTCTACCGCAACCTGCGGCGTGCTGGCGGTGCTCTGCTGTTCGTCCTCTACTTCGGCACCGTGTGGCTGAACTGGGACGACCACCAGGCGGTGTGGTGGAACCTGCCGGAGCGCAAGTTCCACATCTTCGGCGCCACCTACTGGCCTCAGGATTTCGTGCTGCTCTCGGCGCTGCTGATCATCGCCGCCTTCGGGCTGTTCTTCATCACCGTGTTCGCCGGCCGGGTGTGGTGCGGCTACACCTGCCCGCAGAGCGTGTTCACCTGGATTTTCATGTGGGCGGAAAAGGTCACCGAGGGCGACCGCAACCAGCGTATGAAGCTGGAAAAGGCGCCGATGAGTGCCAACAAGTTCGCTCGTCGCTTCGCCAAGCACAGCATCTGGCTGGGCGTTTCCCTGGTCACCGCGCTGACTTTCGTCGGCTATTTCGCGCCGATCCGCGAACTGCTCGCCGAACTGGTCAGCTTCGAGGCCAGCGGCTGGGCGCTGTTCTGGATCGCCTTCTTCACCCTCGCCACCTACGGCAATGCCGGCTGGCTGCGCGAGCAGGTGTGCATCCACATGTGCCCCTATGCGCGCTTCCAGAGCGTGATGTTCGACCAGGACACACTGATCGTCTCCTACGACCCGCGCCGTGGCGAAACCCGCGGCCCGCGCAAGAAGACCGCCGACCACAAAGCCCAGGGCCTGGGCGACTGCATCGACTGCACCCTGTGCGTGCAGGTGTGCCCGACCGGCATCGACATTCGCGACGGCCTGCAGATCGAGTGCATCGGTTGCGCAGCGTGCATCGACGCCTGCGACGCCGTCATGGACAAGATGAACTACCCACGCGGGCTGATCAGCTACACCACCGAACACAATCTCTCGGGGCAGAAGACGCGTCTGCTGCGCCCACGGCTGATCGGCTACGCCATCGCCCTCCTGGCCATGCTGGCGGTATTCGCCTGGGCAGTGAGCAACCGCTCGCTGGTCGAGCTGGACGTGCTCAAGGATCGGGTACTCTACCGCGAGAACGAGCTGGGCCGAATCGAGAACGTCTACACCCTGAAGATCATGAACAAGGCTCAGCAGGACGTCGTCTACCGCATCGACGCCGACGGCCTGGACGGCCTGGTCTACGAAGGCCGCCGCGAAGTCCGCGCCCTGGCCGGCGAAGTGCTGGCGATCCCGGTGGAGCTGTCCATCGACGCCGAGAAGCTGCCGTCGAGCACCAACGAGATCACCTTCCACATCCGTGCCACCGACGACGACAGCATCCACAACGACGCCAGCAGCCGCTTTATCGGCCCGAGCGTGAGGTAGCCTGAACGTCAGTTCGGGCTTTTTGATGTGATTTCACACAGGATGCCCAGACGACAAACAAACGCCCCTTCAGGAGGCCGAGTGGAGTCATTGTGCAGGGGGACGAGCCGCATGGATGCGGCGAGAGGCCTGATGGGCCAAGGATGGCCCTTCCAGGCCGGCCCCCGGAGCAATGATGGAGCGAGGGGACCCCAGCGAAGCTGGGGCCGGATGTCGGGGCTAGACCTTTTGGTTTCTTTTGGGGCAATGCCAAAAGAAACCCGCTCGTAAGAGCGGAAATGAATGCACTGACAACACGGTAATTGCCACAAACCGCAAATGTGAAGGATCCATACAGCCATGAACGAAGACCTCCACCCCGCCCCCTGGTACAAGCAATTCTGGCCCTGGTTCCTAATCGCCCTGCTAGGTTACTCGGTGATCCAGGGGCTGACCCTGCTGACCGTCGCCACGCGCAACCCGCCGGGGTTGATCTCCGACGACTACTACGACGTCGGCAAGGGCATCAACCAGTCCCTGGAGCGCGAAAACCTGGCGCTGCGCCTGAAGCTGCAGGCGACGCTGGAGCTGGACGACGAGCGCGGCATTGCCGAGCTGCAACTGCAGGGCGCCAGCGCGCCCGCGCAACTGGTGCTCAACCTGGTATCGCCGACCCAGCCGGAGCGCGATCGCCGTGTGGTGCTGCAACATCAGGGTGAAGGCCTGTACCGCGGCAACCTGCAGGATAGCGTGCAGGGCCGGCGCTTCGTCGAGCTGATCGGCCAGGAAGGCGGCCAGGACTGGCGCCTGTTCGAGGAAGAAACCCTGGAAACCGGCAAGCGCATCCAGCTCGGGGATGAACGCTGATCGACACCTTCTTTGCCACCGGCGCGCCGCTCGAGCGCAGCAGCCCGGCGCCCTGCTACCACTGCGGCCTGCCGGTGCCGGCGGGCAGCCGCTTTTCGGCGGTGGTGCTGGGCCAGTCGCGCGAGATGTGCTGCCCAGGCTGCCAGGCGGTGGCCGAAACCATCGTGCAGAACGGCCTGGAGCATTACTACCGCCACCGCAGCGAAGCGGCCAACAACCCCCGGCAACTGCCCCAGGCACTGCCCGACGAACTGGCCCTGTATGACCGCCGCGACGTGCAGCAGCCCTTCGTCGAACAAAGCGGCGAATGGCGCGAAACCAGCCTGCTGATCGAAGGCATCAGTTGCGCGGCCTGTGGCTGGCTGATCGAAAAGCACCTAGCGGCCCTGCCCGGCGTCGCCGAGGCGCACCTGAACCTGTCCAACCATCGCCTGCGGGTACGCTGGAGCGCCAACGCCCTGCCGTTGAGCGAGCTGCTCGGCGAAGTGCGGCGCATCGGCTACGCCGCCCATCCCTGGCAGGCCGATGCGGCTGCCGAGCAGTTGACCCGCGAGAACCGCCGCGCGATGCGCCAGCTGGGCGTCGCCGGACTGCTGTGGATGCAGGTGATGATGGCCAGCATGGCCACCTGGCCGGAATTCAACGTCGATCTGAGCCCCGAGCTGGACAGCATCCTGCGCTGGGTCAGCCTGTTTCTCACCACGCCCATCGTCTTCTACTGCTGCGGCCAATTCTTCCGCGGCGCACTGCGCGACCTGCGCACCCGTCACCTGAGCATGGACGTCTCGGTGTCGCTGGCCATCGGCGGCGCCTACGCGGCGGGCATCTGGTCCACGGTCATGGGGCATGGCGAGTTGTATTTCGATGCCGTGGGCATGTTCGCCCTGTTCCTGCTCAGCGGTCGCTACCTGGAACGCCGCGCCCGGGAGCGCACCGCGGCGGCTACCGCGCAACTGGTCAAGCTGCTGCCGGCCTCCTGCCTGCGCCTGGATGAGCAGGGCCACAGCCAGCGCATCCTGCTCAGCGAGCTGCAACCCGGCGACCGCGTGCTGGTGCCCCCAGGCGCGCTGCTGCCGGCCGACGGCCAGGTGCTGGCCGGGCAGTCCAGCGTCGATGAATCCCTGCTTACCGGTGAATACCTGCCGCAACCGCGCAGCGCCGGCGATGCCGTGACCGCCGGTACGCTCAATGTCGAGGGGCCGCTGACCGTCGAAGTGCAGGCGCTGGGCGACGCCACCCGGCTGTCGGCCATCGTCCGCCTGCTGGAGCGGGCACAAGGCGAGAAGCCGCGTCTGGCCGAGATCGCCGACCGGGTGGCGCAGTGGTTCCTGTTGATCGTGCTGGTGGTGGCGGCCATCGTCGGCGTCGTCTGGTGGCAGCTCGATGCGTCGCGGGCGTTCTGGGTGGTGCTCGCCCTGCTCGTGGCCACCTGCCCATGCGCCCTCGCCCTGGCGACGCCGACGGCGCTGACCACCGCCACCGGCACCCTGCACAAGCTCGGCATGCTCTTGACCCGCGGTCATGTGCTCGAAGGCCTGGAGCAGATCGACACGCTGATCGTCGACAAGACCGGCACCCTCACCGAAGGCCGCCTGACACTACGCGCCGTGCAGCCGCTCGGTGACCTGGACGGCGACACCTGCCTGGCCCTGGCCGCGGCGTTGGAAAGCCAGTCCGAGCACCCCATAGCCCGCGCCTTCGGCCACGCCACCGCGCCAGTGGAAGCACTGCAGAACGTGCCGGGACTGGGCCTCGAAGGTGTCGTCGAGGGACGCCGGCTGCGTATCGGTCAGGCCGAGTTCGTCAGCGCGCTCAGCGCCAGCCCCACACCGGCCATCAACGGCGAACAGGGCCAATGGTTGCTGCTGGGTGACGAACAGGGGCCGCTGGCCTGGTTCGTACTCGACGACCGTCTGCGCGACGATGCACCGGCCCTGGTCGAGGCGGCGCGCGGGCGGGGCTGGCAGATCCTGCTGCTCAGCGGCGACAGCTCGCCCATGGTCGGCGAAGTGGCCCGCCAGTTGGGTATCGACCAGGCCCGCGGCGGGCTGACCCCGGACGCCAAGCTGGCCATCCTGCGTGATCTGCAGAGGCAAGGCCGCCGCGTGCTGATGCTCGGCGATGGCGTCAACGACGTGCCGGTGCTCGCCGGCGCCGACATCAGCGTGGCCATGGGCTCGGCCTCGGATCTGGCCAAGACCAGCGCCGACGCCGTGCTGCTTTCCAATCGGCTGACCAGCCTGGTCGATGCCCTGCGCCTGGCGCGCCGCACCCGCACCATCATCATCGAGAACCTGGCCTGGGCCGGGCTGTACAATGGCCTGGTGCTGCCCTTCGCCGCCCTCGGCTGGATCACGCCGATCTGGGCCGCGCTGGGCATGTCGGCCAGCTCGTTGCTGGTGGTACTCAACGCACTGCGCCTGGGGAAAGCACCATGACCGCGCTGTACATCCTGATTCCCGTCGCCCTGCTGCTGGTCGCTTTCGCCGTGTGGCTATTCTTCTGGGCGGTGGACAGCGGCCAGTACGACGACCTCGACAGCCCGGCGCACCGCATCCTCTTCGATGACGATGACCCGCGCCACCAGGCGGCGGTGAAACAGGCCAAGCACGAGCCCGCCGCCAAAGACCATGACTGACCTGCTGCCGCAACTGCTCTCCGCGCTGATGCTCGGCCTGCTCGGCGGCGGCCATTGCCTGGGCATGTGCGGCGGGCTGATGGGCGCACTGACCCTCGCGATCCCCGCCGAACGGCGGCACCAGCGCCTGCGCTTGCTGGTCGCCTACAACGCCGGGCGCATCTTCAGTTACACGACGGCCGGCCTGCTGCTCGGCCTGGCTGGGTGGGCGCTGGCCAGCGGCCCGCTCGCCACGCTAATGCGCAGCATCGCCGGCCTGCTGCTGATCGCCATGGGCCTGTACCTGGCCGGCTGGTGGAGCGGCCTGACGCGTATCGAAGCGCTGGGCCGCGGCCTCTGGCGGCACCTGCAACCGATCACCCGACGCTGCATGCCGATCACCAGCGCGCCGCGGGCCCTGGTGCTCGGCGGCCTGTGGGGCTGGCTGCCCTGCGGCCTGGTGTACAGCACCCTGCTGTGGGCGGCGAGCCAGGGTGATGCCCTGCGCAGCGCCGCGTTGATGTTCGCCTTCGGCCTCGGCACCCTGCCGGTGCTGCTGGCCACCGGGCTCGCGGCCGAGCGCCTGGTCAGCCTGCTACGCCGGCGTGGCGTGCGCATCGCCGGCGGCCTGCTGGTGATCCTGTTCGGCCTGTGGACCCTGCCCGGCCCTCATCAGCATTGGCTGATGGGGCATTGACTGCCAATCCGCCGATGGCCGAGCGGTCGCGCTCCTGCTGCGACCCCATGACTCAGATCAAAAAGCCTCGCCCATACGCCCCCTAGACTGCTGAGCATTCAACGCTGAAGCGGAATTCGCCATGCTCGACGCCATCCAGTGGGATTCCGACCTGATCCGCCGCTACGATCAAGCCGGCCCGCGCTACACCTCCTACCCGACCGCCGTACAGTTCCACGACGGCGTCGGCTCCTTCGACCTGCTGCACGCCCTGCGCGAGAGTCGCCGCGCCCTGCGTCCGTTGTCGCTGTACCTACACCTGCCGTTCTGCGCCAACATCTGTTACTACTGCGCCTGCAACAAGGTCATCACCAAGGATCGCGGCCGCACCCAGCCTTACCTGCAAGCCCTGGAACGGGAGATGGCGCTGATCGGCCACCATGTCGACAAGCGCCAGCGCATCGAGCAGCTGCACCTGGGCGGCGGCACCCCGACCTTTCTCAGCCATGACGAACTGCGCCAGCTGATGGCCAAGCTGCGCGAGCATTTCACCCTGCTCGACGACGATTCCGGCGACTACAGCATCGAGATCGACCCGCGCGAGGCGGACTGGTCGACCATGGGCCTGCTGCGCGAGCTGGGCTTCAACCGCGTCAGCCTCGGCGTGCAGGATCTGGACCCCAACGTGCAACGCGCCATCAATCGCCTGCAGAGCCTGGAGGAGACCCGCGCGATCATCGAGGCGGCGCGCACCCTGCAATTTCGCTCGGTGAACATCGACCTGATCTATGGCCTGCCGCTGCAGACACCGGAGAATTTCGCCCGTACCGTGCAGCAGGTCATCGCCCTGCAGCCTGATCGTCTGTCGCTGTTCAACTACGCCCATCTGCCGGAGCGTTTCATGCCGCAACGGCGCATCGACAGCGGGCAGTTGCCGAGCGCGGCAGCCAAGCTGGCCATGTTGCAGGGCAGCATCGAACAATTGGCCAGCGCTGGTTATCGCTATATCGGCATGGACCATTTCGCCCTGCCCGATGACGAGCTGGCCAGCGCTCAGGAGGACGGCAGCCTGCAGCGCAACTTCCAGGGCTATACCACCCACGGCCACTGCGACCTGATCGGCCTGGGCGTGTCGTCGATCAGCCAGATCGGCGATCTGTACTGCCAGAACAGCTCGGACCTGGCCGCCTACCAGAACAGCCTGAACAATCGCCAGCTGGCGACCCAGCGCGGCCTGGGCTGCAACGACGACGATCGTATTCGCCGCGCCGTGATCCAGCAGCTGATCTGTCATTTTCAGTTGGAGTTCGCGGACATCGAACAGCGTTTCGCCGTCACCATGCCCAGCTACTTCGCGGACGCCTGGCCGGCGCTACAGCAGATGCACCGCGATGGTCTGATCGATTTGCGTGACGGCAGCATCGAGGTACTGCCGGCGGGAAGGCTGCTGGTGCGCTCGCTGTGCATGCTGTTCGACCGCTACCTGGGCGAGACCAACCTGCAGCGTTTTTCGCGGGTGATCTGAGCGGCGCACCCGGCAGGGCTGCGCTGCAGCCCAGGCTGCATCACTTGGCCAGCAACGCGGCGACGGTCGCGCTCTCTTCACTGGTGAGCTTCTGATCACGCATCACCTTCACCAACTGGGCGTTGGCGGTGCTCAGGGCGCTACCGATCGAGCCGACTTCGGTCTGCAAGGCTTGCACCTTGGCCTTTTGCGCATCGTCCTCCATATCGCCCTGGGCCATCAGCGCCTGCAACTCTGCCGTCTTCTCGGCAAGCTGGGCCTTGAGCTCGCGGATCATCTTGAGCAACTGCTTGATCTCGTCAGACAGATTGCTCTCGTCGATATCGGCGTTCTTGTTTTCGGCCTCCTTCGAGCGCGCCAGGCCAACGGCAGACAGGCTCACTTTCACCCCCGGCTCGGCGCTCTTTTCCTCCGCATGCGCGGTAGCGCCTGGCTCTGCCGTCTCGGCAGGCGCTGCGGCTACGGGCGCCGCACCTGGCGCAACGTAACCACGCTCAATCGCACCACTGCTGGCCACTTGCATCACACCGCTCCCTGCCTTCAATTCATCGATACAGGTTTATCGGCAGGCGCGTGCGACACTTGAGCACCCTGCGGCAGGTGGCCGCGCACCCCTCTGGTGCGTTACCCTTACGACTTCTGAGTGATTACCTAGGGATAAGGGCGATGTCCGAAAGCATCAAGCTGCGTACTACTCACCAGGCACACTGCAAGGACTGCAGCCTCGCCAGCCTCTGCCTGCCCCTTTCGCTGGATCTCGAAGACATGGACGCCCTCGACGATATCGTCAAACGTGGCCGTCCCCTGAAAAAAGGCGAGTTCCTGTTTCGCCAGGGCGACACCTTCAACTCGGTGTTCGCCGTGCGTTCCGGCGCGCTGAAGACCTTCAGCCTGAGCGACGCCGGCGAAGAGCAGATCACCGGCTTCCACCTGCCCAGCGAACTGGTCGGTCTCTCCGGCATGGACACCGAGCTGTACCCGGTGTCGGCCCAGGCCCTGGAAACCACCTCGGTCTGCGAAATCCCCTTCGAGCGCCTCGACGAGTTGTCGGTAAGCCTGCCCCAGCTGCGTCGCCAGTTGATGCGCGTGATGAGCCGCGAGATTCGTGACGACCAGCAGATGATGCTGCTGCTCTCCAAGAAGACCGCCGACGAGCGCATCGCCACCTTCCTGGTCAACCTGTCCGCCCGCTTCAGCGCCCGTGGCTTCTCGGCCAACCAGTTCCGCCTGTCGATGTCGCGCAACGAGATCGGCAATCACCTGGGCCTGGCCGTGGAAACCGTATCGCGGGTCTTCACCCGCTTCCAGCAGAGCAACCTGATCGAAGCCGAAGGCAAGGAAGTGCATATTCTCGACCCGATCGAGCTGTGCGCCCTGGCAGGTGGTAACCTTAACGGCTGATACTCCCGTTAAGGATTCACCCTGCCATGATCTTTGATGAATTCACCATCAAGACCCTTATCCGCCCGGTCAACGACTTCCCCAAACCGGGCGTGGTATTTCGCGACATCACGCCGCTGTTCCAGTCCCCTCGCGCCCTGCGCATGGTCATCGACAGCCTGATCCAGCGCTACGTCGAAGCGGACTTCAGCCACGTCGGGGCGATGGATGCACGGGGTTTTCTGATCGGATCGATTCTCTCCTACGAGCTGAACAAGCCGCTGGTGCTGTTTCGCAAGCAGGGCAAGCTGCCGGCCGACGTGCTCAGCCAGGGCTACCAGACCGAATACGGCGAAGCCTTCCTGGAGGCCCATGCCGACAGCCTGTGCGAAGGCGACAAGGTGCTGATCGTCGACGACCTGATCGCCACCGGTGGCACCCTGCTGGCCGCCGTGCAACTGGTCAAGCGCATGGGCGCCGAGCTGTACGAAGCGGCAGCGATCATCGACCTGCCGGAGCTCGGCGGCTCGCGCAAACTGCAGGACATGGGCATTCCCACCTACAGCCTGACGGCCTTCGCCCTCGACGAGCGTTGATAGTCATCTGATCGTCCAATGAAAAGCCCGGCACTTGGCCGGGCTTTTCATTGGGACAAACGTTAACGAATAGTTGGCCCCTGGAAGCCCATCCACAAGGCCAGATGCTCGGCAACACTGGCACCGAGCTTCTTGGTGAAGCGATCCAGCGGGCTTTCCTGCACGGTGAAGTCGACCATTTCTTCCTGGCCGATCACCTCACGGGCCACGTAGCTGGTGCTGCCCAGCCCGTCGATCAGGCCGAGGCTCAGGGCCTGCTCGCCGGACCAGATCAGGCCGGAGAACAGCTCCGGATGCTCGGCATCCTTGAGGCGATCGCCACGGCCCTTCTTCACGCTGTCGATGAACTGCTTGTGGGTGGTGTCCAGCACCGTCTTCCAGAAACGGGTTTCCTCGTCCTTCTGCGGCTGGAACGGGTCGAGGAATGCCTTGTGCTCACCCGAGGTGTAAACGCGGCGCTCGACGCCAAGTTTCTCCATGGTGTCGACGAAGCCGAAACTGGCTGCCGTGACGCCGATGGAGCCCACCAGGCTGGCCTTGTCGGCGTAGATCTGGTCGGCAGCGCTGGCGATGTAATAGGCGCCGGACGCGCCCAGGTCGGAGATCACCGCGTAGACCTTGATGTTCGGGTTCTCGCCACGCAGGCGGCGAATCTCGTCGTATACGTAACCCGACTGCACCGGGCTGCCGCCCGGGCTGTTGATGCGCAGGATCACGCCCTTGGTGTTCGGGTCATTGAAGGCGGCGCGCAGGCTGCCGACGATGTTGTCGGCGCTGGCCGCTTCCTTGTCGGCGATCATCCCGCGCACTTCGATGACCGCAGTATGGGGCGAACTGCTGCCGCTGCCCTGGTTGCTGATCAGCGGCGAGAACAGCGCCAGGGCGCCGAACAGGTAGATGAAGGTCAGCAGCTTGAAGAAGATTCCCCAGCGGCGCGAGCGGCGCTGCTCATGGACGCTGGCCAGCAAGGTCTTTTCGAGGAGCTTCCAGCTCTTCGGGTCGCTCTCGGAGACCGACGACGTCTTTCTCTCACCCCACATGCTCAATCTCCTCGGTTCGGGTCTCGGCTACCGTGCAGCTCAGCCAGGTACTCAATTGCGTGAAATGGTTGATCGACAATTTCGGCTCATAACGGCTCAGCGCTTCCAGCGTCTGTGCGCCGTAGCCCACCGCCACCGAATCCATGCCCGCGCGCTGGGCCATTTCCAGATCGAACGACGAATCGCCGACCATCAGTGCCTGCTCGGCGCTCACCCCGCAATGCTGCAAAATCTCGTGCAACATCCGCGGATCCGGTTTGCTGGCCGTCTCATCGGCGCAGCGGGTGATATCGAAGTAATCCTGCCAGCCCAGGGTGTCGAGAATCCGCTGCAGGCCACGGCGACTCTTGCCGGTGGCGACCGCCAGTTGATAGCCCTGTTCGCGGAACCTCGCCAGGCTCTGCTCGACATCGTCGAAGAACGCCGAAGGTGTCTGGTCCAGAGCCACGTAGCACTCGCTATAGGCGACATGGAAGCGTTCGACGTGCGCCGCTTCGTCGAGTTCCGGATAAAGCGTGGTGATCGCTTGCGGCAGCGCCAGGCCGATGATGCCCTTGACCGCCTCGTCGCTGCGCCGCGGCACGCCGCACAGATCGGCGGCCTGGTGCATGGCGGTGACGATACGGGCGATAGAATCGACCAGGGTGCCATCCCAGTCGAAGATCAGCAGCTTGTAGTCACGCACTCAGGCGCTCCACGGTGCGTGCCCACATCTCGTCGACCGGCGCCTCGAGCTTCAGCACGCCGCCCTCAGGCAGCGGGATGTTCAGTTCGTAGGCGTGCAGGAACAGGCGCTTGCCGCCCAGTTCGCGAATCTCGCGGGTGAAGTCGTCATCGCCGTACTTGCTGTCACCGGCGATGCAATGCCCGCCGTACTGGGCGTGCACGCGAATCTGGTGGGTGCGGCCGGTGACCGGCTTGGCTTCGACCAGGGTGGCGAACTCGCCGAAACGGCGCAGCACGCGAAACACGGTCAGCGCTTCCTTGCCTTCCGGATTGACCTCGACCATACGCTCCCCGGAACGCAGATTGCTCTTGAGCAGCGGCGCGTTGATCTGCTTCTTGGCGGTCGCCCAATGGCCACGCACCAGTGCCATGTAGCGCTTGTCGACGCCATCGCCGCGCAGTTGCTCGTGCAGGTGGCGCAGCATGCTGCGCTTCTTGGCGATCATCAGCAGGCCCGAGGTATCGCGGTCCAGGCGGTGCACCAGCTCCAGGTCCTTGGCGTCCGGGCGCAGCTGGCGAAACGCCTCGATCACCCCGTAATTGAGGCCGCTGCCGCCGTGCACGGCGATGCCGGCCGGCTTGTTGAGCACGATCAGCGCCTTGTCTTCATAGACGATGGCGGCTTCCAGGCGCTGCAACAGGCCCTGGGCCAGCGGCTCCGGCTCGTCGCGCTCGGCCAGGCGCAGCGGCGGCACACG
>JAAIGE0100718636.1_pt1 | contig 18355 bp, 9 predicted proteins | sample 6487951 | NCBI WGS metagenome assembly JAAIGE01 (sample SAMN13974128, study PRJNA590717) | phyllosphere metagenome | biome: tomato field; feature: multiple bacterial spot infested tomato fields; material: tomato leaves; isolation source: leaves from tomato fields | host: Solanum lycopersicum ...
ATATACACGGTTTCGATGGCGTTCTTGCCGTCGGCGCCCATGGCCAACAGCCATTTGTGGGTGCCGTCGGCCGAAGGCTTGTCGAACACCACGTTCGGGACGAGGACCTCGGCATGCTGGTGCAACTTCGCACGCAGCGCCTTGCCGAGGTCCGTCATCTGGTCGAAATCGGTGACGTAGCGATGGTGGATCCACTTCATCACCTGATGGGCACGGTAACGCGCCTCGCCGAGCGTGTCGGCGAAGAAGCGCTCCAGACCCTCGCGATCGAGGTCGAGCAGGTTCTGCTTGCGCGGCTCCGGGGGACGGACGGAGCCGTCCTGCAGCACGGAAGGGATCACGACCTCATTCACGATTCGACTCACTCGGCCTCAGCGCGAGACCACTTCGGTGGCAGCAAAGAAATACGCGACTTCGTTGGCAGCGTTCTCGACCGAATCCGAGCCGTGGGCGGCATTGGCATCGATCGAATCGGCGAAGTCGGCGCGGATGGTGCCCGGCGCAGCGTCCTTGGGATTGGTCGCGCCCAGCAGGTCACGGTGTGCGGCAACGGCGTTCTCGCCTTCCAGCGCCTGGATCATCACCGGGCCGGAGATCATGAACTCGACCAGCGCGTTGAAAAACGGACGCTCGCGGTGCACGGCATAGAAGCCTTCGGCTTCGCGACGCGACAGCTGCTTGTACTTGGACGCCACGATCTTCAGGCCGGCCTTCTCGAAACGGCTGTAGATTTCGCCGATGACGTTCTTGGCAACGGCGTCGGGCTTGATGATGGACAGGGTGCGCTCCAGCGCCATGGGAAGTTCTCCGTTGGGCGGGCCACTGAAGGCCCGAGGTTATCATGAAAAAAACCCGCGACAAAACGCGGGCTTAGGCTTCTTTGCGATGGTCAATTCTATCTCGTCAACGCTGCGTTTGCACACCGCCCACTGAATCGTGCTGCGTTGCGACATGACCCGCTCGCATGCGAGCCCGTAGACTCAAACAATCGTTTGATTGAGTCCCCTCTTCGCGCATGCCCAAGCCCGCCCACTTCTCCACCAAGGACCGCATTCTCGGTGCGGCCGAGGAGCTGTTCGCCCAGCACGGGTTCGCCGGCACGTCGCTGCGCCAGCTCACCACGCAGGCCGACGTCAATATCGCCGCGGTTAACTATCACTTCGGCTCCAAGGAAAACCTGGTCAACGAGGTGTTCCGCCGGCGCATGGACGAGATGACCGCCTCGCGCCTGCAGCAGCTGGAAACGGCAAAGAAGTCCCAGCCCGGCGAGCTCACGGCCGTGCTCGCTGCCTTCGTCGAGCCGGCGTTGGCCATGGCGCAGGACCGCCAGAACGGCGGCGCGTTCGTACGCGTGATTGCGCGCGCTTACGCGGAAAAGAACGACAACCTGCGCAAGTTCCTGTCCGACCACTACGGACATGTGCTGCGCGAATTCGGCAAGGCCATCGCCGGCTGCGTGCCGGGCCTGAGCAAGGAAGAGCTGTATTGGCGGCTGGACTTCCTGGCCGGCGCACTGACCTATGCCATGGCCGATTTCGGGCTCATCAAGCGGCCTGCGGGCGTCAGCGAGGCCGACCATCGTGCGCGCGCGGCGCGCGAACTCATCCGTTTCGCGGAACCCGGGTTCCGCGCTCATTCCACACCGTAAACGTTCCACAAGAGGCCTATCGCTATGTCCAACCCGTTGCTAGTCCGTCGTGCCGCCGTGCTCGGTGCCGGCGTCATGGGTGCGCAGATCGCCGCGCACCTCACCAATGCCGGTGTCGACACCGTGTTGTTCGACCTGCCCGCCAAGGAAGGCCCGGCAGACGGCATCGTACTCAAGGCGATCACCAATCTCGGCAAGCTGAGCCCCGCCCCGCTCGCCAGCAAGGCGCTGGCCGAGGCGATCACGCCGGCCAATTACGAGAGCGGCCTGGAACAGCTGCGCGACTGCGATCTGATCATCGAAGCGATCGCCGAGCGCATGGACTGGAAGCAGGACCTGTACAAGAAGATCGCCCCGTTCGTGGCCGATCATGCCGTGCTGGCCTCCAACACCTCCGGCCTGGGCATCAACAAGCTCTCCGACGTGCTGCCCGAGCAGTTGCGTCACCGTTTCTGCGGCGTGCATTTCTTCAATCCGCCGCGCTACATGCACCTGGCCGAGCTGATCCCGGCCAAGGGCACCGACAAGGCGGTACTGGAAGGCCTGGAAGCCTTCCTGGTGACCACGCTCGGCAAGGGCGTGGTGTATGCGAAGGACACCCCGAACTTCATCGGCAACCGCATCGGCGTGTTCTCGATCCTGTCCACCATCCACCACACGCAGGAATTCGGCCTGGGCTTCGACGAAGTCGATGCGCTGACCGGCCCGCTGGTGGGTCGCCCAAAGTCGGCCACCTATCGCACCTCCGATGTGGTCGGCCTGGACACCATGGCGCACGTCATCAAGACCATGGGCGACACCCTGCCCGACGACCCGTGGCATCAGTATTTCAAGTCGCCGAAGTGGCTGGATGCGCTGATCGGCAAGGGCGCGCTGGGCCAGAAGGTCGGTGCCGGCATCTTCCGCAAGGTCGGCAAGGACATCGTGGTGGTCGACCTGGAGAAGCAGGACTATCGCCCGGCCGATCGTAGCGCCGCGCCGGAAGTGGTCGAGATCCTCAAGATCAAGAACCCGGCCGAAAAGTTCGCCAAGCTGCGCGAAAGCCAGCACCCGCAGGCGCAGTTCCTGTGGGCCAGCTTCCGCGACCTGTTCCACTACAGCGCCTACCACCTGGCCGATATCGCCGAGACCGCACGTGACGTGGATCTGGCGATCCGCTGGGGCTACGGCTGGTCGCTGGGTCCGTTCGAGACCTGGCAGGCCGCTGGCTGGAAGCAGGTGGCGCAGTGGATTGCCGAAGACATCTCCAACGGCAAGAGCATGAGCAGCGCGCCACTACCGAACTGGGTGTTCGACGGTCGCGATGGCGTGCATGGCGCCGAAGGCTCGTACAGCCCGGCGCGCGACGCCAAGCTGCCACGCTCATCGCTGACGGTGTACAAGCGCCAGCGCTTCCCCGATCCGTTGCTGGGCGAGCAGTTCTCGCCGGGCGAAACCGTGTTCGAAAATGACGGCGTGCGCATGTGGCACGACGGCGATGACATCGCCGTGGTCAGTTTCAAGACCAAGATGAACACCGTCTCCGACCACGTGCTCAATGGCCTGCAGGAAGTGGTTGGCCGCGCCGAGAAAGACTTCGCCGGTCTGGTAATCTGGCAGCAGAAGGAGCCCTTCTCCGCCGGTGCCGATCTGGCCGGCGCGCTTGGCCTGCTGCAGGCCGGCAAGGTCGATGCGTTCGAAGCATTGGTCGCCAATTTCCAGGCCACCAGCCAGCGCATCAAGTACGCGCAGGTGCCGGTGATCTCGGCCGTGCGTGGCCTGGCGCTGGGCGGCGGCTGCGAATTCCAGATGCATAGCGCCAAGACCGTGGCTTCGCTGGAGAGCTACATCGGCCTGGTCGAAGCCGGCGTCGGCCTGCTGCCGGCCGGTGGTGGCCTGAAGGAAATCGCGGTGCGTGCGTCGATCGCCGCAGGTCCGGGCGGCGACGTGTTCGCCGAGCTGAAGAAGACCTTCGAGACCGTGGCAATGGCCAAGGTCTCCAACTCGGCCGTCAATGCCAAGGAACTGGGCCTGCTGCGTGCCACCGACAAGGTGGTGTTCAACAGCTACGAGAGTCTGCACATCGCCAAGGCCGAAGCACGCGCACTGGCCGAGGGCGGCTACCGCGCCCCGCTGCCGGCACGCCGCATCCAGGTCGCCGGCGACGTCGGCATCGCCACCTTCAAGATGCTGCTGGTCAACATGCTGGAAGGCCGCTTCATCAGCGAATACGACTACGAAATCGCCAGCCGCATCGCCACGGTGGTCTGCGGTGGCGAAGTGGATCGCGGCGCGCTGGTCGATGAAGAATGGCTGCTCAAGCTGGAGCGCAAGCACTTCGTCGAACTGGCCCAGCAGGAAAAGACCCAGGCGCGGATTGGGCACATGCTCAAGACGGGTAAGCCACTCAGGAACTGAGAGTCGGGATTGGGGATTGGGGATTCGCAACAGCGGGTCCCCGCCCTCCAACTTTCTCGCTTCCACCAAATTCATCCGCCGGGCAGGAACATTCGGGCACGCGGATTCGCTTTGACGAATCCCAAATCCCGAATCCCGAATCCCGGCTATCGGAGATAGCCATGAGCAAGCAGATTCAAGAAGCCTACATCGTTGCCGCCACGCGTACGCCGGTGGGCAAGGCGCCGAAGGGCGTGTTCCGCAATACCCGTCCCGACGACATGCTGGCGCATGTGCTGCGCGCGGTGGTCGCGCAGGCGCCGGGCATCGATACCTCGCGCATCGACGACGCCATCATCGGCTGCGCCATGCCCGAAGGCGAGCAAGGCATGAACGTGGCGCGCATCGGCGTGTTGCTGGCGGGCCTGCCCAATTCGGTGGCCGGCCAGACCATCAACCGCTTCTGTTCGTCCGGCATCCAGGCCATCGCCATGGCCGCCGACCAGATCCGGCTGGGCAATGCCGACCTGATGCTGGCCGGCGGTACCGAGTCGATGTCGATGGTGCCGATGATGGGCAACAAGGTGGCGATGTCGCCAAGCGTGTTCGCCGACGACCATGTGGCCATTGCCTATGGCATGGGCATCACTGCCGAGAAGGTCGCAGAAGAGTGGAAGGTGTCACGCGAAGACCAGGACGCTTTTGCGCTGGCCTCCCATCAAAAGGCGATCGCCGCAATTGCCGCCGGCGAGTTCCGCGACGAAATCAGCCCGTACGAAATCCATTCGCACCAGCCCGATCTGGCAGGCAACGTCATCGCGCTGCGCAAGCGCCTGGTCGACACCGACGAAGGCCCGCGTCCGGATAGCTCGCTCGAGGGCCTGGCCAAGTTGCGCCCGGTGTTCCGCAACGGCCAGTTCGGCGGCAGCGTCACCGCCGGTAATTCTTCGCAGATGAGCGATGGCGCCGGTGCCGTGCTGCTGGCCTCCGAGCAGGCGATCAAGGATTACGGCCTCACACCGCTTGCGCGTTTTGTCAGCTTCTCGGTAGCCGGCGTGCGCCCGGAAGTCATGGGCATTGGACCGATCGCCGCCATTCCCAAGGCGCTCAAGCAGGCCGGGCTGACCAAAGATCAACTCGACTGGATCGAGCTCAACGAAGCCTTCGCCGCACAGGCGTTGGCCGTGATCCGCGACAGCGAACTGGATCCATCCAAGGTCAATCCGCTGGGTGGCGCAATCGCCCTTGGCCACCCGCTGGGCGCCACCGGCGCGATCCGTGCCGCCACGCTGGTGCATGGCCTGCGCCGTCGTCAGCAGAAGTACGGCATGGTCACCATGTGCATCGGTACCGGCATGGGCGCTGCGGGCATCATCGAAGCGCTGTGAAGCGCATTGGAGCGCCGGGTCGGCCTTCCGGGTCGGTCTGGTGTTTCCATCTGTGTCATCCATCCGCGGAGATCAGGTTTTAGCGATCACATTGCCATGCTGTGCCCAAAAGGGCGTGCGCAAGCACGCCCTTTCCTTTATCGGTCAATGCGGTCTTGCCAACGTCGCGGCGATCCAACGCATATCCCCGCGTGCCCAGTGAAACGCTGAGCGTTGCGTTCTGATGCATCGGTCATGTCGCTGCGGCCACTGAAGCCGTCGATCCAGCTGTCGCAATAGGGACGCCGCAGATACCGCTAGCAAACGGCGACGCTCAGCGCGCCACCAACCATTGACCGGTCCGCGCCCCTGCAACGACCAGCGCCAGTCCAGCCAGCAAGGTCACCGCCAGATAGATGCCGATCATCGTCGAGCGGTCGGTGCGCGCAAACACCAGGCACTCCATCATCAGCGACGAAAACGTGGTCAGCCCACCGATCACGCCGACGATCAATAGGGCCCGCAGCGGCCAGCTCGAGGGCCCGCGTGCATCCAGCCAGACCAGCAACACGCCGGCCACGAACGACCCGAGCAGGTTCACCGTCAGCGTTCCCCAAGGGAAGCCGGTACCGAAGCGCTGGATCAACGAGGCACCGATCGCAAAACGCAAGCCCGATCCCAGTGCGCCACCGGTCATCGCCAACAACAGCTGTTGCCACCACACCGGTGCGTTCATACGCGCACCCCGCGACCAGAGCGTGTGTTCGAAAAAAAAGTGTGCGACATCGGCGTCATCCTTTGTGAGTCAAAAGCGATGCCGGGGCACAGGCCTGCCGCCCCGGCGGGGTGGGCAGGCATCATCAGCGCGCAGGGTGCGCGCGGTTCGAGGAGGAATGCCATCTCCTGTGCGGCCGATTATGCCGTGGGCTTGCCGGCCTTGTCAGCCCGTGCCAGCGCGCGCGCCTCGCGCAGCCGATCGAGCTTTTCCTTCAGCTTGATCTCCATCCCGCGCGGCACCGGGTTGTAGTACACGCGCTCGCCCATCGCATCCGGGAACCCGGTCTGATCCAGCGCGATGCCGCCCTCGGCATCATGGTCGTACTGGTAATCCTGACCGTAGCCCAGCGTCTTCATCAGCTTGGTCGGCGCGTTGCGCAGATGCAGCGGCACCTCCTGGGTGCCGGTGGCGCGCACTTCGGCCTTGGCCTGGTTGAAGGCAGCGTAGCCGGCATTGGATTTGGCAGTGCTGGCCAGGTACAGCACCAGCTGTGCGAATGCCAACTCGCCTTCCGGGCTGCCGAGGCGCTCGTAGATGTCCCAGGCTTCCAGCGCCATGCTCTGCGCGCGCGGATCGGCCAGACCAATGTCCTCGATCGCCATGCGGGTCAACCGACGCGCCAGATACGCAGGGTCGCACCCGCCATCGAGCATGCGCGTCAGCCAGTACAGCGCTGCATCCGGGTTGGAACTGCGTACGGACTTATGCAACGCCGAAATCTGGTCGTAGAACTGCTCGCCGTTCTTGTCGAAGCGGCGCGTACGGTCGGCCAGCACCTGCAGCAACGTCTGCGGCGTAATCTCGCCACCCTCGCCTGTCGCCAGTTCTGCGGCAATTTCCAACAGCGTCAGTGCCCGACGCACATCGCCGTCGGCGGCGCTGGCGATTTCCAGCAGCGACGCTTCGCTGACCTGGATCGTCTCTGCCCCCAAGCCGCGCTCGGCATCGCGCAAGGCACGCTGCAAGGCTTCGACAATATCCTGCGGCGACACGCCTTCCAGCACATGCACGCGGCAGCGCGACAACAGCGCTGAATTCAACTCGAAGGACGGGTTTTCAGTGGTCGCGCCGACGAACAGAATCGTGCCGCGTTCGATATGCGGCAAGAACGCATCCTGCTGGGCCTTGTTGAAGCGATGCACCTCATCGACGAACAACACGGTGCGGCGGCCACCGGCAAAACGCTGCGCCGCCCCTGCCAGCACCTGCCGCACTTCCGGCAAGCCGGAGAGTACGGCCGAGATCGCCTTGAATTCGGCGTCTGCGTAATGTGCGAGCAACAAGGCCAATGTGGTCTTGCCGCATCCCGGCGGGCCCCACAGGATCATGGAGTGCACGCGGCCGGATTCCACCGCGCGCCGCAGGGCGCTGTCGGGAGCCAGCAATCGCTTCTGGCCCACCATCTCGTCAAGCGTGCGCGGCCGCATCCGCTCTGCCAAGGGCCCCATGGCGCTGCGATCGACGTGCAGCAGATCGGGTGTGATCGAGTCGGGACGTTTGGCTTTGCTCACCCCTTCATTCTACCGCCTGCGCCTGATGGACGTTCCACAACGCAGTGTTCGGCCATCGCTGGCACGCCGACGTTCTCTTTTCAAGCGACCACTTCGCGCAGGTGCAACGCATCGACTGCGTAGCGCAATACTGTTACTGAGTAACGAGTGACCGCAATCGCTTGCCGGCATTCCGCATCGGCCACGAGCTGCGCAAGCGCAAGCGGCAGGTTCAGCGCACGGATTCCACCATGCCTCGCATTCCGCTTCGCCCCTCCGTCATCGCCGCTTGCCTTCCAGGGATGGCCGAGACCATTGCGCATCCATCCAAGCCTTCTGCGCGGCGGCAGACGCACAACAAATTGGCGACTCCGGACCCATGCGCGTTCGAGGCGGAACTGATCCAGGCACAGGAAGATCCGCTGGGTTGGTCCGCGACGCTACTTGAGCAAGCAAGACAGCCAAGCGTCGTCGATCCCGGACTGAAGGCCGCTCCCAAACGCAAACACGCCCTCCCGCGTCCCTGCAGGAAGGCCGCAGAACGCTTGGGGCTCAGTAGCGGTTCGCCAGAACCACATACGAGCCTGCTGCGCTATTCCTCGGTGCAGTACGCGCGGGACACACCAGCCGGCCCATCGGATTGCAACGCCGATGCCGCCCGTGATCTGCGAGCAGCCCCGCTGCTGTCCAATGCCACCCAGCATCTCAATGAGGCGCTGATCGCCCGCCTGGAACAATCCAACAACGACCTGGCCGCACGCATCTGGCGGCGTCGCCAGGACGAGCTGAGCTACGCGCATGCACAAACGCTACAGGCTGCACGCGAGCAGTTGGCCCTGAGAGCCCGGCGCGCCGCCAACCTGAGCGACAGCATCAACGCGCTGACGCGCGAACGTGCCGAACTGCTGCAACAGCTGCATGGATGCAATGCGCAGACTGATGCCGTGGCGGCCGCGATCCACGATCTCGAGTCGGACATCCTCTCCGCACGCGCCGCATTGAACGCGCTACCGCACGATCAGCCGTCGCGCGCTGTCGCAGCGCACGCGGGCTCATCCTCGGCCGACGCGCAGCAGGGCGTCGATCGCTTACAGCTGCAGCGCGCCTGCACCCGGCTCGAGCACGCAGTGCAGCAGGCGCGCGCACGCGGCGATGCGCTGGCCAAAGCGGTCTTTTTCGGCCGCGGCTCGGCACAGGCAGCACAAGCAGAGCAAGCACTTGCGGAAGCTAACGCGGAAATCGATCGATTGCGAAGCGCGTATGCGCAAGCACGCGATGCGTTGCAGTCGGATCAAGCAGGCAACTCTGCCAACAGGCCGGCGTTGCGCACGCTCGGCGCGCACCTTGCTGCAGAGCGAAACCGAGAAGTCGAGGCACTGCGCACACGGCTGGGACGCAACGAGAACATGCTGACCCTGCAACGCACGCATGCCGAGCGCTGTCGGCGGCATGCGCGGCGCCTACAGCAGCGCCTCGACCAGGTCGAGGCAAAACTGCAGCAAGCGCGGCATTCGTCGCGGATCAACACCGAGGAGGTGTGGCAGCACGAACAGACGGTCAACGCGCTGGAAGCTGCGAACGGCGACATGCAGCGCGTGGCGGAACATGCAGCCGCGCAGTCGCCGGCCGACGAGGCCCGGCCCGTCGCTGCCGATATCGTCGCCGACACCATGGACGCACTGCTTGAGGCCCTGCCCGGCTTTCGCGAGGAAACCATCGACCCCGTGAGTCGACAGGTTCTGCGCGCCTGGGCTGACGCTCTGCATGGCCGCAGCGCTGCGTTCGGGAGCGACGCCTTGCAGCCGGTCGACACGTTGCGCATCGCCCTGCAGGCCTTGGCGATCGCCAGCGAAGGCGATGCCGCCGCAGCGGCCGACGTGCTGCGACGCCTGGGCATGGTGCGGTTGCGTGAGCTGATTCCGCGGCCACAGGTCTCCATCGCTGCCGAGGCGGCCCAGCCAATGGAGACCGTCACCGCCTGCGTCGGCCTGTTGGCCAGCGTTCCGCGCGGCATGCAGGTTCTTTCGCACATGCTGCGCGAAGAAGCCACGCCCCCCTCCAGGGAATGGTTGGAGGCGGCGCAGGTCCATCTGCGTGCCAGCCACCGGCTTGCACTGACGCCGGACGCAGAACAGGCTGAACGCAGCTGGCTGGGCGATGCGCAGATGGGAGCGCGCCATGCCGTGCATGGAGACTCGCCGCTGCAGGGCCTGCAGTCTGCAACCGATGCCCAGCGCAGCGCATTTCACGCATTCCGCAATGGCTACGAAACCACCCGGGCAGGTTCACCCTATGCGCGCGTCAACGCATGCCTGCAGATGTTTGCGCAATGGGCGGTCGCAGGCAGTGGGCGGCGCGGCAGGCGCGCCCTCAATCCCTTCAACGCACTTGAGCTGGGAATGAAGGTCGGCGCCTCCGAAGCGCTTCCCACCGCCGTGCGGCGTGCCAACGACGCTTTTCGCGAAGCGGCCGGCTACCTGACCAGCTGGCTCGTCGCGCGCCGCCAGATCCAGCTGGCGGGCGGGCGAATGCCGTCGCAGGACGAGCTGGCAATGCAGGCACTGTTGGAATACGTGCAATGGCTCCCACACGAGCAGAACGCAACCGACCTGACCTTCACCGCCAAGGTGCTGGGCACGATCGAACGGCGTGCCCAGGAGCTTCAGCGCTCGGTGGCTGCCTCCGTGAACGAGACCGACGACCTGCAGCCGGCGGCGTGCCATCCGGCCATCGCATCCGCATGGGGTGCATTACGCGCCGGCCGCATGCGTCTGCCCGAAACGCTGCGTCTGATCCAGCGTGGCCTGCTCGACCACGCCGGACAGCCGAGCGACCTGCCGGTCGGTGCAGCGACCCTGGATGAAGAACTGGCGTCCGACGCGCGCACCCACTTTCATCAGGCCATCGGTCATGCAAGTCGCCTTCTGCACGAGGGCGACACCTCCCGCGTCAGATCGCCACGTGCGCTGTTCGAATGCCTGCGCAACCTGTTGGAACGGCTGGAATGGCGCGACAAGCTGCGTCTTACCGAGCAACGGGTGATCGGACTCAATACGACGCCGCTGTCGGCCGCACTTGCGATCATCCCCAGCGGCCTGGGACTGAAACTCTCCGCGGGCGGCCAGACCAGTTCCGATCGCTCGGTGGAGATTTACATGGGGCGGACCGGGTTGTCGCTGCAGATCGGGCGGCAGAAGGCGCGGCAGTTCAACGCCAGTACCGGCATTAGCGCGGGCGTGCTGCTGCCGGGCACCGAACGTGCACCGGTGGGTATCACGGGCGCAGCCGAATGGCGCATGAAAAAGGAATCGGGCATCGAGCATGGCGTGCAAATCCGCGTACCGCGACGGGGCAAGGGCCAGGAGCTGGAGCAGCGCGCGCAATTCCTGGCCATGTTCGAACACTTGCTGCAACTGGCCGAGCAATCCGGCGGCGATGCAGGCCAGTTGAGCGAGCGCGACTTCCTGGGGGAGCTGCTGGCGCACCACCCCAGCATCACCGTTGGCTTGATCGGCCATGCCGAACGCAATACTTCGGCCACCGAATCCAGCCTCAGCGTCGCTGCCGGCGTGCGCGTGGGAAACATGGATGGCCAACCGCGTCGCGCCACCCTGGGCGCGTCGCTCGGCGTGAAAGCCCGGCGCGAAACCTCCCGGTCGCAGACGCCGATCGAAGGCTACATGACCATGGTGCTGAAGGATTCGAGCGCGCAATCCAGGGTAGAGATCGCAGGGCGCGCATCGGCCAGTGTCGTCGCCCGGCAGTGGACGCACCCCGGCACCGGCAATGCGCCGCCCACACCAGTGGCGCGGCTGTCCATGGCCACGCTTGATCTCGGCTACAGCAGGGAACTGCGCTCGGCCGGCAGCACGACGTTCTCCACCTTGTGGATGTTCAACAACGAAATCGATCCCGTGCGCACCGATCGTGGCTTCGAATTCTTCAATTTCGCCTCATTCGAACGCGAAGTGAAGCGCAACTGGCAGTTATGGACCCACTACGGAATCTCCAAACTGCAGGGCAAGGTCGATGACCAACGGCTCTATATGGTGGCCGAGCGCCAGTTGCAGGACTTCATCGACCGGGTCCGCCTCCACATGCAAGACAACAAGTTCGCCTCGCTGATCGTGGACTGGGTGTTGCAGGCAGAGGCTGCACCACGCCTGGACGCGCTGCGCGCGCAGGCCCAGCTATTGCGGGTCGCCGGATGCGAAGCGCAAGCGGCAGAAGCCGATCGCGCGTTCGATGAGCTCATCAGCCACCCAAGCATTTGGGAACCGACCATTTTAATCCTGCGCGAAAAGGGCAAACGCCAGCGCGAACGTGGCCTCGATTTCTTCATCAAACGCCAGACCAACCAGGCAGCGGAGGCGAGTCGGACGGTTGGTCAGTGGATCCCGTACGAGCCAGTCCCGTAGCGTGGTGGCATCGCTCCTGTGCGGGTGCATCTGTCAGGTCACGACAACTGCTGCGCGCTCGCAGGCACAGCCGCTCGCTGCGCCATGCGTTCATCCCGAGAGCCCCGCAGACGCTTTACTGCGCGTCGCCCACCACATCCACGCCCTTGGCCGGCGTATAGCGGAAGGTGTCTGCAGCAAACGCCGGGTTGCGCTTCCAGCCGCTAAAGCTGATCGCGGTGCGTTGGCCGACTGCGTCCACCACTTCCATCCTGGCCAGGCCCTCCTTGCCGAACCCCAGCGAGGCGATCTGGAAGCTGGCGTCGGTGTCCACCTTGGGCGTCAGCGACAACCATTGCAGGCCGTCGCGTGGCGCGGCTTCTTCGCTGACATCGTACTTCTTGTCCAGAAGCGCCGGGTCGATCAATGCAACCAGCGGGCTGTTCTGTTCTTCGCTGCCCTGTGCGCGCACGGTGACCTGCTCCAGATCCGGATCCAATACCCAGACCTTCTTGCCGTCGGCCACGATCAGCTGCTTATAGGGCTTGGCGTATTCCCAACGGAACTGACGCGGTGTCGCCAGTGCGACCCGCCCGCTCGAAGTTTCCTTGACCCGGCCGTTCGCGTCGGTCACCCGCTGACTGAACTGCCCATCCAGTCCCTTCAACCCTCGCGTGAAGGTGTCCAGCTCCTGGCGCGCACCGGCAAACGCGGTACTGGCGAACAGAGCAGTGGCAAGGACGGCATAACGGAGCTGGCGATGCATCGCGGTCTTCCAGAAGGACATGCGTAGATTCTGATACTTCATAGATGAATGGGCGAGCGCTATCGCACGGCATGTTCAGATGGCGGCGTGTGCGCGGCAATCCGCCTCATCGTGCCGTCTGCACCCTGGACAGATCGCCATAGACAATCTGCCCGCGAAACCCGCGCCGCACCTGTTGGTAGAGCTCGCGAAACGCACGGTAATCCTGCGGCTGGCACAACGCCTGTGGCCCGCGCACGGCGGCACGCTGCAGGCGATGCACGGCGGTGACCGTCTGCCCCTGCCGTGTCCACTCAACCACGTATTCGCCGGCGGCATTGCGAAAGGTGCTGCTGCGCGGAATGGCGATGATCGGCACCGTCTCGGGAAAGCTCACCACGTAGGTTTCTTCGCGCACGCTGTCGTTGCAGTAGAACGGGGTCAGATTGTTTTCGGCCGAGGTGGTGGTGTAGATGGCGCGCGTTGACTCGGCACCTGGCATATCCGGCAAGGTCATGCCGCCGACCACCGAGAAGTCCACCGCGTCCTTGGCCTGGAAGGTGTAGCGGTAGTTGAACGGTGCATCCAGATCCAGCGGGTCGCCCTGAATCAGCAGATCGCCGGTGCCGTCGAAACCGGACTGGGCAAGGATCGACTCTTCGATCCGGTTGCGATTCTGCGCATTGAGCTGCACGAACATCGCGCGCAAGCCCACTTCGCCGGTCTGCCCGCTGTCGAGCGTGGTGGTGCCCTGCAGATCGCCTTGCGGCGTGAACCGGTATTCGGTGCGGGCGACATAGCGATTGACCTTGCGGTCGTTCGGCGGCGTCTGCGTGACCTTGCCATCGCGCGTATGCACCACCGGCGCGCCGAGATCGCCGGCCGGCAACTGGCCGAAGCGTGCGTAGGGGTTGGTCGAGTCCACGTACAGATCGAATGCGGGAATGTAGGTGATGGCGTGGTTGAAGCGGCCCAGCACCGGGATCTGCGGCAAGGTCGGGCCGCCCTCTGCCCCAATCAGCACCGGTGTGCTGGCAATCCCCTTGGCGGCAAGCAGGGCCTCCAGAATCACGGTGTGGTCTTTGCAATCGCCGTAATGGTTGGCCAGGATGCTCTCGGCGCTGTTGGGTTCCAGCCCACCATTGCCCAGATACACCGCCACATAGCGGATGTTGCGCGCCACCCATGCATACAGCGCGGCAGCCTGCGCGCGCGGGGAATCGATACCGCGGGTGACCTCATCGGCCAGCGCCTGGATCGCCGGCGTCACCGCCGCAGCGCGCCCGCCTTTGACGTGGTACGCCAGGCCCATCTGCGACCAGCTGTCGAAGGTGCTGGCCATCAAGGTGGGGCTGAACTCCCAGGTCGCAGCGCTCCAGTTCTGGTTTTTCATCGGCGCGGTGCGCTGGTAGCGCCACTCCCAGCGTGCCTGGTCGCCGCGCACCACCGGCTTGGTGCTGCCCTGCAGCCCGCGTGCAGAAAGATGCATCGGCAGCCCCTTCGGCGCGACCAACGTAATCACCGCATCGTCGTACTGCGCGAAGACGCTGAAGGTCTCCCACAGGCTGAAGTAACCGGGGAAATACGGCGTGTTCTGTGCCCGCCGCACGCGGTACACAATGCGCGCGCCCGGCGCCAGATTCGGGAACACCACCACTTTCACCTTGCGGTCGGCATACATCGCTGCCGAGGCGCTGGAATAGCTTTCCTGGGTATAGATCTTGTCGGCCGCCACGTCCTGGCGCAGCCCTTCGGCCGTGACGGTATACGCCTGCAGCACATCGAGCGTTTCCATCTTCTCGCTATAGCTCAGCCGGACCTGGCTGAACTGCTCCACGGCCGACTTGGTCTTGAGCAGGATCTCGTATTCGTCGGTTTCGACGCTGCTGGCGTCGGCGCGCACCTCGTAGTCGGCGCGGTAGCGCACGAAACTGTAATTGGTGTCGGCCTGCGTGCGTGTTGCAGCACTGGCAGTGGGCGCGGGCCGTTGCTGTGCCTGGGCAAGCAGCGGGAGACAGAGGAGCAGCACGAGCACTAACGAGGGACGATGCAACATGGGTCTCGATCACGGCGGGCCGGAGCGGCCCTCACCCACAGGGTAGCCGTTGTGCCAGGCAATGACAGGCACGGGCTTCCAACAATGCGGCATTGCTGCAGGCGCCCGATCGGAAGCTGCACATAAAACGCGCCACGACATCGCCGGCGCCTACTTCGGCGGCGGCGGTGCCAGCACGGTACGGTCGCCATTGTGCTCGGGCGGGCTGACGACGCCGGCCGCCTCCATCGCTTCGATCAGACGCGCGGCACGGTTGTAGCCGATCTTCAAACGCCGCTGCACGCCGGAAATCGACGCACGCCGGGTCTCGGTGACGATGCGCAAGGCTTCGTCGTACAAGGGATCCGATTCGTCGCCGCCACCGCCGCTGCTTTCCGGCAAGCCGGTGGCACCGACCACGGTGCCATCGCCCATGGTCTGCACTTCGTCCAGCACGCCTTCGACGTAGGACACCGGCCCGCTGGCCTTGAGATGCTCGACCACGCGATGCACTTCCTCGTCGCTGACGAAAGCCCCGTGCACGCGATCCGGCAGCGCGGTGCCGGGCGGCAGGTACAGCATGTCGCCGTTGCCCAGCAGCGCCTCGGCGCCGGACTGGTCCAGGATGGTGCGCGAGTCGATCTTGGAGCTGACCTGGAACGCCACGCGGGTGGGGATATTGGCCTTGATCAGGCCGGTGATCACGTCCACCGATGGCCGCTGCGTGGCCAGGATCAAGTGGATGCCGGCCGCACGCGCCTTCTGCGCCAGGCGCGCGATGAGCTCTTCGACCTTCTTGCCGACGATCATCATCATGTCGGCGAATTCGTCGATGAAGATGACGATGAACGGCAGCGTTTCCAGCGGCCGGGGCGCTTCGCCCAGTTCCGGGTTCGGCTTGAACAGCGGGTCCATCATCGGCTGGCCGGCGTCGATGGCGTCCTTGACCTTCTTGTTGAAGCCGGCCAGGTTGCGCACGCCCACCGCGCTCATCAGCTTGTAGCGGCGCTCCATCTCGGCCACGCACCAGCGCAGGCCGTTGGCGGCCTCCTTCATGTCGGTGACCACCGGCGCCAGCAGGTGCGGGATGCCCTGATAGACGCTCAACTCGAGCATCTTCGGATCGATCATCAGCATCCGCAGTTCCTTGTGCGAGGCCTTGAACAGCAGGCTGAGCACCATCGCATTGACCGCCACCGACTTGCCCGAGCCGGTCGTACCGGCGACCAGCAAGTGCGGCATGCGCGCCAGGTCGGCCACGGTCGGGCGCCCGGCAATATCCTTGCCCAGGGCCAGCGTCAGCGGGCTGGCCGACTTGTCATACTCCTTGGAGCGCAGCAATTCGGAGAGGAAGATCATCTCCCGGCTGACATTGGGAATTTCCAGGCCGATCACCGACTTGCCCGGGATTACGTCCACCACGCGCACCGATTTCACCGACAACCCGCGCGCGATGTCCTTGTCCAGCGAGCTGATCTGGCTGACCTTGACGCCCGGCGCCGGCTCGATCTCGAAGCGGGTGATCACCGGGCCCGGATAGGCCCCGACCACCTGCGCCTCGATGCGGAAGTCCTTGAGCTTGAACTCGATCTGGCGCGACAGCGTTTCCAGCGTCTCTTCCGAATAGCCCTTGGTCTGCGGCTTGGGGTCGTCCAGCAGCGCCAGCGGCGGCAGGTCCGAGCCGTCGGTGCTGACGCCCTGGAACATCGGAATCTGGGTGTCGCGCTTGGCGCGCTCGCTCTTTTCCACCACCGGCGCCGGCGGCGGCTCGATCTTGACCGGCTCGCGCTTGGCCTGCTTGACCGCATCGACCTTGCGCACTTCCTCGCGTTCTTCGCGCATCACCCGGGTCTGCTGCCACTCGGTGGCCTGATGGGTCTTGCGCTGCATCAGCGGCCCCAGCGCCAGCACCCACTTGCCGATGCGCTCCATCACCGCAAACCACGACAAGCCGGTCGCCAGGGTGATCGACACCAGCAGCAGCACCAACACGAACAAGTTCGCGCCCAAGGCACCGAAGCCGGAACTGAGCGAGCCGGCGACCAACTTGCCCAGGATGCCGCCGGCCTCGGCCACCTCGCCCTGGAACAGGCGCAGGTGCAGGAAGCCGGTCGAGGAAATCAGGAACCCCACCATCCCGACCAGGCGCAGCGCCGGCCCCAGGTCGCTTTGGCTCTGCTCCTCGCGCTCGCCGATCAAGGCGATCCAGGCGACCGCTCCCAACAGCACCGGCAGCAGGAAGGCCACATACCCGAACAGCTGCAGCAGCACGTCGGCCGCCAGGGCGCCGAATCGGCCGCCCATGTTATGGATCGGCGCAACCAAATTGCCGGTGCGCGACCAACCCGGATCGGTCGCCGAGTAAGTGAACAGGCTGGCCAGCAAATACAGCAGCAACGGCGCCACCGCGATCAAGGCCAGATCGCGCCAGAGCTTCTGCCGCCGCGGATTGTCCGCCACCGCCGTCTTGCGCGACGACGGTTTGCCCTCTGCGGGCTTGCTGCTGCGTTCGGGAACCTGCTTTGCCACCTGTAGCCAGACCTTAGAAAAATGCTGTTAGTGTTTGATAATAAACGACTGAAGCCACGGTTTCAGCAGTTGCATGCGCCCTGGCCATCCAACCAGGCGCCGCTCAACGAAAAACGCCGCACAAGGCGGCGTCGAGCACGTGGTTGGAGCAGAGCATGCCATCTGCGGTTCAAGCAGTTCCATCGCGCCGCCTTGATTCACCGGGTGGGGACCGCCACTCTATGCCGCCACGGGGGCGCGAATTACTTCGCCTGCCCCACCAATTCCTAGATCGCGAGTATACATGAGCGCCTCTTCTGCCAGCCCCGCCAAGCATTCCCGCCTGTTGATCCTGGGCTCCGGCCCGGCCGGCTGGACCGCCGCGGTCTACGCCGCCCGCGCCAATCTCAAGCCGGTGGTCATCACCGGGCTGCAGCAAGGCGGCCAGCTGATGACCACCACCGAGGTGGACAACTGGCCGGGCGACCCCCACGGCCTGATGGGTCCTGACCTGATGAGCCGCATGCAGGCGCATGCCGAGCGCTTCGAGACCGAGGTCATCTTCGACCATATCCACACGGCAGATCTGTCGCAGCGTCCGTTCCGGCTGATCGGCGACGGGGCCGAGTACACCTGCGACGCACTCATCATCGCCACCGGCGCTACCGCCAAGTACCTGGGCATCCCCACCGAAGAAGCCTTCAAGGGGCGTGGCGTCTCCGCCTGCGCCACCTGCGACGGCTTCTTCTACAAGGACCAGGACGTGGTGGTGGTCGGCGGCGGCAACACCGCGGTCGAAGAGGCGCTGTACCTGTCCAACATTGCCCGCAAGGTCTACCTGGTGCATCGCCGCGATACGCTGCGCGCAGAAAAAATCATGCAGGACAAGCTGTTCGCCAAAGTGGCCGCCGGCAAGATCGAGACCGTCTGGCACCATGCCATCGACGAGGTACTGGGCAACGATGCCGGGGTTACCGGCGTCCGAGTGAAGTCCACCATCGACGGCAGCAC
>JAAIGE0100438155.1_pt1 | contig 18310 bp, 15 predicted proteins | sample 6487951 | NCBI WGS metagenome assembly JAAIGE01 (sample SAMN13974128, study PRJNA590717) | phyllosphere metagenome | biome: tomato field; feature: multiple bacterial spot infested tomato fields; material: tomato leaves; isolation source: leaves from tomato fields | host: Solanum lycopersicum ...
GGTCTAGTCCACTACCCGCTACCCGCTTCCAGTCGAGCGCGACGTTGAGCGTGCCGAAGGGCTCCAACCTCTCATTGGGCTGGTTCGGCGGGACGACGACGCCTTCCGTATGCTGCGCGGCCGTGTGCGAATAGATTGCGAACAGCGAGATCGTGCCAAGATTGCCGCCCAGTGGCCTCTCTGCCGAAGCATGTATGCTGTAGATGTAAGGCGAGACATATTGGAACGGCAGGCACTTCAAGTTCGCCGTTCCAGGCGGGCTGATGAAGTTGCCCGAGCAGTCCTGAACCGGCACGTTTGGTTGATACTCGTATCTCCTATACTTCGCGTCGGTATAGCTGAATGTTCCGCCGATCTCGAGACCCGGGAACGGTCTGAGCGAAGCCTCGGCCTCCACGCCCTGAATGCGAGCGTCGGCCTTCAAGACCTGCGCGCCGGAGGCTTGGCTCTCCGGATTGAAGTCGCCCGTCGCCCGCTGGATGTCCTTGTAGGTCAGATAATAATAGGTGGCGTTCAAGCGGAGCGGCACGCCGCCAACTCGGACGTCGGATTTGAAGCCGCCTTCATAGGACGTGACATACTCGGGCGGAAAGGTGCGGGTGCTCGTGAACACGGCATTTGCATTGATGCCCCCCGCCTTGTAGCCGCGGCTCGCCTTAGCATAGAGCAGCAGATCGGACGAGGCACGGTAGTCGACGCCGATTGTCCATGTCGGCGCATTGGTCTTGAGCACGGCGGTAAAGTCGCACTCTTGCGGATCGGCCACAGCCAAGTTCGTCGCCGAGCAAAGAAAGGCGCCAGGCGCCTGCGGCGTCGGGTTGGGATTGAGCCCGAACAGACTGGCGGTGCCGCTGACCCTGTCCCAGGTGTGGCGGTAGCCGCCGGTCAGCTTCAGATTGTCGAGCGCCGGCGTGAGCAGGCCCAGATCCAGCGTCGCCTGCGCGTAAAGCGCCTTCGACCTGTTGGTAATTGAATATCGAATGTCGTAGCTTGGGCAGAGGCCGGTGAAAGCTGCCGGGCAGAAGCCGATGGACGAGGCGCCCTGCTCGCTCACCGGGCGCTGGTCGAAGAGAAATCCTCCGGTTGTCAGCGTCAAGCGATTGTCGAGCAGGTTTGCTTGCAATTGCAACTCTTCGGTGAAGACCTTCAGTTTGTCTCGTGGAACCCGTGTCGGCGTGGCATTTACGTACGTGAGCGGCGTCCCGTCCCCCGGCAGGGTCGTCTGGCCAGGCGCGGGCAGCCGCCTCGGATCGTTGTCTTCCTGGTGAAGGACGGTGCCGTCGCTATCAGAGGCATAGGATGAGGTGAAACGCTGGTAGCTGATTATATTGCGAAGCGTGAACTCGTCGTTCAAGGTCAATGCGGACGTGTTGGTTATGCCCCACGTCTTCGTCCGCTGATAGGCATCCACGCCGAACGCTGTGCGTCGCGGGCCGCGGGCTGCGGAATCCGCGACAGCCGCGCGGTACACGTCGCATGAGGCGATCTGGCCGGGGATCGTCGGACCTTCATAGCAGAAGCCGAGCGACGGATCCGACAAGGCGGCGATGTTGAACCCGGTGTTGATGACCCCGCTGCCGTTGTTCCTGGAATAGGCGCCATAAGCCATCGTATAGTTTTCGAAGTTCCCGGATGGCCTGAGCGTGAGCCCGACGCGTCCGGAGTACCAGTGCATGTTGTCACGGTACTTGTCCCAGACCTCGTCATAGGTATAGCCGTCGCGATCCTGATAGGCACCTGCTACGCGCAGGAGCACCTTGTCATCCACGATCGGCAGGTTGATCGCGCCTTCAAGCTGCTGGTTGTCATAGTTGCCGGTCTTGACGTCGGCATAACCTTCGAAATCATTGGTCGGCTTGTGCGGGACGAGCAGCACGGCGCCGCCGGTGGTGTTGCGCCCGAACAAAGTTCCCTGAGGCCCGTTCAGCACCTGCACATTTTCAAGATCGACGAAATTGCCAGGACCGCCCTGTTGCGAGAGCGAGATTGCAGCGGGAAGCGGTACCTCGTTCAAATAGACCACGACGCCAGGAGAGGCCTGGAAGGTCGCACCCTGACCGCGTATCGTGAAGCTTTGCGCCTCACGCGAAGGATTGCCGTTGGTGCCAACCACGAGGGACGGTACCGTTGCCTGCAGGTTTTGCGCTTCTGTGACGCCTTGCTGTTGGAGGCGTTCTGAGGAGAAGGCCGTAATCGAGATCGGCACGTCCTGCGCGCGTTCATCTCGGCGTTGTGCCGTCACGACGATATCGGTCAGAGCATTGGAAGTGTTCTGGTCTTGCGCGTGCGCACTATATGGCAAAAGTCCGAAGAACATTGCCGTTGAACAGCATGAAGCGGCGAGGGTTCTTCTGCAGTCAATCATTTTTATATCCCCTCTCGATGCCATTATCCCGTTATCGGGTTGGCACCATATTATTATTTCAGCGCAGGTAGATCTATATACATCATGCCTCAGGCTTATTTACCTGTCTGCACCATGTCATTCCGATGCCTGCTAGAATTTAGGCAGCCGCGTCATATATTTCGGGCATTATCGTCGGCGAACCGGGTTCCAATACGCTGGTGAGAAATTGAATGAATTGTGGGTCGTGCAATGGATCGCTTGGCGTTTTGCACGCGATGCCGCGGGCCCGCAGCTCGGAGAGGAAAATGTCGAAGACCTGCTCGTGCGTCAGATCGTCGCTATGATCCAGAGCGGTCGTCATCTCCGCCAGATCCATGTACATGTCCGCACCCCAGTGGAACAGCATGCGGACTTCGTCGGCTGGCAATTGCTGGATGACCTTGTCGTCGGTCTTGATCTGCCATCCGTCCGAGTCAGGGCTGGCGGCGATTACCGAATTGATCGCCAGCCCCTCTGGCTTACGCATCTCGGCCGGCCCGCAGGCGTTCGCGCCGTGATACATGACTTCATTCTCGACCACCGCGGCGCGGCCCCACATCGGCGCATAAAGTTGCTTGGGCTCTGCATCGGGACCATCAGGCCAATAGGTGAACCCGCCGCCGATCTCACCCTTGTAATACCAGGTGAGGACCTGCGCCTTTTTAACCTGCCAACGACGGAACAGGCCTGATTTGGTCATGAGGCCGATCAGCCAGGATGGAGTGTTCTGGATCGTGACGCCGCGATAGTCGGCACCGTCGACGTGGGGCGGCCCGCCTGCACCCGATGGTCCCTGAATATTGCACAGCATCAGGTTCGGCGCCGCGTACTGCGCACCCCAATAACCGCGGGCCAATTCAAGAAACTTGGTATTGTAGAAGCAGTCTTCGATCTCGGGATAAAGGCTGGCATAGCCCCGTCCCAGTGTAGCCCGGAAAACCGGGCTCAGGAACATGTCCCATGTAGGCACGAAACCTTCTGGAAGCGTACCTGACGTCGTGGCGATCACTTCCTCAGGAGAAGTGAATTCCTGCGCGAGAATGGTGTTCCAAGGACCCTTATCTCGCAGTACGGAAAATAGCCGCTGCCGCTGCTCCTCGCTGAATGCGCCTTCCAGGATCTGCGGTTCGGAGATGGGCTTTAAGAAACTATACGAGTTCATAATCTTTCCTTTTGCTAGTGCCCGGCCGTAACTATGGTCATCTTTGAAGCGCTACTGATGCGAGACCAGATCGGGCGCCAAGATAACCACTTTTGACGTCAGGGCGTTACTTTCAGGACATCGGACAACATCTGCGTAAGCTGATCGATCTCATCACGCGTGATGATGAGAGGCGGCGAAAGTGCGATAGTGTCTCCGTTTGCCCGCACGAGCAGCCCTTTCTCGAAGCATCTGGAAAATACTTCGAACCCGCGCGATCCAGGGTCGCCGTGCCGGGGGGAAAGCTCGATCGCGGCGACCAGGCCCATGGCGCGGATGTCGGCGACGTGCGGCGCAGTTCGCAGGGACAGCAGATTGCGTTGCCAGTGCTCCTGGAGCTCGGCGGCGCGTGTGAAGAGGCCCTCGTCCCGATAGATGTCGAGACTCGCGAGCCCGGCCGCGCAGGCGGCGGGATGACCCGAATAGGTGTAGCCGTGGAAGAGCTCGATCGCCGCCTCGGGCCCTTGCATCAAACCTTCATGGACACCGCGTGACGTGAATACCGCACCCATCGGGATAGCGCCGTTGGTAAGGGCTTTCGCCGATGTGATGATATCGGGGATCACGTCGAAATGCTGAGCCGCAAAAGGACTGCCGAGACGGCCGAACCCGGTAATGACCTCGTCAAAGATCAGGAGGATGCCGTGCCGGCTCGCGATCTCGCGCAGTCTCTTGAGATAGCCGCGCGGCGGCAACAGCACCCCGGTCGAGCCGGCCACTGGCTCGACGATGACGGCAGCTATGGTCTCCGCGCCATGCAGTTGGACGAGACGCTCGAGATCGTCCGCCAGTTCGACTCCATGTTCGGGAAGCCCGTCGCAAAACAGATTGCGGCTCGGATCGTGGGTGTGGCGCAAGTGATCGACGCCATGTAGGGTGGCGAAGGCACGGCGATTGTTGACTAGCCCGCCGACCGAGATGCCGCCAAAGCCAACACCGTGATACCCACGCTCGCGCCCGATCAGCCGCGTGCGGGTTCCCTGGCCGATGGCGCGTTGATAAGCGAGCGCGATCTTGAGCGCGGTGTCCACGGACTCCGAACCCGACCCGGTGAAGAATATCCGATCAAGGCCTGGCGGCGCTATTTCGGCCAGGCGTTCTGCAAAGCGAAACGCAAGGGGGTGGCCTAGCTGGAAACTCGGTGCGTAATCGAGCTCCTGCAACTGAGCGGCGACCGCAGACGCGATTTCCCGGCGCCCGTGCCCGGCATTGACGCACCACAGACCGGCCGTCCCATCCAGGATATCACGGCCATCGTCGCTTCGGTAGTACATGCCCGACGCGCCGACCAGCATTCGAGGAGCCGCCTTGAACCGCCTGTTTGGCGTAAATGGCATCCAGTAGGCATCCAAGCATGCTCGATTATTGTTTTTCATGGATATCGTCCATCTTTACGGGCGGCATGTGATGACTAAATGCGAACGCGCGCAAGGCGTTTTCCCGCAAAAAAAATAGACTTTATTTTCAGAACGTTATGACTATTACCGTTTGATATATCAAACAACCTCAACACTAAGGTATCCTTGTGCGAGAAGTTGAAATCGGACGGCGGTTGCGCCAAGCCCGGGAAAAGGCTGGCATTTCCCAGCGTATGCTGGCGAAGCGTGCCGGCATCACCAATTCGACGGTCTCGTTGATGGAGTCAAACAGCACCAACCCGTCAATTGGTGCCTTAAAACGCGTTCTGGACGCTATGTCCGTCAGTTTGTCCGACTTCTTTGCGATGGACGAAACGGACCGCCCGCAGTCGTTCTACAAAGCTTCCGAGCTTATGGAGGTGGGCAAAGGTCTGGTGTCACTACGCCAAGTGGGTGCCAACATGAAAGGTCGACAATTGCAAATTTTGTCCGAGACCTGGGAGCCAGGTGCCGATACGGGCAAGATTAGCCTCACTCACGAAGGTGAAGAAGGCGGCGTGGTCGTATCGGGCTTTCTCGAGATCACGGTCGATGACGAGCGGTGTATATTGGGACCCGGGGACGCATACAGCTTTGATAGCAGGCGGCCACATCGTGTTCGTTGTGTCGGAGATGAGCCGGCACGCTGCATCAGTGCATGCACGCCACCCAACTTTTAGGGCGCGAATTCATAGGCTGGCGTTGATTTGCCCGCGTTGGCGGCACTTCAAAAGAAACTTGTTGACTGCTCATTTGAGCATACCAGGCGATTCAACGCGATATTGACCAAGTGCGACATGGATGCAGCCAGCTATCTAGCTGCCATCAGGCTGGTCTGTACGCATCGGGTGCAAAGCGTAGTGAGCCCGGAGCCGGAACACATGGCTTCTGTCTACGATGACAAGCGCCAGCCGGCAGCAGAACCGTTCTGCCATGCATTTCTGGCATATCCCCGGCGGCCATGATGCATTTCCTTGCTCATAATTCCGCGATAGTCAGGCGCTAAGCTAGCCATGCGGGATGATGATGAGCGCGTCTGACAATCAACGGACTTTCCCAGAAATCCGTGACGGCATCCGTCGTTTGTGCGCGGACTTTCCTGGCACTTACTGGCAGGAACTGGACGCGGAACGCCGGTATCCGACGGAGTTCGTCACGGCCTTGGCGCGGGAGGGCTGGCTCTCCCTCCTGATCCCGGAGGAGTATGGTGGCTCTGGCCTGGGCCTGTCGGCTGCGACTGCGGTATTGGAGGAAGTGCATCGCTCCGGCTGCAATGGCGGTGCCGCCCATGCGCAGATGTACACGATGGGAACCGTGCTTCGGCACGGATCCGGATCGCAGAAGGCGATGTACCTCCCCAAGATCGCATCGGGTGAACTGCGTTTGCAGGCTTTTGGAGTCACCGAACCGACCAGCGGCACCGACACCACCCGCATCCGCACGTTCGCGCGGCGCGAGGGGGATCAATACGTCATCAACGGCCAAAAGATCTGGATCAGCCGGGCCGAGCATTCGGATTTGATGGTTCTGCTCGTCCGCACGAGCCCGCGCGAGGAGTGCGCGAAGCCAACGGATGGCATCAGCGTTCTGCTGGTCGACATGCGCGAGGCGATCGGCAACGGGCTTACCATTCGCCCCATTCGCACCATGTTGAATCACGCCACCACGGAACTGTTTTTCGACGATCTGCGCGTTCCGGCTGACAGCCTTATTGGGGAGGAGGGCAAGGGCTTCCGCTACATCCTGTCCGGCATGAACGCCGAGCGGATCCTGATCGCGTCCGAATGCATAGGCGACGCGCGCTTCTTCATCGATCGGGCCAGCGCCTACGCGAAGGATCGTTCCGTGTTTGGGCGGCCCATCGGCCAAAACCAGGGCATCCAGTTCCCCATCGCCCGCGCCTATGTCCAGATGACGGCGGCTGCCGCCGTAGTAGACAATGCCGCCGCTCTGTTCGATGCGGGCGTGCAGCCCGGCACCGAAGCGAACATGGCCAAGATGCTGGCTTCCGAGGCATCCTGGTTTGCTGCCGACATGTGCGTGCAGACGCATGGCGGCTTTGGTTTTGCCGAAGAGTACGACATCGAACGCAAATTTCGTGAGACACGACTTTATCAGGTTGCGCCGATCTCCACGAATCTGATCCTCAGCCATGTGGCGACGCATGTGCTGGGCCTTCCCAAGAGCTTCTGATGACAGGCGCGCTCAAGGGACTTCTCGTCGTGGCGCTCGAGCAGGCCGTCGCTGCGCCATTGTGCACCGCGCGGCTCGCCGAAGCCGGTGCGCGCGTGATCAAGCTGGAACGACCGGAAGGGGATTTCGCGCGCGGCTATGACCATGTCGTGCATGGGGAAAGCGCCTATTTCGTCTGGCTCAATCGGGGCAAGGAGTCGCTGCGGATCAACCTCAAGGATCCCGAAGACGCAGCGTTGATCGAGCGGCTGATCGCCAAGGCGGACGTGTTCGTTCAGAACCTTGCGCCGGGTGCCGCCGCGCGCGCCGGTTTCGGCTCGGCCGATCTGCGAGCGCGCTACCCACGCCTGATCACGTGCGACGTCACCGGCTATGGCGAGGATGGTCCTGCGGCGACGATGAAAGCCTACGACTTCCTGATCCAGTGCGAGGCGGGCCTGGCCAGCGTCACAGGCACTCCGGAAGGAGCGGCGAGAGTCGGTGTTTCGGTAGCGGACATTGCATGCGGCATGAACGCCCATGGCGCCATTCTGCAGGCCTTGTTCGAAAGGGAACGGACCGGGCGGGGGCGCGGTATCGCGGTGTCGCTGTTCGACGGGATCGCCGACTGGATGGCGGTGCCTCTGCTCCATTTCGATTACGGCGGCAAGGCTCCGGCACGGGCCGGCTTGAAGCACCCCTCGATCGCACCATATGGAGCTTTCACGACAGGTGACGGATCCCAACTGGTCGTATCCATCCAGAACGAGCGGGAGTGGCGCAATTTCTGCGCGTCCGTCATGCAGGACACGGCGCTGGCGGCCGACTTGCGTTTCGCATCCAACGCCCTGCGCTGCGCCAACCGCGCCGAACTGGATGGAGTGGTCGGGGCCGTGTTCGCAAGCGAGACTCCCGATACGCTCATCGCGCGCCTTGAAGCTGCTGGTACCGCTTGGGCTCGCCTCAACGGGGTGGATGGGTTGTCCAGACATAGCCAGTTGCGGCGGATGACGGCGGAGACACCAACAGGCCCGGTGAGATTGCCTGCTTCCCCGGTTCGCTGGGACGGTGAGGATGTGCAGACCCTGTTCGTGCCCGGCATCGGAGCGCACGATGCCTCGATCCGCGCGGAGTTCGCGTGAAGGCTGCGATTTCACACGATGTCGCCGCCGCCCGGCACGTGCGCTTGCTGGCCGCTCTTCTCGACCATGACACACCGCCTTGGCGAACCGACGAGCTTCCGCCGCTGGGGCACTGGCTGTTGTTCCCACCCGACACCCGGCAGTCGGGGCTTGGACAGGACGGACATCCGGCAAGGGAGGACACCGATTTCCCGCGCCGGATGTGGGCTGGTAGCCGTGTTCGCTTCCACGCGCCCATCGGGCTGGGCAGCGATGTCGTGCGTGAGACGGAGGAGATTTCCTCGACCGAGAAGATCGGCAAGTCGGGCCGAATGCGGTTCGTCACCCTCTTGCACCGCTTGCGCGTGGAGGGAAGTACGCGCGTCGAGGAAGAGCAGGACATCGTCTACCGCGAGGCAGGCAGCAATGCTGCGCCCCCAATGCCCGAGGCAGCGGCGGTCCTGCCGGATATCGCGCGACAGGTTACGATCGACCCAGTCCGATTGTTCCGTTTCTCGGCGCTGACCTTCAATGCTCACCGCATCCATTATGATCGCCCCTATACGACGCAGGTGGAGGGCTATCCCGGACTGGTGGTGCACGGGCCTTACATTGCGACGCTGCTGATGGACCACTTCCTGCGCACACGGCCGAAATCGGATGTGTCGTCCTTTTCGTTTCGAGCCCAGCGACCCATTTTCGCGGAAGAGCCGTTTACACTGGGGCTTTCACCCGATGAGATTGGCGGCGATCTCATGGCGATCGATGCGGTCGGAGGGCTGGCGATGCAGGCCCGCGCCGAAACCGTGCGACCATGATTGCTCAATCCTCCATGCCATCCTGGCGCTCGCTGCTATTTGTCGGCGCGGATCGGCCGGACCGTATCGCCAGGATCGGCGAGCGCGGGGCGGACGCCGTCATCCTCGATCTTGAAGACGCCGTGCCTCCCGACGCCAAGGCTGCTGCGCGTGACGGACTGCCGGCGGCGATCGAGCAGCTCCGCGGCGCAAGCCAAGCCATCGTGGTTCGCATCAACGGCGACTGGCGCAGGGCAGGAGCCGATCTGGCAGCCGCCATACAACCGGGCGTGTCGGCGATCATGGTGCCTGGGTGCGAGCACGTCTCCCGTCTCGAAACCTTGGCCGAGATGATCGGCGAGTGGGAGGTCGAGAGGGATCTCAAGGCTGGCTCTATCGGGTTGATCGCTCTCGTGGAAAGCCCGGCCGGGATCGGAAATCTTGCTACGATTGCCTGCGCGCCGCGGATCGTCGGGCTGGCGCTCGGCACCGAGGACTTGGCGTTGAACATGGGGGTGCCCCCGAGTGCCGCCTTGCTCGACTTGCCCGCCCGCCTCATCGCTCTGGCCGCGCGCGCGAGCGGCATCATGGCTTTGGCAGTGCCCATCTCCATCGCTGAATATAGCGACGTAACAGCCTATCAGGAAGCGTGTAAATTGGGGAGCAGCTTGGGCGTGACAGGCGCGATCTGCATCCACCCGATCCAGGTTGCAGTCGCTAACGACGCCTTCCGTCCCAGCGATCATGATGTAGCCGATGCCAAAGCAGTTTTGGCGGCGTGGGCGGATCGCGGCGAAAGCGGGATTCTGGCCCTTGATGGCCGGATGGTCGACTTGCCGGTCGTCGAACGCGCCAGAAGGCTTTTGGCCTCGCTGACGTCCTAGGAAGCGAAGCGCGTCAGGTCCTGGATCACCTCCAGCTTGACGAAATCACGCGCCGCCATTGCAAGGGCCTTGGCCTTGTCGTCTCCCAGAACGGGCGCGGCAAGGTTCATGAACTTGGTTCGCAATGCATCGTTGCTCAGGAAATTCGCAGGCTCTCCGAGGGGAACGACGATCTTGCGGCTGTATGTCTCACCTCCTGCGACGATGGTAATACGACCGGACATGTTCGCGGGAAACTCCGCTTCGATTTCGGGATCGTGGATGCAGTTCACCTTAGGCAACAGCGCGCGAATAACGTGATCATCGAGCCGCTCGTAACTGTCCCAGCCCATGCTTCCGTCGACAAGCGCTGCAGCCAGCACGAAAGGCGCGCTGAACTGTGCGTCCACGATGTTTCGAGGATTGCGCTTGTGCTCGATGGGGGTGCCGACAAGCAGCAGCCCTGCTTTCGATGACCCGTAAGTGATGCTTTCAACGTCCTGCGGCAACAACCCGAACTCGGCACGCAGGGCGAGCACGGCATCGATTCCGGCATGGCCGTAGCGGCAGGATGGATACGGCTTGATACCCGTCTGCATCAGCTCGAACTGCGTTCCCAGTCCTTCGGTCACGCGTTCTGGATCGGGGGCAGGCGCATATCCTTGCAAGAAGCCGTGACGTCCTTCGATGGCTTGGGCAGGGCCCTTGTATCCATCCCGCGCCAGCGATGCGGCGAAAAGGCCCGACATCGCCGCCCAACCGACCTGAAACGGCTTCGTTTGCGCGCCATTCTCGAGAAACTGCAAACTGCCGGCGGTTTGGCTGAGCGCGATGCCCAGCGCGGACTCGATTCCCCGTTCATCCAGACCGAATATCCGGGCGGCTGCGGCTGCCGCTCCGAACGCGCCGCACGTGGCGCTGGGGTGGAACCCTCTGGTGTAGTGGTCGCCGGCGGGCAGCGCCAAGGCTATCCGGCAGCAGGTCTCGTATCCGGCGACGATGGCGGCAAGCGTGTCGGCACCCGACGCGGCTGTCGCTTCTGCGGCCGCGATCGCCGCGGCGATGACCGGCGCTCCTGGATGGAGGGTGCCGGCGGCGTGCGTATCGTCGAAGTCGAGGGCATGGCCAAGCGCGCCGTTGAGTAGGGCTGCCCCTGAAGGGGAATAGGGAACGCTGTCACCGAAAACACGCGCTGTGCCGTTGGACAAGCCCAGCGAGGCAACCGTGTTCAGCAGAGCCGGCGTGATTGAGGACTCGTCCCGCGCGCGAACAATGCTTCCGAGAAGGTCTAGGACCAGCATAGGGGTGCGCTCGAGTACGGCCAAGGGAAGGGACGCGACCGACACGTTCGCGCAAAACCGTGCTAGCTGGGCGGTGACCTGCGACATCGTCAGCGGATGACAAAGGGATTTGCGGGGAGGCTTCCCAAGTCGATCCATACGCTTTTGGTCTGCAGATATTCGTTCATGGCTTCCTGGCCATTTTCACGTCCGATACCGCTGCGCTTCATGCCTCCGAACGGAGCCATGAAGCTGATGGCACGATAGGTGTTCACCCATACTGTCCCTGCTTCCAACCGCTCCGACATTCGGATTGCTCGGCCGATGTCTTGCGTCCACACGCCTGCCGCTAAACCATAAGGGCTATCGTTGGCGATCGTCAGGGCCTCTTCCTCGTCGTCGAAGGGAATGACGGCGAGGACCGGCCCGAACACTTCCTCGCGCGCGATCGGCATGGAATTTTCCACGCCGGTGAAGATGGTTGGCTGCACGAACCAGCCTTCTTCCAGCCCGGAGACGTGCGCCGCGCCTCCGCCCAGCGCGCACTGCGCACCAGAAGCGCGTGCGGCGGCTATATGGCCGAGGATTTTGGCACGCTGCTCTTGCGTGGTGACCGGGCCGACCTGGGTCTCCGCGAGTTTGGGGTCACCGATGCACGCGGTCGCGGCCAAAGCTACAAGCCGTTCCGTAACTTCGTCATGGATGCGGCGGTTCACGAGAAGCCGAGAACCGGCGATGCAGGTCTGGCCGGAGGCCGCAAAGATCCCGGATATGGCGCCAAACACCGCGCGATCCAGATCGGCGTCATCGAAGATGATGTTAGGCGATTTGCCGCCGAGTTCGAGCGTGACCTTCTTCAGGTTTTCTGCTGCCGAGCGATAGACCGCGATGCCACCTGGTTCTCCGCCGGTGAAGGCCACCTTGGCGATATCAGGATGACGCACCAAGGGCTCGCCGCATTCGACTGGCAGGCCGGTCACCGTGTTGACGACGCCTTTGGGGAAGCCCGCCCGTTCGAACAGTTCCGCGAACGCCAGGGTCGAGCAGGAGGCGTGTTCGGATGGCTTGATGACCGTGGTGTTACCAGCGGCCAGAAGCGGTGCCAGCTTCCACGCGAGCAACATCAGCGGTGAGTTCCATGGCGTGATGCAGGCGACCACGCCCAACGGCTCGCGACGCGTGAAAGCGTGCATCATCGGCTTGTCGATCGGCAGAACGCTGCCTTCGATCTTGTCTGCCAGCCCCGCGAAGTAGCGATAATATGCAGGCAGGGATCCCAACTGGACCCGCATTTCCGCGATCAGCTTGCCGTTGTCGTGGGTCTCCAGCTGGGCCAGACGCTCCGTTTCCCCTGCCAGAATGTCGGCAAGGCGATAAAGCAGAGCACCGCGAGCGGTTGGCCGAAGATCGCGCCATTCGGCTGATCGGAATGCGGTTCGGGCTGCGTCCACCGCCGCGTCCACATCGGACTGACGGCATCGGGGGATTGCGGCCCAAACCTGACCCGTGGCCGGATCGCGGCTATGGAGCCACTCATCGTCCTGGGCCGGCGCCCGTCGGCCCGCGATGGTGTTCTGGAAGCGTGTCAGATCATTCATGCTGTTACAGCCTAGTTCGGGCCGAACCCCAGATGCGCGCGCATCCGGGCTTTCAGCCATACGCCATCTCGGGCCGGCAATGCGCGCGGGGTCTCTTCATGAACGATCCGCACGACAATCATGCGTGGGCCCGCAGTGGTACTTGCAATCAGTTCGCGGGCTTGATCGAGCCCCGGCGCGTCGGTGACTTCCAGGCATTGGGCAAAACCGCAGACTCGGGCCATCTCAACCAGGCTGATGCCTGCGCCGGCGTGGCTGAGCTGGCCGCCGGTCTCGCCGTAATGCCCATTGTCAAGTACGACGATCGACAGATTTGCGGGACGTTGCACACCGATTGTCGCAAGCGCGCCGATGCCCATCAATTGCTCGCCATCTCCCGTGATGACCACGACGGGCCGTTCGGTCTGCGCGTTCGCAAGGCCCAGTCCGACAAGCGCCGCGCCGCCCATGGCTCCCCACAGGTAGAAGTTGCCCGGATGATCCCCGGCGGCGAACACGTCGTAGGTGGGCGATCCTAGGCCGGTGACAATCAGCATCTCTCCGCGTTCGGCGAGTAGTTCGGCAACGGCCGGCCGACGATGGAGGCGGTTCACTTCAGCCATTTTTTCGCTCCCAACATGCTTTGGGACAACAGGATGGCGATCGGCTGATCGCTTTCGAACGCCATTGTCGCCGCCGAGGCCATCACCGCCTCAAGGTCGTCCAGACGATCTACGCGGACTACGGTGACGCCCATGATCTCAAGGGCGGCGGGCGTCGCGCGCCCCATTGACACCTGCCATGGATTAAACTCCTGATACTCACCCCGCATCGTGATGACTGTCAGGAAGGGAAAGCGACAGCATGCCAGCAAGGAGAGCATGTTGACGCAGTTTCCCACACCGCTGGATTGCATCAGCAGAGCGCTGCGTTGCCCGCCGAGCCAGGCTCCGGCGCCGACGGCGATGCCTTCTTCCTCGGTCGTGAGCACGATGGTGTTCATATCCTTATCGGTGCTGCACATGCGTATGAGTCGAGCATGGCCCGCGTCGGGCACATAACTCACTTGCCGAACGTCCGCGCGTTTCAACGCATCGAAGATGATCGGTGCCCAGGGCGAGTCCGCGTGGGCCCCGGTCTCGGTCTCACTGGCAACTGACATGCTGTCCCCTGATTTGTATCGAGGGCAGGCTAAGGAGCCATCAGCCAGTACGATAGGAACAAAGGTAACACGTACCTATGCAATATGTGCATGGTAGCATAAGCTTCCGAACATGGACTTCCGACGCTTCGAGCACTTTCTGAAAATCGCGGAACTGGGCTCGCTGAGCCGCGCTGCGGATCGAATGCGCATCGCTCAGCCTGCCTTGAGCCGACAGATCAAGATGCTGGAGGACGAGGCAGGCACGCCGCTGTTCGTTCGCCATCGCCGAGGCGTGCAGCTTACCCCGGCAGGGGAGGCGCTGCGCCAGCAGATTGCCGGTCCGGTCCGTCAAATTCGTCAGGCCTTCGACGATCTGCGAAGCCGCTCGATGGAAGGCGGCGGTCAGATCGCTCTGGGGTTGCCGCCCACCGTAAGCTACATTCTGGCCGGGCGGCTTGCGCGGCGCGTGGCCGAACAAGCGCCCAATATCTCACTACGGATAGTGGAGGGATATGCCGGTCACCTTATCGACTGGTTGCAACGGGGTGAGGTCGATGTCGCGCTGCTGTACGGGCCCGCTTCCGATTACCAGATGAAGGTGACCGACATTCTTTACGAGGATCTGGTGCTTGTAGGACCTGCGATCTCCAGCCTCGATCCCGAAAAGCCTGTCTCGCTGCAGGACGTCGCGAAACTATCGCTGGTCCTGCCCAGCCACCCGCATGGCCTGCGTCTAGTCGTCGAAGCCGCCGCGGCGAAGGCGCGTGTGAAGCTGAACGTTCGCTACGAGGCGGACTCGTTCTTGGTCTTGAAGGAACTGACCGCATTCGGCCTGGGCTACACGGTCCTGCCGATATCGGCGTTCGGGCGCGAGTTAGCTTCGAATGCGCTTAGTTATGCCCCTCTTGGTCATCCGCCGATCATCCGGCAACTCGTGCTGGGACTTCCGACGGAGGAGAAGTTGACCCGCTCCTCCAGGATCGTAGTCGGTCTGCTGCGAGACGAGATCGCGTTTCTGGTGAAGACGGGGGAGTGGCGCGCGCAGCTTCAGTATTAGAATCGGCGGACCAGCGTGTCATGCTCATGGGGCATATCTGAACGGCCCACTTCTATTGCTTGGCAAGGCGCCCGCGCCGTAAGACCGCCGGGTGGAGGAGAGACACCATTCGGGAACGCCTGGCGCTTCAGGAGTGATTACGCGCCGGAACTCGCGCCGAGCCGGGAATGTGTTGTCGCTCGACGATTATGAAACGCTAGCCAGGGCGCATCTGCCGCGCCCCCTGTTCGCCTATGTGGCCGGAGCTTGCGAGGACAGCCTGACCCTTACGGCGAACCGCCAGGCTATGCGGCGGGTGGCATTCATCCCGCGCGTGCTGCGGGACATGGCGAACCGTAGCCAGCAGGTCAGTCTGTTCGGAAATACCTGGGCATCGCCGTTCGGAATCGCGCCGATGGGGCTTTCGGCGCTAATTGCCATGCGGGGTGATATCGCGTTGGCTCGCGGCGCCGATGCGGAGGGTGTGCCGATGCTGCTCAGTGCGACATCGCTGATCCGGCTGGAGGAGGTGAGGGCGCACTCTCAGTCCTGCTGGTTCCAGGCCTACCTTCCCGCCGATACCGAGTGGATCGATGGCGTGATCGATCGCGTGGCTGCGGCAGGCTTCGGCACACTGGTCGTCTCGGTGGACGTTCCAGTCCTGGGCAACCGCGAGAACCTGATACGCGAACGATTTTCGACGCCTCTGAAGCCGTCCGTGCGACTGGCCCTGGATGGCCTGCGCCACCCGGGCTGGTTGCTTGGTACGTTCCTGCCGACGATCGTGCGGCACGGCGTACCCGCTTTCGAGAACTCGGCGCCTAGGCGTGGAGCGCCGGTTATCGCACGCAATGTCGAACGCAGCTTCGGCCAGCGTGACCGGCTCACTTGGGAGAGCATCGACCGCATTAGACGGCAATGGAGGGGCAATCTGGTCATCAAAGGCCTGCTGCACTCAGATGACGTCCGGCTTGCGCGTAAGCACGGCGCCGATGGCGTGGTCCTCTCCAACCATGGGGGTCGGCAACTGGACGGAGCCATTGCCACGCTCGACGCGCTGCCCGAGGCGGTCGCCGCAGCAGGAGACATGCCGGTGCTGGTGGACAGCGGATTTCGCCGCGGCAGCGACGTTTTGAAGGCGATCGCGCTCGGCGCTCGCATGGTTCTGATCGGTCGCCCGTTCCTCTATGCCGCCGCCGTTCACCGCGAGGCCGGCGTGCGCCACGCCATCTCGATCCTTCGTGCTGAGATCGACCGCAACCTTGCTTTGATAGGAGCCAGATCGCTGGATGAGCTCGGCCTCGATTTTCTGCGCACCAACTCCGGGGAACCGCGTTGATCAAGCTGCCTCAACCCAGACCTTGCTTTGGCCCACCAGCGGATCAGCCGCGACCCACGCGCTTCGTGCTGCCTGCGGGCGCAGTGGACACGCACTCCCACGTCATTGGGGCGCCGCCCGAGCACCCGATGGTGTCGGGGCGCACCTATACGCCTCCGCCAGCATCGCCCGACGCTTACCTCGCCATGCTGGACGCGGTGGGTTTCGACAGGGGCGTGTTGATCCAGGTGAGCGTGCACGGCACGGACAATCGGCTGATGCTCGAAACGCTTGCGGCGCATCCCGACCGCCTGCGCGGCGTCGCCGTCATGCCGACCGACCTACCCGATGCCGCCTATGCCGATGCGCACGCCGCGGGGGTTCGCGGACTGCGCCTTAACGACTTCATCCGCGATGGCGGCGGGCTCTATGGGGGCGGTATCGGCTTTCAAGAACTGGAGCGTTTCGACGCTCTCGCCTGCGAGCTGGGGTGGCATCTCCAGTTTCTGCTGGACGGGCGCGAACTGCCCGGCCTGGCGCCCCGGCTGTCTCGGCTTCGCGCGCCTTGGGTGATAGATCACATGGGGCACATAGCCTATGCTGACGGTGTGGAGAGCCCGGGCTTTCAAGAGTTGGTCCGGCTGGTTGCCGATGGGGGCTGGGTGAAGATCTCGGACGCTTTCCGGATGTCGGAAGTGCCGGGTTATACTGATTCCACTCCTTTCGCGCAGGCCTTGGTAGCAGCGGCGCCGGATCGCTGTCTCTGGGGCTCGGATTGGCCGCATGTCGCGCACTGGGGTCCTATGCCAGAGGTCGGCAGACTGCTGGACCTGCTGGCCGACTGGGTGCCCGACGAGCAGGTCCGCGATCGCATCCTGGTCGATAACCCGGTGAACTTCTATGGCTTTTGAACTTTCAAGCTCGCGGCTTGCCGGCAAGGTCGCCATCGTGACCGGCGCGGGAGCTGGGATCGGAGCGGCCATCACCGAACGCTTCGTGGCCGAGGGTGCACAAGTCCTGCTGACTGATCTCAACGCGGATCCTGGGCAGTTTCTCGCAGCGCGGCTGGATCAGCCATTCGTGCAGGGCGACATCGCTTCGAGGGATGACCGAGACACGGTTTTTGCCGCGGCGGCCCAGGCTTGGGGGCGTCTCGACATTCTGGTGAACAACGCCGGGATCACCCATGCGGCCGATCTCGATGAACTTACCGAAGAAGCGTTCGACCGGGTCATCAACGTCAACGTCAAGGCAGCAACGTTCGCAACGCAGGCGGCCGCACGGCTGATGGGGGCGGGCGGATCCATCATCAACCTGTCTTCGGTGAACGCCGTCCTGGCGATATCGGACCAGATCCCATACGCCATGTCAAAAGGCGCCACGCGGCAGTTGACGAACGTGACGGCGGTGGCGCTCGCCCCGCGCGGAATCCGCGTCAACGCGATCGGCCCCGGCACGATCATGACCGAGATGGGCAGCGCCATCCTTGCGGGCGAAGAGCAACGGCGTCGGGTCCTGAGCCGCACCCCCCTCGGCCGGATCGGCGGGGCGTACGAGATCGCGGCCGTCGCCGCGTTTCTGGCAAGCGACGACGCTTCCTACGTGACCGGGCAGACGATCTACGCAGATGGAGGGCGCCTGGGCCTCAACTACACCATGCCGGAGGACTGAGGCCCGAATGCATTTTGTGATTTCGCCAATGAGCTTGTCTGCAGGATTGTCGACCTGGGCCGGATGGAACTGCCCATGGCCTTGAACCTGACGCGCAAAGGCGCATCATTGACCGTGTACGGCCAGAACGCCGAGGCATGTAACGGCTCGAAGGAACTGGGCACCACGGTCGCTGAAAGCGTTGCGGGCTTTGCGGCGCACTGCGACTTTGGTCTTCACCATGCTACCAGAGCCGCCACAAGTCAGGTCGGTGATACTCGACGGCCTCTTGCCGCATCTAGTGTTATTCTCGCACCTCATGGTTATGGAGCCAAGGACTTTACCGCATTGCTCGATGATCTGGTGGA
>JAAIGE0101481291.1_pt1 | contig 18294 bp, 16 predicted proteins | sample 6487951 | NCBI WGS metagenome assembly JAAIGE01 (sample SAMN13974128, study PRJNA590717) | phyllosphere metagenome | biome: tomato field; feature: multiple bacterial spot infested tomato fields; material: tomato leaves; isolation source: leaves from tomato fields | host: Solanum lycopersicum ...
CGACCTCGACAAGGACACGGTCGACTTCCAGCCTAACTATGACGCGTCTGAGAGCGAGCCTCAGGTTCTGCCCGCCCGCTTCCCAAATCTGTTGGTCAATGGCGCAGGCGGCATCGCCGTCGGCATGGCGACCAACATTCCGCCGCATAACCTGGGCGAAGTCATCCGTGCCTGCCTCGCCTATATCGACAATCCCGCGATCACGGTGGATGACATCATCCAGATCGTCCCCGGTCCCGATTTCCCGACCGCACCGCTGATCCTGGGCCAGTCGGGTGCACGTAGTGCATACCATACCGGTCGCGGATCGATCATGATGCGCTCGCGTCATGTGGTGGAAGAAGGACGCGGCGATCGTCGCTCCATCGTCCTCACCGCCATCCCCTATCAGGTCGGCAAGAACGGCCTCGTCGAAAAGATCGCCGAAGCCGCCAAGGACAAGCGGATCGAAGGCATCAGCGACATCCGCGACGAATCGAGCCGCGAAGGCGTGCGCATCGTCATGGACCTGAAGCGCGATGCGACGCCCGAGGTTGTGCTGAACCAGCTGTGGCGTAACACGCCTGCGCAATCGAGCTTCCCGGCGAACATGCTGGCCATTCGCGGCGGCCGCCCCGAACTGCTCAACATTCGCGACATCATCGAAGCCTTCGTCAAGTTTCGTGAAGAGGTTATCACCCGCCGCACCAAGTACGAACTCAACAAGGCGCGCGACCGGGCGCATATCTTGCTGGGTCTCGTCATCGCGGTCACTAACCTTGATGAAGTCGTGCGCATCATCCGGGGATCGTCCAGCCCCGCCGAAGCGCGTGAGACGCTGCTGGCGCGCGAATGGGCCGTGGCGCAGATCGCGCCCTATCTGCGCTTGGTCGAAGCGATCGAGACCGAAGTCACCGGCGACACCTATCGCCTGTCCGACATACAGGTCCGCGCGATCCTCGACCTGCGGCTGCATCGCCTGACCGCACTCGGTCGTGACGAAATCGGCAACGAACTGGCCGAACTGGCCGCCGCCATTGCCGAATATCTAGAAATCCTCGGCAATCGCCAGAAACTCTACGCGATCATGCGCGAGGAGTTCGAGGCGATCGAGCGCGACTTCGCGACCCCGCGCTTGTCGGAAATAGCCGCCGCCGCGGACGGCATCGAAGACGAAGACCTGATCGAGCGCGAAGAGATGGTCGTCACCGTCACGGTGCAGGGCTATATCAAACGGACCCCGCTTGAAAGCTTCCGGGCGCAGGCGCGTGGCGGTAAGGGCCGGTCGGGCATGGCGACCAAGGATGAGGATGCGGTGACGGAACTCTTCGTCACATCCACCCATACGCCCGTTCTCTTCTTCTCGACGGCGGGCAAGGTCTATCGCCTCAAGGTCTGGCGCCTGCCTGAAGGCGGACCGGCAACGCGCGGTCGCCCCATGATCAACCTGCTGCCGCTCGGACCGGGCGAAACAATCCAAACCGTCCTGCCGCTACCCGAAGATGAGGATAGCTGGAAAGACCTGCATGTCATGTTCGCGACGGCGAACGGCACCGTCCGCCGCAATAGCATGGACGCCTTCGCCAACGTGCCGAGCAACGGCAAGCTCGCCATGCGCTTCGATGAAGGCAGCGACGACCGCCTGATCGGCGTGGCGCTGCTCAGCGAAGAGGATGACGTGCTGCTCGCGACGCGTCAGGGCAAGGCCATCCGTTTCCAGGCGACGGACGTGCGCGAATTCCAGAGCCGCACATCGACCGGCGTTCGCGGCATGACACTCAAGGGCGATGACGAAGTCATCTCGCTTTCCGTCCTCCACCGCTCCGGCGCAGATCAGGAACAGCGCGAGGAATATCTGCGATTCGCTCCGTGGAAGCCTGAGAAGGACGGCGAGATGCAGGATCAGGATATGTTCGCGCACATGGTTGCGAATGAGCAGTTTATCCTGACCGTCTGCACCAACGGCTATGGCAAGCTGTCGTCGGCCTATGAATATCGTCGCACCGGTCGCGGTGGTCAGGGCATCACCAACATCGACAATATCGGTCGTAACGGCCCGGTCGTCGCCAGCTTCCCGGCGACGCGCGGCGATCAACTGATGCTCGTCACCGATCAGGCCAAACTCATCCGCATGGGCCTCGACAGCCTTCGGGTCATCGGGCGCGGATCGGCGGGTGTGCGCCTGTTCAATGTCTCCGACAATGAGCATGTCGTCAGCGCCGCGAAGATCGAAGAGAGCGAAGACGCCGAAGTGGTGGCCGATGAGGGTACGCCGGGCGAAGGCGTGTGAGCGACCTTTTCGCCTACAAGATCCTGACGGCGGAACAGTATGACGGCTTCAAGGCGACGGGCGTGTTCAAGGGCGCGCCCGTCGATCTGGCCGACGGATATATTCATATGTCCACCCGCGATCAGGCGGCTGAAACAGCGGCCAAGCATTTCGCGGGGCAAGATCGGCTCGTCATGCTGATGATCGACCTCGCCCCGTTCGGTGACGCGGTGAAGTGGGAAGTGTCACGCGGCGGCGCGCTTTTTCCACACCTGTACAGCGACCTTCCAATTCAGGCTGTGGCGGGCAAGGTCATCCTGCGTCTCGGCGAAGACGGGCAGCATCTATTTCCGGCCGGATTTTAATCCAGAATATGTCCTATCCGGCCATGATCGGCTAGGACAGACCTGTTCATCGCGTAGTCTGCCAGCCTTCCCGAAAGGATCAACCATCAGCAACGATATGTCGCTATTTGCGGGAAATGTGCGAAGTTAAGCGTCCAGCCTGTGCATCGCGATGACCCGTCCCCGCTTCACTTTGTAGCGCCAGCCGCCCCAGTCGATCCGGTTCGAAGTCGCCGCCATCAGTTGCACCGTCAGATGCGCGAATGTCGGCGCAAAGGGAGCAACGACATCCCAGACGAGCGATCGCCACGCAGACCTCACCTGATCCCGCTCCAGCACGGACCGGATAATCTGCAATCGCAGCGCCGCCCGTCCCCATCCGGCAAGATATCCGATCGCCATCGCGGACCACCCGCCCCACCCGATCGCCCAGAGCCAGAAGAGCGTTTGCACCAGCATCGCTCCGGTGGCCGCCAGCCACATATTGCGGCTGTTGGTCAGGACATGCCGATATTGCCTGACCCCAAAGGCCATTAAATTACTCGCGCGTCCTTCAAGCGGTGTCGCCACCAGCAAGTCACGGACTGGCCGCAACCGAAGCTTCGCCCGCCAGCCCGCCAGCCCGATCGACATATCGTCGGACAGACGCCCGGCCAGCGCCGTATCGAGATCGAGCCTCTCGGCGACATCCCGCGAAAGCGCCATCGCGCCACCCCACGGCATCGTCGCATTCGGGGAACGCGGCAAAGTGGCCAGTTGCATCTCCACCGCACCGACCAGCGATGCCATCAAACCGCTTTCGGGCAGTAGCATCCTATAGCCGGTCGAAAGGTCGGCCTTGCCGGTCACGAGCGGGAATAGCAGCCGCCCGACAAACCGGTACGGCGGCAGGATGTCGGAATCGAGGAAAACCAGCCAGCGATCCCCTTCCCATAGCGCCTGCAAAGCAGCCCGCAGCTTATGGACCTTCTGCCCTTCGTCCGAAGCCACGCCCGCCCGCACAAGCTGGACCCAATCCGCCTCGCGCGCCGCCAGGGCTTCCGCCGCCGAACATTCGCCCGAACTGGCGACGATCAGCCGGAAAGGCGCACTCTGCCGCGTCAACGCCTCGATCAAGTCCGGTCCGCCGTCCCAGTCATCACGCACGCTTAGGATCGCGACAACGCCCTCCGGCGCGACCTCCTTCCGTTCAGAAGGCAGATTGCGCCAATAGTTCAGTACCCCGGCAACGGTCAGCGCCTGGAGCAAAGCCCATATCCAGATCATGCCCTACGCCCCGCGCCCTCTTTACCGTCCTGCCGCTCGCTGTATGACTGCGCGCGATGCTCTCCAACCCCTTTCTCTTCTTCCTCATGCGCTGGTTGCCCGCACCGGTCGCATCTTGGCTCGGCGGCTGGCTGTCACTGCGGATCGCGCGACCGTCCATGAAGCTGCGTGATGCCCGCGCCCGCGCCAACCTCGCGCTGCTGCAACCCGATCTTCCGGAGTCGGAAAGGGAAACGATCCTCACCCGCCGCTGGCGCAATGTGGGCCGCACGCTCGCGGAACTCGCCAATGTCGATCGCCTGATCGACGCCGGCCATGTCGAGGTGGAGGATGCTGCCGGCTATCAAGCCGTTCTGGACGGCCCGCGTCCCTTGCTCGCCCTGTCGCTCCATACCGGCAACTGGGATCTTCTCGCAGCGCATATCAAGGCGTCGACAGATCGTCCCGGCCTTGGCGTCTATGCACCGCCCGCCGACGAGAAGACCGCCGCTCAACTCAAAAAAGCCCGGCAAAGCTATATGGGGGAGGCGATTACGGGTGACGGCGCGGCACGCGGTATCCTGAAGCATCTCAACAGCGATCCGCGCGCGACGCTTTATATCCTGCTGGATGAGCGGCGCGATCTTCAGGTCTGGTTCCCGCGTTTCGGTCGCGAATTGGCACCGTCTGGCAATCTTTCCGTCGCTCTGCGCCTCGCCCGCAAGGTCGATGCGCGGTTTCTACCCTTTTATCTGGCTCGCACCAGCGGCCCGCATTTTCGCCTGCACTGGCACCCGCCGCTCGACCCGCGCGAGATGGATGACGACGCGATCGTCGCAGCGGTCGATGCGTATCTCGGGAAGGCGGCGATCGATCACGCCGACGAGTGGCTGGCGCTGCACGACATGGACCTGACCGCGCCCGGTCATGCGCCCAAGTCCTCCATGTGACTTTGCCGCGCCGTCAGAGTAAAGCCCCGTCATGCCCCGACTCGCGATCAAGATTTGCGGCCTTTCGACGCCGGATACGGTAGGTGCCGCCGTTCGCGCTGGCGCCAGCCATGTCGGTTTCGTCCATTTTCTCAAAAGCCCGCGCCATGTCGATGCGGAGCGCATCCAGGCGCTTGCCGCCGCCGTTCCGTCCCATGTCGAGCGTGTCGCGGTGCTGGTCGACCCGGACGACCCCTTGCTCATGACCCTGAAGCAAACCGGAGCGCTTTCCGCCTTCCAGCTTCATGGCAAGGAAAGCCCAGAGCGGGTCGCGGATGTCCGTGCCGCCTTCGGCCTTCCGGTATGGAAGGCGATCCCGGTCAAGACCCGCGCCGACATTGACGCCTCGCGCGCCTATGCCGGGGCCGCAGATCGCCTCCTATTCGATGCCAAGACGCCGGACGGCACGTTACCCGGCGGCATGGGGATCCGCTTTGACTGGTCGCTGCTTGCCGACGCAGCGATCGCCGCGCCATGGGGTTTATCCGGCGGCCTCTCGATCGACAACGTCGCCGAGGCGCTTCGTATCACTCGCGCCCCGCTTGTCGATATTTCATCCGGCGTCGAGGATGCGCCGGGCGTCAAGAGTGTGGACAAGATCATGGCCTTCTGCAAAGCGGTGTCGGCATGAAGACGCTGGCCATGATAGACGCTCGCATCGGAACCCGATGGCGCTGATCGCTTACCAACCTCAAGCGATTGCCCCTTTCAGTTCCAGGACCATATACCAGCCATGACCGACACGATCAGCCTGCCCAACAGCTTGCGAAGCCAGCCCGACGCCAGCGGCCATTTCGGATCTTTCGGCGGGCGCTACGTCGCCGAAACGCTGATGCCGCTCATCCTCGAACTGGAAAGCGTCTATCGCGCTGCCAAGGCCGACCCGGCCTTCGACGCTGAATTCGCCGAGCTGCTTCGCTCCTATGTCGGCCGCCCTAACCCGCTTTATTATGCAGGGCGGTTGACCGAGGCGCTTCGTGCGAAGGCGGAACCGGGCAAGGGCGCGAAAATCTATCTTAAGCGCGAAGAACTCAACCATACCGGTGCGCACAAGATCAACAATTGCATCGGTCAGGCGCTGCTCGCTCGCCGCATGGGCAAGAAGAAGGTGATTGCCGAAACGGGCGCTGGCCAGCATGGCGTCGCGACAGCGACCGTCGCCGCCCTCTTCGGCATGGAATGCAAGATTTTCATGGGCGCGAAGGATGTCGAGCGGCAGAAGCCCAACGTCTTTCGGATGAAGCTGCTCGGTGCGGAGGTCGTGCCCGTCCATTCGGGATCGGCGACGCTCAAGGATTCGATGAACGACGCGCTGCGGCACTGGGTGTCGAACGTTCATGACACCTTCTATATCATCGGCACTGCCGCTGGCCCGCATCCCTATCCCGAACTCGTTCGCGATTTCCAATCGGTGATTGGCAAGGAAACGCGCGCTCAGATGTTGGAAGCGGAAGGTCGTCTGCCTGATCTGCTCATCGCCCCGGTCGGCGGCGGATCGAACGCGATCGGCATGTTCCATCCCTTCCTCGACGATCCCGAAGTCGCCATGATCGGCGTGGAAGCGGCAGGCGAAGGGCTGGACAAGAAACATGCCGCCAGCCTCGCCGGTGGCGCATCGGGCATCCTACACGGTAACCGCACTTATCTGCTTCAGGACGAGGACGGGCAGATCACCGAAGCGCACAGCATTTCGGCGGGCCTGGATTATCCCGGCATCGGACCCGAACATAGCTGGCTGCATGAAATCGGCCGCGTCAAATATATGCCGATCCGCGATGATGAGGCACTGACCAGCTTTCAGACTCTGGCCGCGCTGGAGGGCATCATCCCTGCATTGGAATCCGCGCACGCCGTCGCTGCTGCCGAACAGGTTGCGCTGACGATGGACGCTGACAAGATCATCGTCGTCAACCTGTCCGGTAGGGGAGACAAGGACATTTTCACCGTCGCCGATGCGCTGGGAGTGGAGATGTGAGTATGGACAGGCTCTCTGCCCGTTTTGCTGCCTGCCGTTCGCAGGGGCGCGCCGCGCTCATCACCTTCGTGACGGCGGGTGATCCCGACGTCGCCGCAACGCCCGCCATCCTCGACGCACTCGTAGCGGGCGGCGCCGACATCATCGAGTTGGGGATGCCCTTCACCGATCCGATGGCGGACGGTCCGGCGATCGAACTCGCCAATCTGCGCAGCCTGGGGTCCGGCACGAAGACCACCGATATCTTCACGATCGCATCCAACTTTCGCCAGCGTCACCCCGACACGCCCTTGATCCTGATGGGCTACGCCAACCCGATGCTCGTTCGCGGGTCGGACTGGTTTGCCGCGCGGTGCAGCGAGGCAGGCGTCGACGGCGTGATCTGCGTTGACATCCCGCCGGAAGAGGACAGGGAAATCGGCCCTGCTCTGCGCAATGAAGGGGTCCACCTTATCCGGCTTGCGACGCCGACGACCGATGCCGCACGCCTGCCGACCGTTCTGGCCGGAGCGAGCGGTTTCCTCTATTATGTTTCGGTCGCCGGGATCACCGGCAAGCAGCAGGCGGCTCAGACCAATATCGAATTGGCCGTCAATCGCCTGAAATCCGCCACCGACCTGCCCGTCGCCGTCGGCTTTGGGGTGCGTTCGCCCGAACAGGCCGCTGCAATCGGTCGGATCGCCGATGGCGTGGTCGTCGGTTCCGCGATCGTCGATATCGTCGGCAGCCATGGCGACGCCGCAGCGCCTTTTGTCCAGAAATTCGTCGCCGACTTGTCCGGCGCCCTCATCACTCATAAACGGGAGACAGCCGCATGAGCTGGATCAACCGCGTCCGCAACGCGATCCCCTTCATCGCCAAGAAGGAAACCTCGACCGAGACGTTGTGGCACAAATGCCCCTCCTGCTCAGAAATGATCTTCATCAAGGAATGGGAGGAAAATCTTTCCGTCTGTCCGCGCTGCGACCATCATGGCCGCATCGGTCCATCGGAGCGTTTCGAACAGATCCTCGACGCGGGGTTCGTTCTGCTGCCGACCCCGCATGTCCCCGAAGATCCGCTGAAGTTTCGCGACACGAAGCGCTACCCCGATCGCCTGAAGGCCGCGCGCGGATCGACTGGCGATCAGGATGCTTTGATCAACGCACGAGGCGCGATCGATGACGTGCCGCTCGTCATGGGCGTACAGAATTTCGCCTTCATGGGCGGATCGATGGGCATGGGCGTCGGCGCGGCGTTTATCCAGGGCGTCAACGATGCGATCGCGCACAAATGCCCCTATGTCATCTTCACCGCAGCGGGCGGCGCGCGCATGCAGGAAGGCATATTGTCGCTGATGCAGATGCCGCGCTCCACCGTCGCCGTCCAAAAGCTGCACGCGGCGGGCCTACCCTATATCGTCGTGCTGACCGATCCGACGACCGGCGGCGTGACGGCCAGCTACGCCATGCTGGGCGATATCCAGATTTCCGAACCCAATGCACTGATCGGTTTCGCTGGTCAGCGCGTGATCGAAAGCACGATCCGCGAAAAACTGCCCGAGGGCTTCCAGCGCGCAGAGTATTTGCTCGATCATGGGATGCTCGACATGGTGGTGCACCGGCATGAACTGCGCGATACGCTGGCTCGCGTCATCGGTTACCTGACGCCCCGCGCGGCGGCCTGACGGGCTTTAAAAGGGGGTAGCCGCCGTGGCGGACCATGCGGTGTCGGACGATCCAGACGTTCAGGCGCAACTCGATCGGCTGTGGTCGCTGTCGCCCGGCGCGGATATATTGGGGCTGGATCGCATTACGCGACTGCTGGAGCGCCTTGGCAATCCACATCACAGCCTTCCCCCGGTCTTCCATGTCGCAGGCACCAATGGCAAAGGGTCGACCTGCGCTTTCCTGCGCGCGGCGCTGGAGGCGGCGGGCAAGTCCGTGCATGTCTTCACCTCGCCCCATCTCGTTCGCTTCAACGAACGCATCCGGATATCCGGCAGCCTCATCACCGACGATCAGCTTGCCGATTACCTTTCCCGCGTTCTGGACATAGCCGAAGGGATCAGCGCCAGCTTCTTCGAGGTGACGACGGCAGCAGCCTTCCTCGCTTTCTCCGAACATTTGGCCGATGCCTGTATTATCGAGGTCGGCCTTGGCGGACGGCTGGATGCGACCAATGTCATCGCCTCTCCCGCTGTATGCGGCATCGCGCAATTGGGTATCGATCATCAGGCGTTTCTGGGCGATACACTGGAGCAGATCGCGGCGGAAAAGGCAGGCATTGCCAAGCCGGGCGCTCCGCTGGTGACACATCGCTATCCGGATCGGCTGCATCCGGTGATCGCAGCCGCAGCCGAGACAGCGGGCTCTCGTTGGATTGCGCAAGGCGACGGTTGGGATGCGGCCGTCTATCGCGATCGGCTCCACTATCGCGACGATCAGGGTCATCTCGATACGCCGCTTCCCCGTCTGGCCGGATCTCATCAGGCACAGAATGCCGCACTCGCCCTAGCCATGCTCCGCCATCAAAATGCGGTGGTGGTGCCCGAAGCCGCGCTCAAAGCCGCGCCGCTATGGGCGCACTGGCCCGCTCGCCTCCAGCGGTTGGAACGAGGCCCACTGCTGCAACCGTTGGCGGATGATAGCATCGCGTGGCTCGACGGCGGCCATAATGCCAATGCGGGGGAAGCGATCAGCCAATATTTCAGCGATGACTTGCTGAAGGGCGAAAAGCTGCACCTCGTTATCGGGATGCTCGACAACAAGGACGCAGAAACGTTCCTTGCGCCGTTCGCCGGCAGGGTCACACATATCCATTCACTTCCGGTCCCAGGCCATACTTTCCACCCACCGGAGACATTCGCGGCAATAGCGAAAAATTGGGGCATTGGATGCACTGCGCATGACCGACCCGAAGCTGCGGTAATGGCGATCGCTGGAGAACGGCCTGCCGCGTCTAAAATCCTCTTTGCCGGATCGCTCTATCTGGCCGGGCAAATTCTGCGACTGAACGATCAACTGCCTGACTGATTTTTCTTGCGATTAACTCGCAATAGCTTAGCTTGCACCTAATCGAAGCAGCAAGGCAGATGATCATGGCGCCCGAAAAAACCTTCCCTCTCGCTGAAGCTAAGCTGATTCCTGGCGGATATGGCAACCGCCTGTTCCTCTTCGCGGTGCGCAGGATGGCGACGGCTGGCGTCAACGACGCGCATACCGCCAACGCGATGCTGGGCGCGTTCGGGCGGAGTTATCGCAGGCCGCTCGTCCTGATGCGGGCGATGATGCTCGAGTTGGCGCGCATATCGAGTCGCAAGATACTGGTCGCCCCCTGCTGTTGCGCACGCATGACTGTGGACGAAGCGAGATTGATGGAGGCGACCGGCATGGCGTTGCGCGATCCCAATGCCGCCTATGATCGCCTTGCGCTTCTGCTCGGCAATGACCATGCGCTCGGCGCGCTCACGTGCCTGCAAGCCGTGGCGCAGGCCCATGCCGATCTGGGTCGCCCGTTGCAACTCTACGCTGCGGACTGAGCATCCTGCGTCGCTGCCGTGCCGACGCTGGCATCGATCAACCCGGCGCGCATCATCAGCCAGAACAGGACGATGCCCGGCACGGCGAGCGCCGTGGTCAGGAGGTAGAAGTCCACATAGCCGAACTGCTCTATGAGTGCGCCAGCCGTCGTTCCCGTCAGGAAGCGTCCGACGATGCTCGCCGCCGCTGAAATCAGGGCATATTGCGCAGCGGTGAAGCGAAGATCGCAGAGCGCGGAAAAATAGGCGACGACCGTGACGCCGCCGATGCCGCTCGCGAAATTCTCGAACCCGATCGCGCCCGCCATCCCCCAGTTGCTGTTCCCCAACGCTGCGAGCGCGGCGAAGCTGAAGTTCGAAACGCACATTAGGATAAGGCTGACCAGCACCGAGCGCTTGAGGCCGAGACGCGTGTAGAGGATGCCGCCGATGAAGATGCCGACCAGATAGGCCCAGAAACCGATGCCGACGTCGTAAATCGCGATCTCGTCATTGGTGTAGCCGAGATCGTCGAAGAGAAGCCGGAAGGTGAGGTTCGCGAGCGTATCGCCAATCTTATGCAGTAGGATGAAGAGCAGCACGAGGAACGCGCCGCGACGCTTGAAGAATTCGACCAGCGGTCCGGCGATCGATGCCCAGACCTCGCTCGCGCCGCGGCGAGCGGTCGGTTCCCGGCGACGCGGCGGCTCGCCGAGGAACAGGCCGACCAGCATCGCGGGCAGGGCAAACACCGCGCAGGCCAGATAGGCGCCGCTCCAGCCGACGCGGGCGGCAAGCACCAGCGCCAGCGCCCCGGCGGCAGTCGATCCGATGCGCCAGCCATATTGCGACATGCCCGAACCCACGCCCAGCTGCTCGGGCTTGAGCATTTCGATGCGATAAGCGTCGATGACGATGTCGAAGGTCGCGCCCGCGATCCCCACAAAAATCGCGGCATAGGCTGTCTCGATCAGGCTGGTGGTGGGATCGACCAGCGCGAGATTGGCGACGGCGGCCATGACCAGCACCCCGGCCAGCAGCAGCCAGGAGACGCGCTGCCCCAGCCCGCCGATGATGGGCAGGCGCACGCCATCGACCAGCCAGGCCCAGAGCCATTTGAGATTATAGACGAGAAAGGCGAGCGTGAACGCGGTCACCGCCTTCTTGTCGATGCCGTCCTGCGCCAGTCGCGTCGTCAGCGTCGCGCCGATCATCGCGAAGGGGAAACCGGACGACACCCCAAGGAAAAAGGCGGCAAGCGGCCCCTTTTCCATGTAGGGCGTTATGGCGTCGCGCCAGCCTTTGCGGCCTGCGATGGCGTCGGTCATGATGATGTGCGTCCCCGGATCGCGATATGATCGATCACCATATGGCCTGACGGCGCGGTGGCAAGGGCGCTTGCCCGTCAGCGATCAAATAGCGAGAAGTTCGGCGGCCCTTTCCGTGGGCGACCGCCGCACAGTCTGGCGTCCACCGCACGAATGGCGGCGATCAGTTCACGGTTGCGGAAAGGCTTGGCGAGGCAACCGACGCCAAGCCGCTGCGCATCGACCGGACAGGTCGCCGTAACGAACAGAACCGGAAGGCCAAGCTCAGCCGCATGACGGGCGACGTCCAGCCCCGTCTCGTCACCGCGCAGACGAATGTCGGCGATTATGAGGTCGACGCCGCCTGCCGCCATGGCATCGACGGCAGAGGCGTAATCATCGACTGTCGCAGCAATCCGGTATCCGGCCTGCTCCAGCGCATGTTCATTGTCGAAGGCAACGAGCGCCTCGTCTTCCACCACCAGGATCGTGCGTATGGCGCTGCGTGCCGTTGATGGAGCCTCTCCCTTCACCAGCCCGAAAAACATTGCCAAGCCCACCCTTTTTCCGCCATGCACCCCGATGAAACGCCGCGCCCGCCAGGCTGGTTGCCGGGCGACGCTTCCCTACGCATCGCGAGAGCGCCGGGACGGCACCGTTCAACGCATAGCTGGTCCATCGCCCATTCGGACAGAGCCAGTCACAAGGAAAAGGAAGCACAGGCTTTGGAGCCTCCGAAGAAATCAGGACCGCCGCGACGGGCAGGACCAGGCGGGCCGAAGCGCCCCGCCCGCTTCGGCAAGGATGTAGCATCACCTCGCCCCGGGGCGCCGGTGAAGCGAAAGCCGTACGCTCCCGCCAAACCGGCAAATCCGCATCCGGCAAGGATCGCCGCCGTCGAAGGCAAGGAGCCGCAGCGCATAGCCAAACTGCTCGCTCGTGCGGGCGTGGCGTCGCGGCGCGAGATCGAGCGTATGATCGCCGAAGGGCGCATCGCCAAGGACGGGGTCGCGATCGATACGCCTGCGACGCTGCTGACGTCGTTGCATGGCGTGACGGTCGATGACGTCGCGATCGCCGCGCCGCCGCCCGCCAAGCTGTTCCTGTTCCACAAGCCGGGTGGTTGCCTGACGACCGAGCGCGATCCTGCGGGGCGACCGACGATCTACGACCGCCTGCCCGCGGGCCTGCCGCGGCTGATGCCGATCGGACGGCTCGACATGAATACCGAGGGGCTGCTGCTGCTGACGACGGACGGAGAGTTCAAGCGGCAGATGGAGCTGCCCTCCTCCGGCGTTCCGCGCACCTACCGCGCGCGAGCTTTCGGTGAAATCAGCCAGCAGCAGCTGGAAGACCTGTTCGACGGCATCGAGGTGGAAGGCATCCAATATGGCCGGATCGAAGCCAATCTGGAACGGCGGACCGGGCGCAACCAGTGGATCGAGATGACGCTGACCGAAGGCAAGAACCGCGAAGTGCGGCGGGTGCTCGAACATCTGGGGCTGAAGGTCAATCGCCTGATCCGCACCGCCTATGGTCCCTTCACGCTGGGCGAGATGCCGGTCGGCGTGGTCGAGGAGGTGCGGCAGCATGACCTCGTCACCTTCCGCAAGAGCCTGAAGGGCGGCGCGGCGTGAGGATCATCGCCGGGCAATGGCGGGGGCGTCCGCTGGTCGCACCCAAGGGAGATGCGACACGGCCAACGGCGGACCGGACGCGGGAAACTCTGTTTTCCATGCTGACGAGCCGGATCGGATCGTTCGAGGGATTGAAAGTCGGCGATTTCTTCGCGGGATCGGGCGCGCTGGGATATGAGGCGCTGTCGCGCGGCGCGGCGTCGTGCCTGTTCGTGGAGCAGGACAAGGCAGCGCTCGACGCGATCCGGGCCAATGGCGACAAGCTGGGGGTGAGGCCGGATATCCGATCGAGTAGCGTCATGTCGCTGGGTCAGGGCAAGCCGCTCGACCTCATTTTCATGGACCCGCCCTATGGTACGGGTGCCGGTCAGGTCGCGCTCGACAAGTTGGCGCGGCTGGGCTGGACCGGTCCGGCGACGTGGATCAGCATTGAGACCGACCGGCGCGAAGATGTGGCGGTGAAGGGCTTTTCGATCGAGGTTCAGCGGGATGTCGGAAAGGCGCGGCTTTCCTTACTGAGAGCGGAAAGCGACAGTGAAATAGACAAGAGCGCCGATTAGCGACTTTTGACACCGCCTGATATCAATGACTTATGAGTAGGAGCCGTCATATCCCTTTAGGAACATGACGGCTTTTCAATGACTTAGCTAAATTATCAGCGACGGCCGCGACGCATTTTGCGCGCTTCGCCCGGATTTATGCAGCTATCCTGCACCGCCCTCGAACAGACCGGATAGTCTTTCGCTTCGGTCGGCGCGGGCGTCATGTTGCCGCCCATCTGCACAGGGTTGGACGCGCTGCCCATCGGCGCGGCGGGATCGCGTGGCGCACCGGCGGGCGCGGGTGCCATGCCTGGGTTTGCAGGAACGGCTCCTGTCGGCTGACCCGCATTAGGGTCTGCTGGCGGTGGGGGCGGTGCACCATCTGCGGGAGGTGGCGGCGCACCCGCTCCCGGAGGCGGCGGTGCACCTGCCCCTGGCATCGGCGCGGCATCACCGGCAGGCGGCGGTGGCGGGGCATCGGTCGACGGCATGGGCGCTGCCTGATCGGCGGGCGCCATCGCGTCGCCGGCCGGGGCCGTCGTATCCTGTGCAATCGCCGTTCCTGCCAATGCGGTGGAGAAGCTAAGCATGGCTGCACCTGCCAGCATGATCGATTTCATCGGGATCATCCTTTCCAGTTTATCACCCCGTTCTGCCTTTCCGGCTCAGCAACAACTAGAAACAGGAAGCAGTCGTTCCGGCGTCGCGACAAAATGTGTGCGCCGGGCGACGATCAGGGGAAAGAACAGGAATTGGCCAGACAAGTACAGGATGCTGTATTGCAGGGTACGTCGTCAAAAGCCGCTGCAGCAGTTCCACTCTGCCTAAAAGTCAGCGAGAACAGGGAAGGCGCGCCTTTACGGTCCGGGATAGCGATCGAACTTGGGCAGATCATGCGCGGTTGCCGCCCATGCGGGCGCTTCGGCAAGCTGGATGTGGGCCTGAGGTGGCAGGGCGTCGGGATCATCGAGCGTCGCGGCCTGAATATCGATCGCATTGGGGAAGACGACCGGATTCGTGTAGAACAGGCCCGTCCCGCACGTTCCGCAAAATTCCCGCGTCGCATTTTCCGACGACTGATAGTGCATCGGCGTGCCGTGGATCGTCACGCGTTCGCGCGGAAACATCGCCCACACCACCATCGGTGCGCCCGAACTGGCGCGGCAATCGGCGCAGTGGCAAATCGCGACATGCTCAGGATCACCCTCGACCTCATAGCGGATCGCACCGCACTGACATTTGCCGGTCAACATGAGTCCGATCACTCCCTCTTGCATGATTCGCCTTTTGTTCTCATAATTGACGGATCGCCGCAAGCCCTGCCCTTGCTCCCGTCCCCGCCCGTCCCTAGTTGATCGTCATGACATTGCCCGCCCCCTCCCCCAATGACCCCGCCTATATTCAGGGGCTGAATACGCCGCAGCGGGAGGCGGTGCTGACGACGGAGGGGCCGGTGCTGGTGCTGGCGGGCGCGGGCACGGGCAAGACGGCGGCGCTGACGGCGCGGCTGGCGCACCTTATCGCGACGCGGCGTGCCTATCCGTCCGAAATTCTGGCGGTCACATTCACCAACAAGGCGGCGCGCGAAATGCGCGAGCGTGTGGGGCGGATGATCGGCCCGGCTGTGGAGGGGATGCCATGGCTCGGCACCTTCCATGCGATCGCGGCCAAAATGCTGCGCCGTCATGCCGAACTGGTCGGCTTGCAGTCCAACTTCACGATTCTCGACACCGACGATCAACTGCGGCTGCTCAAGCAACTGGTTCAGGCGGAGGGGATCGACGAAAAGCGCTGGCCCGCGCGGCAACTGGCCGGCCTGATCGACCAATGGAAAAACAAGGGGCTGGCGCCAGAGGATGTCGGCGCCGGTGAGGCGGAGGGCTATGCGCATGGCAAGGGGCAGAAGCTCTATGCCGCCTATCAAGCGCGTCTACGTTCAGTAAACGCGTGCGATTTCGGGGACTTGCTGCTGCATGTTCTGACGATCCTGAAGAAGCATCGCGACGTGCTGGAAATGTATCAGCAGAAATTCCGCTATGTCATGGTGGACGAATATCAGGACACCAATTCCAGCCAGTATCTGTGGCTGAGGCTGCTGGCGCAGAGCCGTAAGAATATCTGCTGCGTGGGTGACGACGACCAGTCGATTTATTCATGGCGCGGTGCAGAAGTCGCGAATATCCTGCGGTTCGAAAAGGATTTTCCGGGCGCGACGATCATCCGGCTGGAACAGAATTATCGCTCCACGCCGCATATCCTGGGCGCGGCGTCCGGTGTCATCGCGGAGAATGGCAATCGGCTCGGCAAGACGCTGTGGACCGACATCGACGTGGGCGAGAAGGTGCGCGTGCTCGGCGTTTGGGACGGCCCAGAGGAAGCGCGGCGCGTCGGCGAAGAAGTCGAGGCGATCGAGCGTGGCGGCGGCTCGCTGGAGGAGGTCGCCATCCTCGTCCGCGCGCAGCACCAGACGCGCGAGTTCGAGGACCGCTTCATCCAGATCGGCCTCCCCTATCGTATCGTCGGTGGCTTCCGCTTCTATGAACGTGCCGAAATCCGCGATGCGCTCGCCTATCTGCGGCTGGTGAACCAGCCTGCGGACGATCTGGCGTTCGAGCGGATCGTCAATGTCCCCAAGCGCGGGCTTGGCGACAAGGCGGTCGAAAAGTTGCATAGGCTGGCGCGGGCAGAGGGGATTCCGCTGGCGATCGCGGCGGCGCGCATCCTCGACACCGACGAGATGACGCCGCAGGCACGCCGGTCGCTGGGCGCATTCGTCGGCGATCTGGCGCGCTGGCGCGATCGGGCGGCCACCCTGCCCCATGCCGAACTGGCGCGGCAGATCCTCGACGAAAGCGGCTATACCGCGATGTTGCAGGCGGAGCGGAGCACCGAGAGTGCGGGGCGGCTGGAAAACCTCACCGAACTCACTCGCGCGATGGAGGAATATGAGACGCTGGGCGCGTTTCTGGAGCATGTCAGCCTCGTCATGGACAATGAAGCACAGGCGGACGAACGCAAGGTCACGATCATGACCATCCATGCGGCCAAGGGGCTGGAATTCGATACCGTGTTCCTCGCCGGGTGGGAGGAAGGGATTTTCCCGTCGCAGCGGGCTTTGGACGAAGGCGGGCTCAACAGTCTGGAGGAGGAACGGCGGCTCGCTTATGTCGCGATCACGCGGGCGAGGAAGCGCTGCACCATTCTCCACGCCGCGAACCGGCGCATTTATGGACAGTGGACGAGTTCGATCCCCTCGCGCTTCGTCGGCGAATTGCCCGAAGAGCATGTCGAGAGCGAAAGCAGCATGGCGGGTGGCACGTCGCTATGGCGGGCCAACTGGTCGGAGCGGGACGATCCCTTTGCCAATGTGGCGCGGGGCACCGGGCGCGGGCCGGGCTGGCAGCGGGCGCAATCGACGGGGCAGTTCAGCCGCGAGCCGGTGCGCATTGTCGAGGCGCGGACGTCAGCCGTGTCGCTCGGCAACAAGGGGCGGAGCGACATGGAGGTGGGGTTGCGCGTATTCCACCAAAAGTTCGGCTACGGGACCGTTGCGGAGATCGAAGGCAACAAGCTGGAGATCGATTTCGAGACGGCGGGGCGCAAGCGGGTGATGGATAGCTTCGTGAGCGTGGCTTGAGCGCTGTATGGCGGCTAATGACGGCGGACGATCTGCCTCAGGTCAAGCGGCTGTCGGATGCGATATACGATGCGGCGCTGAGCGAGAGCGCGGAGGTCTACGCGGAGAAGCGGGCGCTTTATCCGGCGGGGTGTTTCCTGCTGGTGGAGGGGACCCGCGCGCTTGGATATTTGCTGACGCATCCTTGGCTAAGGGATGCGCCGCCGAAGATCGATCGGCTTCTGGATGGTCTGCCGGAAGAGGCTGACTGCTATTATATCCATGATCTTGCGCTCTTGTCTGAGGCACGAGGAATGGGTGCGGCGCATGGCGCCATGGTTTTGGTGCAGGAGGCGATGGCGCGTCAGGGTTTGCACGTTGTGCAGCTTGTGGCGGTAGGTGGCGCTGAGCGCTTCTGGCGGCGGATGGGGTTCGCGCGGATTGCGGAGGCGGATGCCGGTTATGGGGCAGATGCGTGTGTGATGGAGATGTGCGGGTAGAGTGCGAAGCGCGGAAGAAAAAGGCTTCGACAGGCTCAGCCCGAACGGATTTGCTGGGCTCTATCGCTTACGCTACGGGAGTTTTTCGGGAAAATGTCCCCCGGACATTTTCTTTTCCGACCCTTCGCTTCCGCTCCGGAACTTCGCCGGAATCCGTCCCTCGGACGGCTTCTTTTATCGGCGAAGTTGGTGGAGCCTAGCGGGATCGAACCGCTGACCTCCTGCATGCCATGCAGGCGCTCTCCCAGCTGAGCTAAAGCCCCATCCGTCAACCGCGGCACTGGGGATGCCGGCGGGTCTCGTCGTCTCGTGATCGCTCGGCGCGATCGGATCGTCCCCGGCGGAGCCTGGGATGATTTGGTGGAGCTTAGCGGGATCGAACCGCTGACCTC
>JAAIGE0101412159.1_pt1 | contig 18272 bp, 15 predicted proteins | sample 6487951 | NCBI WGS metagenome assembly JAAIGE01 (sample SAMN13974128, study PRJNA590717) | phyllosphere metagenome | biome: tomato field; feature: multiple bacterial spot infested tomato fields; material: tomato leaves; isolation source: leaves from tomato fields | host: Solanum lycopersicum ...
CGACGGTTTCTTCTACCGCGGCAAGAAGGTGGTGGTGATCGGCGGTGGCAACACGGCGGTTGAGGAAGCGCTCTACCTCACCAACCACAGCCATGACGTGACGCTGATCCATCGTCGCGACAGCCTGCGCGCGGAAAGATTCTCCAGGAACGGCTGAAAGCGCATCCCAATATCAAAGTGCTGTGGAACAAGGCGGTCGAGCGGTTCGTCGGCGGTGGCCAGCCGGAAGGTCTGGTCGGCGTCGACCTGATCGACACGGTCACTGGCGAACGCTCGCATGAGCCGACCGATGGTGGCTTCGTCGCGATCGGCCACCATCCCGCGACCGAATTGTTCGCCGACCAGCTACCGCTCGACGAAGGCTATGTCGTCGTGGAGAAGGGCACCACTCACACGAATATCCCCGGTGTTTTCGCTGCTGGCGACGTCACCGACAAAATCTATCGTCAGGCTGTGACGGCGGCCGGCATGGGCTGCATGGCCGCGCTTGACGTCGAGAAATTCCTTCAGGAGCAGGATTTCGAGGTTCTGGTCGAAGCGTAACGTCCGACTCACGGATCCCGACTGGGTAAAGCTAGTCGGGACGCGGTGTCAGCCAACCTTCGCCGTCGCAAAGGCCAATAGCGACCCGAACGTCTCGAACGTATCGCCGTCGATATCCTCGTCATCGATCAGGAAGCCGAAGCGATCCTCCATTTCGGTGAGCAATCCCGCCACCGCCATGGAATCCAGTTCCGGCAGCGCACCGAAGAGCGGGGTTTCGGCATCGAAACCATCGACCCGCTCCTGCGATAGCGCCAGCACGTCGCGCAACAGCGTCCGAAGCCGGGTTTCGATATCGATAGTGCCGTCGATCGGCGGGATGGGATGAGCCTGCATGACGGCGCGTACCTAATATCTCAATTGTTATCCCACAAGCGCCGAAATGGCGGTGCGGGCGGCGGGCAACCATGCCGATGGCCGGCGCGGATTGAACGCATCGATCTGATAGAGCGGCACGCGCCGATCCATCCAGTCGGCCTTGTAGTCATTGTCCCCGGTGCCGTAGTCGATCCGCGCGACGCCATCGCCGTCGATCGCGCGCCGGAACATGGCGTGGCTCAGCAACGTACCGGGCGAACCGGCATCATGCGCGGCATCATGACTCAGCTTGTGGATCAGCGCGGTGTCGCCGTCGATGCTCCAATACTGTACTGCAACAGCCCGTCCATTCTCTCGCGCAAAGCCCATCCGCAACCGGCCCGCCTCGCTCTCCATGCGCGCCAAAGCCCTCAGAAACGTCAATCCCTCTTCGGGCTGCTTCCAGCTTCGTGCATCCACCGCGACATAATCATCCCACAAGACATCGGTCAGCCGATCATGGATTTCGATAGCGTAGCGCGCATGGCGACCTTTCCGCTGGACCAGGCTGCGAAGGCGACCGGGCCTTTCCGCCCACCATGTCGCAAAGTCCCGTCCGGCAAGATCAAGCAGATATCGCCCGCCCATCGGCCGCGACACGGCCAGCCATCCGGTCCTGCGCAAACTGGCGAGCAAGGCATCGCTCGCGTCCATGGGATAAAGATCGATATGGCTGAACCGGGCAAGCAGATGCCGCGTGATCGCGTCGAGCAATCGCGCGCGTTGCGTTTCGCTGGGATCGCCTGTCAAAACCGGTCTCCAGCTAAAGCTGTACCAGTTGGCAAGGGCGCTGATCCGGCCCGGCGCGGTTTCGATAAGGAAAAGCCATACCGAAGCACACACCTCCGTCGCTTCCACGATCAACGGCGCGTGATCGGCGAGGCAATGCTGATGGAGCAGCCCGAACCATTCGACGGAATCGAAGAGGGACACGGCGTCGCCCCGGCCGGGCCTGCTTTTCAGCGCAGACCATACCGCTTCGATGCTCCGATATTCCCTTGTCGTCGGCAAGCGACTATCTCCACTGCTCTTCACCGCCGCTTAGGGGATAAATCTGGACATGGCGTTAAGCATGGCCGCTATCGAAAGCGTCGATCCGTCATTCTTGCGACCGATCGATCATGTCCTGCTGCGCGGCGATCCATCCGATCCCGCGCTCGATGGACGATCAGGGCGCTACAGCTTTGCCGAACTGGAAGCGGCGCTGGGGCGACTGGCCTGCTGGTTGCAGGGCTTTGGATTATCGCGGGGCGAGCGGGTCGCAAGCTGGATGGCGAAGGGACCGATCGCCGCGCTCATGCCACTCGCCGCGCCGCGTGCCGGCCTAGTTCATGTACCGATCAATCCGCTGCTCAAACATGCGCAGGTTGCGCATATCCTTTCGGATAGCGGAGCGCGGTTGCTGATCGGCACAGCGGCGCGGCTCGCGACGCTGGACGAAGGCGACGTCCCGCCGGACTGCGAACTGCACCGCGAGGAGGACGCCGCAGCAGCAATGAGTGGTGGGGAGGGAATCAGTCCGTCCGATGCTACGCCCGGTGATCTCGCCGCTATCCTCTACACCAGCGGATCGACTGGCAGGCCCAAGGGTGTCATGCTGAGCCATGCCAACCTCTGGCTGGGTGCGATCGCTGTCGCGGACTATCTGAAAATGGGGCCGCAGGATCGCACCGCCTGCGTTCTGCCGTTCAGCTTCGACTATGGGCAGAACCAGCTCCTGTCGACATGGGTGGCAGGAGGGTGCGTCTACCCGCTCGACTATTTGACGCCGCGTGACGTTCTAAAACTGGTCGATCGGCGTGACATCACGACGTTGGCGGGGGTGCCGCCGCTCTGGGTGCAACTGACCGAATTGGACTGGCCCGCCGAAGTCGCCGCGAAGCTCAAGCGACTGACGAACAGCGGCGGCGCGCTCACCCGGCCGTTGGTCGAAAAGCTGCGCGCGCTCTTTCCACAGGCGGACCTCTATCCGATGTACGGCCTCACCGAAGCCTTCCGCTCGACCTATCTACCGCCCGCTCTGGTTGACAGTCGTCCCGATTCGATAGGTAGCGCGATCCCCTTCGCCGAAATACTCGTCGTCCGCCCCGACGGCAGCGTGACCCAGGACGATGAGCCGGGCGAACTCGTCCATTGCGGCCCGCTCGTGGCGCAGGGTTACTGGCGCGATCCCGAACGCACCGCCGAGCGTTTCAAGCCCGCACCGTCCGCCTCGCGCTATGGCGGCATGGCGGTCTGGTCGGGCGACACGGTACGGCGCGATGCGGAAGGACTGCTGTATTTCGTTGGGCGTGACGATGCGATGATCAAATCGGCGGGCAATCGCATCAGTCCGACCGAAATCGAGGAAGCGGCCGTCGCCGTTCCGGGCGTGGCCGAGGCAGTAGCGCTCGGTATCCCCGACGAGCGGCTGGGGCAAAGCGTGCGGTTGCTGATCCGTGGCGATGATGCAGCGCTGATCGAAGAGGTAGCGGCCCGTCTCAAACAGGAATTGCCCAACTTCATGCAGCCCAGAGACATCATCCTGCTCGCCGAATTTCCGCGAAACCCCAATGGCAAGCTCGACCGGGCCGAATTGGCAAGGGAGCATGGCGCATGAAGCCGATGGGACCGATCCCCCGCCATTTCACAGGGGAGGAAGGAATGCTGCTGATCGGCGGCTGTGGCGCCGCAAGCCTGATCGATGAAGCGGGCCGCACGCCACTCTTCGTCTATGACATGGGCATAGTGGAGGGACAGGTGCGCCGCTTTCGCGAAGCAATGCCCGAAGGGGTGCACCTCCATTATGCGATCAAGGCGAACCCCCTTCCGTCCTTGCTGGAGCGGATGGCGGGCTTGGTCGATGGCTTCGACATCGCGTCCGGCGGCGAGCTTGAGATGGCGCTGTCGGCAGGCATGACACCCGGCCGTATCAGCTTTGCGGGACCGGGAAAACGCGACGAGGAACTGCTCGCCGCGATCCATGCGGGCGTGACGATCAACCTCGAATCAGAGGGCGAGGGGCGACGCGCACTCGCGATGGCAGATCGGGCGGGCAAGATGCCGCGCTTGGCCGTGCGGGTGAACCCGGATTTCGATCTCAAGGGATCGGGTATGCGCATGGGCGGTGGGGCCAAGCCCTTTGGCGTCGATGCCGATCGCGCGGCGGCATTGGCGCGGGCGATGATCGATGCGGGCGCGCACTGGCGCGGCTGGCATATCTTTGCGGGTAGCCAGAATCTCGATGCCAACGCCATCATTGAAACGCAGGCGGCGACGATCGCGCTGGCGGCGCGGCTCTCGGACGAGGTCGGGGTGTCCCCGCCACTAGTGAACCTGGGCGGCGGGTTCGGCCTGGCCTATTTCCCCGGCGATACCCCGCTCGACATAAGCCCGATCGGCGAAGCGTTGGGCGAAGCGCTCACCGCAAGACCCGCAGTGCTGGCCGACAGCAGCTTCGCCGTCGAACTTGGTCGCTGGCTGGTGGGAGAGGCCGGAGTCTATCTCACCCGCGTCATCGACGTTAAGGTAAGTCAGGGCGAAACCTTCATCGTGGTCGATGGCGGGCTGCATCATCAACTCGCCGCCAGTGGCAATTTCGGCACCGTCGTCCGCCGCAACTATCCGATCGCCATCGCCAACCGCTTCGGGGCGGCTCCGGCGGAAGAAGCCGTCACGGTCGTCGGTTGCCTTTGCACCCCGCTAGATCGCCTGGGGGACAAGGTCGCGCTTCCGCCCGTCGAGGAAGGTGACATAGTCGCGATCTTTCTCGCCGGGGCTTATGGCGCATCAGCCAGCCCGCAATCCTTCCTCGGCCACGCGCCGCCTGCCGAACTTTTGCTCGGATAACTGCCACAATTCGCCACGCCTAACCCTATCTTTACCGTTTCCCGGCATGAAGGGGTCCGACGCCATAGCTGTGTCGGGCTGCCTTCTCCTCTTTGGCGGCCCTGCGCGCATGGTCCGACGAAGAGGTGAGTTATGCGTTTCCTTGCAGTTTCCCGGCTCCTGATCGGCGCGTCGCTGCCCGCTGTCGCGCTTTCGGGCTGTGCGACCGGCAGCGCCGATCCGCAGTTGCCGCCCGCTTCCTTCGTCGCGACGCAGGAAGGGCCGGGCGAGGAATATGTCATTGGTCCGCTTGACGACCTTACCATCTTCGTCTGGCGCAATCCGGAACTCGGCGCAAAGGTTCAGGTGCGCCCCGATGGCCGCATCACCACGCCGCTGATCACCGACATGCCAGCGGTGGGGAAGACGCCCAAGGTGCTGGCCGACGACATCAAGGTCGCCCTTTCTAAATATATCGAGAACCCGATGGTCTCGGTCATCGTCAACAATTTCAGCGGCACCTTCAGCCAGCAAGTGCGGATCGTCGGCGCGACCGAAAAGCCCGCATCGATCCCCTATCGCGCGAACATGACGCTGCTCGACGCGATGATCGCGGTCGGCGGCCTGTCGGAATATGCGGCGGGCAATAAGGCACGCCTCGTCCGCGCCGACAAGGAAAGCGGAACGCAGAAGGAATTTCAGGTCCGCATCAACGACCTGCTCAAGAAGGGCGACACCCGCGCCAACGTGATGCTCGCCCCCGGCGACGTCATCATCATCCCTGAAAGCATGTTCTGATATGGCGGCGCTCCTCGACGAATTGATGGTGCTGCTCCATGGCATATGGAGCCGCCGCTGGATCGCGCTCGGTGTCGCGTGGGGCGTTGCGATGCTCGGCTGGCTGGTGGTCGCGCTGATCCCCAACAGCTATGAGTCCAAGGCGCGCGTCTATGTGAACACCCAGTCGCTGCTGGAGGACAAGGTGGGCATCACCCAGGTCCAGTCGCAGCAGGATCTGGATCGTGTCCGCAGCACGCTCGCCAGTACGGACAATCTGGAACGCGTCGTGCGCGAAACGGATCTGGCGCAGAGCGTGTCCGGTCCCCGCGATGTCGCAGCCAAGATCACGACGCTGCGCGAGCATATCAACGTCATGGCGCAGGCCGATCCCAGCATGATCGACATCAGCGCGACATCCGCCGATTCGACCCTGTCGGACGGTGCGAACGCCCGCATCGCGCAGCAGGTCGTGCAGAAGCTGATCGACATCTTCCAGGAAAGCAATCTGGCGGGTGACCGCACTGAAACCCGTCAGAGCCTCGCTTTCCTCGACCAGCAGATTGCCGGACGCGCCAAGCAACTCGAAGGCGCGGATCAGCGTCGCATGGCGTTCGATTCGCAGTTCGCCGGCATCCTCCCCGGTGCGGGATCGATCAGCGATCGCATGAACGCGGCGCGCACCGAAATCAGCAACATCGATTCGCAACTCGTTCAGGCGCAAAGCGCGCTGTCCGCGATGAATGGCCAGCTTGCGGGCACGCCGCAGACGCTGCCCGGCGTCGGCCCGGCGGGCGGCCCGTCCGCGCTGGGTCAGGCACAGGCCAATCTGGCGCAGATGCGCGCCCGTGGCTGGACCGCGAACCATCCGGACGTCATCGCCGCCCAGCGCGAAGTCGACGCCCTGCGCAAGTCGGGCGGCGGCAACGCCAGCATCGCATCGGGCGCGACGCCGAACCCGGCCTGGCTGTCGATCAAGTCGATGCAGGCCGACCGCGCGGCCACCGTGCAGGCGCTCCAGACCCGCAAGGCGCAGCTTCAGGCTGACCTCAACACCATGATGTCGCGTCAGGTCGATGAGCCCGGCGTCGCATCTGCGCAGGAAAAGCTGGACCGCGACTATGAGGTTCTGAAGGCGCAGTACGACAAGCTGCTGGCCGATCGCGAGGAGATCCGCCTGCGCGGCGATGTGAAAAATGAAACCGGCGCGGTCCAGTTTCGCGTCATACAGCAGCCCAGCCTGTCGAGCGTCCCTGCCGCGCCCAACCGTCCGTTGCTCCTGCTCGGCGTCCTGATCGTCGCGGTCGCTGCCGGGATCGGTGTCGCCTTCGCGCTCAGCCAGTTGAAGGGCAGCTTCGCCACGGCATCGCGGCTGGAAAAGGCGATCGGCCTGCCCGTCGTCGGATCGATCAGTCAGACGATCAATGCCGCCCAGACGGCGATCGACAGAAAGCGGCTCAAATGGTTCGCGGGCGCGAGCGGTGGCCTCGTCGCCGTCTGCCTGCTGCTGATCGTCGTCGAATTCGTCCAGCGCGGCATGGCGTAAGGGGAGCCACAGACCATGAACCAGCATAGCTCCAGAGGATCGCTGATCGAGCGCGCGACGCAGATCTACGACTTCAGCGCCGCGCTCCGCGGGCGTGCCGCCCCTGCCTTCGAAGTAACGGAAGAGATGGCGCCGCTGCCTATCGTCGTCGAACCCGCCAGCCGGCCAGCTGAAGCACCCGCGTTCCGCGCCTTGCCATGGACCGGCCCGGTGCAGCCGATCGACTGGCTCGCGCTGTCCGAAGGCGGCTACCTTCGCCCCGACGCACCCGTAACCGCGATGAGCGAGGAGTTTCGGTTGCTCAAGCGCGACCTGCTCGCGCAACTGCGTGGCCATGCGCGCGGCAACCGAATCCTCGTCTGCTCGCCTCACAGTGGCGATGGCAAGACCTTCTGCGCGATCAATCTGGCACTCAGCCTCGCGGCGGAGAAGGATCGCGAGATCCTGCTAGTCGACGCCGATTTCGGCAAGCCGTCCATCCCCGACCGCCTGGGCCTCACCGGCGGACCGGGCTTGATGGACGCACTCGCCGAACCTTCGATCGCGATCGAACGTTGCGTGATCCGAACTGATATTCCGTCGCTCTCCGTCCTGCCCGCCGGGCAGCGGAGCAACAACGACACCGAATATCTCGCCTCCGCCCGCACGGAACAGCTTCTGGCGCGACTGACCGAAGGCCGCCCGGACCGCATCCTCGTCTTCGATTCGCCGCCGCTGCTCGCCGCGTCGCCCGCCGCCGTGCTCGCTAGCCACGCTGCCATAGCGCTGCTGGTCGTGCGGGCCGACAAGACGGGCGAGGGCGACGTGCGCGAAGCCGCCACCATGTTGAAGGGCGGGGCGCAAGTCCAGTTGCTGCTCAACGCCGTTCGCCTCTCCGGTAACCGCCGCCGCTTCGGCAGCTATCACGCGCCCGGAGATCAGAAGTGATCCGGCAATTCACGCCTCTCATCCTATCAGTCACGGCACTGTCCGTTGCGGCAACCCCGGCCGCTGCCCAGCAGCAGAGGCAGACTCCACAGACGCGCACGGACGTCACGCCCTATCTCGGCGTCGATCAGGTGGTCATGGTGCCGCTCAAGGGCGAGGGTGACGTCCTCACCTACACCAACGTGACCGCCGGCATCACCGCGCAGGTGCAGACGCGCCGCGCTGAGGCCGCGATCGACCTGCAATATAATCACAGCTTCGGCTGGGGCCGCGACACGCCCGATCAGGACGCGCTGACCGGCATCGCTAATGGCCGGATCGATATCGCCAAGGGTCTGTCGCTCAACGCCGGAGCGCTGGCCTCCCGCGTGCGCAGCGACGGGTTCTCCGGTGCGACCCCGCTCAACAACGGCCTCAGCACGCAGGTTTATGCGGGCTATGTCGGTCCGTCCTACACGACGCGTGTCGGGGATATCGTCATCAACGGCTCCTATCGCCTCGGCTATACGCGCGTCGAAGATGATGTGGACAGCAACTTGGCTGGAACCTCGCCCAATGGCGTGTTCGCGGATAGCTGGTCGCACAGCTTGCGCGGATCGGCGGGCTTCTCGCCGGGTACTCTGCTGCCGGTCGGGCTGACCGCGAGCGCTGGCTATGATCGCGAAGATGCGAGCCAACTCGACCAGCGGTTCGAAGACGCCTGGGGCCGGCTCGACGCCACGCTCCCGGTTTCGCAGACGGTCGCGCTCGTGGGCGGTGTCGGTTATGAAGATATCCAGATCAGCCAGCGCTCGCCGCTGCTCGACGGCAATGGCGCACCGGTGATCCGCAACGGCCGCTATGTAACGGACGACAACTCGCCGCGCGCGCTTCTCTATGATTTCGACGACATCATCTGGGATGCGGGCGTGCTCTGGCGGCCCAGCCGCCGCACTTCGCTCGCAGCTCGGGTTGGGCAGCGTTATGGCGGCTGGACCTATCAGGGCAGCTTCACCTGGGAAGGACGCGACAGCAATTTCGCGCTGGTCGTGTTCGACGGCATCGACAGCTTCGGTCGCGTTGTGACGGGCGATATCGCGGGCCTTTCGGGCAGCAACTTCGACGTCGTGCGCAACCCCTTCACCGGCGGCCTTACCGGCTGCGCCTTCTCCGCAACGGGCGGGGGGCAGTGCTTCAACGATGCGCTGACCGGCATCACCGGCGCCAATTTCCGCTATCGCGGCGTCGCGGCGCAGTATGCGTTGCAGCGCGGCCCGTGGGGCTGGGGCTTTGGCGCGGGCTATTCGCAGCGCAAGTTCGTGACACCTGAGGGTGACGTCATCCTCGTGCGCGGATCGAAGGACCAGAACTGGTATGCGACGACCACGCTCAATCGCCAGCTGGGGTCGCAGGCAAGCTGGGAAGTCGCCGCCTATTTCAACTATTTCGATGCCAGCGGTAATCGGCTGGATGTCGCCAACTATGGCGCGTTCACCAGCTATTACCGCAATCTGGGCCGCCGCTTGTCCGCTTCCGCTTCGGTAGGCGTGGACGCATCCAAGGCCGACGACCTCGACAGCATCATCAACGCTTTGGGCCAGGTCGGCCTTCGCTACAGCTTCTGACGGGCCGGTTGGAGAGACGATATGTACGATCAATTTTATGGACTTACGGGCCGCCCTTTTCAGCTGACGCCCGATCCGGACTATTATTTCGAGAGCGCGACGCACCGCAAGGCGCTGTCCTACCTCGGCTATGGTCTGGCGCAGGGTGAAGGCTTCATCGTCATCACCGGCGACATCGGCGCGGGCAAAACGACTCTGGTCGGCCACCTGATGCAGACGATCGATCCCCTCCGCCTGACCGCCGTCAAGATCGTATCGACGCAGGTCGAGGGCGACGACATGCTGCGCCTTGCCGCCCAGCATTTCGGCCTGTCCACCGACGGCATGACCAAGGCGGACACGCTGCGTCATATCGAGGCGTTTCTCCATGCCCAGGCACGCGCCGGTCGTCGCACGCTGCTGATCGTGGACGAGGCACAGAACCTGCCCGTCTCCGCGATAGAGGAATTGCGGATGCTGTCCAACTTCCAGCTGGGCGGGCAATCGCTGCTTCAGATTTTCCTGCTTGGTCAGCCGGAATTCCGCGACCTTATCAAGTCGCCGCAGCTGGAGCAGTTGCGCCAGCGCGTTATCGCGACCCATCATCTCGAACCGATGATGCCGCACGAAATCGAGCCGTATATCATCCATCGCCTGACGGTCGGTGGCTGGGTCGGCAACCCGGTCTTCACGCCCGAAGCGTTCGACGCGCTTTATGCTGCGACCGGCGGCGTGCCCCGCCGCCTCAACGCGCTGGTGAGCCGCGTCCTGCTGCTCGGCGCGCTGGAACAACTCCACGAGATCGACGCCGATACTGTCCAGTTCACTGTCAACGACATGGGCCTGGACAGCGACTATGAACCCGAAGCTGCCGTCTTTTCGCCGCTCGATATGGTTGGGGAAGTCGAAGCCGAACCTGTGGTCGAGGAGCCTGAAGTGGAAGAGATCGAGCCTGTCGCCGCTGCTTTTGCACAGCCCTTTGCCGAACCGGAAGCAATCGAGGTTGCAGAGGTCGAAGAGGCCGAGCCAATGGTCCAACAGCCTGTCGAGGTCAATGACCTTCGCGCCGACATGACGGCGGAGATCGAAGCGCTTCGCGCCGAGATTGCGTCACTCCGCGCCATGCAGGCCCATGCGCCCTTCGCGCCGACCGCCGCCCCGGTGCCGCAGGTCGATCCCGAAGCGCTCAAGGACTGCTTCGCCCTGGTCGAGGAGCGGCTGACCGCGCTCGAATTCCGGGCTGAGGAGCAGGATACGGCGCTGCGTCGCGTACTGACGCTGCTGGTCGACTGGGTAGAGCGCGAAGAACGCATGGCCGCTGCCTGAGCGCCGCTTGCCCTGATCGTGATTGAACGCCAAGTTCGGAACCTGTGATGCGCAATGCCTTGTCCGTCGATGTCGAAGACTGGTTTCAGGTCGGCGCGTTCGAGCGCACGATCAGTCGCGCCGATTGGAATGGCCTGACCCATCGCGTCGAGCATAACACCGACGCGGTGTTGGACTTGTTTGCGCAGGCGGGCGTCACCGGCACCTTCTTCACACTGGGCTGGGTGGCGGAGCGTTACCCAGCACTGATGCGCCGCATCACCGAGGCAGGCCATGAGGTGGCGAGTCATGGCTACGATCATGCCCGCGTCTTTACTTTCACGCCCGACCAGTTCCGGGCCGATTTGCGCAAGGCGCGCACGATCCTGGAGGATGCGAGCGGGCAGGCGGTGACCGGCTACCGTGCGCCCAGCTTCTCCATCGACCCGCGCACGCCCTGGGCGCACAGTGTGCTGGCCGAGGAAGGCTACGCCTATTCCTCCAGTGTCGCACCCATTCGCCATGATCATTATGGCTGGCCCGATTCACCGCGCTTCGCCTGGAAGCCGCTCAAGGATTCGCCCCTCGTCGAACTGCCGGTGACAACGGCGAAGTGGCGCGGGCGGACGCTGGCGGCGGGCGGCGGCGGCTTCTTCCGACTGTTGCCTTACGGCTTTTCGCGCTGGGCGATCGCCCAAGTGAATGGCGAGGCCAAGCGCCCAGCGATCATCTACTTTCATCCGTGGGAGATCGATCCAGACCAACCTCGCGTCGCAGACGCTCCGCTTCGTTCGAAGCTGCGCCATTACACCAATCTGCGTGCGATGGCTCCGAAGTTGAAGCGCCTGACCCGCGATTTCCAATGGACCCGCGTCGATGCGCTGGCCGCAACCGAGCGGGAGCGCGCGGAATGATGACCGGCAACGCGGACGCCTCTGTCGTCACGCTCAACCTGCGCGATCCGGTGATGGCGCAGGCGATCGATACCTATGTTCTTGGCCATGCGCGGGGTACGCCCTTCCATCGCACCGCCTGGTTGAAGGGGGTGGAAGCCGCCACGCGCAACCGCGCCATCGTCCTTGCCATTGCCGCGCCATCGGGCCGGATCGCGGGCTTGTTGCCGCTCCATCATGTGAAGAGCGCTCTGTTCGGGCAGGCGCTCGTCTCCACTGCCTTCGCGGTCGACGGCGGAATGCTGGCGGACGATGTCAGCGGCCTTCGGAAACTGTCCGATGCGGCGCAGGCGCAGGCGCGCGACTTGGGCGGTCTATCGATCGAACTGCATGGTGGCCCCGCTGTCGAAGGCTGGCAGGATTATAGCGAGCATGTCGGCTTCGTCCGCCCTCTCGCCGCCGATGATGATGCTGAGCTGCTCGCGATCCCGCGCAAGCATCGCGCGGAGTTGCGTAAGGCGCTTGGCAATCCGGCGCTGCGGGTCGAGATCGGCAAGAGCAACAAACTGATCCGCGACCATTATCGCGTCTATTCGCACAGCGTCCGCAATCTCGGCACGCCCGTTTTCCCGGCGCGGCTGTTCCGCGAGATGCTCGCCCGCTTTTGCGACGATGCCGATATTCTCGCGGTATATGATGGCGACCGTCCCGTTTCGGCGGTGCTGAGCCTTTATCACAAAGGCGCGGTCATGCCCTATTGGGGGGGCGGTATCCATGATGCGCGCCGCCTTCGCTCCAACGAACTCATGTATTTCCGGCTGATGGGTCATGCGCGGGAACGCGGCTGCACCACCTTCGATTTCGGCCGGTCCAAGAAGGAGAGCGGGCAGGCGGCGTGGAAGAAAAGCTTCGGCTTCGAACCGCGTCCGCTCCATTATCATACCTGGTCGGCGGACGGCAAAGCGCGCGACATCGACCCGCGCAGCGACAAATATCAGCGCCGTATCGACCTCTGGAAGAAACTGCCCTTGCCGGTCGCCAACCTGATCGGTCCGATGATCGCGCGGGGACTTGGATGACGGGCGAAATTCTGTTCCTCTGTCACCGCATCCCGTTCCCGCCGGATCGCGGCGACAAGATACGCTCCCACAATATTCTGAAACGGCTGGCGGAGATCGCGCCGGTGCATGTCGGCTGCTTCGGTGACGATGCGCGCGACATGAGCTTCGCGCCCGAACTCGCCGACATCGCGCAAAGCTACTGTCTGCTCCCACGCAATCGATCAAGGCTGGCGGCGGGGGTGTCCGGATTGGTGAAGCATCAGCCGATGCTGGTGTCGATGTTCGAGCATCCCGCGCTCCATCGCTGGGTCGCAGAGGTGTTAGCCACGCGTCCGATCCGGTCAGTGGTCGCCTATTCGGCGCAGATGGCGCATTTCGTGCCGCCACTCAAAGCCGACGTTCGCTTCCTTATGGACTTCGTCGATTTCGATTCGGCCAAATATGCAGCCTATGGCGCGGCGGGTTCCGGCCCGATGGCGTGGATCAACCGGCGCGAGGGGCAGCTGCTGCTGGAGTTCGAGAAGACGGTGGCTGGCCGCGCGGACATATCCGCCTTCGTCACCGAAGCGGAAGCCGCGCTGTTTCGTCAGGCAAGCGGCATCGGTCCCGATCGCGTGATCGCGATCGAGAACGGCGTCGATCTCGCCTATTTCGATCCCGCCGCGGACCACGCGATAGTGGACAAACCTCCTGCGCCGCTGCTCGTCTTTACCGGGCAAATGGACTACCGCCCCAATATCGAGGCGGTGGATAGCTTCGCGCGGCAGACGCTCCCCCTCATCCGCGCGCGCCATCCGCAAGCGACCTTCGCGATCGTCGGGCGCAAACCAGCCGAAGCGGTCACAGCGCTCGGCACGCTGCCGGGCGTCATCGTGACTGGGGAGGTCGCCGATGTCCGTGGCTGGCTGGCCGCCGCCGATGTCGTCGTCGCCCCGCTGCGAATCGCACGCGGCGTGCAGAACAAGGTGCTCGAGGCGATGGCCATGGCGCGACCGATCGTCGCTTCGCCACAAGCGGCAGAGGGCATCGACGCGCAGGACGGCGTGCATCTGCTGATTGCCAAAGATGTGCATGAGGAAGCCGCTGCGATCGATCGTCTGCTCGCCGATCCCGCTGCGGCGTCGACGCTGGGGCAGGCCGCCCGTGCGCAAACGGATGCGCGCTACCATTGGTCCGCAACGCTCGCCGGGTTGCCGGCGCTGTTGTCATGACCAGCCGGACGATAGTCTTGGACGAAAGGACAGGCTCAGCCCGCAATGGCTGGCAGACCCATCTTACCGCGCTCGCCATCGTTGCCTTTGCGATCAGCGCGCTGTTTTTCGACGATCTGTGGAGCATGGTGTCGATCTGGTGGAATGCGTCCACCTTCGGCCATTGCCTCTTCATCCCACCGATCATCGCCTGGCTCGTCCAGCAGCGTGCCAAAGAGTTGCGGCAACTCGAACCGCAAGCCTGGACGCCAGGCCTGCTTTGGCTAGCGGCAGGCGCCTTCGCCTGGCTGCTTGGAGCTGCCGCTGGCGTCGTGGTCGTGCGCCACTTTGCGCTGATCCTGATGTATCAGGGCGCGGTCGTCGCGCTGCTTGGTCCGATCGTGGCGCGGGCGTTGCTCTTTCCCCTCTTCTACGCCTTTTTCATGGTGCCGTTCGGGGAGGAGATCGTGCCAATCCTCCAACTGGTGACGGCCCGCCTCTCGATGATCTTCCTCGATCTCGCAGGCGTGCCCGCGCATCTGGAGGGCATTTTCATCACGACGCCGACCGGTTATTTCGAGGTTGCCGAAGCCTGCTCCGGCGCGAAATTCCTGATTGCCATGGCAGCTTATGGCGTGCTAGTCTGCAACGTCTGTTTCGTCAGCTGGAAACGACGCGCGATTTTCCTAGGCTCCGCGCTCAGTCTCTCGATCCTCGCCAACGGCGTGCGCGCCTTCGCCACCATCCTCGTTGCCCATCTGACAAGCGTACAGGCGGCGGTGGGCTTCGACCATGTCGTCTATGGCTGGGTCTTCTTCGGCATCATCATGGTCATCGTCATGGCCGCCGCCTGGCCCTTCTTCGACCGGACGCCTCGCGATCCGTGGTTCGATCCGGAGCGCTTGAAGACGATCGCGGTCCGTCGATCCGGCCTGCACCGCACCGCACTGGGTACGATCGCGCTCCTTGCCGCTGGACCCTTGTGGCTGGCGACGAGTGCAGCGGCTTCCGATCCGTTGCCCGAGACATCCGCGCTCCCCGCCGTAACGGGATGGGAGCGGGTGCCGGCAAGCGGCAGCTATCCCTGGAAACCGCGCTTCGATGGTGCCGATGCGCTGCTCATCGGGCGCTACCGCAATGCGTCGGGCGCGACGGTCGACCTCGCTATCGCCACCTACGACCGGCAGGAGGATCATCGCGAACTGGTCGGCTTCGGCCAAGGGGCCGCCGATCCCGACAGCGGTTGGGTCTGGTCGTCGCCCGCGCCATCACATGGGGGCAGGGGTGAACAGATCACTGCGCCAGGACCGACCGTGCGGCATGTCGTCAGCTATTATGTCGTGGGCGGTGGTAAACCGACCGGCAGCGCGGCCCGCATCAAGATCGAAACCTTGCTCGCACGTCTGCTGCACCGCGACCAGCGCGCCGCCGCTATCCTTGTCTCTGCGCAGGAAGCGGATGGCCGCCGCGCCGATCCCGCGATCAGCGCGTTCCTGCACGATTTGGGCAACGTGCAGCTTTTGGCTGACCGCAGCATCGGCATCCGCTAGGAGACGCATCCATGTGCGGCATAGCGGGCATCTTTCATCTCGAAACGGCAAAGCCGGTCGATCCGTCGCGGGTGAGAGCGATGCTCGACGTCGCCGTCCATCGCGGCCCCGACGGCAGCGGCATCTGGACCGCGCCGGGCGTCGGTCTTGGCCATCTTCGCCTGTCCATCATCGACTTGGCCGGTGGCGCGCAGCCGATGCTGACGGAGGATGAGGCGCTCGCCGTCGTATTCAACGGCGAAATCTACAACTTCGCCGAGGTTCGCGCCGAACTGGAGGCGAAGGGCCATGTCTTCCGCACCGACAGCGACACTGAAGTCATCCTCCACGGCTATCGCCAATGGGGTGAGGATTGCGTCCATCGCTTCAACGGCATGTTCGTCTTCGCCCTGTTCGATGCGCGGGCGCAGGCGCTGTGGCTGGTGCGCGACCGGCTTGGCGTCAAGCCGATCCATTACGCGCAGCTTTCCGACGGCAGCCTGATCTTTGGCTCGGAGCTGAAAAGCCTGTTGGCGCACCCTCTGCTGCGCCGGGCGCCCGATCTGGCCGCGATCGAAGATTATATGGCTTATGGCTATGTCCCCGACGACGCCTGTATCGTCGCGGGCGTGCGCAAGCTGGGAGCAGGCGAAACGCTGCGGCTGGTTCGGGGTCGGCCCGTACCGCAACCGATGCGCTACTGGGACGTCAGTTTCGCCGAACGGTCGAAGGCAAGGCCGGAGGAGTTGGAAGAGGAACTCGTCGCTTTGATGCGGCAGGCGGTTCGCTCGCGCATGGTGTCCGACGTGCCGCTCGGCGCGTTTCTCTCCGGCGGCGTCGACAGCAGCAGCGTCGTCGCACTGATGGCCGAAGCCTCCAACCATGCGGTCAAGACCTGCACCATCGGCTTCGATGTGCCGAGCCTCGACGAAACCGGCTATGCCGATCGCGTCGCGCGCCGCTTTGCAACCGATCACCGGACGCGGATCGTCTCGCCCGATGATTACGGACTGGTCGATCGGCTTGCCTTCCATTTCGACGAACCCTTTGCCGATGCTTCCGCGCTGCCGACCTTCCGTGTCTGCGAACTCGCGCGTGATCAGGTGACGGTCGCCTTGTCCGGCGACGGTGCGGACGAAGCGTTCGCGGGTTACCGCCGCCACCGTTTCCAGTTGCAGGGTGAGCGAGCGCGCGCTCTGATCCCAGCTTCGGTGCGCGAACCGCTGTTCGGCACGCTCGGCCGCTATTATCCCAAGGCCGACTGGGCACCCCGATTCCTGCGCGCCAAATCCACCTTCCTCGAACTCGCGGGCAGCGGCGCGGAAGCCTACGCTGCGTCGGTCGGCGTGACGCCGCGTGCATTGCGCCAGCGGCTCTTCACGCAGGACGTCAAGAGCAGGCTTGCGGGCTATCGCGCCGAAGATCGCTACATCAAGGCGATGAACGACGCGCCCGCAAGGGATGCGCTCGACCGCGCCCAATATGCGGACCTGCGCATCTGGTTGCCCGGCGACATCCTGACCAAGACCGACCGCATGAGCATGGCCGTAAGCCTTGAGGCGCGCGAGCCACTGCTGGATTATCGGCTCGTCGAGTTCGCAGCCCGGCTGCCTGTCGCGCAGCGCATCCGGGGAGACAGTGGCAAATATCTGATGAAGAAGGCGATGGAGCCCTATCTGCCGCACGATATCCTCTATCGTCAGAAAATGGGCTTCGTGACCCCGATCAGCGCATGGTTCCGGGGCGCGCTGGCGGGAGAAGCGCGGGCAGTGGCGGGCGGCTCCGCGTTGGCGCGCACCGGCTGGTTCGACACCGCGCTGCTCGGCAAGCTAGCGGCGGATCATCAGTCCGGCCTTGCCGATCATGGTCGCCTGCTCTGGCAACTGCTGATGCTCGACAAGTCGTTGACACGGCTATTCGCCGTCTGATCGTCCCCCCTTGCGCGCGGAAGCGGGGGGTGCCAACGGGGTTTATGGATATCGGCAGGACGCCACGCGTGACAGTCTCCAAGGAAATGGTCCGGCTGCGGCTCTATGCGCTGTGCCTGGCGGGGGATATCGGCGGCCTGTTTCTGGCGTTTCTGGTGGCGAACTGGCTGGTACTGGGTGCCTTCTGGGGTGAACCGGGCAAGCCGCACGGCCTCGTCATGTTTTCCATGGTCGCGCCGCTTTACGCGCTGCTCGCCATCCAGGGTGGTGCTTATGGCATCAACACGCTGGACAAGGTGCGTCGCGCGATCTTCCGCGCGCTCTGGGCCTTGGCGCAGGCGGCACTGCTGATGCTGCTGATCGTCTATCTGGGCAAGATCGCCGAGCAGCTTTCGCGTCTCACCTTCGTCACCGGCCTGGGGCTGGGGGCGCTTGCGCTAGCGCTCGTGCGGGTCATCGTCACGCAGCTTGCCGAACGGTTGCTGGGGGACGTCCCGCATCTGGTCGCGGTCATCATGGATGGCGTCGAGATAGAGGCTGGCCCACATATGGAAGTGATCCATGCCGACGCGATCAATCTGCGTCCGCAGGGCCATAATGCCGAAATGGCGGCAAGGCTCGCGGCGACGGTCGGCATGGCGGAAAAGGTGATCGTCGCCTGCCCGCTGGAGCGGATGGACGATTGGTCGCGCGCGCTTAAGTCGCTGTCGGCGCAGGGCGAGATCATCGTGCCGGAACTGTTGCGCTTCGCACCGGCGCGCGTGAACGAATTTGCCGGGCAGCCGACGATCGTGGTCGCGGGCGGTCCGCTGCAATTCCGAGATCG
>JAAIGE0100554874.1_pt1 | contig 18258 bp, 18 predicted proteins | sample 6487951 | NCBI WGS metagenome assembly JAAIGE01 (sample SAMN13974128, study PRJNA590717) | phyllosphere metagenome | biome: tomato field; feature: multiple bacterial spot infested tomato fields; material: tomato leaves; isolation source: leaves from tomato fields | host: Solanum lycopersicum ...
CCATAAAAGGCAATCTGCTCGATCTTCGCCCGGGAAGTGCTCGCCGGCATCACGGCCACGAACGGCAGGCCCAGCAGGCGGGCAAAGTAGGCCTCGGAAATCGCCGTGGAGCCGCTGGATGCCTCGATTACCGGCGCTCCGGCCTTGAGCCAGCCATTGCACAAGGCATACAGAAACAGCGAACGCGCCAGACGGTGCTTGAGGCTACCGGTGGGATGGCTGGACTCGTCCTTGAAGTACAGCTCTACACCGGGCAACCCTGGCAGTGACAAGGGAATCAAGTGGGTGTCGGCGCTGCGCTGGAAGTCTGCTTCGATGATGCGGATGGCTTCGCGGGACCAGGGACGGTTATCGATCATGGACTGACTGCTCTTCTATTCCGAATGACCGGAAGTTACATAAAGTTGTTGAGAACAAAATTTTAGGAAATAACCTACATCCAAAACAGGCACAGTTAGGAATTAATAAGTTACATAATTGTTAGACTTCAGAAACTGCAAAAGGGCCGTTACCTTTAGAACCAAAACGAATATAACTTTTGTTTTAACCCCGCCAGGTAAACGGTAGGGTAGCGGGCTTTTCCTTGAAACCATGGAGCATGACCGCACCGATGCGCAATACGATCATACGTTTCTTTCAACTTGAAGCAGCAGGCGGCCTGCTGCTCATCGCTGCTGCTGCCCTGGCCCTGATCATCAATAACTCGCCGCTGTCGTGGCTATATAACGAATTCCTCAATATTCCGGTAGTGGCCCAGATTGGCGCAATCAAGATCGCCAAGCCCCTGCTGTTATGGATCAACGACGGCCTGATGGCACTGTTCTTTCTGGTCATAGGGCTTGAGGTCAAGCGCGAAGTACTTGAAGGCCAACTGTCCAGGCCATCACAAGTCGTATTGCCCGGCGCTGCAGCCATTGGCGGCATGGTCGTTCCGGCACTCATCTATTACGTGCTCAACAAGGACAACCCTGCCGCCCTGGGTGGCTGGGCCATTCCCATGGCAACCGATATCGCCTTTGCCCTGGGCGTGCTCGCCCTGCTCGGCAAACGCGTGCCGGTATCGCTCAAGCTGTTCCTGATGACACTCGCCATCATCGACGACCTCGGTGCGATCGTCGTCATTGCGCTGTTCTACTCGGGTGAACTGTCGAGCCTGTCGCTGATGCTCGCGGGAGCTTCCATCCTGGCCCTGATCGTGATGAACAGGCTCGGCGTGGCAAAGCTCGGGCCCTATCTGCTGGTTGGCCTCGTACTGTGGGTCTGTGTGCTCAAAAGTGGCGTGCATGCGACGCTGGCGGGCGTGGTTCTGGCCTTCTGCATACCGCTGCGCATCAAAGCCTCGAAGGCTTCACCACTGCTGAGCCTGGAGCATGGGCTGCACCCTTGGGTCGCCTACGGAATCCTGCCGCTCTTTGCCTTTGCCAACGCCGGTGTTTCCCTGGCTGGCGTTACGCTGGACAACTTCACCCATCCAGTGCCCATGGGGATTGCTGCCGGTCTGTTGATCGGCAAGACGCTGGGGGTCTTCGGGCTGACGTGGCTGGCGATCCAGACGGGTCTTGCGAAGCTGCCGAACGAAGCCAACTGGGGGCAGGTCCTTGGCGTGTCGATCCTCTGCGGGATCGGCTTCACCATGAGCCTGTTCGTTGGCTCACTGGCTTTCGAAGCGGGTGCAAGCGACTACGCGGGAGAAGATCGCATGGGTATTCTCACCGGCTCCATTCTCTCGGCACTGATTGGTTATGCCGTCATGCTCCTGTACAGCAGAAAGCACCGGGCCTGATAGCCATAAAAAAACCCGAGCCAAGGCTCGGGTTTTTCATCACTGGCTGTCAGACAGATCAGTGTGTTACGCGGCTCGTGCCATTGACGGTCATGATGCGCACGCGCTCGCCGACACGGAAAATCTCGTTTTCCTGAACCTGCTGCACATAGGCACGCATGCTGCCATCGTCTTCACGCACGGTGATTTCCACACCTTGAGTACGGGTCAGACCTTCTTCGGTCATGGAGCCAAGCAGGCCACCGGCCACGGCACCGATCACCGCAGCAACGACACTGCCGCGCCCGCCACCGATGGCGCTACCGCCTACACCACCGACAACGGCACCGGCACCTGCGCCGATTGGCGTCTTGGTGCCTTCGATTTTGACTGGTCGCAGAGATTCGACAGTACCCAGGCGAACGGTCTGTACAGTCCTGGCTTCTTCACGGGAGTAGGAATCCCCCGTGAGACTCGAGGTACAACCGCCCAGTGTCAGCGCCATCGCTGTGAACGAGGCGACCAGAAAAGAAGACTTGCGCATAAAGGCATCTCCAAAGGAACAAGTGGCCATTAGACTCCGCCCTGTCGACGCTGTCACGGTCCTGCTCCTGCAATTTAAATTCATTCAGGCGTCATACAGCGACGCTACATGTAACGCTACGATGATCTGGTAACAGAATAGTTCACGCCTCAGGGAGCCAGACGTTCCCGTGCCCACTGACCGTCTATCAAACGATAGTTCAAGCGATCATGCAAACGACTTGGACGCCCCTGCCAGAACTCGATCCGCTCAGGCAAAAGACGATAGCCGCCCCAATGATCCGGGCAATGAGGCTGTGTATCGAGAAAACGCTGTTCGGTCTGCCTGATCATGCCTTCGAGTTCCGCACGATCGGCTATGACGCGACTTTGCGGTGACGCCCAGGCACCCAGGCGGCTGCCCAGCGGACGAACCTGAAAATACGCATCGGACTCCTGCGCACTGACCTTGACCACACGCCCTTCGATACGTACCTGACGCTCAAGGGTCGGCCAGAAGAAGGTCATGGCCGCAAACGGACGTGCAGCCAGATGCTGCCCCTTGGCACTGTCATAGTTGGTGAAGAAGGTGAAGCCCAGCGCATCCAGTCCCTTGAGCAGCAGAACCCGGCAATGCGGACGCCCCTCTTCGTCGACTGTCGCAAGCGTCATGGCATTGGCTTCTACCGGAGGCTGTTCTGTCTTGACCGCTTCGTCGAACCATTTGTGGAACAGGGCGAAGGGCTCATCGGGTGCCTGCGCTTCGGTCAAACCATCGCGGGCATAATCACGGCGCATATCGGCCAGGGCTTGGGTCATGACGGGTTCCTTCACCGAAATAATGCGAAGTCTGACCCGTACATTCCCGGGCGGGAATGATACGGGTCAGTCAGACGATCAGTTGCTGGCCTGATCGCCGGTTTTCTTGGCGGCATCCTTGGCAGGCGCGGCTTTGGCTGGAGCATCCTTGGACGCAGTGGTTTTCTTGGCTGGGGCCGTGGTCTTGGCGGGCGCAGCTTTCTTGGCAGTGGTGGCCTTGGCAGGTGCCGCCTTCTTGGCGGTGTCCTTCTTGGTCGAAGCGGCTTTCTTGGCCGGAGCAGGTGCTGCTGGCGGCACCACAGGCTTCACGTCCTGAGTCGCAACCATGGTCGGTGCGGCCGGTGGCAAGGCGTATTTGCTCATCAGAGCGACCATGGTGTCCTGAGGCGTAAGCAGGATTTCGACACGACGGTTGAGCGAGCGGCCCTGGGCGCTGTCGTTGGCAGCACGAGGCATCACGGCCCCCATGCCGCGCAGGCTCAGGCGATTACGCTCCAGGCCACTGAGGCGGAAGATCGCTGCAACGGACTGCGCACGCTCCTGGCTGATTTTCTGGTTGGCAGCCGCGACACCGGAAGTGTCGGCGTGGCCAAGCACCAGTACGGCAGCCTTGGAATCGCCTTCGACGACCTTGGCCAGACGAGTGATAGGACCGAGGGTCACAGGCAGCAGCATCGCAGGACGATCGGGGTTGAACGAGGTGTCGACCGGCGCGGTGATGGCCAGCAGGTCTTCACGTCGCTCCAGCTCGAACGGGCTGTCCTTGATCGCCGCACGCAGGCGCGGTTCGTACTCGTCGAGCCAGGCCTGGGTGATTTTCGGGTCGGGCGCCGGAGCAGCCTTGGGCTCGTCCTTCTTGGTTTCGCTGCTGCCAAACGGCCAATACCAGGGATTGCTCTTTTCAGTCTTGGCAAGAGAGTCGGCAACCACAGGCTCTTTTTGAGGCACCGGGGCCGGTGTCGGAGCTTTTGCTACATCAGCAGGAGTGTCCTTGCCAAAACCAAACTGCCACCAATGGCCTCCCGTGTCGGCAGCATCGGCAGAATCGGTTTTCGGGGTTTGGGCACAACCGGTAACAGCAAGACACAGGGCGAAAGCGAGGCTTTTATTGAATGACATGGATGACCCACAACTGTATTGATGACAAGGGACGTATGAACTTGGCTACGTCCGTATAACACGCATAAAGACTCAGTTGGAAAAAGAAACCGTCGTACGGTTCCTGTTACACCTCATTAACTGACAGTCGGTATGAAACAAGCACTTATGAGTGATAGTTACTGCAAACACTCACGCAGAGTCCTGACCAGCTTCTGGGCCCGCGGGTCCATCAGCACATAAGGCCCCAAAGTGTGGGTGACAAAGCCGAAAGCGACCTCGTGATCGGGGTCGGCAAAGCCTACCGAACCGCCCGCCCCCGGGTGCCCGAAGGCCTTTGGACCCAGGCCATAGGTGGCGTTGGGCACATCTGGCTGGTCGAGCATGCAGCCCAGGCCAAAGCGCGTGGAAGTCCTCAGGGTCTTGTCCTCGCCGACGCTGTGTTCACGGGTCATTTCATTGAGCAGTTCGGCTTCGAGCAGGCTGCCATCGAGCAGACCGCTGTAGAACCCGGCAAGACTGCGCGCATTGCCATGACCGTTGGCCGCCGGTTGCTGCATGCGGCGCCATTCAGGCTTGTTGGTACTGGTCATGATCGAAGGCGGATTGGTAAAGGCCTTGGTGGCGATGGATTCAGGCTCGCGCATCAGCGCCTGCAACATGCGCTGGGCAGCCTCGTCCCCCATATTGCCCTTGCTGCGAGCCACGTGGGCGACACGGTCGAACTCTTGATCGACCAACCCGACATGGAAGTCGAGCCCCAGAGGCTTTGCGATCCGGGCCACGATGGACTCACCCGGGCCACGCCCGTCGGCACGGCGCAGCATCTCGCCGACCAGCCAGCCATAAGTGATCGCCGCATAGCCATGGCCCTGGCCCGGCGTCCACCAGGGCTGCTCGGCCGCCAGGGCCGCCGTCATGGTGTCCCATTCGTACAGGGCCGTGGCAGGCAATTGTTCGCGCAAAGCGGGCAGACCGGCCTGATGGCACAACAGTTGGCGCAAGGTGATCGAGCCTTTGCCTGCCGCCGCAAACTCGGGCCACAGCCGGGCAACGGGCTCGTCCAGCTTCAGCTTGCCCTCATCCACCAGTTGCAGGGCCGCAACCGCAGCAAAGGCCTTGGTGCAGGAAAACAGGTTGACGATGGTATCGCTGTGCCAGGCCTGCGCACCGTCCTTGTCGGCGGTACCGGCCCAGAGGTCTATGACGGTTTCGCCACCGACCTGAATGCACAATGCCGCGCCACGCTCCTGAGGGTCGTCGAAAAGCGCAGCGAACGCTTCACGCACTGCTTCAAATTTAAGCTCGAAATAGCCCTGAATCTGCACCCGCTGGCTCCCGCAAGACTGTTGCCTGAAAAAGCGTGCATTGTTTCAGCGATTGCTCTCTTTGGGAACAGGACACATCCGACACATCTATCAGGAAATTTCCCGATGGAACGGCGGCAACGCATTGAGAATCGCCTTGCCATAGCGTTGCGTCACCACACGACGGTCCAGAAGAGTGATGGTCCCGCGATCCGCTTCGGTACGCAGCAACCGGCCACAGGCCTGAATCAGACGCAGCGAAGCATCGGGTACGGCGATTTCCATGAACGGGTTGCCGCCACGGGCTTCGATCCACTCTGCCAATGCGGCTTCCACAGGGTCATCCGGCACCGCGAACGGAATCTTGGCAATGACCACGTGTTCGCAGTACGCACCGGGCAGGTCCACCCCTTCGGCAAAACTGGCCAGCCCGAACAGCACGCTGGAATCGCCGCCATCGACTCGCGCCTTGTGCTTGTTGAGGGTTTCCTGCTTGGACAGATTGCCCTGGATGAACACGCGCTTGCGCCAGTCGCGTTCCAGGCCGTCGAACACGTCCTGCATCTGCCGGCGCGAGGAAAACAGCACCAGCGTGCCGCGCGAGCCCTGCACCAGCGTCGGCAGTTCGCGGATGATCGCCGCGGTGTGCTCGGCGGCATTGCGCGGGTCCGCCTTGAGATCCGGCACGCGCAGCACACCGGCGTCGGCATGGTGGAACGGGCTCGGCACTACCGCGGTGGCGGCTACCTTCGGCAAACCGGCACGCATGCGGTAGCGGTCGAAGGTACCCAGCGCGGTGAGCGTCGCCGAAGTGACCAGCGCCCCGTAGGCGACGCTCCACAGGTTACGCCTGAGGGTTTCGGCCGCCAGGATCGGGCTGGCGTTGACCTCGATATCGAACAACGCGCCGCTTTCGGCCAGGGTCAGCCAGCGCGCCATGGGCGGACTGTTCTCGGGGTCTTCGCTGGTGAACGCCAGCCACAGCTCCCAGGTACCCTGGGCACGCGCCAACAGACTGCCGAACAGCGGGTACCACTCTTCGGCCTGGTGGCTGGCGATACCGATGCTGGTCTCGCCGTCCATGGCCTCCTTGAGCTTTTCGGTCACGCCAGTGAACAGATCGTTGAGTTTGGAAAAACCTTTCTTCAGCTCCAGGCCCAACTCGATCAGGTGCTCGGGCACTACGCCACCGATGAAACGGTGACGTGGCCGCTCGCGGCCTTCCATGTCTTCGCCGGGTTTGAAGTCGGCCACCTGCTCGCAGGCGCTGAACATGAACTGCTGATGGGTCTTGAGTTCGCGGGCCAGCTCCGGCACCTGCTCGATCAGCCGACCGAGATCGCCCGGCAGCGGGTGCTGGGCCAGGAGCTTGGTGAGGTTCTTGGCGATCTGCTCCAGCCAGTCCGCCGTGGAGCGCAGCCGGGTGAAGTGGGCGAAGTGGCCGATGGCCTTGTCCGGCAGGTGGTGGCCTTCGTCGAACACGTACAGGGTGTCACGCGGGTCGGGCAGCACCGCACCGCCACCCAGGGCGAGGTCGGCCAGTACCATATCGTGGTTGGTGACGATCACATCGACCTTGCCCATGCCTTCGCGCGCCTTGTAGAAGGTGCATTGCCCGAAATTCGGGCAGTGGCGGCCGGTGCACTGGCTATGATCGGTGGTCAACTGCGCCCAACGGCTGTCTTCCAGTTCCTGGGGCCAGCTGTCACGGTCGCCGTCCCATTTGTTGCCGGCAAGCTTCTCGATCATGCTGGTGAACAGCTTCTGGCCTTCCTCATCAACGTCGATGCGAAAGCCTTCTTCCTCGAACAACTGCGCCGTGGAGCTCTGCGCCTGGCCTTCCTGCAGCAACACATCGAGCTTGGACAGGCACAGGTAACGGCCGCGGCCCTTGGCCAGGGCGAAGCTGAAGCTGAGGCCGCTGTTGCGCATCAGGTCGGGCAGATCCTTGTGCACGATCTGCTCCTGCAGCGCCACGGTGGCGGTCGCCAATACCAGACGCTTGCCGGCCGCCTTGGCGGTGGGAATGGCCGCCATGCAGTAGGCCACGGTCTTGCCGGTACCGGTGCCGGCCTCGACGGCCACCACGGCGGGGTCGCCGAGCCGGTGCCCTTCATCGTCGGCCTTGATGGTGCCCAGCACCTTGGCCACCTCGGCGATCATCAGGCGCTGCCCGTAGCGAGGCTTGAGGCCCTTGGATTCGAGAAAACGGGTGTAGGCGCCCTGAATCTGGGTCTTGAGTTCGGTGCTGAGCATTAAGGATCTTGGCTGCGAAAAGGCTGGATATATTTTCAGTATTCGAAAACGGTCGCTATCATAACGCGCCTATCGCCCGAGTGCTGACTCGCTTGCCGGCTCCCGATGAAGAGCACGACTACCAAGCGGCCCGGGCACGACTTTCTGAAACCGATCACCGCAGGTCGAGAGCGACCGGCACGACGCCACAGGGCCGCCCAAATGGCCGACTGTGTAGCGTCGCCGAGGTGATCCGCTGGCTACCGGAGTGCGTGAATGCCCCCCTACTCTCTCGTCTACACCTTGCACCTGCTCGCGGCGCTGATCTGGGTCGGCGGCATGTTCTTCGCGTGGATGGTGCTGCGCCCGGCGACTGGCACGCTGCAAGCCCCCGAGCGCCTGACGCTGTGGCTGGAGGTGTTTCGCCGCTTCTTCTTGTGGGTGTGGATCGCCGTGGTGCTCCTGCCGGTCAGCGGCATAGGCCTGCTGCACATGGGCTTCAGCGGTTTCGATGGGGCACCGCGCTACGTGCACGTGATGATGGGCCTTTACCTGGCGATGCTGGCGCTATTCCTGCGCATCCAGGCCTTGCAACTGCCAGGCATGCGTCGCGCCGTCGAAGCGCAGGACTGGCCCGCGGCAGGCGCCGTGCTGGGGCGTATCCGCCGCCTGGTCGCCTTCAACCTGCTGCTTGGCGTGGCCGTGGTGGCGCTCGCCGCGGCGCGTCCGAGCCTCTAATGAAAAAGGGCCTGCTGAAGGCCCTTTTCGCTCAAAAGCGCACCACATCCAGCCGACCGGCATGGCCCGCCGCGCCGGGTTGCCCTGCGCTGCCGGGGCGACCATCCAGGCCGGCGCTGGTGCTGTAGATCCAGCAGCCCTTGCTCGCCCCACCGCTACCGGCATTGCCAGCCGTACCCGCTGCACCGCCCGCACCGCCATCGAGGCGTGCTTGCAGATGCTCGACGGGAAAATCGCTGGGCACTTCCAGGCGGATCTGCCCACCCGCTGCGCCGGGGTGGCCATCGGTACCGTCCTGACCGTCATGACCAGCGCCGGGCTGGCCCCAGGCACAACCGCCGGCCTTGCCATTGGCGCCGTCCAGGCCCGCGTAACCCGCGGCACCACGGCCGCCACGCGCATCGAGCAGCCACGGCTCGGTGGTCACCGACTGCATGCGAATCACCAACGTACGCCCGGGAATGGCAGCCTGCTGTGCGGTGCCCGGCGCGCCCGGCGCACTGATCTGCGCTCCCGAGGCGATCTGCCCGGTGCTGATATCCAGCAGTAAACGCTCGTTCGACGGCGCGATGGCGATCTGTGCGTCGTGGCCTAGCTGCAGCTCACCGATATGCAGTTCGCTGATCCCGGCAGGAATCAGCAGCGTGCCGCTGTCGGCGACCGCCACGCGATCGAGCTGCAGCACGCTGCCGTGGGCCGACAGGCGCGTGAAGTTGTGGGAGTCGACTTCGATGACGGCCGCCGCCATGGTCGCCAGAGGGCAGCACAGGGCCGCCAGCAGAATCAGCTTGCGCATGGGGCGGTCTCCTCGGTAGTCAGCGCAGCAGCTACCGCCACGGGCTCGGCCGCGGGCAGCGACCACAGATGAAACATGCCGAAGGCCAGCACCTTGGCACGTTCGACTGCCACGCGGGGCTGTGTTCGAAGCATGGAATTGAACAGCACCAGTTCGGCCATGTGCAGGCCCAGCACGGCAAGGCCGGCGAGCGTCAGCAGCTGCGCGAACGGTTGGGCATACGGGGAGATAAGATTGGCCACCACGACGCACCAGAACAGCGTCGCCAACAGCTTGCCCAGTCCTGCAATAAGGTTCATAGCCCGCCCCACCCCACATTGTGAATGTGCGGCACATTACTGCGTTTGCGGGTCAGGAAACAGAGGGTCGAACCAGAAAACGATGTCCATTGCGTGACATCGTGCTCCTGACCGGCACGGGGCCGGTCAGGATATTCACGAAGATCGAGTCAGGCTTATGGCCGGGCTTCGACTTCCGCTTCCACGCGACGGTTGATCGCACGGCCTTCTTCGGTGGCGTTGTCAGCAACCGGACGGCTTTCACCATAGCCGACTGCGTTGACGCGGGTACCGCCCACACCGTACTGGTTGACCAGCACTTCACGAACGGCGTTTGCACGGCGCTCGGACAGTTTCTGGTTGTAGGCGTCAGTACCAACGGAGTCGGTATGGCCTTCAACCACGGTAGTGGTTTGCGGGTATTGCTTCATGAAATCAGCCAGGCTCTGGATGTCGCCCATGCTTTCCGACTTGACTTGCGCCTTGTCGAAATCGAACTTGACGTCCAGCTCTACACGTACGGCTTCGGCAACCGGCTCGGGAGCGACGGTTTCTTCGACCATGACGGTTTCTTCTACCACTGCCACTTGCTGATCGTCAGCGCCGTGGACCCAGCAATAGGCAGCGGCAAAGCCGGCACCAATTACCGCACCACCACCTGCCCAGGCCGAGCTTTCGATGGCACCCAGAGCAGCACCGCTGACACCACCAACGGCAGCGCAGGTCGGCCAGTCGGATTTCTGGACGCCAGCGCAGCCCGTCAGAAAGGTGGACGCAATGATCAGGGGTACCGCTTTCCTTGTAATACTCATATGCAAGTCTCCTAATGGGAATCGGCGCAAAAACCGACACTCTGGATTAAAGACGCCCGCTTTTAAATCTGCCAGACATCACTACGACATTACTGTAGGCCGAACAGTTCTAGTTGAATGTGAACATGCGCGGTAGTCTTTCGTGATCGCTTCGAGGTTTCTGATGACGCAGATCACATCCCCCCGCACGCCCCAACAATCCCTGGCCGCTCTACTGCAACGTTATGCGCCGTCCCGACTGCTTCTGGTGAGCGCCAGCGAACAGCCGGCGGTGAACGCCTATCAACAGGCACATCCGCACAGCCAGATCGCTCACGCCGCCCCCGGAAGCCTCGACGGCGACCTCGCGGCGCAGCGTTTCGACCTCGCCGTGGTGGTCGATTGCCTGGAGCACCTGCAACGCAAGGACGGCCTGCAGTTGCTCGGCGGCATTCGCAACCTCAACGCCAGCCGCATGGCGGTACTGGTCGACCTGCCCGCCTGCGGCTGGAAGGACACCGATTTCTTCGCCCTCGCGCTGCAGGTCAGCGAACGCTTCGCGCGCGACGAGCAGGTGCTCAGCCTGTTCACCTACGATTTGCTGGAATACAAACAGGCGCCCGACTGGCTGAACGCCAAGTTCTGGGCCAACCCGGAAAACTTTGGCAAGTACTGGTGGTAAGCATGAAACCTGACGCGATTCCAAGCGGCTGCCCATGCGGCAGCGGCGATTCGCTCGCCGACTGCTGCGGGCGCTATCACAATGGCGCAGCGGCGCCCTGCGCCCAGAGCCTGATGCGCTCGCGCTACAGTGCCTACGTGCTGGGCAATGTGGATTATCTGGTGGCGACCTCGCTGCCGGCGCAGCAGGCGAAGCTGGACGTGGACGGCATTCGCGCCTGGAGCCTGCAGAGCACCTGGCTGGGCCTGGAGGTCGAGCACTCGGAATTGCTCGGCGGCCAGCCCGAACATGCCCGCGTAACCTTCGTGGCCCGCTGGCACGACGCCGATGGCGAACACAGCCACCGCGAGCGCTCGGCCTTCGTGCAGAACGGTGGCCGCTGGTACTTCATCGACCCGACCGTAGGTTTACAGGCAGGTCGCAACGACCCGTGCCCGTGCGCCAGCGGCCAGAAATTCAAGAAATGCTGCGCGACCTATCTATAGGCGTGCACCTCACAGCAGCTTGAGGTGCGAGGTATCCGGCGCTGGCGCTGGCGGCGCGGGCTTGGCCTGGCCCATGTCGCTGCCCACCGGCGCCAGGCTGAACGCAGAAAGGTCCAGATTCGGCGCTGCCACTTCGGCCTTGCCATCCTGCAGATCGGCGCCTAGGGCGGCCACACCGAAATCCGGCGCATCCACGTCAGCGAACGCGGCCATGTACTCGTCCCGCGGCGCGACGACCAGGCGGCCAGCTGGTTGCGCCGAGGGCTGGCTGACCGGCGCGGCCGATGGCGGCGGCGCCAGTTCGATTTCCTCGATGACCTGGGCGTCGGTATCGACCACCTCGACCCGAGCCCCAGCGCGCTCCAGCGTGCTGCGGTACTTCTCGGCACCGGCCTCGTCCAGATTGTTCTTGATCACCACGCGGCGCCCGGAAAACAGCTGGGCGATTCGCTGCGCATCGGCCTGGAACAGTTTGGCCAGATTGGCCTGGACCACCTCCAGTTGAGCACCGGGCACCAGCTCACCGGAAAATGCGATCTCGTATCGCGCCATCATCCCTTCCTTCTCGTCGGCTCGCCGCGCCATTTCGGCCACGGCAATAAAACCTAAATGCATGCAGGCCAGTATGACGCAGCTTTTTGCGCACGCACGAGTGGCGGTCGGCATTTTCGCAACAGCCTGGCGCGCGCAATGAAATGACAACAGGCCTAGGGCAGCCAAGCCGTCTCTTGTTACACTGGGGCCTCGAACGGAGTATGAAATGTTTTATCAGGCGCAAATGATAAGAATTCTTAGCCTAATGGTATTCCTGGGTATGGGCGCGGCGCTCAGCGGCTGCTCGACCTGGTTCTCGGACAGTTTCGAAGACCCGGACGTACGTCTCGTGGACGTCAACGTGGTCAAGGCCAAGCTGCTCGAACAGCGCTTCATCCTGCGCTTTCGCATCGATAACCCCAACGACGTCAGCTTGCCGGTACGCGGCCTCGAATACGTGGTGCACCTGAACGACGTGCTGCTCGCCGATGGCGAGTCGGAAGTCTGGTTCACCGTGCCGGCCAAGGGTCACCTGGAGTTCGACGTTCCCGTGCGCACCAACCTGTGGCGCCACGTGCGCCAGGTGGTCAAGCTACTGGAAGAGCCCGACGAGCCGATTCGCTACCGCCTGCAGGGTGAAGTGAAAACCGGATTATTCTTCGGCCGCCGCGTGCACATGGCGCGCAATGGCGAGATAATTCCCGGCGATTATCTTCCGGAGTGACCCGCATGACCCAGCAACCCCACGTCCATGGCCCTGACTGCAACCACGATCACGACCATGATCATCATCACGATCACGGCCATGTGCACGGCCCGCACTGCAATCATGCTCCCCAGGAGCCGGTGCGCAATGCCCTGAAGGACGTCGGCCGCAACGACCCTTGCCCATGCGGCAGCGACAAGAAATTCAAGAAGTGCCATGGGGCTTGATCAGCTCCTGATCCTGCTTGCGGTACTGATCGTCGGCGCACTCGCCTTCTACGCGGCTCACCTCTGGCGCCAGGTCTGGGCCAGGCAGCATCAGCAGGCGCAAGTGCGCCTCGCGCAACGCCAGCGCCTGCATGACGATCTGCGGGTGCTGGCGAGTTCCATGCTCGACGGCCAGCTGCCGCTGATCGAAGGCGCCATCCGCATCAAGGTGCTGCTCGACAATTACGACAGCCAGTTGAGCCTCACGCCCCAGGCCCAGGTATTCCAGCGCCTGTACGACGCCACTGCCCATGTACCGACCCACGCCGATTGGCAGGCCCTGAGCCGCGCCGAACGCCGCCAGCACGAAGCACGTTTCGCCGAGCTGAACGAGGCCCATCAGCAGCAGGCTCACCAGGCGGCACGCTGGTTGCTCGACGAGGGGCTGGCCACCCGGCCATAACCCCACGTCGCATCGCTTCTCGCGCCACTTGCCAGGCGTCATGGGGCTCTCTACCTTTAGCGCCGTTCGCGCCCGAGGCGCTGCCCACCAGCCTTTTTCTTCAGGAGTCCGCCGCATGCTGCCGCGCGCTTTCCGCCCTCTCGCCACCCTGAGCCTCGCCGGCCTCGTCACCGGCATGGTCGCGCTGAGCGGTTGCCAATCCCTGCTCGACAGCCGTTACCGCAGCAGCGTGGCACCCGATCAGGGCTCCTTTCGCGTGCAGGGCCTGGCGCAGACCGCTTCGGTGCGCCGTAACCCGCTCGGTATGCCGCTGATCGAGACCCACACCTTCCACGACGCCCTGTTCACCCTGGGTTACGTGCATGCCAGCGATCGCCTCAGCCAGATGGTCAGCCTGCGCCTGATGGCCGAGGGGCGTCTGGCGGAGATGGCCGGCCCCGGCGTGCTGGAGATGGACCGCTTCATGCGTGCGGTGAATCTGAAGAAGAGCGCCGAGGTGCTCTACAAGAATGCCTCGCCACGCATGAAGGCGTTCTTCGAGGTCTACGCCCGCGGTGTCAACGCCTACCTGTTCCGCTATCGCGACAAGCTGCCGATGGATCTGGCCGAAGCCGGCTATCGCCCGCCGTACTGGAAGCCGGAAGACTCGGTGCTGGTGTTCTGCCTGCTCAACTTCGGCCTGTCGGTGAACCTGCAGGAAGAAATCGCCGCCCTGAGCCTGACCCAGAAGGTCGGCGCCGACAAACTCGCCTGGCTGCTGCCGACCTACCCGGACGAGCCACTGCCGTTCGAGGAGGCCGACAAGCTCAAGGGTCTGAACCTGGGCGGCAGCATCCCCGGCCTGCAGGCAGTGAAGAGCGCCGCCGCCCAGGTGTCCGAACAACACATGCTCGGCGTGGCCGCCTCGAACAACTGGGCCATCGGCCCGTCGCGCAGCCGCAGCGGCAAGAGCCTCTTGGCCAACGACATGCACCTGCCGATCGAGCTGCCCTCGGTATGGAGCTTCGTGCAGATCCGCGCGCCGAAATTCCAGGCCTCCGGGGTCACGGTCGCGGGCATTCCCGCAGTGGTAGCCGGCTTCAACGGCAAGCTCGCCTGGGGCATGACCATGGTCATGGGCGACAACCAGGATCTGTTCCTCGAGCAGGTCAAGCGCGAAGGCAATCGCCTGCTGTACCTCGCCGACGGCAAGTGGCAGCCGGCCGTGCAGCGCCAGGAAACCTTCTTCATCAAGGGCCAGAAACCGATTCGCGAAACCGTTTACGAAACCCGCCACGGCCCGCTGCTCAACAGCGTGCTGGGCGAGCGCAAGCACCCCATGCAACCGCTGCAGATCCAGAGCGGCTACGGCCTGGCGCTACAGACCGCGCAGTTCGAAAGCGACGCCAGCCTGGACGCCTTCTTCGACCTGTCCCGTGCCCAGTCGGTCGAGCAGGCCTTCGAGGCGACCCGGGAAATCCGCGCCATGCCGTTGAACCTGGTATTTGCCGATGCCGAGCATATCGGCTGGCAGGTCACCGGGCGCTTCCCCAACCGCCGTGAAGGCCAGGGCCTGGTGCCCTCGCCCGGCTGGGACAGCCGCTACGAATGGGACGGTTTCGCCGACCCCATGCTCCACCCCTACGACCAGGATCCGCAGCAGGGCTGGCTCGGCAGTGCCAACCAGCGCAGCGCACCGCGTGGCTATGGCATGCAATTGTCCAACTCGTGGTATGCGCCGGAACGCTATGAGCGCATCGCGCAACTGGCCGGCAGCGGCCGCCACGACACGCCAAGCATGATCGCCATGCAGTACGACCAGACCTCGCCCTTCGTGGCCAAGCTGCAGGCCATGTTCGAAGCGCAGAACATGGCCGCACCACTGCGCCAGGCCATCGATCGCCTGCCCGAAGCGCAACGCGGCAAGGCCCGTGAGGCCCTGAGCCGGCTGATGGCCTTCGACGGCAAGCTCGCAGCCACTTCCGCGGATGCCGCCGTGTACGGCGCCTTCCTGCATCAGAGCGCCCGGGAAATATTCCTCGATGAACTGGGCCCGGACACTTCACCGGCCTGGAAAGCCCTGGTCGACACCGCCAACCTGTCCTACTCGGCCCAGGCCGATCATCTGCTCGGCCGTGACGACAGCCCGTTCTGGGACGACGTGCGCACCGCCCAGAAGGAAGACAAGCCGGCGATCCTGGCGCGCAGTCTGGCAGCCAGCATCGAGCTGCTCGAGCAGCGCCTGGGCGCCGATCGCAATGCCTGGCAGTGGGGCAAGCTGCATACCTACCAATGGCGCAGCGCCAGCACGCAGATGGCGCCCTACCTGAGCGCCGGCCAGCGCGCCAGCATCGCCTCGCTCAAGGGCTATCTGGATCGCGGCCCCTACCCTGCCGGTGGCGACCACAGCACCCTGAACGTCTCGGCCTACAACTGGGGCCAGGATTTCGATACCTGGCTGATTCCGAGCATGCGCATGATCGTCGACTTCGGCCGCGAGGAGCCGATGATCGGCCTCAACAGCTCCGGGCAGTCGGGCAACCCGGCCAGCCCGCACTATGCCGACGGCATCGACGCCTGGCGGCGCGCGCAATACGTCAGCTTCCCGGTGCTGCAACAGAACCTGGAGAAAACCTACGGGCGCAAACGCCTGCTGTTGACGCCTTGAGGCACCAGGCTGGTGCCTTGCGCACCAGCCCAGGGCAATTCAGCCCTACTGAGGCAGCGCCAGTTACAAGCTGGCGTTGGCCTGCGCCAGTACCAGCGCCCGGCAGCCCCTGCCGGGCGTGAGCGCCGCCAGCCAAACGCGCATCTTTGATATTGATTGGCACACTCCCTGCTCATGTATCCGCAGACATCGAGCCTGTCGGCACACGGCAGGCTCCCCGAAACGAATCGGGACCGGACAAAGGCGTCCTTGCACTCACGGTGCAGGACGCCTTTTTTTCGGCCCCACGTTGGCCCGGGTCAGCTCAACGGAGGTCGCGGATGAAACGCTTGAAACTGGTGATGATCGGCAACGGTATGGCCGGCGTGCGCACGCTCGAAGAGCTGCTGAAGATCGCCCCCGACCTCTACGACATCACCGTGTTCGGCGCCGAGCCACACCCCAACTACAACCGCATCCTGCTCTCGCCGGTATTGGCCGGTGAGCAGACCTTCGACGACATCGTGCTCAACGACCTCGCCTGGTATGCCGATCACGGCATCGAGCTGCGCCTGGGTCGCAAGGTGCTGGAGATCGACCGCATCCGCCGCCAGGTGATCGCCGATGACGGCAACCGCGCCGCGTACGACCGCCTGCTGATCGCCACCGGCTCGCGGCCGTTCATGCTGCCGATCCCCGGCAATACGCTGGACGGCGTAATCGGCTACCGCGACATCGCCGACACCCGCCTCATGCTCGACAGCGCCAACCGGCACCGCCGCGCGGTGGTGATCGGCGGTGGCCTGCTGGGCCTGGAAGCGGCCCACGGCCTAAAGCTGCGTGGCATGGACGTCAGCGTGGTGCATAACGGCGCGACCCTGCTGGAGCGCCAGCTCGACGAGCGCGCCGGGCGCCTGCTGCAGGCTGCGCTGGAACGCCGCGGCCTGCATTTCGCCCTCGGCAAGCAGACCAGCGAACTCATCGGCAATGCTGCCGGCCGGGTCAGCGCCGTGCGCTTCAGCGACGGCGAGAGCCTGCCGGCCGACCTGGTGGTAATGGCCGCCGGCATTCGCCCCAATATCGAACTGGCCCAGCGCGCCGGCCTGCCGTGCGCACGCGGCATCCTGGTGGACGATACCCTGCAGAGCTTCGACCCACGCGTCTACGCGGTGGGCGAATGCGTCAGCCACCGCGGCGTCGCCTACGGCCTGGTGGCGCCGTTGTTCGAGCAGGCCCGCGTGTGCGCCAGCCACCTGGCCATGCAGGGCTATCGTCGCTACCTCGGCTCGCTGACCTCCACCAAACTCAAGGTCACCGGCATCGAGCTATTTTCCGCCGGTGATTTCGCCGCTGGCCCGGCCACCCAGAGCATCACCCTGGACGACCCCACTACCGGCAGCTACCGCAAGCTGGTGCTGAAGAACGACGTGCTGGTCGGGGCCTGCCTGTACGGCGATACCGCTGATGGCGCCTGGTACCTGCAACTGATCCGCGAAGGCCGCAATGTGGCCGCCATCCGCGACCTGCTGATGTTCGGCGAAGCGGCCGCGGCCGGCCAGGCACCGACCGTGCATGCCGAACCGCTGCTCTTGCAGGGAGCAGCCTGATGAACGACCGCGCCACACAGACCACCGCCTCGACCTGCTGCTACTGCGGCGTCGGCTGCGGCGTGCTGATCGAGCACGACGGCGAGCGCATTCTCGGCGTTGCCGGCGACCCGGCGCACCCGGCCAACTTCGGCAAGCTGTGCAGCAAGGGCGCTTCGCTGCACCTGACCGGCGACCTCGCCGCCCGCGCCTTGTACCCCGAGCTGCGCCTCGGCAAAGGCCTGGGCCGCACTCGCACGGACTGGGACAGCGCGCTGGATCACGCCGCCGAGCGATTCGCCGAGACCATCCGCGAGCACGGCCCGGACAGCGTCGCCTTCTACATTTCCGGGCAGTTGCTGACCGAGGACTACTACGCCTTCAACAAGCTGGCCCGCGCCCTGGTCGGTACCAACAACATCGACAGCAACTCGCGCCTGTGCATGTCCTCGGCGGTGGTCGGCTACAAGCGCAGCCTGGGCACCGACGCGCCGCCCTGCTCCTACGAAGACATCGAAGAAGCCGACACCCTGCTGATCATCGGCAGCAACATGGCCTATGCCCACCCGATCCTGTTTCGTCGCCTGGAAGCCGCCAAGGCCGGCAACCCGCAGATGAAGGTCA
>JAAIGE0100050248.1_pt1 | contig 18247 bp, 21 predicted proteins | sample 6487951 | NCBI WGS metagenome assembly JAAIGE01 (sample SAMN13974128, study PRJNA590717) | phyllosphere metagenome | biome: tomato field; feature: multiple bacterial spot infested tomato fields; material: tomato leaves; isolation source: leaves from tomato fields | host: Solanum lycopersicum ...
ATCCGCGACGTGGTGTGGACCCCGCCCGCCAGTCTGCAGACCGCTGCCGCCAAACCCTGAATTCGCCTGCTGGAGAAAGTCCCCATGAGTCTCGATATCTTCTGGTTCCTGCCGACCCACGGCGATGGTCACTACCTGGGTACCGCCGAAGGCGCCCGCGCCGTCGACCACGGCTACCTGACCCAGGTCGCCCAGGCCGCCGATCGCCTGGGTTTCGGCGGGGTGCTGATCCCCACCGGTCGCAGTTGCGAGGATTCCTGGCTGGTGGCCGCCTCGCTGATCCCGGTCACCCAGAAACTCAAGTTCCTGGTGGCCCTGCGCCCGGGGATCATCTCGCCCACCGTGGCGGCGCGGCAGGCGGCCACCCTGGATCGCCTCTCCGGCGGCCGGGCGCTGTTCAACCTGGTCACCGGCGGCGATCCTGACGAACTGGCCGGCGACGGCCTGCACCTGTCCCACAGCGAAAGATACGAAGCCTCGGTGGAATTCACCCGCATCTGGCGTCGCGTGCTGGAAGGCGAGACGGTGGACTACGACGGCAAGCACATCCAGGTGAAGGGCGCCAAGCTGCTCTATCCGCCGCTGCAGCAACCGCGCCCGCCGCTGTACTTTGGCGGCTCCTCCGATGCCGCCCAGGACCTGGCCGCCGAGCAGGTGGAGCTGTACCTGACCTGGGGCGAGCCCCTGGACGCGGTGCGCGAGAAGATCGAGGCGGTCAAGGCCAAGGCCGCCGCCCAGGGCCGCACGGTGCGGTTCGGCATCCGCCTGCACGTGATCGTCCGCGAGACCAACGAAGAGGCTTGGAAGGCCGCCGACCGGCTGATCGCCAACCTAGACGATGCCACCATCGAAAAGGCCCAGGCCGCCTTCGCCCGCTTCGATTCGGTCGGCCAGCAGCGCATGGCCGCGCTGCACGGGGGCCGCCGCGACAACCTGGAGATCGCCCCCAACCTCTGGGCCGGGGTCGGCCTGGTGCGGGGCGGCGCCGGGACCGCGCTGGTCGGCGACGGTCCCACCGTGGCCGCGCGGGTCAAGGAATACGCCGCCCTGGGCATCGATACCTTCATCTTCTCCGGCTATCCGCACCTGGAAGAATCCTACCGGGTGGCCGAACTGCTGTTCCCGCACCTGCCGGTCAAGCGGCCGACCCAGGTGGAGGGCGCCAACTACGTGAGTCCCTTCGGCGAGATGGTGGCCAACGACATCCTGCCGCAGAAAGCGGCGCAGAGCTGAGGGGGCGGGCATGAGCAGCACGACCGAACGTCAACTCCAGCGCCTGGCGCCCTGGGTGGTGCCGGTGGCCCTGATCGTCGCCTGGCAGCTGTCGGTGAGCAGCGGCCTGCTGTCCAGCCGCATCCTGCCGTCACCGGCGGCGGTGCTGGAAGCGGGCTGGAGCCTGGTCAAGAGCGGTGAGCTCTGGCAACACCTGGCCATCAGCGGCTGGCGTGCCGGTATCGGCTTCGCCATCGGTGGCAGCATCGGCCTGGCGCTGGGCTTCATCACCGGGCTGTCGAAATGGGGCGAGCGCCTGCTCGACAGCACCCTGCAGATGGTGCGCAACGTGCCGCACCTGGCGCTGATCCCGCTGGTGATCCTCTGGTTCGGCATCGACGAATCGGCCAAGTTGTTCCTGGTGGCCCTGGGGGTGTTCTTTCCCATCTACCTCAACACCTACCACGGCATCCGCAACGTCGATCCGGCGCTGGTGGAGATGGCCCGCAGCTACGGCCTCTCCGGGGCGCGGCTGTTCTGGCACGTGGTACTGCCGGGCGCCTTGCCGGCCATCCTGGTGGGGGTGCGTTTCGCCCTCGGCCTGATGTGGCTGACGCTGATCGTCGCCGAGACCATTTCCGCCAGCTCCGGCATCGGCTACCTGGCGATGAACGCCCGGGAATTCCTGCAAACCGACATCGTGGTGCTGGCCATCCTGCTCTATGCCGTCCTCGGCAAGCTGGCGGATCTCGCCGCCCGCGGCCTGGAACGCGCCTGGCTGCGCTGGCATCCGGCCTATCAGAAGGGAGCCCACGCATGACCAGTCTGCAAGCCGTTCCACCGCTGGCCCGGGGCATCGCCCTGAAGCTGCAACAGGTGGTCAAGACCTTTGGCGAGCGCACCGTGCTCCATGGGATCGATCTGGAGATCCCGGCCGGCCAGTTCGTCGCCGTGGTGGGCCGCAGTGGCTGCGGCAAGAGCACCCTGCTGCGCCTGGTGGCCGGACTCGACCGCGCCAGTGGCGGCACCCTGCTGGGGCAGGACGAGCCCCTGGCGGAGCACCGCGAAGACACCCGGCTGATGTTCCAGGACGCGCGCCTGCTGCCCTGGAAACGCATCATCGACAACGTCGGCCTGGGTCTCAAGGGCGACTGGAAGCCCAAGGCGCTGGAAGCCCTGGAGGCGGTCGGCCTGGCCGATCGCGCCCAGGAATGGCCCTCGGCGCTGTCCGGCGGCCAGAAGCAGCGCGTGGCCCTGGCCCGCGCCCTGATCCACCAGCCGCGCCTGCTGCTGCTCGACGAGCCGCTGTCCAACCTGGACGCCAAGTTGCGCCACAGCGTGCGCACCGAGATCGCGCAGTTGCACCGCAAGCTTGGTACCACCATGATCTACGTCACCCACGATCAGGTCGAAGCGATGACGCTTGGCCAGCGTATCGTGGTGCTCAAGGATGGCGTGATCCAGCAGATCGACAGCCCGATGGCGCTGTACGACCGTCCGGCCAATCTGTTCGTGGCCGGGTTCCTCGGCAGCCCGGCGATGAACGTGCTGCAGGGGCGTCTGGACGCGCAGGACGGCCTGCACCTGGTCATGGCCGATGGCTGGCGCGTGCCGCTGGGTGCGGCGCGGGTCGATGCGGCTTGGTTCGGCCAGGACGTGATCGTCGGTGTGCGCCCGGAGCACTTGCAGCCGTCCGACGATGCGGTCCTGGGCTTCGATGCGCGGGTCGATGTGATCGAGCCGGTCGGCAACGAGATCTTCCTCAATCTCGACCGTGGCGGTCAGCCGCTGGTGATCCGTGTCCCGCCGCAGAGCTTGCCGGCGGTAGGCCAGCCATTGCGCCTGGCATTGCGCAGCGAGGCCTTGCACTTTTTCGATCCAGCCACCGGCCAGCGGCTGGAGGCGGCTTAGGCAAACTGGTCAACAGCGACGCAGCCGCCAGACGGACACGGCCGGCGCTCGGAATTGGCGGGTGTCGTTGGGCCACTGCGTGCTGCGCGATGCCCACGCCCGCCTGGCACGGCTCGCTGCGTTTTTTTGCCGCTAACGCTCCAGCCCCGTCGTGAGTGCGCGTGGGCGGGCGCCATGCGTGCCTGCCTGCAACGCGGTACCGGCGTCCAGCGTCAGTTCCAACGGCAATACCGCCAGCGCGAGGTTGCCGGCCACGCTCACTACCGTGCCGATCGCGCTACCGTCCAATGCGACGGCATCGCCTGCATCCACGGCCGCATCCGTTTCGAGCAGCTGCAAGACGCGCTTGGCCTTGCCCAGGAAGTGCGTCCGCGCCACGATTTCCTGGCCCGGGTAGCAGCCTTTCTTGACGCTGTACGCCTGCAGGCGGTCCAGTGCCAACTGCTGCGGCGTCCACTGTTCGCGCTGGCTCTCGACCAGGCGGGCGAGCCCCAGTTGCAGATCGGTCGTCCGCCACTGCGCCTCTGCGCTCGGCAGTTCGATAGGCATCGCCAATGCATCCGGGCTGTAGAGCAATAGCGTGCGCGGCAGCGCTGCGCTACCCAGATCCAGTTCGATACGCTGGGTTCCGAGGTCGGCTTGCGCGGCATGCGCGTGTTCCGGCGCTACGAAGCCGCCGTAGGCGAGCAGCGCGGCAGCGCTGATTTTCAGCTTGCGGCGGAACACGAAACGGCCGAGTTGCGCGGCGATCTCGGCCGCGTTGCCGTCCGGCAACAGCATCAGCAGGTGTGCATCGTCCTCACGCAGGAGTGCGAAGATGGAAATCACGCGCCCCTTCGCCGTCAGCCACGCGTTCCACTGCCACTGCCCAACCGCCAGCGCCTGTACGTCATTGGCAAATTGGGCATGCGCAAACGCCACTGCATCCGTACCGGCCAATCGGACGTATTGCATGTCGTGCAGGGAGCCAAAACCCTGCGGAATAAGATTCAGGTTGTCAGCCACGGAAGGGGAGGACTAAAATCGCCAAGTTGTGAGAGCACTATGATAGGCCATCCAACCCCCACCCCAGCGCAGGATTCCGAGACGCAGCCTTCTTCTCAGGAGCATATTCCCGAGAAAAAGCCACTGCCGAAGGAGATTGGTGGGCGCGACGGCCCCGAGCCAACGCGCTACGGCGACTGGGAAAAAAATGGACGCTGCATCGATTTTTGAGCAGCTTTTAGCCACAGCGGCCTAGTGCCGCCCAGCCGAGAAAACGAGCCCAGCGAATGGCGATCCGCGAACGTCCTCTCTCCCCGCATCTCCAGGTATACCGTTGGCAGATACAGATGGTGACCTCGATTCTCAATCGAGCCACCGGCATCGTACTGTCCGTCGGCGCACTGGGAATTGCCGCTGCCTTGCTCACCTTGATGCTTGGCCCCGACCATTGGAATTGTTTCCGCGATCAGGCTGCCACCTGGTATGGGCAGGTATTCCTGTTCGGCTGGACCTGGTCTTTCGCCTTCCACCTGTTCGGTGGCTTGCGCCACATGCTGCAGGACTTCGGGCAAGGCTACGCCGTGCGCTCGTTCATCAGCATGGGTTGGTTGTCGGTGGTTCTGAGCCTTGTGCTGACTATCGCCATCTGGGCTTACGTACTGCTGTCCGGAGGTGCCCTATGAGCCGCTACCGTACCCCGCTGAAGAATGTGCGCGGCCTGGGCGCCGCCAAGACCGGTACCGAACATTTCGTGATCCAGCGCCTGACCGCGGCCGCACTGGTGCCGCTGTCGATCTGGTTCCTGATCTTCGTGCTGAGCTTGATCGGTGCCGATCACGCTGCCGCCACCGCCGCAGTGGCCAAGCCGTGGAATGCGATTTTGCTTGTCGCTTTCCTCATTGCCTCGTTCTGGCATGCCCAGCTTGGCATGCAGGTGGTACTGGAAGACTACGTGCACGACTCGCTGCTCGCACTGATTGCGCAGACCCTCGTGCGTTTTGTTGCCGTGCTGGGCGCCATCGTCAGCGTGTTTGCCGTGGCGCGTATCGCGCTGGGCATGAGCTGAGTCGTCAGCGACCAAACAGGAACCCATAATTCGATGTCCGCTTACAAGATCACAGAACACAAGTACGACATGGTCGTGGTGGGCGCCGGTGGCGCCGGCCTGCGCGCCACGTTCGGCCTGGCCCAGAAGGGCCTGCAGACGGTCTGCCTGACCAAGGTCTTCCCGACCCGTTCGCACACCGTGGCAGCGCAGGGCGGTATTTCCGCGGCGCTGGGCAACATGGGCGAGGACGACTGGCGTTATCACTTTTACGACACCATCAAGGGCTCCGATTGGCTGGGTGACCAGGACGCGATCGAGTACATGTGTCGTGAAGCGATTCCGGCCATCATCGAGCTCGAACACTACGGCGTGCCGTTCTCGCGTACCGAAGAGGGCAAGATCTACCAGCGCCCGTTCGGCGGCATGACCACCAAGTATGGCGAAGGCCCGTCAGCGCAGCGTACCTGCGCCGCAGCCGACCGGACCGGCCACGCCATGCTGCATACGCTGTATCAGCAGTCGCTGGCGCACAACGCACGCTTCATGATCGAGTACTTCGCGCTCGATCTGATTTTCGACGAAGAAGGCGTCTGCCGTGGCGTGCTCGCACTGGACATGGCCGAAGGCTCGCTGCATCTGTTCCGCGCCCACGGTGTGGTGCTGGCGACCGGCGGTTACGGCCGTGCCTACTTCAGCGCCACCTCCGCACACACCTGTACCGGTGACGGCGGCGGCCTGGTGATGCGTGCCGGCCTGCCCGTGCAGGACATGGAATTCGTGCAGTTCCACCCCACCGGCATCTACGGTGCGGGCTGCCTGATCACCGAGGGCGTGCGCGGCGAAGGCGGCATTCTGCGCAACAGCAATGGCGAGCGCTTCATGGAGCGCTACGCACCGCATTACAAGGATCTGGCGTCGCGCGACGTGGTGTCGCGTTCGATGACGGTGGAAATTCGAGAAGGCCGTGGCGTGGGCGAGCACAAGGATCACATCCTGCTCGACCTGACCCACCTTGGTCCGGAAGTGATCAACGAAAAGCTGCCCGGCATCGCCGAAAGCGCACACATCTTCGCCGGCGTGGACGTGACCAAGCAGCCGATCCCGGTGCTGCCGACCGTGCACTACAACATGGGCGGCATTCCGACCAACTTCTACGGCGAGGTCGTGCGTAAGCAGGGCGACGATGCGGATGCAGTGGTGCCGGGCCTGTATGCCATCGGCGAGGCGGCGTGCGTCTCGGTCCATGGTGCAAACCGTCTGGGTTCGAACTCGCTGCTGGACCTAGTGGTGTTCGGCCGCGCGGTTGCCAATCGCTGTGCCGAGACGGTCAAGCCCAATCAGCCGCACAAGACGCTGCCGTCCGATGCCTGCGACAAGGCCTTGGGCCTGCTGGACAAGCTGCGTCACGCCAACGGCTCCACGCCGACGGCCGTGATCCGCGACAACATGCAGCGCACCATGCAGTCGGACGCCGCCGTGTTCCGCACCAGCAAGACGCTGAAAGAGGGCGTGGACAAGATGGCCGAGATCTTCGCCACCTTCGAAGACGTCAAGGTGTCTGACCGTTCGCTGGTGTGGAATTCGGACCTGATCGAGACCTATGAATTGAACAACCTGCTGCTCAACGCGGTGGCGACGATCAATTCGGCCGAACAGCGCAAGGAAAGCCGCGGCGCGCATTCGCACGAAGACTTCCCGGATCGCGACGACGTCAACTGGCAAAAGCACACGCTGGTGACCGTCGACGACAAGGGCAAGTGCGAATTCGATTACCGCCCTGTGCACATGTACACGCTGAGCAAGGACGTGGACGTGGTCCCGCCGAAGCCGCGCGTTTACTGATCGATGCGCATGCAGCGACCCACCGTTGCCTTGTCATCGCTTGCCATCGCCTCGGCGCGTGGCGGCGAGTCGGTGCAGCAGTGTGATCGTGGCATGACGCTGGAGCAGCGCCGGCACATGGCCGGCCGCTGTGCGACTGCTTCGGCAGTGGCATCCGTCATCTTTACCTTCATGCGCACGGTGCAGTTGTCGTCCGCACCGCGCATCGCCTGAGCCAACGAGAGCAGCTATGGCAGAGTTCACCCTCCCCAAGAATTCAAAGATCGGCAAGGGCAAGCATTACCCTGCAAAGGGCGCCAAGAACACGCGCACCTTCAAGGTCTACCGCTGGGATCCGGACGTCGACGCCAACCCGCGCACCGACAGTTACGAGATCGATCTGGATAAATGCGGCCCGATGGTCCTGGACGCGCTGATCAAGATCAAGAACGAGATCGACCCGACGCTGGCGTTCCGTCGCTCCTGCCGCGAGGGCATTTGCGGCTCGTGCGCGATGAACATCGATGGCACCAACACGCTGGCCTGCACCAAGGCGATTGCCGCATGCGGCAAGTCCGAGGTGCCGATCTATCCGCTGCCGCACATGAGCGTGATCAAGGACCTGGTGCCGGATCTGACGCATTTCTATGCGCAGTACGCGTCGATCAAGCCGTGGATCCGTACCCAGACCCCGCCGCCGCCGGACCGCGAGCGCCTGCAGTCGCCGGAAGACCGTCGCAAGCTCGACGGATTGTACGAGTGCATCCTGTGCGCATGCTGCTCGACCAGTTGCCCAAGCTACTGGTGGAATGGCGAGCGGTATCTGGGCCCGGCGATCCTGCTGCAGGCCTACCGTTGGATCATCGATTCGCGCGACGAAGACACCGGTGCGCGTCTGGACGATCTGGAAGACCCGTTCAAGCTGTATCGCTGCCACACCATCATGAACTGCGCACGGACCTGCCCGAAGGGCTTGAACCCGGCGCTGGCGATCGCCGAAATCAAGAAGCTGATGATGGCGCGTCGCGCCTGATTGCACGGCATTGATTCCCCACCACGGGGATGTGGTTTGCAGCGGCACCGGCCCTTGGGTCAGGTGCCGCTGTCGTTTTTGGCCCGCCATGCGGTGCGGTGGAGAGTGAGAATGGACGAACAAACCCTGCTGAAAAAACTGCGCTGGCGTTGCCGGCGCGGCATGCGCGAACTCGACCAATTGTTCGGGCGCTACCTTGATCAACGCTGGGCGCAGGCTCCCGACGCCGAGCGCGCGGTTTTCCTACAGCTACTGGATTGCGAAGACGATAAGTTGTGGCGCTGGTTCATGGGATACGAGGCTTGCCCCGATGCCGCCAACGCCGCACTCATCGCCGATATTCGCGCCTTGCCGGCTTGAGTGGCGCCCCTCGCGCTGGTTGATTTGCGCATTGAGCGTGTTGGTGGCGCTGGCCGTGTGCGCGGTGTGGCGCAGTGGCGTACCACCGTGGCTGGCCGTGTCGTTGTCGGCGTACGCGGTGTTTGCAGGCGGGCGAGCAGTGCGCCAGCTGTTGCGTTCGCCAGTGAGGCAGTTGCTGGTGCCATGGACGCAAACGCCCGCCAGCATTGACGGTATGCAGGTGGAAGGGCTGCAGGTCCGTTGGCGCGGACCGCTTGCGGTGGTGTCGTGGAGGCGAGCGGATGGCCGGCGCGAGCGCCTGCATTTCTGGCCGGACACCTTGCCGGCGCCGCAACGACGTGAACTGCGTCTGGCCGCTCAGGCCCACGCCATTTCGTCGGGGCGGCCGCTAGTGGCACCATAGCATCCCTTTCCCGGTTGAACCGCATGTTCAAACCTATCCCGGTTGCCATCGGCTTGCGCTATCTGCGTGCCAAGCGGCGCAATGGCTTCATATCGTTTATTTCGATGGCGTCGATCCTGGGCATCGCCCTGGGCGTGACCGTGCTGATCACCACGCTTGCAGTGATGAGCGGTTTCCAGAAGGAAATTCGCGACCGCCTGCTGCAGATGGCTGCCCACGCGACTGTCAGTGCAGAAGGCGCGCCGATGCGCGACTGGCAGCATGCGGTCGAGGTCGCCATGTCCGATCCGCGCGTGGCCGGTGCCGCGCCCTACATCGAAACCGAATCCTTATTGCAGGGCCCGCGCAAGCAGCCGGCCATCGTGCGCGGCGTGATTCCTGCCGAAGAAGGCAAGGTGTCGGTGCTGGCCAAGAAGATGCAGCAGGGCTCGGTCGACAGCCTGACCCCTGGCTCGTACAACATCGTCATCGGCAAGGAGCTGGCGTTGTGGCTTGGCGTGGATGTCGGCGACAGCATCGTCGTGTTGCTCAGCGACACCCAGGCAACGCCGCTGGGCGCGATGCCGCGGCTCAAGCGCTTTACCGTGAGCGGTATTTTCGAGGCCGGATACAACGAGATCGACCGCGGCCTGGCCGTGGTGAACATGCAGGACCTTGCGCGCGTGCTGCGCATGGATGGCGTCACCGGCGTGCGCCTGCGCCTGCATGACATGGATCAGGCCTGGCCGGTGGCGCGCGATCTGGCGGTGAAGTTGCACGGCCCGTATCGGGTCAGCGACTGGACCCAGGAAAACGCCAACCTGTACCACTCCTTGAAGATGGAAAAGACGGTGATGGGCATCCTGCTGTCGCTGATCGTGGCGATGGGAGCGTTCAACCTGGTGTCCTCGCAAGTGATGCTGGTGACCGACAAACAGGCCGATATCGCCATCTTGCGCACGCTCGGGCTGTCGCCGCTGCCTCGCAAGCCGGCGCTGGTCGGGCCGTCCCTGGGTGCGCCCTGAATCAGCCCTGGCCGAACTCGGCGAACACCTGCTCGCCGGTCAGCTCGCGGGTCTGGTTGGCGAAGCAGTAATAGGCCGGCCTGGATTCGACGAAGATCTGGCTGTCGAACTGCCAGTCCCCCTGGTCGTCGAGTAGACCGACCGGCACGGCATGGTGGCCGTTGCTTTTCAGGCGATAGAACAGATGGCTGCCGCACTGGCCGCAGAAGCCGCGCTCGGCCCACTCCGATGAATCGTGGATGCGCACCTGCTGCTCGCCACTGAGCTGTGCCAGCTCACCCTCGGCCACCAGCAGTGGGCCGCCGCCCCATTTGCGGCAGGTCGCGCAATGACAGGCGCTGATGTTGGGGCTGGCGATACGCAAGGTCAGCTTGACGGCGCCACACAGGCAGCTGCCGTGTCTGTCGAGTTGAGTCATGGAGGAACTCCTTCGGTTTGGCCGGCGCGTGGACCAGCCGGCTCAAGGGATCGGAGACGCCGCCTCGACGACCCGGTGGATGAACTGCAGCTTGCCGACCACCGCAGCCGACAGCACGAACGGATAGAGATCCTTGTGGCCCATGCTGCGTGCCAGCTCGTTGAGCATAGCGGCCAGCTCGATCCAGGCATTGATGAACTGCAGGAACTCCTCGGCCTGGGGATCGCCGGGGGCGTACAACGCGGCCCGGGTGTAGGGCCGGAACTCCAGCTCTACGTCGCCGGCGCGCATGCCGAAGCTTAGGGCGGTGTCCAGGGTGTCCATCATGTGCAGGTAATGGGCCCAGGTCTCGGCCCAGTCTTCCCAGGGGTGCATGGTGGCGTAGGCGCTGACGTAGGAGGCCTGCCAGTCGGCCGGCGCGCCCTGTTTGTAGTGGCGTTGCAGCGCGGCACCGTAGTCGGCGCGCTCGTCACCGAACAGCCGGCGGTAGTCGTCCAGCCATGCGCTGCCGGCGATCAGCCGGTCCCAGTAATAGTGGCCGACCTCGTGGCGAAAGTGGCCGAGCAGGGTGCGATAGGGCTCGTGCAGCTGGATGCGCGTCTGCTCGCGCACGTCGTCGTCGGCTTCGGCGATGTTCAGGGTGATCAGGCCGCTGGCATGTCCGGTCATCGGCGCTTGGCCGCTGAGATCCGGGCCGAGGAAATCGAAGGCCAGGCCGCGGTCGGCATCCTCCTGTTTGCTGAGCAGTGGCAGGCCGAGGTTCAGCAATTGTGCGACCAATCGGCGCTTGGCCATTTCCAGGCGCGCCCAGCGTTGCTCATTGCCAGGCACCGACAGGTCGGGAATGGTGCGGTTGAGCTGGCAGGCGATGCACAGCGCCGCTTCGCTGGCATGCGGCAGCAGCCAGTTGCAGCCGGCGGCGGCATGCAGGTTGGCGCAGCGCCGGTAGCGCCGTGAGTCGCCGTCGATGCGCCAGCTCTGGGCATCCTCGCCGGGAATCAGGGTGACCACCTGGCCGCGTTCGGGCTCGTAGCCCAGAGGCGACTGGCAGGCCAGGCACTGGCTGTTGCGAAAGAAGATGGGCTGGCCACAGGTGCATTTGCCCAGAGCTTTCTGACTGGGCATGCGGGTTTGCTTGGCCGAGTCGCCAATGCGCAGGCCAAGGGCCTGGAAGAACCGGTTCATGTGATGGCCTCGCCCACGCTGACTACCGCAGCGATAGAGTGGTGCGCAGGGGCGGCGGTTCCGGGCTTTTCGACAGGCAGGTGGGGCGGGGCGTAGCAAGTGGCGCGAGGGGAACGCCTGGCACCAGGGCGGCGCCAGGCGAGGCGTGAATCAGTCCTGGCGGCTGGTCACTTCGAGCAGGTGGTAGCCGAACTGGGTCTTCACCGGACCCTGCACCACGTTGACCGGGGCGCTGAATACCACGGTGTCGAATTCCTTGACCATCTGGCCCGGGCCGAAGGAGCCCAGGTTGCCGCCGTCACGGCTGGATGGGCAGCTAGAGTTGTCTTTGGCGACCTGGGCGAAATCGGCACCGCCTTCGATGGCAGCTTTCAGTTCGTTGCACTTCTCTTCGGTGGCAACCAGGATGTGGCGGGCAGTGGCTTTGGCCATGGGGAAACACTCCGTTCAAATGAGCTGCCGAGCCTACCGGATTCGCCCTGCGAGTCAAATTTGCGTGAGCGCCTTACGCCGCGGATCGCGGGCTCGCCTCAAGGGCGCCAGTCGTCGCGCAGGCTGGCGACGACATGCTCGCTGAAAGCGCGCACCTTGGGCGTCAGCTCAAAGCGGTCGCGCACGCACAGGTAATAGTCGAGCGGTTCGATGAGGGCCTGGTCACCGCCACCCTGTGAGGGGGGGAAGAGCTGCTGCAACTGCCCGCTGGCCAACAGCGGCTCGGCGACGAAGGCGGCCAGACGGGTGATGCCACCCCCATTGACCGCCGCGCGGGCGAGCACGTCGATATCGTCGCTGACCAGTGCGACTCGGATCGGCGCCTCGAAACGCACGCCGTCGCGCACGAAGCGCCAGGGCATCAGGCGGCCATCCACGGCGACCTTGAAGGCCAGGCAGTCATGCTCGCGTAGCGCTTCGGGCGTGTCCGGCGTGCCGGCTCTTTGCAGGTAGGCCGGCGAGGCACAATAGATCGACGGCACGCTGGCGATGTGTCGCGCCACCAGGCCGTCCTCCAGTTGTTGCGGGATGCGGATGCTGACGTCCACCGATTCCTGAATGTGGTTGACGCTGCGGTCGGTGGTGCTGAGCTCGCAGGCGATACGCGGGTAAAGGGCGCTGAAGGCCGGCAGCATCGGCGCCAGCACATAGCGGCCGAAGGCGGCGCTGGAGGCGATGCGCAGGCGCCCCTGGGGATGATCGTGCTGCAAGGTGGCGTTGCTGCGCGCCAGTTCGAGGTCACGCAGCACGTTGCGCACCTGGCTGAAGTACAGCTCGCCGCTTTCGGTCAATGCCAGGCTGCGCGTGGTGCGGGTGAGCAGGCGAATGCCGAGTGACGCTTCCAGCCGGGCAATGTTCTGGCTCGCCGCTGCCGCACTGATGCCCAGCAGGCGGGCGCCCGAGGCGATGCTGCCGCTTTCCACCGCCTTCACGAAGCTCTCGATCCCGCGCAGCGTATCCATAGCCAAACTTTCTTCTGGTTGCCTGATTGATAAGGTTTGCTTGGTACTTACCTTACCTGCGGCGCGCTACTCGGGGCAATGGGTGCTGCAGATAATGGCCGCGCTTGCCGCTGACGCATCAATCAACCGTCCAAAGGAGTCTGCAGATGCCCGATTCGACGCTGAACGTAACCCGCACGACCTGGAAACTGCCGGCGAAGTTATCGCCAGTGGCCTTCGCTTTTTACATGTCCGGCATCATGGCGTTCCTGATGTGCCTGGTCATCACCGCCACCAACCGCGGTCTTGCCGAGGGGTATCTGGGCGCTGTGCTGGAGGCCTATCGGCTGGCCATGCCGGTGGCCTTCGTCTGCGTGATGGGTGTTCGCCCCGTGGTGCTGCGCCTGGTGAAACTGACGGTCAGAAGCTGATCGTCGGGGCGCCTGAATGTGAGATGTATCCAAAAATGACGGAACGTTACCAAATGATTCCGTGATGAATGATAGGCTGGCGCCCGAAATTCAGCCGATCTCATGGAGTTGCAGATGTTCTACAAGGAGTTGTTACTGGCCAGCCTGCTGGTTACCACCGTGCCGCTGGCCTGGGCGGAGCAGGCGCCGGCCGAGGACGCGCAGCAAGCTACGGCCACGCAGGAGGCCGAGGGCCAGTACTTCAGCGAGGAGCAATTCCTCGACAGCCTCGACTTCCGCTCCGGCAAGGTCGTGATCGGCAGCAACCTGGCGACCCTCGACCTGCCGGACGACATGGTGTTTCTCGATGGCGCCGATGCCGAGCGCGTGCTCGTCGAGGCCTGGGGGAACCCGCCGGATGACAAGCTGCCCCTGGGCATGATCCTGCCCAAAGGCGTTTCGCCGCTGGCCGACGAATCCTGGGCGGTAACCGTCGAATACGAGGAAAGCGGCTACGTGTCCGACGAGGACGCCGCCGATATCGATTACAACGACATGCTCAAGGACCTGCAGGATGGCGCCAAGGCCGACAACGAGTGGCGCGCCGAAAACGGCTACGAGCCCATCGCTATCGTCGGCTGGGCGTCGGCGCCGCATTACGATGCCGCCGGCAAGAAGCTGCACTGGGCCAAGGAAGTGAAGTTCGGCGACAGCGACGAGCACATCCTCAACTACAACATCCGCGTGCTGGGTCGTAAGGGCGTGCTGGTGCTGAACTTCATCGCCGGCATGCACCAGTTGCCGCAGATCGAGGAGAACGTGCCGGCCGTGCTGGCCATGACCGACTTCAACGATGGCAACCGCTACGCCGACTTCAACCCCGACCTCGACGAAGTGGCGGCCTACGGTTTGGGCGCGCTGATCGCCGGCAAGGCGGCGGCCAAGGTCGGCTTGTTCGCCGCGGCGCTGGTGCTGTTGAAAAAGCTGTGGTTCCTGCCCGTTCTGCTGATCGGTTGGGTCTGGCGGCGCGTTACCGGCAAGAAGCAGCAGCCGGCGCCTGTCGAGCCACAGGTGGAGCCGCAAGCCAAGGCCGAGCCTGCCCAAGGCGAAACGCCGCCGGCAGTGTCCAGCGTGATGGATCTGAACAACGCACCGGACGACAAGCCCAGGTAAAGCAGTCCCGAAGAACGAACGGCCCCGGCATCGACCGGGGCTTTTTCTTGGATCGCTCGACCGTGCTCGCCGAGGCGAGGGGCTCCTGGTTCAGAGGAAATAGCCGAGGAACACCAGTAACCAGAGCAGCACGCCCGGTACCATGCACAGGTAGTTCGCGACACTGAAGCGGCTGTTGCTGCTGCCCTCGGAATCGCCGCTGACCAGATTGGCTTTGGCTTGAATGATCGAAAGCGGCCAGGCCGGGAGGATGGTGCCAACCAGCAACAGCATGAGTTCCAGGGTGGCGCCGAGGTGGCCGTCGGCACGTGAAAGCCCATTGCTGACGAAGATCAGGGCGATGTACGCCCACGCCACGCCCGCGTACTTCCAATCCCCCAGGCCTTTGGCCTGCAATTGCCTGGCGATCAGCCTGCACAGCGAGTGAATGAAGAAGATCTGGAAGATCGAGCGCGCAGCCGGGCTGATCTTCTTGGGGCGCATGGCGGCTCGTTGCGTATCCCATTGCTTGTAGACCCAGTAAATCGAATAGAGCCCGAGCGTCACGAAGTACAGGGTGAAGAGCTTGTTCAGGGAGGTGACGAAGAACGCGTCGCGAGGGCGCTCTTCGACCAGAAGTTCAGCGCTGGGCGTTTGATACAGGTTATCCATTGACCTTGACTCTCGCAGACACCGCCCGTGGCTGGCGGCGTAGTGGTTCAACGCTCGTCACATGCCTTGCAGCACGGCGAACGGCTCCTCCAGGAGCGCGAGAGATTTTACCGGGTATTTCCAGGATGTGGCGTGTCACGAGCCTTGGAAGGTGGGCCGTCGCGGCCCACCGGATGAGGTGCTCAGCAGTAGGTGTCGAGCAGTTCCTGCTTCTGGGCACGGGGGCGGGCCCAGTCGTGTTGCAGGGTGCGCAGCACGTTACCGATGAAGTCGCGGTCGGCGGCGGCGCGGCGGCCTACATAGCCCTGGCCGCGGCGGTAGGTGCGCAGGCGGGTGCGCATGTTCGGCCGTTCGCTCACGAACTCCTGCTCCGGCTTGTCGGCAGGCAGGCGGTCGATGCGGACTTCACCTGATTCGCATACCCACAGAATGTGGTTGTGCAGGCTGTCCTTGTGCTGGGAGAACAGCTGGGCGAGGTCGTCGATGGTCGGTTGCTGATTCAGGTTCATGGCGTTACCCCTTCATTCTCTGATCTGTCTAGGGCGACCGCTGCAGTGCGGCCGTCATTGCCCGTGGCGTTTGAGTGCTGCCGACAGCCGTGTAGTGATGCGTGGGTATCGCTACGCAGCGGCGGCCAACGGAGGTCGAGGAGGTGGGGGAGAAGGCTGCGAAGACAGGATCGGATGCAGGTGATCCGCAGGATCCCGCAGGCATCATGACAATGTCTCGCTAACGCTCTCGTCCGCACGGGACGCTCGACTTCATCAATCTGCCTTGTGGGCAGTACATATCGTGGAACGCTCGGCTGGTATTACCGAGCTCGCCCAAGTGCCCTTGTCAGGGCTCCCGTCAGGGGAGGCGAGCCCATCATGCAAAACCGAAAAGGGACCGTCAACAGTTTTGTAGTGATTTATTTTAAACACTACAGAAATTCCAAGGGCCCGCTGCAAGGCGTCTGGCACGCCGAAAAATGACCCTCCGGTCAGTCTTCGCAGAGACGCCCGTCGCGCTCGCGCTGAGCGTCACGTTGCATCGACTCGAGGTTCTTTTCGATGGTCTCGCACAGGGCGTCCATCTGGATCTGGTGCTCGCTGACCTGGAAAGGGCTCTGCAGGTCGCTGCCCACCCGTTCGATCGCCAGCAGCATGAAGCCGACTACCGTCGAGGCCAGCGGTGTGTACCACTCCAGGGTCTCGACCAGGCCGATCGGCACGATCACGCAGAACAGGGTGATGAACAGCCGCGGGAAGTACACGTAGGGGTAGGGCAGTGGCGTGTTGGCGATACGCTCCAGGCCGCCCTGACAGTTGGAGATGTCGACCAGCGTCGACTCGAGTCGGGTCAGGCGGATGCTGTCCAGCCGGCCCGCCTTGTATTCGCTGGCCAGCATGGCCGCCGAGCCGTTGAGAATGTCGTTGGGAAAATTGTTGGTGGTGCCGCGCCGTTCGAACTCCTCGGCGGACACGAAGGCGCGCACTTCGTCGTCGCAGGGCTGGTTACGCAGGCTGGCGGACAGGCTTCGGATGTAAGCGACATGGCGGCGCAGCAGCACCACTTTCACAGGGTTGCTGCCTTCATGGTCGTCGATCAGCGTCAGCGCCTGGCGAGCGAAACTGCGCGAGCTGTTGATCAGCGCGCCCCAGATGGTGCGGGCCTCCCACCAGCGGTTGTAGGCGCTGCTGTTGCGAAAGCTGATCAGCACCACCAGGGCCGAGCCGAGCAGGGTCAGCGGCATGGAGGGCAGGTTGATGCTGCGGTCGAGAAACAGCATGTAGTCGACCGTGACGATGATGTCCCAGATCAGCAGCCAGAACAGCGACCAGCCGACATAGCCGAAGGTCTTGAGCAGGTAGCAATAACCACGGGTAACGGAATGCATCACGTGGAATTCTCCGCGAGCGAGTAAGGCGAAAGCGCAGAGATTCGGACGTGGGGTCGCGGGAAAGGTTCGCTGGGGCGGTGAATCAGCCTCGCCGGCGCGCCTTGGCCAGGTCGCGGAAGAAGGCCAGGTACTGGCGCGGCCCGCCGGCGAAGATGGCATCCAGGCGCAGCGGATCCCTGGCATCGGTGATGCCGTCGAGCGCCGGCCAGGGGTCCCGCGGGTGATCGCGCAGGTACGCGGCATTCACGCCGGGGCGCTGCACTTCACCCTGGCTGCTGTCGACGTAGAGCACGCGGTTGTCCTGGGCGAACGCCTTGCCCAGTTCCTGCACCAGGGTGAGAAAGCCGCGGTCGCTGCCGCCGCGCAGCCAGGTGCTGTTGCCATCAGCGGCTGTGGCGGGCGAGCTGGTCAGGGTGTCACCGACACCGACCAGGCGCGGCATGTCGTGCGGGTCGAAGCGTTCGACGGCCAGTTGCAGCAGCGCGTCGAGGCTGGCCGGTGCCTGGCGCACGTTGAAGTGCTCGCCCAAGGGGAACGTACCGGTACGCTGCCCGTAATGACGGTTGAGGATCACCAGCACGCCAGCTTCCTTGACGGCGCCACGCAGCATCAGCTGCAGGTCGGTGGTACCCGCTGCGGTACCTTGCGCCGGGCGCAGGCGCTCCTGGCCCTTGGCATCACGGCCGAGATTGGGCGCGTAATGGACGAAGAACGACTGCGCCAGGCCCTGTGCAGCGGCCCTGTCGAGCAGCTGCTCGAGGAGCCCGGCACCGTCGACCTGAATGCGTGCATACAGCGCCGGCTGGTCACGCCAGTGATGATGGAAGGCGTTGAGGTTGAGCGTGGGCGACACCGGGTTGTCGAGCACGCTGCTGGCCAGTAGGCGCTCGATATCGTGATCCGCCAGTTGGTAGGGCGCCTGGCGCAGCAGTGTCTTCAGCGATTCGTTCAACCACGCGGGCGCTGCGGCGAGAAACGCCAGTTCCTCTGCGCTGACGCCTGGATGGGCGATGCGCCCGTGGCGATCCTGCCACTGCACACCGCCGGCGGCCAGGCCGGGCAGGTACAGGCCCTGCTCCTGGCAGCGGCGCGTGCTGCCGATGGCGCGCTCGACCAGGGCGTTCACGCCGCGGCTGCCGATGTGCTCGCCGTTGGTCAGTACCTGGAAGTGGCCATCAAGCTCGCGGGCCGCCTGCAGGTAGGCAGCATCCAGCGTACGGGTGAGGGGATCGCGCACCAGGTCCATGCACACGCCATCCAGATCCTGGATGATCAGCAGGTCATCGGTGCCAGCGAGGCTGTCGAGCAGAGAAGTGGGG
>JAAIGE0100861641.1_pt1 | contig 18221 bp, 17 predicted proteins | sample 6487951 | NCBI WGS metagenome assembly JAAIGE01 (sample SAMN13974128, study PRJNA590717) | phyllosphere metagenome | biome: tomato field; feature: multiple bacterial spot infested tomato fields; material: tomato leaves; isolation source: leaves from tomato fields | host: Solanum lycopersicum ...
CCGCTATTCCTATCCCTCCTGTCCCCTCAGCTCCAACTGCCTCGCCTGCCGGTCAGACCCTCTCGTCCAAGAAGTCAAAGAAACAACTAGCGAAAGAAGCCAAAGCTGCCGAAAAAGCCGAAGCTGCCAAAGTCCTCGCTGCGCGTGCTGCAAAGGCCAAGGAAGAGGTTGCAAAGAGGCAGGCGGAGAAGGAACGGGAAAAGGAAGCGAAAGAAGCTGCCAAGAAGAAAGAAAAGGAGGAAAAGGAGAGGAAAAAATTGGAAAAGAAAATGAACAAGTCGACTGGCTCGAAATTGAAGAGTCCCAGTCCGCCAACGTTGGGAACACCCAAAGTCAATGATGTCCCACCTGTCCCGCCGGTCGCACCTCTCCCTATCCCAGCGCCTTCTTCGACTACCGAATCGTCGTCCGCATCGACAGGCACGTCCGCTACTGCGGTCAGTTCCGCTTCGAACATGTTGGGAATGCGCAGGCCCGGGTCAGGCTGCAGGGTCACGCCCCAGGCCCGTTCGAATTCGGCGCGCACACCTTCGTTGGAAATGTGCCGGTAGCCGGGCAACTCGTGGGGGAACGAGCCCATGTCGCACGAGCCCTGCACGTTGTTCTGCCCGCGCAGCGGGTTCACCCCTACCCCTTCGCGGCCAATGTTGCCGGTGGCCATGGCCAGGTTGGCAATGCCCATCACAGCGGTGCTGCCCTGGCTGTGTTCGGTCACGCCCAGGCCGTAGTAGATGGCCGCGTTGCCCCCTGTCGCATACAACCGGGCAGCGGCACGGATTTGCTCGGCAGGCACGCCGCACACCGGGCCGAGCGCTTCGGGCGCGTTGTCTGCCTGGCTGACGAAATCGCGCCAGCGGGCGAAGTCCTCGGTTTCGCAGCGTGCATCGATGAAGCGCTGGGCCAGCAGGCCTTCGGTGACAATCACATGGGCCAAGGCATTGAGCATGGCCACGTTGGTACCCGGGCGCAATTGCAGGTGCAGCTCGGCGCGGGCGTGGGGCGAGTCGACCAGGTCGATGCGCCGTGGGTCGATCACGATCAGCCGCGCGCCCTGGCGCAGGCGGCGCTTGAGCTGCGAGCCGAACACGGGGTGGGCGTCGGTGGGATTGGCACCGATCACCAGCACCACATCAGCCTGCATGACCGAATCGAAGCTTTGCGTGCCGGCCGATTCCCCCAGGGTTTGCTTGAGGCCATAGCCGGTAGGCGAATGGCACACCCGTGCGCAGGTGTCGACGTTGTTGTTGCCAAACGCCGTGCGTACCAGTTTCTGCACCAGGTAGGCTTCTTCGTTGGTGCAGCGGCTGGAGGTAATACCCCCTATGGAGTCGCGCCCGTACTTGAGCTGGATGCGGCGGAACTCGCTGGCGGCATAGCTTACCGCTTCGTCCCAGCTCACTTCCTGCCACGGGTCTTCCAGGCGCTTGCGGATCATCGGCTTGGTGATGCGGTCCGGATGGGTCGCGTAGCCCCAGGCGAAGCGGCCCTTGACGCAGGCGTGGCCGTGGTTGGCACCGCCGTTCTTGTCCGGAACCATGCGCACCAGCTGGTCGCCTTTCATCTCGGCGCGGAACGAACAGCCGACGCCGCAGTAGGCGCAGGTGGTGATCACCGAACGTTCGGGCTGGCCCAACTGCACGAGGCTCTTTTCCGTCAGGGTTGCAGTGGGGCAGGCCTGCACGCAGGCGCCGCACGACACGCACTCGGAGGCCAGGAAGTTGTCGCCGCCCGCCGCCGCCACCCGCGACTCGAAACCGCGTCCGGTAATGGTCAGGGCAAAGGTGCCCTGGATGTCCTCGCAGGCGCGCACGCAGCGGCTGCAGACGATGCACTTGCTTGGTTCGTAGTCGAAATACGGGTTGGAAACATCCTTCTTTTCGGCCAGGTGGTTGGCACCGTCATAGCCATAGCGCACCTCGCGCAGGCCCACCTGGCCGGCCACGGTCTGTAATTCGCAGTTGCCGTTGGCCGAACAGGTCAGGCAGTCCAGTGGGTGGTCGGAGATATACAGCTCCATCACGTTACGGCGCAGGCCTGCCAGGCGCGGGGTTTCGGTGCGCACCACCATGCCTTCGCTGACCGGCGTGGTGCAGGAGGCCGGGTAGCCGCGCATGCCTTCGATTTCCACCATGCACATGCGGCACGAACCGAAGGCTTCGAGGCTGTCAGTGGCACACAGTTTGGGGATGCTGGTGCCGAGCATGGCCGCCGCACGCATAACCGAGGTACCGGCGGGCACGCTGATGGCGCGGCCATCGATGTTCAGGCTGACCTGCACTTCGCTGTCACGGGCCGGGGTACCGAGGTCGCTGCTTTTATCAGAAGCGGGGTCGAAGAAGTTGATCACTGTGCGGCCTCCGTGGTGGTCAGCCCGAAATCGGCGGGGAAGTACTTGAGGGCGCTGGCTACCGGGTAGGCGGTCATGCCGCCCATGGCGCACAGCGAGCCGTACTGCATGGTGTCGCACAAGTCGCGCAGCAACAGTGCCTGGTCGTGGCGTTCGGTCATGTCGCTACTGGCAATCAAGCGGTCAACCACTTCCATGCCCCGGGTCGAGCCAATGCGGCACGGGGTGCACTTGCCGCAGGATTCCTCGGCACAGAACTGCAGGGCGAAACGCGCCATGCTGGCCATGTTCAGGGTGTCGTCGGCCACCACGACCCCGCCATGGCCGAGCATCGCGCCCATGGCGGCGAAGGCTTCATAGTCCAGCGGCGTATCGAAGTGGCTGGGTGGTACCCAAGCGCCGAGCGGGCCACCGACCTGCGCAGCCTTCAAAGGCCGGCCGCTGGCCGTGCCGCCGCCATAACCCTCCACCAGCTCGCGCAGGGTCAGGCCGAAGGCGCGCTCCACGAGGCCGCCCTGGCGAATGTTGCCGGCTAGCTGAAATGGCATGGTACCCAGCGAGCGGCCCATGCCGAAGTCGCGGTAGAACGCCGCGCCCTTGGCCAGGATGATAGGCACCGAGGCCAAGGTGAGCACGTTGTGCACCAGCGTCGGCAGGCCGAACAGGCCTTGCAGCGCGGGCAACGGCGGCTTGGCGCGGACGATCCCGCGCTTGCCTTCGATGGACTCGAGCAGCGCGGTTTCCTCGCCGCAGATATAGGCACCGGCACCGACCCGCACTTCCAGGTCGAACGCCTTGCTGCTGCCGGCAACATGGGTGCCGAGATAACCGGCGTCACGGGCGATGGCGAACGCTTGGTCGAGCACGCGAATGGCGTCGGGGTATTCCGAGCGCACATAGATGTAGCCCTTGTCGGCACCCACCGCGAGGCCGGCAATGATCATGCCCTCAATCAGCAGAAACGGGTCGCCTTCCATCAGCATGCGGTCGGCAAAGGTGCCGGAGTCGCCCTCGTCGGCGTTGCACACCACGTATTTCTGCCCGGCCGCGGCATCACGCACGGTGCGCCACTTGATACCGGCCGGGAATGCTGCGCCACCACGGCCGCGCAGGCCGGAATCGAGTATGGCCGCAACCACCTCGGCACCGTCCATGGCCAACGCAGCTTCCAGGCCGGCAAAGCCACCTTCGGCGCGGTAGTCGTCCAGCGACAACGGGCGGGTGATACCGGCGCGGGCGAACAGCAGGCGTTGCTGGGTCTTCAGGTAAGGGATGTCTTCGACCGGCCCAAGTGCCAGCGGATGGTCACCGGGTTCGCCGGCCAGGGCATCGAGCAATGCCGGCACGTCTTGCGGTGTGACCGGGCCAAAGCCCTGGCGGCCTTGCGCACTGTCGCTCTCCACCAGCGGCTCCAGCCAGTAAAGCCCACGAGAGCTGGTGCGCTGGACATCCAGCGGCAACTGGCGGCGCTCGGCTTCATGCTTCAAGGCCTCGACAACCTGGTCGGCACCCACGGCGCGGGCAACTGAATCACAGGGAATGTACAGCTTCAGCATGCTGCGTCCTCCCGGCAACCGTTGACCAGCGCGCGCAGGCGCTCGGGGGTAAGGCGCGCGTGAACCTGGCCGTCCAGTTCCAGCGCTGGCGAACAGGCGCAGGCGCCCAGGCAGTAGACCGGGCGCAGGCTGATGGCACCGTCGGCACTGGTGCCATGGTCGTCCAGCGCCAGGTGCTCGCGCAGTTGCGCGGCCAGGGCTTCGGCGCCGCGGCTCTGGCAGGACTCGGCGCGGCACAGGCGCAAGGTATGGCGTGCGGGGGGTGCAGTACGGAAATCGTGGTAGAAGCTGATGACCCCGCGCACCTCGGCCAGGCTGAGGTTGAGGGCATGGGCAATTTCAGGGACGGCGGCATCGGGGACGTACCCCAGGTCATGCTGGATGGCATGCAGGATCGGCAACAGGGCGCCGGGGGCATCCTTGTCGCGGGCCAGAATGCGCTGGATTACGGGCAGGTGCAACAATTCATCAGGCATACAGCGGACCTCGGCATCACGGACCCTGCCTGAATTATTGTGAGGGCAGGTATCCGGCGTGTTCTGCTGCGGCACGCCGGCCACCTCACGGTTGCGCGGTATCGGCGGCCTCCTCGCCTACAGCCGCACGTCTGCGCGCGCTGGTCCGAAGGCATCCTGCAAGCATGGCACTTGTAGCGCCAGGGGGTTGCGTGCGAACGACCAGGCGCATTCTGAAACCGACGGAGTGCATGCACTTTCACCCAGACCGTTGCCGTAGCGCCGTGATAAGCCACAACAAGTTGCCCCCCAACACGCCCGCCCCCCAGAGCCGCCCTGATAAATCAATGGATCATGTTTTGTGCCTAGGCCACTGCCTTCTCGGCGACCTGCGCTGCTTCCAGCTCACGTACCAACGGCAGCACGTGCTCGCCGAAGTAGGCCACCTCTTCCTGAAAATGCAGGAAGCCGGAAAGGATTAGGTCCACCCCTACCGCCTTCAGCGCAACGATGCGCTCGGCAATCTGCCGGGGGGTGCCGATCAGGTTGGTCTTGAAGCCATCGTTGTACTGCACCAGGTCCTCGAAGCTGGATTTGGCCCAGTTACCCTCGCCTTCCGGGCTGGCCGAGCCGGCATGCTTCGCCTCCTGGCCAAACGCACGCACCGCCTCGGGGTTGGCCTTGTCGATGATTTCTTGCAGTACCGCACGCGCCTCTTGCTCGGTGTCGCGAGCGATGATGAAGGCATTTACCCCGATCTTTACCGAATGGCCGTTGGCTGCTGCCTTGGCGCGGATATCGTCCACTTGGGCCTTGATCCCTTCCACGCTGTTGCCGTTGGTGAAATACCAGTCCGACACCCGCGCCGCCATGTCCCGCGCTGCGCGCGAACTGCCGCCCTGGAAAATCTCCGGGTGTGGTTGCTGAAGCGGCTTGGGTTTGAGGTTGTAGTTGCGAAAGCGATAGAAGTCGCCGTTGAAGGTGAAGTTGTCCTGGGTCCAGATGCCCTTCAACGCGCGGATGAACTCCTCGGAGCGACGATAGCGCTCGTCGTGGTCCAGCCACGGCTCGCCAATGGCGTGGAATTCGCCCTTGAACCAGCCCGAGACCACGTTGATGGCGATGCGGCCATGGGTGAAGTGATCGATGGTGGCCAGTTGCTTGGCCGCCAGCGCCGGGTTCCATGGGCCTGGCAGGATGGCTGCGATGACCTTCAACTTCTCGGTGGCAGCCAACAGTGCGTGGCTGATGGCGACCGACTCGTGCTGGTTGTCTGCACCATAACCGGCGGTGAAACGGATTTGCGACAGGGCGTAGTCAAAGCCTGACTTTTCGGCGATTTGCGCAAGCTTGCGGTTGTAGTCGATGTCCCAGCTGGTGCGTTGCTCGATGGTGCTGACCACCAGGCCACCGCTGACGTTGGGGACCCAGTAGGCAAACTTGAGTGGGGCGTGGCTCATGCGGAGTCTCCTTGAGAATACATGGGGTTCAAGGAGGCAGCTGCAGCAACCATGCCAATCGAAAAAATTCATAAATATCAGCATGTTGTAACAAGTCAGCCACCTACCCGGGTGCATCGCAGGCAGCACACTGTCGAACCACTGTTGCCCCTGCAACAGCACGCCTGAAAGCGCGTGCCAAGCGTTCGGCGGTCAAGTAATTGTGCCCGATGGTCAAGCGACCATCGGCGCCGACTGGGAGGATTACAGCAGGCCAGAAGGCCGGCCAAAACAATAACAGTAACCAGGAGAACCCAATGACTAGCTACCTGCAGGCCTACGCTCATGCTACCGACGACCCTGAGGGTTTCTGGCGCGAACAGGCTGCCGCACTGGACTGGCATCGCTTCCCGCAACAGATCTTCACTGCCCAGGCCGATGGCAGCGGCCGCTGGTTTGCCGATGGCCAGCTCAATACCTGCCACCTGGCCGTGGACCGTCACGTTGCCGCAGGCGCAGGCGAGCGCTGCGCCATCCTCTACGACTCGCCCGCCACAGGCGTGCAGGAGCGTATCAGCTACCAACAGCTGCAAGCGCGTGTGGCCCATTGCGCCGGCATGCTACGCGCCCTTGGTGTAGCGCGTGGTGACCGGGTGATCATCTATATGCCAATGATCCCCCAGGCCCTGGTCGGCATGCTGGCCTGTGCGCGGCTGGGCGCGGTGCATTCGGTGGTGTTTGGCGGCTTTTCCGCCGCCGAACTGGCGGTGCGCATTCGCGATGCCCAACCCAAGGTACTGCTCAGCGCCAGTTGCGGCATCGAGTACGACCGGGTGGTGCCCTACAAGCCGCTGCTCGACCAGGCCCTGCAACTGGCCAGCGGGCATGACCCGCACGTGGTGGTTGAGCAGCGCGAACAGGCCCTGGCCCGGCTGCACGGCCCCCGCGAGCATGACTGGCAACAGTTGCAGGCTCTGGCCGAGGCCGTGCCTGCCGTATCGGTGAATGCCACAGACCCGCTGTACATCCTCTATACCTCGGGCACCACGGGTAAACCCAAAGGTGTGGTGCGTGACCACGGCGGGCATGCCGTGGCGCTCAACTACAGCATGCAGGCCCTGTACGACGCCCACCCCGGCGAGGTGTTCTGGGCCGCCTCGGACATCGGCTGGGTGGTTGGCCACTCGTACATCGTCTACGCCCCGCTGATCCGCGGCTGTACCACCTTGCTGTACGAGGGCAAGCCGGTGCGCACGCCCGATGCCGGGGCGTTCTGGCGGGTGATTGCCGAACACCGGGTGAATGTGTTTTTCACTGCCCCCACTGCTTTTCGCGCCATCAAGCGCGAAGACCCCCAGGTACAACTGGCCACCGGCCGCGACCTGTCCTGCCTGAAGGCCGTCTACGTGGCCGGCGAACGCCTGGACCCGCCGACCAGCGAATGGTTGCAGGGTTTTCTGCCCTGCCCGGTTGTCGACCACTGGTGGCAGACCGAAACCGGCTGGGCAATTGCCGGCAACCCACGCGGGCTGGATGACTTGCCGATGAAGAGCGGCTCAGCCAGCGTACCAATGCCCGGCTACCGGCTGGACATTCTGGATGACGAAGGCCAGCCGGTACCGTGCAACCAGCCAGGCAACATCGCCCTGCGCCTGCCATTGCCGCCCGGCACCTTGACCACCCTGTGGGGCGACCCGCAGCGCTTTGCCGACAGCTACCTGAGCAGCTTCCCCGGCTATTATTGCAGCGGCGACGGTGGCTACCTGGATGAAGACGGCTACCTGTTCGTCATGGGCCGGGTGGACGATGTGATCAACGTGGCCGGGCACCGGCTGTCCAGTGGCAGCCTGGAAGAAGCCCTGGGCGACCACCCGGCAGTTGCCGAATGCGCGGTGGTGGCATTGGCCGAAGAACTCAAGGGCGAAGTGCCGGTGGGCTTCGTTGTGCTCAAGCACGGCCAGCAGCCCGACCCGGCACAGCTGGAAAGCGAGCTGGTTGCCAGGGTGCGCGACGCGGTAGGCGCTGTAGCTTCGCTACGGCGGGTGTTCATACTCAAGCGCCTGCCCAAGACCCGCTCCGGCAAGATTCTGCGCAAGACTTTGCGCAACCTGGCGGCCAGCCCCCAAGTCGCCATGCCACCGACCATCGAAGACCCCGCCGTGCTGGATGAAGTGCGCGCAGTGTTTGAGCAGGCCGGCTGCTATGACGCCGCCCTGGGGCGCAAGGCTGCCACCGGGCACTGACCAGGCTGAAAAAGCAAACCCCGCCAAGGCAAGCCTTGGCGGGGCACGAGAACAACCAGGGTCAAACCCTCACAGCTGACGCAACACGCGCTGCAAGGCACCCAGGAACTGCTCGACGTTCTGCGCCGAGAAGCATAACTGCGGACGAATCTTCAGGGCATTGTTGTCAGCCCCCGACACGCCGATCAGCATGCCTTCTTCTCGCAGCAGGTTGACGATACGCCGCGCCGTGGCACCATCGGCAGCCCCTGACGGCGCTACCACGTCCACACCGATGAACAACCCCGCGCCACGTACCTGGCCCAGGCAGGCATTGTCGCGTGCAAGGCCTTCCAGGCCCTCCTTCAGCTGGGCCCCCACCAGCCGGGCATTCTCCTGCAGGCCCTCGTCCTCGATCACTTGCAGCACTGCCAGGCCTACGGCCGCAGACACCGGGTTGCCGCCAAAGGTGTTGAAGTAACTGGCGTTGCGGCCGAAACGCTCAAGGATTTCCGGACGCACCGTCAAACCCGCCAGTGGGTGACCATTGCCCATCGGTTTGCCCATGGTCACCAGGTCGGGCACCAGGCCGTGGCGCTGGAAGCCCCACATGTGCGTACCGGTACGGCCGAAGCCCGGCTGCACTTCGTCGGCGATGAACAAGCCGCCAGCCGCACGCACCGCCTCTACCGCTTCGACAAGGAAACCGGCGGGATCGGCAAACACGCCATCGCTGGTGAACAACGTGTCGACCAGCAATGCCGCCGGTCGAATGCCATGACGCTGCATGTCGGCCAGCGCCGCACGCACCTGGGCAGCAAACAGCTGGCCGACCCGTTGCGGGGCTTGCGGCAGATGCACCGGTGCATCGACCACACGAATGTCCCGGCCCAGCGGCACGTAGTCGCCCACCGACGGCGACAGCTCGGCGATGGCCGCCGTCATACCGTGGTAGGCATAGCGGGTAACGATCACGCCGGTGCCCCCGGTGTAGTCGCGAGCAATGCGCAGTGCCAGGTCGTTGGCCTCGCTGCCGGTGCAGGTGAACATCACGTTGCCCAGTTGCGCCGGCATGGTCGCTAGCAGCTTTTCAGCATAGTCGAGCACACCCTCGTGCAGGTACCGGGTGTGGGTGTTGAGTGCAGCAGCCTGCCTGGCCAGGGCCTCGACCACCCGCGGGTGGCTGTGGCCAACCGAGGCGACATTGTTGTACAGGTCAAGGTAGGCCCTGCCTGCCGTGTCGTACAGCCACGTACCGGCGCCGCGCACAAGGTGCAGTGGGTTGTCGTAGAACAGCTGGTAGGCCGGCCCCAGCAAGCGCTGACGGCGTTCGATCAGGCTGCGCTCGGCAGCGTCCAAGGCTGCAGCCTGTTCGGGCTGGAAGGCATTCACTTTCAACATGGTCGGTCTCCTCAGGTGTCCTGGCGGGCGTCGTCCATGACGATGCTGCCGATGATGTGGTACTTGCGGCGGTCGAAGTAACGGAAGTACAAGGCGATTGAACCGCCCAGCACAAAGCTGGCTGCGACAATCCAGGGGATCAGCCGAAACAGCAGCGATTCGGCCGCACTGCCGGCGGCGAAGCTGAGGTTGGCGAACAGCAGGTAAACCACATAGAGCATGCCGATGCCGCCCAGCAGGGGCGCGAGAAAGGTCTTGAACCAGTGCGCCTGGGCACGGCGCTGCGTACCGACATGGAAGTAGCAGATCACCGCAAACGCACACAGCGCCTGGACGATGAGGATGCCCATGGTGCCGAGGATCGCCAGCAAGGCATACAGGTCGGCATACGGGTCTTTGCCGGTGAACAGGAACGCCAGCACGATCAGGGTGGCAATCACGCTTTGCACGTTCGAGGCCACATGCGGCGAGCCATGGCGGGCATGGGTGCGGCCAACGGTACGGCCGAGGAACACGAACAGGTTTTCCCGGCCCAACGCATAGATGTAGCGCGCTGCGCAGTTATGGAAGGCCATGCCGCAGGCGAACGAGCCCGTCACCACCAGCAGCTTGAACAGGCTCACTGCCCACTCGCCAAGGTACAGGCGCGTCGGCCCGTAGAACACCTCGGCGGCCGTGGCCGGGTCTTGCGCCAGGCGGATGGCTTCAGCCGGGCCGGAACCGGCGATGGCCATCCACGACACAAACACGTAGAACACGCCGATGCCGATCACCGCCAACAATGTGGCCAGGGGGATGATCTTTTTCGGGTTGCGCGATTCCTCGCCGTACATGGCCGACGACTCAAAGCCTACCCAGGACCAGAAAGCGAAGAACAGGCCGATGCCAGCGTTTGCACCTATCACCCCCTCGGCTGGCCGGAAGGCATTCAGCGGATTGATCGACTCTGCCGCCATGCCCTGCGGCCCGCCGCCATGAAACAGCACGGCAAAAGCCATCAGCGCCAGCATCAGGATCTCCAGCACCAGGCACAGGCCTAGCACCTTGGCGGTAAGGGAGATGTCGAAGTAGCTGAGCACACCATTGGCCAGCAGCATGGCCAGGGCGAACACGATCCACGGCACATGCAGGCCGGCGACACTGGCCAGCAAGTCTTCGCAGAAAAATGCGAAGATGCCCACCAACGCGGCTTCGAACACGATATAGGTCAAGGTCACGGCAAGCCCCGCGGCCATGCCCACTACCCGCCCCAGACCATGGGAGATGAAGCCGTAGAACGCCCCGGTGGCGGTAATGTATTTGGCCATCTGCGCATAACCGATGGCGAACAAGGCCAGGATGATGGTCGCCACCAGGTAGCCCGCCGGCGCGTACTGGCCATTGCCGCTGCCAATGGCAATCGGCACGTTGCCGAGCATGGCGGTGATCGGCGCCGCCGTGGCCACGGTCATGAACAGCACACCCATCAGCCCCACGGCATTCTTGCGCAGGCGCTGCACCTGCTGGGGCTGTGCCTGGCCGTCGGGCCGCAGCTCCAGTTCACCGCTGTAGGTTTCGCTCATCAGGATCCACTCCGTACTTGTCATGGTTGTGGTGGAAAAGCTCAGGCCAGGGCCTGCAAGGACTCGGGCAGGATCTGCCCGCCATCGATGATCAGGCTTTGCCCGGTGACGTAGCCGGCCTCCCTGGAAGCGAAGAACAGCGCGGCACTGGCAATGTCCTCGACAGTGCCCAGGCGCTTCAGCGGAATGGACGCAGCCATGCTCGCCTGGTAATCCTCGCCCATGCCCTGCAAACCTTCGGTGGCAATGTTGCCCGGCAGCAGCGCATTGATGGTGATGCCATCGCGGGCCAGTTCGATCGCTGCAGTGCGCATGAAGCCCAGCTGCGCCGCCTTGCTTGCGCCGTAGTGCGCCCAGCCGGGGAAGCCGGTAACCGGGCCGGTGATGGACGAGGTCAGGATCACCCGGCCGTACTCGGCCCTGCGCAAATATGGCAGCGCTGCCTGCACGCAAAGGAAGGTGCCTTTGGCATTGGTACCGAGCACCTTGTCCCAGTCGGTTTCGCTCATCTCGGCCAGCGCGGCCGAGGGGAAGACCCCGGCGTTGGCGCACAGCACATCGAGCCCGCCCTGGGCCTGCGCCACCTCTTCGATCATCCGTAATACCTGCGTGCGGTCACCCACATCGGCCGCCAGGCCGATCACGGCCAGGCCTTGATCACGCAAGCGGCTGGCAACGGCTTCGACCTTGTCCCGCTGCCGGCCGCTGATCGCCACTTTGGCGCCCTGGCGGGCAAAGCCGACGGCGATGCCCAGGCCAATACCGCTGGTACCGCCGGTAACCAATACGCTTTTGCCGTGTAGTGAAGTCAGCATGCTCTAGCCCTCGATTCGCTGTTTGCGCCAGTGGTGGGGCTGATGGTGGGCCGGCCGCCAGGTGCCGACTTGACCGCAGGGCACAAGTTGAGGGCTGCAGGATCAAATTGTCGCGGCGGCCTGGGCGGCTTGTGGCGTGTGGTCAAGATTTCGCGGTTTACGGTCAAGCCAGTGGCGCAGGGCTCGACTCATGCTGGCAGCCAGACCCCTGCCAACGGAGCGTGCCTGATGACCACCGATCACCCATCCCACACCCACCCTGCCGTACTTGAGTGCTTTGCCCAACGTGCGCTGGCCGGATATGCCGCGGCATTCCAGGGCCAGATCGGGCTGCTGGTGCACTCCGAGAACGCCACCTACCGGGTGCAGGGCCCGCGGCAACGCTTCGTGATGCGCGTGCACCGCGCCGGTTACCACCAGCACGCCGACATCGCCAGCGAACTGGCCTGGCTGGCCGCGCTGGAACAGGCTGGCCTGGAAGTGCCGGTACCCATCGCCGGGCTGGACGGCGAAACGATCCAGCGGGTAGAGCTGCCCGGCCATGGCTATCGCTACGTGGTGCTGTTCCACTGGATCGACGGCGGCGAGCCCGACCAGCAACAGCTGAATGCGTCATTCCGGCGGCTTGGCGCCATCAATGCCCACCTGCATCGCCATGCCCGCAACTGGCAGCGCCCCGGCAATTTCCAGCGGCTGACCTGGAACCACCAGAGCATGCTCGGCGAGCAGGGCCACTGGGGCAGTTGGCGCGATGCGCCGTACCTGGATGCCCGGGGCAGCGCGCTGATCAGCGAGGCGGTGCAGGTAATTGGTGAGCGCCTGGACGGTTATGGCCAAGACCCTTCACGCTTCGGTCTGATCCACGCCGACCTGCGCCTGACCAACCTGCTGGTACAAGGTGACCGCACGCGCATCATCGACTTCGACGACTGCGGCATGGGCTGGTACCTGCACGACCTGGCGGCAGCGCTGAGCTTCTTCGAGCACCACCCCGACCTGGCGCACTGGATCGACAACTGGCTGGAGGGCTACGACAGCGTGGCCAGCCTGGATGCCGGCGACATCGCCATGCTACCCACCCTGATCATGCAGCGGCGCCTGCAGCTGCTGGCCTGGACCGGAACCCACCGCGGCACGCCGCAGGTGGAATGCCTGGGCCCGCAATGGGTCGAACAAACCGTGGGCTTGTGCCAACGCTACCTGCAGGAACGGCCGGTGGGCGCACTCGCCCGGGCATGATCGAAACAGCTTTGTAACCAAAGGCTACGCACCGTGCTGGTGCGCAGCCTGTGTCAGAAGGGGCCCCGACAGCGGCGCAATGAATTGCCCTTGAGCAGTCGACAGGCTGGAATGCGCCCTTTTGCCCGGCGTGGAATGAAAATTGCTCCCTCAGTTCCCCAGCAACAGCCGGTAAACGAACGAGGAGGATGCTTCGTGCACGTTATCCAATCAGGCTCGCGCCAGCCGGCAAGTGCCGCACCTGGCAACTCGATAGGTATCTTGGCTTCGGCAGCAACCGGCCTGGTCGGGTTCATCGGTCAGCAAGGCGGCGATGCCGAACGCATCCTGGGGCGCGCCGGCATCGACAGCGAACGCCTGGAGCACCCTACCCTCACCCTTGACCTGAACCAGTACTGCCAGGTGTTCGAGGAGGCAGCCCGGCAAACCGGCAACGACAATTTCGGCCTGCGCTTCGGCCAGCAGTTCAAGCCCGACGCGCTCGGGCTTCTTGGCTACGTGGGCATGTGCTCTGCCACCTTGGGCGATGCCCTGCGCAACGTGGTCAGTACCTTCCCGGTGCACCAGCAGAGCAGCCTGTTGCGGCTGGAGGAAATGGGTGAGTTCTACCGCCTGGACTACCAGGTGCAATATGGCGCCATCCTGCGCAAGCGGCAGGACGCCGAATTGTCGTTGGGCATGTTCTTCAACCTGATGCGCCACGCGCTGGGGCAGAACTGGGCGCCAGAGAAGGTGCTGTTCGAGCACCCGCAACCGGAGGCCTGGCACGAGCACTGCAAAGTGTTCGATGCCCCGGTGCTGTTTGGCCAACAGCGCAATGCCCTGGTGTTTCGCCGCAGCGTGCTCGACCGGCCCATGCCTGGTCGCGACCCGCGCTTGCTGGCCATCGTCATCGAAAGCATGCGCCTGCTCGGCGGCCAGGCTAGCACACCCAACCGACCGGGCATTGTCGATGATGTGAAAACCCAGGTTCGCGCTTTGCTGGGCGACGGTTACCCCAGCCTGGAACAGGTGGCAGAACAGCTACGCCTGCCCAGCTGGACCGTTCAGCGCCGCCTGCAGGATCAAGGCTTGAGTTTTTCGTGCCTGGTCGACACCGTACGCCAGGAGCTGGCGACCTATTACCTGCAGCAGTCGGCACTGCCAATTTCAGAGCTGGCACTGCTGCTGGGGTACTCGGAAATCAGCGCATTCTCGCGGGCGTTCCGCCGCTGGTTCGATGTCAGCCCCAAGCAATGGCGCCAGGCGCACAGGGGGCAGCAGGTGGAGGCCTAGCGGGCATTACCTGCTGGCGCATCTGCATCGACGCTTGCTACGACGCCAGGCGCGCCAACTGCCGCAGTGCGTGAATAACCTCCTTATCCTGCTCTTCGAGCACCTCTGCCTGGATAAGGGCGATCACCGCCTTCAGCAACTCTGTCTGATTCATTTCTGTTTGCTGCTGAAGCACAAGCATATCCCGCGACATATGCGGGTTGACCTTCATCGACAACCGCCGAGTAGCAGTGGAACGTGCAAGCCCGCGCTGCTCATGCTGGGCATCCAGCGCCTGGGCGAACGCCTGATGCGCAGCCTGCAATTGCCCAAACTGCTGCACCTGAGCCAGTTGCTGAATATAGTGGGCAAGAAACAACTTGCGCAGGTTGGCACCCGCGTCGCTACTGACTGCATGCATGGCCGCGTCCAGAACATCCATGTACACCGCCGGCAACCGCGCCTCGATTGACTTGAGCTGCTGCTTGCGCGCCTCGCGGATCGCCGGCGTGGATTGCGGCGGAATCGCGACGACCCCGTCGCAATGGGTACATACCCCCACCAGGATGTCCTTGGCCAACCCTTGCCCATCACTGAACGGCACATCCCGACGCGTATAGTGCGTAGGCACCACTGCCTGGCAATGCTCGCAGAGCGCTTTTCCGCTATCGCCTTCGAAAAGGATCTTCATGACCTGGATACTCACGGGTGAACGCTGATGAACCAGGTATCTGGCTCGACGAAAAAGAACTAGATGTACCAACCTTCCCGTTTGAGCACATGTACATCAATGGCTGCGACAGCGTGGTGAGGGCGGCTTGCGTGGTGAATACCCCGACATGATCGAACGACCTCGGCAACCTCGCGGGCTGACACTTCCCCTGTCGCCAGTAGGTTCTTCAGGTCGATATCCCCGCGCGATACGTGTTGGTACATCCCTGTTTCAAGCGCCGCCATGACTGCGCGCTGCGCCTCCCGGAAGCCGATTTTCATTATCCATCCCTGGCAATACGAAAATCATCGTACAAAACCCGGATCAAATCTACCGTTTGAGAAGCCAAAGCGACCAGCGGCAAGCCTGGCGACCCAAGCAATGACCCGGAACACGCATGAACTATGGTCGTTCAAGCCGAGGGGTGGCGTAGCGCAATGTAACCAGCGTTTTCGATGCGGGGTACGACGGGGTTCGGGAGGTCTACACCGCGGTGGACCAATCCGTTACTGGGCAATCAATCCTGTGAGGCCATCGCTGTCGGCCATGCGCCAGAACAGCACCACCCCGATCAGGCTGGCCAACGCTGCAACGTAGAACGTCGCAGTGACCGGCAGGCCCATCTGGCTAGCCGCTCGCCCTATCAAAGGTGCCGAACCGATGCCGCTCATCATGCTGCCCGAGAGCAACGCGAATTAGCGTGAGCGTTGTGCCGGTGCAACAATCGTTGCCACGATGATCGGGCCCAAGGTGTAGAAAACGCCCCAGCCCACGCCTAGCAGCAGGCCGAACAGCATCATCAGGCCTGTAGGGTTGGCACTCATGGCAAACCCCAGGTTTGCAGCGACCAACGCCAGGCCACACAGCGCAACGGCGCGCGCAGCGCCCAGGCGATCAGACAAATACCCGGACACCAGTACGGCAGCAAAGGTACTGAGCATGGCGGCCGAAATCACATGGCCTGCACCCTGCTCGTTGCCGCCTTGGGTGCCCACCAGCAAAGCCAGCAGAAACGTCGAACCATAAGACAGCGACAACAGGTAACTGGCAAAACAGAACAAGCTGAACAGCGGCTTTGACACGGCTGTATTGTGTTCTTCCTGGAAAAGCATGAGGAACCCTGCGCAATTGAACCGACCATGCAGTGTGCGTGGCGGGCGGATTCAGGGTAAATCCAGGATTCTTGATCTGAAGGTAAGTCGTCACATACCTAAACCAGGCGGCAACCCCGGCAAGGGGCTGCCGCCCAGCGTAGCGACAGGGAGGAACGCAAGTTGATTCAGTCGCCAGCCTGTTCCGCTGCGGTGTCGGCGGCGGGGGGCGGGGCCGAAACCTGCGCCTTTGCTTTCGCCCGATTGCGGCGGTCCTGGCTGCGTTGCCGCGACGCCTGCTGCTTGGCATGCAACGCCTGGGCAGCGGTCACGGTGCCGGCTGCCTGGCCGTTCAGGTCCAGGCGCGGTGCATCCTCCACCATGCTCGCCCAGTAACGAGCGCCCCGGCACCAGGTAGAGATACCCAGTTTGAGCTGTTCGCGGGTTAACCCCAGCAGCTCAAGGTGTTGCTCGGCATCCTTGAAAATGCCCTCCTTGAGCGGCACCTTGGGGGCCGGGTTGACCGGGAAAGCCAACGGAAAATGCTTCTGCAACGGCCAGATCGCTGCCACCGCCGGGTCCTGCTCACGGGGCTTCGCCTGCGGCGGTGCCTTGCGCTTGGACGGTTTCGCGCTTTCGGCCTTTACCTGCCCTTTTTCCGCCCGCAGGCGGTCACGTAGCTCAGCTAGTTGTTCAAAACCCATCGTTCAATTCACTGCTTCGAAGTTGATTGCGTGGTGCAAGGATACCCCAAGGAGCCTGCACATTGCTCGCAGGCCAGCTTTCCCGGCCAGCCAGGACAAACAAGCGTGCCAGTTTGGCGCCCTTCAGCTGAACACCCAGAGCACGCGTGTGGGCTTGTCGGTGAGGTTGGCATAGCGAAAGCTGGCGTGCGGTTGTAACTGAAAGCTGTCACTGGCGTGCAACGTTACCGGCTCACCACCGTCCAGCCACACCGTCAGTTCGCCTTCAAGCACGAAGCAGCCCTGCTCCGAACTGTCGTCCAGGTACTCCTCGCCACTGCTCGCACCCGGTTCCAGGTGGCTGTCGAGCATGGAGAAAGCGCCCGTTATCGTTGGCGATGCCAGTACATCGGTGATGCCGCCCGCCAGGTGCAGCGTGCGGCGCTCGTGAGGGCGGGTGACCCAGTCAAGCTCGCGGGGCTTGTCCAGCTTGTAGAAGTAGGCGGTCGACACACCCAGTTCTTCACTGATGGCCGTCAGGTCGGCCACGGTCGGGCGGGATACGCCCCGCTCGACCTGGGACAAAAAGCCTACTGAACGGCCTATACGCTGGGCCAGCTCGCCCAGGGTCAGGCCTTTGAATTTGCGCAGGTCACGAATCAGTACTGCCAGGCCTTCGATTTCTTCGTGCACTTTCATAGTTGAATCGCGACTTTCGGACGGGAAAATAATGCCCTGAAAAGTACATGATTCATCTCACAAAGAAAAATGCTTCACGCAAATGCATGAGCATCGGCTAACGCGGGCCGCTCTTACAAAACCGCGCGGTTCCTGAAGTGTGTACTCGCCCTTAGCGCACAGCCTCGTACGTCAGGTCCAGGCACTTGCGGGCCTTTTCCACCAGCTCATCGATCTCTTCAAGGCTGATCACCAGCGGTGGTGCGATGATCATGGTGTCGCCCACCGCGCGCATGATCAGGCCATTGTCGAAGCAGTGCTGGCGGCAGATCATGCCCACGCCCTTGCCTGCGTAACGGGCGCGGGTGGCCTTGTCTTTCACCAGCTCGATCGCACCGAGCATGCCCAGGCCACGCACTTCGCCTACCAGTGGGTGGTCGGCCAGTTCACGCAGGCGTTGCTGCAGGTAGGGCGCGGTTTTGTCGTGTACCTGGGTGATGATCTGCTCGTCACGCAGGATGCGCAGGTTTTCCAGCCCCACTGCCGCTGCCACCGGGTGCCCGGAATAGGTGAAACCGTGGTTGAAGTCACCGCCCTCGCTGATCACCTTGGCCACTTTGTCACGTACGATCACACCGCCCATGGGGATGTAACCGGAGGTCAGGCCCTTGGCGATGGTCATCAGGTCGGGTTTGAGGTCGTAGTAGTCGGTACCGAACCACTCGCCGGTACGGCCGAAACCACAGATGACTTCGTCGGCAACGAAC
>JAAIGE0100408693.1_pt1 | contig 18213 bp, 12 predicted proteins | sample 6487951 | NCBI WGS metagenome assembly JAAIGE01 (sample SAMN13974128, study PRJNA590717) | phyllosphere metagenome | biome: tomato field; feature: multiple bacterial spot infested tomato fields; material: tomato leaves; isolation source: leaves from tomato fields | host: Solanum lycopersicum ...
GGTTTGCAGACCAATGCTTTGGGGCGCAAGGTGGCGCCCAGCTACACCGATGAGCAGGTCCAACACGCGTTGCGGCACTACGTTGGGCCCGATGGGGCACCGGTGGAACTGGAGCACGCCAGCCAATTTCCGCGCTACCTGAATGGCATTTTCATCCAGCATGGACTGTACCCGTTTGACATCCGTAGTGATGGTGAGACGGTGACGGTCGGTTACGCGTGGGATTTTGAAGATGCCCGATATGAAGTGCATCTGGTCTCGCGTTTGGATTTGACTCGCCCGGTACTGGATATCGTGCAGACCGAGTAAGATCCCAACGCATTTCAGCCATATAACACTCACCTGAGCTGTTCCCCTCACAGCTTGACTCCTGGTCTAGGAGTGCCATTGCTTCAAGGAGTTGTACATGTCTCGTTTACGCAAACTCTTCTGTTTGGTGGGGTTGGTCGTGATCGGAATGTCGGCATCACTGACCGCCTGTGTGCGCAGTGAACCGGATCCGGATACCGCCTCGGCTCCGCGTGCAGAGCAGTTGGTGGCTAACGCAAGGAATGAGTCGCTAGGTCCGGATATGTGTAAGATCCAGACCTGGGCGGCGCAAGCGATGGTGCAGGCAACTGGCCGTGCGCCAGCGTATGCGGAGTACGATCGAGTGGCTTGGAATCTGGCACAGGTCCGCATTGCGGCCGTGTTGGAGCGCAATCCTAATATCAGCGAAGCGGCGGCAACCAAAGAAGTTGCCAAAGCCTTACTCGACGTCTACGCAGCCCCAACCCCTACTGCGTGTGCTAGTGGTACTGATTTACCCAAACCGTAATCTTTGCGCTATGCCGCAGGAGCCAGGATCGCCTGGCTCCTGCTTTTATGTCCTCACCTACCCTCAAAGGAATTGCAATGACCGTTGATCCGACCACCCGTCCTGACTACCTGCGTACTCTGCTCACCCGTGGCTACGAGATGCTCGTGTATGTCGCCTCGTACCTGTACAGCTTGCTGGCCTACCAGGGCCAGGTGGGGAACGTGTATCTGAACGTTGATCATATCGGCCAGGCCCACGGCCGCTTGATCGTGCGCCGCAGCATCGCCTCGGCTTATCAGTCCACCATTTGCTTTCGGGTCGATAACCCGCGGGCATTGGACCCCCAGCACATCACTGGCGCTACCATCCAGCGTATCATCTCCGCAGCGCTCCTAGAAGGCCTGCGTCCGGTCCACGTGGTCATCAATGGTAAGCAGGTGCACTATTACGACCGCGCCTTTGAGATCGCACGACAGGACGTTGTAGAGGGTCAGTACGGACGGGCTTATTTCCCGCAACGTGTTGCCACCCCCGAAGAAGCCGGGCGTGTGTTTAACCCCAGCAGCATCATCTTCCGCTCACCGTGACCATAACCCCTCCCTGACCATTGCGGTCAGGGAGGGGACTATGTACGTTTTGTTTTTCTTTCAACCCCACGTAACCGCTAATGCGCCAGCCGCAAATGCACTGATCACAAGCAGTTCCCCGAGCAGATGGTTCCGAAGCATGGTGTTGTAACCAGAGCTTCGCTCCAGCACGCACGCCACCCCGATGCTGGCAGCTTCCAGTAACAACGCAATATAGACCGTCGCTGTCCAGCTTAGCAGGTAGATCAATGCACTCACTGTGAGCTCTAAACTACAGTGAAGGCCCAGGCCCACATACCACCAACGCTGCCGCTGCGAACGGCTTTGACTATACCCAAAATCTACGATGTGAACCAACACTACGTGCTTTAGGAGAAAGAGCCCCAGCAGTGCGACAAATGCCATGGCGGACTCCTGATCTTTCAGCGATAGATTCTAAGCTGCGCTTACCGAGCGACTCGGCGCGACTTCTTTCTTAGAATCATAAAATACAGGCGCGATGACATAAAGAAGAGCCTACCGACCCTCGTTACCGGGTCGGTAGGTCTGCAGTACTACATATCATTCATTACTGGAACCATGCTTTCTCGCCGCCACCTTCACCGACTCCGCCGGCATGCTTCATGGAGATGTCCTTCTTGCCGTAGTCATCCTTGATGTCGCCGACCTGACTGAACGGCAGGACGGTGTACAGATGACGCTCTGCGGTGGCAGTGATCTTACGATGCTTACCACGTTGGATGGTCAGGTAAGACTCGCCAGCAATCTTGACGATGTGGATGTACAGCTCCAGATCCACTTCCTGGTCCACCGTCGTACAGCCATCGTAGTAGCCCTTGTTGGCGATCTCCTTGACGAAGTCCTCCACCTGTTGGCGCACCAGTTGCTTGGCCGCAGGCGAGAGCTGGTGCGGTGAGACAAACAGAATACCGCGCGGTGCATTGAAGTTACGCATCCGGCGCCACAGGTCACGGATTTCAAACCCGGCCGGCCCCATTGCGCAGCCTTTCTTGGACATCATGTTCAAGTAGTCGCACACCACCGCATGGACTTCGTAACCTTCCGATTCCAGCTGTGCGATGAAATCGTAGTAGGACTGGAACGAGGTCTCGGATGGATTCATCCGGCACATGCGAATCTCATAGCCGGTGGCCGTCAGACGCTCATGCACATACCGCGCGGCCGCTTCGTGGTCCACCGAGGACAGATCGCACGGCTCGTTCGTTTCGTTCTCGATCATGTTCCGGTACAACCAGAGCATGTTCATCTTCAGCTCGTTTTCGGTACTGATGTGTACCAACAACGGCTTTTTGGTCGGGTCCCGCATGTAAGGGGTGTTGTACAGCGCCAACTGCTTGAACAGCGTCAGGGTAAAGCCGGTCTTGTAGTTGTGCTGCAGCGCGCCCACCACCACAGTTTCACCACGGCGCAGTCCGTCATGGTCGCCGGTCATGCGGTTGATGGCTTGCCAGCCGGTTTTCAAAATGCCCTCGTTGGACATTTCCTCTTGCGCCCTGCGCATCAGATCGGCAGACCCATCCAGGTCACTGAGGTTGATCTCCTCCAGCATGCCTTCAATACGCTGACCTTCCATCACCATGGTGAAAGGTTCCAGCTGCATCAGGGCATCGCGCACCAAGGCTTTGACGTCAAACCCATCGAGATTGAAGTGCGACTGCTGATAGATTTTCTTCACCGCCTCTTTGACGCGCACCACGTCAATGGCATTACGCAGCTCACCGCGCAGCAGCAGTGTTTGTTTCTTCAGCTCGGTGGACTCAAGGTTTTCCACCAATCCCGCATCCACTGCATGGAAGAGTGAGTCCTCATCGCCGACATTGACACGTATCCTTTGGAGCAATGCTGCGCGATCGTACCTATAGTCGGCAGGATTGTCAGCCATCCACAGCGCCGTGGCGCGTATGGCCTGTATGACTTCTCGACCCCGATCAAACTCCCCTGAGCTTTCAGATAGCTTGATGGTGGCGATTGCGGTTTTGACCAACTCGCCCGACTGACCCGTCGGTTCTTGCAGCTGCGACTCCTTGTAGAGCAGGGTGACGATCTTAACGAGTAGAAGTTTCGGGTCCATCATTTAGCATCCGACAAAAGGTTCAACATCATGAAATACGTGTATTTGCCGGAAGCGTTTCTGCCCGCGCTCAAAGCGGCGGGCATCGCGCTCCACGGGAATCAATCGGCCAAGACGCTCACTTCGGTGGAGTTGCTCTCGGGTATACTATCGCCCTCGGACGTAGCTTTTTATTGGTACCTCAATATCTATACCAACGCGGTGGTCCCGGTGGCCATTGCCGCCTCCATGGAGTCGGCGCTGAAGGAAGTCGTCAATCCTGATCGCATGTTGGCCTCCTCCAATCCGCGCTTGGCGCAGATTGCTGGACTGTTCCAAGGCTACGTCTTAAATGACAACGCTCCGTTCCTGCCGTTGGACGGCAAGGTGCTGGACGCGCAGCTGTTGGACGAAAACACCCTGGTTCTGACCCACCGTGATGGTGAGGCGGAATCTGAGCGTGATATGTATGACCGTATCATCCGTACGATGAATGCGCTCATCCCTTTTAAGGAGATCGCCGCCATGCCGCTTTTCAGTGGCTATCTCCGCGCCGCGCAACGTGCCCTGTCGGGTACTGCTGCATAATCACCACGCGTTTTAGGTATAATGATTTGGTAGTTATACCTACCAAGGTTAGTGATAGTATGGCACAGCCATGTTAGAACTGGCCGAATCCAAATTACGGTGGTCTGCGGGCAGTCGACTCAGCGGTCGTTCTCTCGTATGTACGCCTTCTCTAAAAAGGCCGCATGCCGGAGCCCGGCAGCTGTCCCCGTATATCACACTTCATCTCAAGGAAATTTCCGATGTCCATCTTCAAGAGCCCGAAAAAGGCTTCCCCGTTCGTGACCTTCGCTGAGACGATCGGTCAGCACATCCACAACCAGGGCGCCTCCCTGGCCAACAGCGCTTCCACCCAGCAGTTGCTCTCGTTCGAAAGCCTCGGCGCCGACGCGCGTCGCGAAGTCGAACACCAGGCCGGCGACATCGCCACCACGGTCAAGGACACCATCGCCCAGATGAAGCTGGAGCTGGGTCTGGAAGGTTACGAAGACGGCTCCAACGAGCTGGAAGTCGCCTCGCAGGCCGCCGCCGTGATCATGATGGCGTCCGGTGATCCGGTTGCCTATGCCCAGAAGGCCTACGCCGTCGAGTCGTTCTCCGACACCGCCAACTACCGCGCCGCCCCGCTGAACCTGATCGGTACCGACTACCGTACCGGCCTGCCGGCCATGGAAGCCTTCGACGAGCGTGAGCTGTCGAGCCACCTGCCGTACTCGGTCGCCTTCGCCGCCTTCGCTGCGCGCCAGGACGAGTTCGCCGAGAGCTTCTTCCCGACCACCGTCATCACCCCGGACCAGGCTGGCCTCGACATCGAGATCACCATTCCGAAGGTGTTCACCAATGGCAACCACCCGGCCAACGGCGTGGTCACCGACTTCGGCAAGCGCAACCTGATCGAAGCCGCGGTGAACTTCAACATCCTGAAGGATGAAGCCACCAAGCTGGTCCCGGCCGTTGCCGCCGATGCTTCCAACGCTGGCCTGTTCATCGCCGAAGCCAAGCACGCCAACAAGTTCGTGCGCGTGGCTGGTATCGACGTCCCGACCCGTCCGCTGGCCGTGGGCAAGGAAATCAACCTGATCTCGGCTTCGTCCTACGCCCCGCTGCTGGGCAACGGCGTGCTGAACAACACCGACGCCGTCGACTCCTCGGTCGTGCTGGAAGAAGTGTTCATCGGTTTCGGCGATGCCGACGATGCGACCGTGCGCTTCAACACCCTGCTGATGCCGCGCAACTCCTTCACCAAGTCGGTCGAAGGCAACTACCGCGAAATGCAGCTGAACTTCAGCAGCAAGTACCTGGTCATCGACGGCACCAAGCAGAACGTCGCCGGCGTCATCCCCGACGAGTTCGCGTCGATCACCACCAACAAGTGGAAGGTGTTCCTGGACGTCAGCCTGGCTGGCACGCTCAGCACCGAGTTCGGCAACGTCAAGGTGCAGGCATTCCCGATCACCGTTTCGCAGATCGTCGATGAAAACGGCAACGAAGTCGGCCTGTCCTCGGGCGGCGGCGCCACCCTGAAGGCAGCGCTGGAAGCCGGTCGCGTCGAAGGCTACACCCTGAAGGCCAACCGTACCAACTCCAACCTGCGTACCCGTGGCCACGTGGTCGACACCACCGTCGAGCGCGAGCGTCACACGATCCCGCTGGGTTCGCCGATCACCTACCCGTCGCCGGTGCATGCGACTGGCCGTGACAGCGACATCAAGGTCGCCATCAACGCCGCGCGCTTCCGCAACTCCAACATGGCGGTCACCGCCCTGCTGGCGTACAAGGATGCCCTGGCTGCCGTGGTCAAGGGTCCGAAGCGTACCGACGGCCTGGTGCCGGGTATCGCTGGTGCCGGTCGCTGGGTCATCCAGCCGTGGTACGAAGCGCAGAAGCTCGACGTGTCCGCGTCGATCAACAGCGAGAAGTCCTTCGAGCGTGCCGCCGACGTGTCGCTGACCCTGGTCAACGTCATCCGCGACATGGCCTACCGCATGTACCGCGACAGCTGGTACCAGGCTGCTCTGGATTCGGTCACCGGCGGTTCGGGCGAGAAGCCGACCCTGCTGATCGGTACCGACAGCGTGATCGAGCGTCACCTGATGGTGAGCGGCGATGATCGTACCTTCGGTACGGCCTTCGACAAGTTCAAGGTGGTCTCCAGCCTCGACCAGCGCGTCTACGGCAAGATCTTCCTGACCTTCACCCGCGGCTCGGCCGATCCGTCGGACGTGCTGTCCTTCGGTACGCACGCCTGGATGCCGGAGCTGACCAGCTCGCTGCCGATCAACCGTACCGGTGCGACCTACCGCGAAGCCATGGTGCAGCCGCGCAACCTGCACGTGCCGAAGCTGCCGATCCTGGGCGTCATCGAAGTGCAGGGCCTGTCCAAGGCGCTGTCGGAGAAGACCTCCAAGCTGCAGGTCGGCAAGACCGACATCGTCAACCCGTACCTGCCGTCGCCGATCTAATCGGCTCGGTTCGGCGCGGACCTGGGCTCTGCAAAGAGCCCAGTGTCGGATGCAAACCACATAAGCCCAGCTCCCTTCGGGGAGCTGGGTTTTATGCCGCCTGATGAAAAAAGTTTCAGACATACATCATCATTTTAGCGAATCCCAGGTCTTAACCATGGTCCATTCGCCACGCACAGTTTCCCAACCTGTCACGGTGTAGATCTATGACGCCAGTTACCCGCGCGACTAAGTTTGAGCCGAGCGCGATGGAGCTGGGTACCCATCAAACCACGCAGTCCATTAGTCCCCAGACCGAAGTCCAACTGAAAATCTACAACGGTCTGGGATGTTCCGTAGTCGCTGCTTACCGCACCGGTCTACGGCAAGTGATCCCACATGCCATCACCGCCTCTCGCCAGGCGATCATGGTCCGACTAACCCATCTCTTCCACAAAGCTGTAAATACTGACACAGCACTACTATTAAATGACGATGGTGAGCAAGGGTCCCGTCAGGGCCAACTGATTTCCCAGGCAGTAAGCCGCGCCCAACGCGAAGTAAGCGGCGGGGCACTGAACTGGATGCAGTCTGCACACGTCGACTACTTTGTATCACGGGCTGAAATCGAACAGGCCGGCGGATCGATCTACATCGAATCCTTAGACTTGTTGATCAGCCTGAATGGGCTTTCGGATGTCCCGCATCATCCCCACTCCCTGCATGGGGAGCGCCAGGGGCTTATGGCCCTAACCCCAGCTGAGGAGCACGGTAACTTCCATTATCGCATTGAGATCTACGATCAGGACGGCAATTTTGGCGATCGGTTCATCAATGTAGGTGGGGAGGTATTTAACATCCGTAGCAACCGTTCCGGCGCACGGCGCAATGGCGTTTATGTCGTCGGATCGTCTCCGGTGATGAGCACCAGTGGACACTTAGAGGAACGCTGCCAGCATCTGACCTTTGAGGAAGCCGAAGCGCGCCTGCATCTGTACCTGTCCTACAAAGAGGCATTGACACTGGGTAATCCAGCCGATGTCTACAAGCGCGAACTGGAGGATCTTGCGCACCGCAACAGACTCGAAGATGCCAACAACAAGCGCGAGGAGGCGCGGATCAAAAACGACCAGCGCACCCGCGACGTCGAGTTTGAAGAGATGAAGCGCAACTTCCAGCGCGAGCGTGAAATTGCAGCCGCCGAGCAACTGCGGGTGGAGGCACGTAACAAAGACCGCCAGGGTCAGTTGGATGAGCTGGCACATCAATTGAAACTGCAAGACCACGAGTTAAAACTCCGCGCAATGCGGGAGAAAGAGGAATACGAGTCCCGCTCCCAATCACGCAAAGATTGGAGTGAGACGTTCAAGCTGCTGCCAGTGGGAGTATCTGCACTGCTGGCAATCTACGTGACGTATTCCAAGATGAAAGATAAATCGTAATCATAAGTCGGCGAGGACTTAAGCCTAATGGACAAACGTCTCTTTGAACTGGTACACCAGCGCACACCCAAGATCAACCCCAGGGTTGCTGAAGGGTATGCTGTCCAGCCCATGAAGTTAGTGGAAGGCTACGTAGACCGGATCTTCCGGACCGCAGCTGTGGACTTCCCTCCGGAATTGAAATACCTCGGCTACATGCGGTGCACACCGCAAGAGGAATACGCTGAAATCACCAAGCGTTTGAACAAGCAGCAAAGCAACACCAACCGCTCCACCTTCGAGCTGGCCCGTTCGGATCTGTACATGGTCAAATACATGTTCAGCTTCAACGGCGAGGAACTGGACCCGCGTTACATCTACCTGCCTTTTGTTGGACCGGCCGGCATGATTACCGTACGTGGATCGACGTTTGCCATCTCACCGGTGGCAGCGGACAATGGTATCTCGGTGGGGGATGAGCAGCTGTTTATCCCCCTGACGCGTCTGAAGGTCACCTTCCGGCGCGCCGCCCATCACTTCATGCGCAATGGCGAACGCGAAACGGCGTATGTGGTGTGGTCCAAGATCCATCAGTCCAATCCTCCCAAGGGCGTGAAGATTCCAGTCCAAGGGCACACCACCATCCCGCACTACATGTTTGCCAAGTACGGGGTCACTGAAACCTTCCGCATGTTCTTGGATGCTGAAGTCCATGTGGGTGATGCGATGGCCATCAACCAGACCACCTATCCGCCTGAGGAATGGGTGGTGTGTTCCACGGCCTACTCGGCGATGTTCCGACCGCAAGGTATCCGCGATCGCAGCTATGTGGCACCGGATATCCGTCTGGCCATTCGCAAGGAAAAGTACGACCTGACCGCCATCTCCATGATCGGTGGGTTTTTCTATGTGGCTGACCGCTTCCCAGAGCGGATGCTGCCTGACTACGTGGATGAAACCCGTCAGTGGATCATCCTGTTGGGCCATCTGCTGTTTGGTCCCACCAAGGGTGAAGGCAAGTTGGCCGAAGAGATGATCGTGCACATGCGTGCGGTCGATGGCTACATGGACGCAGAATCCAAGACCAACTTGGCCGATGCGGACATCCATGTCAATACCACGTACGAGTTGTTCTTCCACCTGATCGCCACCTTCTCCCATCGGGTCACGCAATCACGTTCGGAAGTGTCCAGTCTCTACGGTAAGCGGTTGACAGTGTTGCGGTATGTGCTGAAGGATCTGACTGAAGCCATCAACAACTTCATGTTCAAAGCCGCCAGCCCGAAGAAGAAAGCACTGACCAAGCTCGATGCCAACAAGATGCTGCGTGACATGCTCAAGACCATGCTGGTCATGGGCATTAACAAAGATCACATCGAAGTGTCCTCGATGGCAGTGCCTGGCGACAACATGTACTTCAAGGTCACCTCCAACATGGCGCTGCAGACCGACTCCAAGGGCGGTCGCGGTAAATCCTCCACCTCTGCCAATGATCCGACCAAGCATCTGCACGTGTCGTTTGCAGAGGCCGGTAGCTACTCCACCATGACCAAGTCCGACGCCACGGGTCGGCGCAAGATCAACCCGTTCGTCAAAACCGATGAAAATGACACCATCATTCGCGATCCGGACAAGATCGATTTGCTCGAACCGGTCCAGCGTCTGATACAACGTCGTAACTAACCCTCAACAGAAAAAGAAAGAGTTCGGAGATTTCTTTATGTCAGCCTACCCGCAGCAGCCGCAGCTTCCGCACCAGCCACCGTTCGTGGTGCCTCCGCGCACCACGCCCAACTTCGCCCAGTTCGCTCCACTGATTACCGGCTTTGCTATGTTGGAGGTGATTAACTCTGCCCCCAAGACCCCCGTGCGCAAGGCCTATGCCGATTACGTCAGTCAGAACAACTGGCAAAACCAGCAGTTCCAGACGCTGGCGATTGCGGTGGGTCAGCTGGCAGAACTGTTGGTGGCCACCAACCGCAGCGGTCCCAATCCGCAACATGCCATCCAGGTGGCGGCAGGTGAATGTGCGCAGCTGTTCTCGGCCGTGTTCGTGCAGCAAAACCAGCAGCACTTCGCGCACCTGCTGCGGGATCCGGCTGCTATGCAGCAGATCAATCAGCTGTTGCTGAAGTTCCAGCAGTTGGATCAGCAGATCAGTCAGTTCTACCAGAACGTCAATGCACCGGCGTATCCGCCGCAAGGTCATTATCCACCCCAGGCCGGTTACGGTCATGCGCCGCAGATGCCCATGCAGGGTAACTACGGCGGCACACCGGTGGTCGGTAATGTGCCTAGCTACGGCGGCTATGGTGGCGGCTACGGCGGTACCCCTGCCGACACTACCAATCCGCTGCTGGCTGGCGCTACACGCACCGCCACGGCTCCTGCTGCCTATGGCTCCGGTCTCAGTCTGCCCAATGTCTCTGCGCCAGCTGCCCCCAACGCATTGCTGGTGGGTGGACGCCAGGGCTCTATCTTGGAATCCTTGCACATGTCCCCTCAAGCAGAAGCCGTCCGGCAGGCGCCGGCACCGACTCCCACGCCGCGTGAGCAGTTGGTGGCGTATGTCCCCGGCCAACCCATTGCCGACGCACCGGCACCGGCCGCCATTCCGGCGGCGGAAACGCTCCAGCCGGCACCGGTACAGCAGCTGCAGGTCATCGGACCGGCCGTGCCGTTGGATTGGGTCAAGTTCGGTTCGTTGGAATGGCCCAAGGTGCGCAATGTTTCGCGTCCCTACGATGCCATGCTGACCGAAGATGGTACCGAGCTGCAGTATGCCCCGACCTCGCAATGGAAGCTGGAGTGGTCCATCGAGCATCCCTACCCGACTGCCTACAACCCCGACACCCACGTGCGCCTGCTCGCCCGCGCGCCCGATGGAACCGTCACCGAAAAGATCGTGGAGAAAAACGAGACCATGAAGTACCTGGATCACGAACTGGATCGGGACGCTGCTCACAAGTACGATGCGTCCGAACGGCGCGATGAACGTATCGGCGTGGACATGGCGTTGATCGCCAGCCTGCGCAGTGTGGATGCCCAGCCGATCTCGGTGGTGCCGGCAGAAGCCGAAGAGACTGAAGTGGTCGATTCGGCGGTGATGCCAGTCAAGCTGGCTGAAGCGATCTTGTCCGATACTCTGGTCAACAGCCATCCGCGCCTGAACCTGCTGCTCAGCAAGAACGAAGTCCCCAACGGCGTGCCGTACGAGTACTACGTGGATTTGGTGACCCCCAAACTGGTCCCCAACGAGCAGGTGGAGTTGCTGACCAAGTTGGCTGAAACCGATACCTATCTGGGATTGGCCAGCAAGATCGCCCAGCTCGAAGATGATGATATCATCGAGCTGGTGCATGACCGCATGACCGAAGCGCTCAACCGCGCCATTCACCACAACCTGGGTCTGACCGACTGGAGCGTGGGTAGCTTCGTGGAAGATTACGAAGAACTGGTCGGGCTGTTCCAGGAAAGCTACGGTGAGGACTTTGTCCGCACGTTCGAAGAATCGGCAGTGGAAGTGATCGGTTCGGCCCTGACGGTCTCCCAAGAAGAGCGCGTGGTCAACTTCGGCATGTCCAAGCTGGGTATTACCCCTGAGGACATGGCCGGTACCGATCTGAGCCTGGTGTGCTTTGTGACGCGTCAGTCGGTGACCGAGCTGCCCTGGTCGCTGGCCGAGCTGCGCGTGGCACTGGTGGCCGGGCAGGACGCTTCTATCCGTGCCAGCGAACTGCCGGAGCTGCGTCTGGCTCTGGAAGCGGTGATGGCCCGTACCGAAGATCTGCCGTTGGTGCATGCCCACCGTTACCTGGTGACCTCCGACGAACAGGTCCTGGAACTGTACAAGGGCTACCTGGCCAAGGATGCAATCTTGCTGGGTAAGTCGGAACTGGAATACAGCGAGCTGTAATCGAACCCGTAGGTGGGTGACATTCGGGCATAAAGCACTCCCTCCGGCATTGCGCCGGAGGGAGTGCGATATGTTCCCAAGAGGTGTAACTCCACCTCTTTTTTTTGCCTTTTTACGCTTCCGGAGGGGCGTCATCTGCAGCAGTGTCGTCCTGGTCCGTTTCCTCTGCCTCCTCGGTGGAGTCAGGCTCGCCGCCCAGGTCATCGTCACCACCCAGATCATCCATACCGCCGATATCACCCATGCCATCACCACCGCCCAAGTCCGAAGCGGTACTGGACGTATCGGGGGTGTACCCACCGCCGCCCGTATCGTCAACACCCGCGTTGTTCTTCAGCTTGGCCAGGTCCTGGTCGTACTGTTTGAAGTTCTTCAGCACGTCCTTGATGTACTGACCCATGCTGCCACGCAACAGTTCCACATGCGCCGCCGCCGACTTGGCGATATCCAACACCGGCTTGCCGTCTTCCATGGCAACCAATGCTTCCAGTTCCGGGTAGATGCGGTTAGAGCGCAACCAGTCACGCACAAAGTACGCCTTGATGTAAGAGACCGCCGAAGCCACATCATCCTTGGAGCTGCCCATTTCCAGCGACTGCATGAAGTCTGGCGTGATGTAAGCTTGCAACGCCTTGTCCAATCCCTCAGTGTAGGCATCAAATGCTTCGATCTGCATTTTACCGGTAGTCACATCCGGCTTGGGCAGTTCCACGCGCAGGGCATGAATGAAGTCCACCACCAGGGCGTCCACATCGTTGTCATTTGAATGAGCCTGGGCGTAGGAGTCCACCGAATTTTGCGACAGGTCGCTGGCATTGTTGCGCTTTTCTTTGAGGCTAAGCGCATGCTGCCCTTTCGGATCGGTCGTGGCTTTCTGCATCTGGTCCGTCACCACCTTACGCAAGGCTTCCATCAAAATACCCGAGTTCAAGGTGTAGCACCCAATGAACTGCTGCACTTGACGGGTGAGCTTGCGCTGCCATGCCACCACACGCTTACCGCTCATGAGGTTGTTGTTGGCCACAGACACCGCAAAGTCAGGACCGGCCGCGGCATCGATGGTTTCCGGCGCCACACCCAGTGAATTGAGCTGACGCTTTTTCAGGTCATCTTGCAGTTCCTTGTCCGGCTTGGTGCGGTTGGACTGACGGTCTTCCACGGCTACCTGTGTAGTGGGATAGCGCGGATTGCCAGAAACGGCGTACTGCACCGAGGCCTGCGACATGTAGTTGACGATATCGCGCGGATTGGTAGCGCCCATCGGCATCAGCCCATTGGAGCGACCGTAGGCAAACTCATGAACCACCGCTTCCATCGTGCTGACCGGATCAGGGTCTTGCTCATCCAAGGTCACATTCACCAGCGTCTGACCGACCGAGTTCTTAATGGCGGCCATCATGTCAGCAAACAACAGCATGGCCCGCAACCCGCCAATGATCTTGGACTTTTGCAGCAACGAGATACCCACCCCGTACTGGTTGTAGTCAAAGGCATAGTAGGTCAACATTTCAGCCGGCACGTACAGGGCCTGCGTATGCATCCCGGCCAGTGCTCGGGCAAACATGATCCGGTACACTTCCTGCGGCTTGGAGACCTGCACGTTGTTACCCAGCAACCCTGCGCGCAGACGTTGATTGAGCTCCACCTCCACCAGGTCGGTGTAGATGCGCGTCATCTCATCGGTGTCCACCTGACGGTTGTACCAGTCGCTGCCGGTCGTGTGCCGTTTGGTGTTGGCGATCATCTGCGAGGTCATGTCGCGGTTGGACTTGAGGTTGTTGGCCATCTCCGCGTAGTAGTCCGACTCGGTGGCCTTGTTGATCGGGTTACCGGTCTGATCCACCAACACAAAGTAGCCCAGGTGCTCTTCGGGCGAGCCAGGCACGTGCACTGGGATCACGCACTCTGCCGGCAGGTGAGTCACCAGCGGATGGCCGACCGATTCACGCGTCAACATCGATGGCTTTGCCAGCGAGACAATCTGTTGAGAGGTGAAGTGACGACTGCGGTACAACGAGCCGCGCTGCTTGGCAGCAGAGGCTTCATCCGACAGCCCAACGCCGGCCACGTTACCGGCCACACCTTCGCGCTTGGTACGCGCATACCGGTCCTCACCCACCCAAGCTTCGCTCGCCAATCCGACCGGACGGAGCAGATCTTGTAGTCGATCTTTGCGCATCTTGCTCAGCAGTTCAGGCACGCGCAGGATCTGCGGATTGTCCGTAACGGTCAACATCGGATCAAACGCCACCTTCACCCGGCGCGGTTCGGGCAAAGGATTGTCCTTATCCGGCGGTTCTTGATGCAGCATTTCAAACGACAGTTTACCTACCGTTGCATCGTACGCGCCCACTTGGTGACTGTTCACGTGCGCAAACAGCGATTCCAACGTGAGCTTATCGTCCGATGCATTCTTGTCATTGCTCACGTTGGCCAAGATGCCGATGTTGCGCGGCATTTTTGTACGGCTATCCAAAATCTGTGAGAGCGACTCGGTGGACACACGCGCGCCAGAGTTGATGGCGTGATCGATGGTGGTCTCCGGCAGCACCAGCACCGGGTCAGCACCTTTCATAAACAGCGAATCGCGCAAGATATCCGGCAGCTCTTCGCTTATTTTATAGTTGTTCTCAAAGTGGTCGCGGATCACCTCCAGCATGGGGGTGGCAAACTCGGTGGGGACCGTGTTCGGTTCCACCTGATAGGTCAATTCCGCATCGACCAAATCTTTCGGGGACAGGATCGTGGCAATCAATACCTGCATCGCCATTTCCAAGTCCGGCATCAGCTGCAGCAGACTTTCTGCATCGACCACGTTCGATGCAGTGGTGTCTGAGATACGGTCCATCAAGGACATATCCGGCCCGACGATTTGCGCCTGCTGCCGGTTACCGGTGGTGGCTTGAACTGTCCCAGTGGTGGTGGGGGTTACCAGCTTGTTGAGCACTGCTGCAACCGAGGGGTCGAGTTTCTGGATCCCCATACGCGGCGGACCGGACGCATTTTGGCCCAGCAAGCTATCATTGTAATTGTTGCTCATCGTTCCTGAACTCCTAACCTTTTTATCTATTTAACGCTGTCATGGGAGGTCGCCTCGTGTCTCAGGCGCAATACGACATCTATCGCAGCAAGGTATTTGCCTTGGTTCGATCGCTTGTAATCAAGCATAGTGCATCGGCCAACGCAATCAATACCGGGCTGGAAGAGGCAGACCACTCTGTCAATTTGGCAGATCCTGCAAACTGGAAATACTACCTGAATTTGAATGGGCAATATCACGCAACTGACAGCAACATGCAAGTCATCTCGCTTGATACCCGTCAGATGATAGATTTCAAAAAGGAAGTTTTAACAGAGCACCGCACCACCTTGAGTGAATATCAGGTTGGTTCGCGGTACTTCAAGGCACTGGTGGAGCGCTATCCGGATCAGGAAATCCTCATCCGAGGGATCTTAAATCCCGTCGATATCCCTACCGCCATTGCCGCCAAGGACGGAGAGATTCTCTACTACCAGCAGTCGTTGGTGGAGGAGAATGAAACCAATCTGATTCCCCAGCTCTCCGCATGGGCGGTGAACTTTATGGCCCGTTGGGACGTGCCGGCGTACACGCTGGTGGACGATCTCTACGCCTCCGTTCAGTTTGCCAACTTGATCATGCTCATGCCGACGCAGGTGATGAACCTGCGCACGCGCAATGCCAAGACCTTGTACGCCCATAGCTTCCACATTCGCGAGTACTTGGCCAGTAACGGCAAGCTCGATCAGTACGTGGACTTTATGACCAAAAAGCAGATGCTCTGGCTGTACCGGAACATCCGCTATCTGTTGCGTAACGCAGGTAAGCGCGCCAACTTCGACGTGCTGGTACAGCACATCTTGACCGACCGTGCACTGCCGCTGGCAGAGTGGTCGATGCGCCATAACGTGGCCGATCAGATCGAGCAGATCTATCCAGAAGTGGAGTTGGTGCGCAAGACGCTGAACTTTGGCTACAGCAATGCCGGATCTGACGTTCGCACCGTGGTGCAGATGTTGGACAAAGAAGTCGACATGGCCCGTGGCAACATCAAGGTGCAGCCGCAAGCCGAAGATGCCATCCGCGTCACGATGGAGAACTCGCTGCAAAACACCTTGCCTACCAAGATCTTGGAGTCGTCGGTTCTGGATCTGACCGATGCTGCGCCCTATACGTTGGCTGACACGCTGATTAATCACTGGATGTACTTGGCCCACCTAAACCGCTACAACGCGGTGGTGACGGTGGACAACCCCAAGTCTGGTGGCACGATCACCTTGACCATGCAAGAGGCGTTTATCACGTTCTTGTATGCATTCAATCGCTCCAACGGGATCACCTTGGAAACTATCCCGGCGATGGTTGCCATGATGGTGCGCAAACTCCCCACCCCCACGCGGGCGCAGGTGGCGCAGATCGTGGATCCCAAGTATGTTCGCGGAGAAGTGATCGATGCCCTGATGTCAGGGATGCGTCCGTTGGGGTCTTACATCTCCATCCCGACCTTTGCCGAGGCCTGTGTCCAGATCCATGCCGAGAAACTGCGCCAGCGGTTGGTGTACTCCAACCAAGAGCATTACATGGCACGCGGTCAGGCCGAAGCCGCAATGCAGTTCATGTATTGCGACTACCCGCTGGATTTGGAGAAGGGTGCCAATTACCTGCAATGGTTTACCGACAAAGGACTGGAGATCCCGGAGTTCTCCGAGCTGGAATCTGAGCTGTTAGCCGTCCAGCTGTACACGATCTGTACCGGACAAAATCTCAAGGTGACCCAGTCGCTGAAGGAGATGCAGGCAGCCATGCTCAGTATCATGAGTCAGCTGTCATCGTATTCCATTCAGTTCCTGCAATCGATCAACTCCACCCCCATCGCAATTGTGGATTGGCCGCTGATCCGTCCCGGTGATCAAGCCATCACCATGCGCCATACCGAAACGGTCCAGGCAATTGATGCAACCATTCAAAAGGTTGACACCAAGATCCGGGATCTGGAAATGGTGGATTTGAATGTGGTGGGTCCGGAGTATACGGGCAACAGTCGCCTGCTGTCTTCGGACTTTATTGACATTGGTCTGACCGAAGAACAACACGGTGCCAGCAAGCATCTGATCCGTGTGGTGATGAACATGGTCGATGTCTCTCGTGTCCTGACTGATTTCCCGGTCTTGCCCGACGACATCACAGTGCTATCCACCTACGATTACGTCCCACCCGGCTTTGGCCCGCTCTCTGGCGCCTTCCGCTATGTGGCCGGTCCGGAGTATTCACTGGATGATGCTGACCGTACCTTGATTGCCAGTCGCTGGGCCAGCTACGATGCCCTCAAGGGTCCGTGGCGGTATCCGTTGGCTGATGTGTATCCCATTAACCGGCTGGGCACGCTCCTGCCGTTCATTCGAGAGTAACTATGAGCACGACCTTGCCACTGTTGGCCTTACCGCAAGCCCAGGCCCACGCTAGCATGGTCGCCACCGCGCTCATTGACGGTGTTGATGTCACACGTTTGCAGATAGGCGACCCGTACGTCCGACAAGACGGGCGGGTCGGCCTGTTGATCTCTGTGCCAGAAGAATCCTTGGAAGATCCTGATTGGAACTACCATGGGACCGTGGACTACAGCATTCGCCGTATGCCATTGAACGAATTCTTCGCCGGTATTGATGTGAAAGTGCGCATCCCCAAAAACGCCCAAGGCGGACTGTCCACCTCCTCCCACGAGGTGGTGGCAGCACTGTCACAGGCGTTCAACATCGTGTTTGAGGCGAGCGACTATTATAGCGATGCAATTACCTCTGATGGGACCGCGCGGTACACCTTGCGCGCCACCCCGTTGTCTACCCGCTGGACCGGCTCGGTACAGATCACCGTTTTTCCTACTGAATAAGGAGTTGGCACCCATGGCCAGTTCAGACACCGAACACCTGCTGCGACTTACGCCAGCCGACAGCATCAACGTCATGGTCACCAATGCCAATCAGTTGGTCTACCCGGTCTATGACTTAAAGCCTTCCGCACCGCAGCTCACTGGCAACGACGAGCGCGAAACGCGAGTGACGTTGACCGCCCGTGATCGGGTGGCTGCCGATGACGGGTATCCGTACACCGGCTCGTTTGACTTCACCTATCGCCGCTTGCATTTGGAAGACTATCTCAAGGGCGAGCTGCTGGGGTTTCGACCCAACTTGCCCTGCTCCACGCAAACGCTACTGGATGAAATCACCGCCCGCATCGGCATGGAGTTTTATCCTGAAGACATCATCCAAGAAGAGATCGGTCGGACCAATTCCCAGCCTTACGTGCTGAAGGCCAAAGCCGAGTCCTTGCGTTGGGTCGGCTCGGTGGAATTCTTCTTGGCCGACATCGTGGATCTTTCCACGTTGTTTGGACCA
>JAAIGE0100619746.1_pt1 | contig 18208 bp, 23 predicted proteins | sample 6487951 | NCBI WGS metagenome assembly JAAIGE01 (sample SAMN13974128, study PRJNA590717) | phyllosphere metagenome | biome: tomato field; feature: multiple bacterial spot infested tomato fields; material: tomato leaves; isolation source: leaves from tomato fields | host: Solanum lycopersicum ...
CAGGGCAGTGGAGTGGCGACCAACCTGGATGTAGCTGAAGCCGCTGCGCAGGTATCGGCCGTCGAGTCCCGTCTTCCGGTGCTTGAGCAGCGACAGGCCAGGCTGATCAATGCACTGAGCCTGTTGCTGGCGCAGTCGCCGAGAGCGCTGCAGAGCGAGTTGGAAAAACCCGTGGAAATGGTTGCCGTGCCCACCACTGTGCCCGTGGGCCTGCCTTCCGAACTGGCGCAGCGCCGTCCGGACATTCGCCGCGCCGAAGCGCGGCTGCATGCGGCAACCGCGAGCATCGGTGTCGCGCAAGGTGATTTCTATCCGCGCATCGTGCTGTCAGGCAATGTCGGTTTTCAGGCCTTGCAGCTGTCTGATCTCGGCAGTTGGGGCTCACGCCAGTTCGGTATCGGTCCGCAATTGAGCCTGCCGATTTTCGAAGGCGGCCGGCTGCGCGGCATGTTGCATTTGCGCCAGGCACAGGAACAGGAAACTGCGCTGGCCTATCAACAGACCGTGCTGCGTGCCTGGCAGGAAATCGATGACAGCATGAGTCTCTACAACGCCAGCCAGCTTCAGCAGCGCAAACTGGATGACGCCGTGCGCCAGAACCGAATCGCGCTGGACACCGCCAAGAGGCAATACGCAGAAGGCGTGGTGGACTTCCTCAACGTCCTGACGGTGCAGCGCACCCTGTTGGATATCGAGGAACAGTGGGTCCAGAGTTCTACCACTCAGGCCCAGGCGCTGGTCGGGCTGTACAGCGCGCTGGGCGGTGGCTGGTAGGTCAGGCCTTGGCGGCCTCTTCTTCGTCGAGCCGGTCGGCCTCGAACAACTGGGCCAGCTCGACCCTGGCCTCGCGCGCGGTTTGCAGCACTTTTGCTTCGTCGTCGTAGATCTCGTGTTGCGCGGCGAGCACCTGTTCGTCGTGGCGCTTGAAGCGGCTGATGCGTGCATCGGCCTGTGCCTCGCTCAGGCCCAGCCCCAGCAGGGTCTGTCGTGACATTTCAAGGCTTGAGTAGAACGTCTCACGCACCGCATGTGCACCCGCATCCATCAGCTTGTGAACGTGCTGGCGGTTGCGTGCGCGCGCGATGATCTTCATGTGCGGGTACAGCTTGTTGATCAGCTCGGCGGTCTTGATGTTGATGTCCGGGTCATCGGTGGCAATGATGAAGAACTCGGCATCCTGCACCTTGGCCGCCCTGAGGATTTCCGGACGCAACGGGTCGCCATAGAACACCGGGACGTTGCCGAAACTGCGTGAGAATTCGATGGATTCCACCGCAGTGTCCAGTGCAATGAACGGGATCTTCTGCGCCCGCAGGATCCGCGCAACGATCTGGCCCATCCGGCCCATGCCGGCGATGACCACGCGTGGTTTGTCGGTCTGGATATCGCGGTACTCTTCGGGCACTTCCACCACTTTGGCCTTGGGCTTGATCCAGCGCGCCAGCGCGATGAACAGCAGCGGGGTGATCGCCATCGAAAGGGTGATGGTCAGCACCAGCATGCCATAGAGGCCTGCGTCGAACAGACCCTGGGCGCTGCCGATCTTGAATACCACAAACGCGAACTCACCCCCCGCTGCCAGCACCAGACCCAGGCGCAACGCGCTTCGCTTGCTCAGACCGCCTGCCGTGCGGCCGATGATGAACAGCAGCGGCAGTTTGATTGCGACCAGCAACACCGTGAGGCCAAGCACCACTAGGGGCGCGCTGAACAGCAGGCCGATGTTCGCGCCCATGCCGACACTGATAAAGAACAGCCCCAGCAGCAGGCCCTTGAACGGTTCGATCTGGGCTTCCAGTTCGTGCCGGTACTCAGAGTCGGCAAGCAGCAGACCCGCCAGGAAAGCGCCCAGCGCCATGGACACACCGACCAGCTCCATCAGCCATGCCGTACCCATCACCACCAGCAGTGCAGTAGCGGTCGACACTTCCTGGATACGGGTCTTGGCCACGATACGAAACACCGGACGCAGCAAGTAACGTCCGCCCACGACCACTATGGCAATGCTGCCCAGGACGCGCAGGCCATGATTGATGCTTTCCTGAGTGCTGGTCGCATGATCCCCGCCTGCCAGAAACGGCACCAGCGCGATCAGCGGAATGGCCGCAATGTCCTGAAACAGCAGAATGGCGAACGCCGTGCGCCCGTGCGGGCTGTTCAGTTCCTTGCGCTCCGCCAGGCTCTGCAGACCGAACGCAGTGGATGACAACGCCAGCCCAAGGCCCAGCACAATCGCGGTATTCATCGATTGCCCGAACGCAACCAGGGCGACTGCACCGATGACCAGACCGGTCAGCAAAACCTGGGCCGTTCCCACGCCAAACACCGCCTTGCGCATCACCCATAAACGCTTGGGCGACAGTTCAAGACCGATAATGAACAGCAGTAATACCACCCCAAGCTCAGAAATGTGACTGACACTCTCCGTATCTCCTATCAGCCCCAGCACCGAGGGGCCGATCACAACGCCGGCGGCCAGGTAACCGATCACGGCACCCAGCTTCAGGCGTTTGGCCAACGGGACGGCGATGACGGCGGCGATTAGAAACACCACTGCGGCCTGCAGCAGGCTGCCTTCATGGGGCATGTGAAACTCCTTGGCAATGACAGGAAACGATTTGAAACAGGTCCGCATTAAACCACGTGAGTTTTTCACGGCAACATTGAATCCGGCATGACGACCATCAAGCGCATTGATGATTGTCTGCGTTTGGCAGGCGAGGGGGGAGGTGGCGAATGAGTGCGACGTATTCCACCCATGCCATCGGGCGAGCATCAGCGTAAGATGTCGGCGCATTTGCGCAGCGCCAATGCCGTTCATGACGTACTCAGGAAAACCGAAATGACCAACAAGCAGCGTTTGATTTACTCGATTCTGATCGCTCTGGGTGTGCTGGCGATCATGCTGGGCCTCTCGCACTTGCAGAACAGCGGTGTGATCAGCGAGAAGACTTTCCAGTACATCGCCATCGGCGTTGCTGTGCTGGTCGTGGTGCTCAACGGGATCATGCGCCGCAAGGTCAGGCGCTGAGATTACGGATCGTCAGATTACTTGGCCGATTCGCCCAGCCATTCCATTGCACGAGGATGCAGGCTGTAGGTCTTGTCCTCGTTGAGATGGATCACGCCCTCATCGCACAGACGCTTGAGCACCTCACGTACGCTGAGGAATGACAGCGGCACATCCAGTCTGAGCAATTGACTGTGCACACCGCGCACGCCAAGCGACTGACCGCTTTCGTTCGACACCAGCAGTGCGTCGAGCACTTTGAGTCTCACCAGGCTGGTGCGCAGACCGAAGCTCTTGAGCAGCAGGCGGATGTGGTCGTTGCCAGGTCGCTCGACCTCTGCCGCAGGCGCCTGGGCCTGCGCAGAAATGGCCGTCTGCCTGAGCATCGTACGGGTCGTTGTTCCTTGGCGATTGAACATGCGCAAATTCCTTTTCAGGCTTTTAAACAAAATCTCATCTATAAGACGAACGAGCGGCGTAAAACCTCAGGTGCGAACGCAAAAAAAATAGCAGAGAGTTGGGTGTCGAGCCGCGATACTGCGCATGGAGTGGCAGGAACAGCAGCATCAGGCCGAGAACGCTTCAGGCGAAAGGGATGTTTCAGGATGTAAGAACAGCGCCCGTTTCCAGCCGCAAGTCAGCCTTTGGGTGAGTTTGGACCGCGCTTGTTCAGGACCGGATTACCGTTCTGGTTCTGCGTCACGTAAACCGGTAATACCTTGGGCAGTGACGTGAGCAGACTCGAGATGTCGCGGGTGTTGTAAGACCCGCCAAGACGAACTGCACCGGTGGCATTGTCCGCCAGCAGGATCGGCGTCTGCAGATAACGATTGATCATTGGCAGCGCCTGGCTCAAGGGCAGGTCATTGAAGATCAGCTTGCCGTTACGCCATGCCAGGCTTGTGTCGTCTGCGGCAACGTGGCTGATGCCGGGGCGGTTATCACCGGCCTTGTAAACTGCCTGCATGCCGGGGTCCAGGTGATCGCTGAACTCAGGTTGCGAGCGATCGCTGCTGACCTGTACCGAACCCTCGACCAGCATCACCCGAACCTGATCCTGATACGTCCACACATTGAAGCGTGTGCCGGTCACCTTGATGCGCCCGGCGCCGGCGTCCACTACGAAAGGGTGGGTGAGGTCGTGGCTGACTTCAAAGAACGCCTCGCCTTTTTTCAAGGTAACGCTGCGGCGGTCCTTGTAATTGGCATAGGTCAGTTCTGTGCCCAGATCCATTTCCACACGGCTGCCGTCGTCCATGGTCACCAGGCGAGTGGTGTTGGTTGTGGTGTAGGTTTCATAGACGTTGGGGATTATCCCCTGACGCCAGCCAATGTAACCAGCCAGCGGTACAGCCAGTGCGGCAACGGTCGCAGCCACAGCGAGATGACGCCAGGTGCGCCTGCGTCCTGGCAAGACAGGTGGCGATGCAACTGCGTTCGATACAACGTGCGCGGGCGGCGGATTGACCGGTTCCAGCTGTCCGGACATCTCCCAGATATCCCGCATTGCCTCGAATTCGGTCGCATGCAGCGGATGAGCCTTGAGCCACTGATCGAACAATTTTCGCTCGGCAGGCGAACAGTCGTCAGCGTGCAGTCGCATGCACCAGTGCGCGGCGGCATCGGTAATCTGCTCGTGTTCTGCTTCGCTGAGGCTGGGTTCGTTCATGGACTCTCCGTTACTGACCGCTGGCGCATTCTACCCTCGGATGGCAGAGGGAGAGAACATTGGACCGTTACGATGTATCAATCCCGGCTTAATTCTTCGTGAATGTGATCGGCTCTCATTGATGTATCGGACTGCGGGAGTATTTCTGGAACGCGCGCGGCGCTACTCTTGGTGCAATCCATTGCCTGCCCTGACCGTCACGATCCCGGAGTTCCAGATGCACGCCGCTCACCCTGATGAATCGACCCGAACACTCTCCGTTGCGCAATTGACCGAGCTGTTGCAACGAATCTTTCTGGCCCATGGCACGTCGCTGGATGTGGCAAGTGTCCTTGCTGAAAACTGTGCCAGTGCCCAGCGGGACGGTTCGCACAGTCACGGCGTCTTTCGTATTCCGGGGTATCTTTCTTCATTGGCCAGCGGTTGGGTGGACGGCAAGGCTGTGCCGGTCGTGGAGGATGTCGCACCTGCGTTCGTGAGGGTCGACGCGGCCAACGGGTTTGCCCAGCCCGCGCTCGCGGCCGCGCGGCCGTTGCTCATCGATAAGGCACGCAGCGCAGGCATTGCGATTCTTGCCATCCGAAACTCTCATCATTTCGCTGCGTTGTGGCCGGACGTGGAGCCGTTCGCCGAGCAGGGGCTGGTGGCCCTGAGCATGGTCAATAGCATGACCTGCGTCGTGCCGCATGGAGCACAGAAGCCTTTGTTCGGAACCAATCCCATCGCATTCGCGGCGCCTCGCCATGGGTCGATGCCATTGGTTTTCGATCTGGCGACCAGCGCCATGGCCCATGGTGACGTGCAGATCGCTGCCCGTGAAGGCCGTCTTCTGCCGGAGGGAATGGGCGTGGATCGTCAAGGGCAGGCGACCTGTGACCCCAAGGCGATTCTGGACGGCGGGGCGCTGCTGCCATTTGGCGGGCACAAGGGGTCGGCATTGTCGATGATGGTCGAGTTGCTGGCGGCAGGTCTGACCGGCGGAAATTTCTCGTTCGAGTTCGACTGGTCAAAGCATCCTGGCGCGCAGACGCCCTGGACCGGTCAGCTGCTGATCGTCATCGATCCCGATAAAGGCAGCGGCCATTCCTTCGCGCAACGCAGTGAGGTGCTTGTGCAGCAGCTTCACGGTGTGGGCCAGACGCGTATGCCTGGTGATCGTCGCCATGCCGAGCGGGCCAGATCGATGGCGCATGGCATTGAGATGAGCGTTGCCGATGTAACACGCCTGCAGGCGCTGGCCGATAATCAGCCCCTGAATATCGACGACCATTCGTCGTAACCGGACTTGTATTAGCCTCTGGATCTAAATACTGTATGCATAACCAGTAAAGAGAAAGAGGTGTTCCATGTCCCTGAAGTCAGCGCACAGCCCGGTCGCTCATCAGCTTCGCACCGGTGCGTCAGTCAACGAGATGCAGCGTGAAGATTTTCTGGCCCTTGCCGCTGCACTGCGCCAGTTCAATGCATACGAGGCGCAAGTGTCAATGGTCGTCGCGGCTGCTCAGCCAGTTGGTGCTGTCGCTGTTCAAGCGTCTTGACCGATCTTCTGAAAAACCACGCCTGTTGCTTGTGAATATACGAAACGTATATGCTTCGTATATTCAAAGTGAGGTGAACCATGGGCTTGGTCAAAATTTCCGAACACATGCATGCGGACCTGCGTTGCGCCAGTGTCGCACTGAGTCGTTCCATCAATGCTCAGGCGGAGCACTGGATGCGTATCGGTATGCTCGCAGAGCTGCATCCGACGTTGGACTACAGCGAAATCTGCCAGATGCTGATTCGTCTCGAAGACGCTGACGGCACTGTGCTGGCGACTCAATCCGTCAAGCTGACTGAACTGTCGAAGGCGGCCTCATGAGCGGCGGCATCAGTCTCAAGACCGAGCAGGATCTCGTTCAGTTGCGCATTGCCGGCAGGCTCGCCGCGGATGTGCTCGCGATGATCACGCCTTACGTCAAGGCAGGCGTGAGCACCGAAGCGCTGGACGACATCTGCAACGAATACATCGTCAAGGAGCTCAAGGTGATTCCCGCCAATGTCGGGTATCACGGGTTTACCAAAACGACCTGCATCTCCCCGAATGCAGTGGTGTGCCATGGTATTCCTTCGGCATCGGACATCCTCAAGGATGGCGACATCGTTAATATCGACGTGGCCGTCATCAAGGATGGCTGGTACGGCGATACCAGTCGTATGTATTTGGTGGGTGAGGTCAGTCCGCTGGCGCGGCGTCTGGTTGAAACGACTTACGAAGCCACCCGTGCCGGCATCCACGCCGTACGTCCGGGCGCAACGTTGGGCGATATCGGTTACGCGATCCAGAGCGTCGCCCATCGCGAAGGTTTCAGTGTGGTACGCGAGTATTGCGGGCACGGCATCGGACGCAAATACCATGAAGAGCCGCAGGTGCTGCACTACGGTACGCAGGGCAAGGGCCTGAAACTCAAGGAAGGCATGGTCTTCACCATCGAGCCGATGATCAACGCAGGCAAGGCGGGCACCCGTACATTGCCGGATGGCTGGACGGTGCTCACCAGCGACATGTCGTTGTCCGCACAATGGGAGCACATGGTTGCAGTCACTTCGACAGGCTTCGAGTTGCTGACGCCATGGCCTGAAGGCACAGGTGCTTATCCTGCGATTTAGGTTGTGTAGCTGGTGTCCCAAAAAAACGACCTCCATGCGAGGTCGTTTTTTATTGCGCATTTTACGGATGCGGAGTCAGGTCTGTTCCGGCTGCGTACACCGCTTCCAGAGCACCTCGGTCACACCAAAACCTTGAGCCTGCAAGGTCGCCAGCCGCACAGGTCCGACAGCGACATGATCGCTGACCGTACCGACACCTGCGTGCAGCGTTGCGCAATGCAGCGCATCGCTCTGGCTGAACTGCGGGGCCTGGTGAAGGAATGAGCGGGTTTCGCCCTTGAAACGATAGTGAATTTCAAATTCCGATTGATTCATCGTGATCTGCCTGTAGGGCGTAGAGATACGCCATCTTAAAATGAGTACGGTAGGTACTGAGCAGTTCGAAGCGGGGCTGCTTCGACACTGCAACATCATTTCGAGATCGATACAGGCGTGTACGCGTGCACGTCGCCTTGATCGGACTGCTGTCTCAGAAGGGGTGGACTGAGAATTACACCGTTTTGATTATAGGTGAACAGTCGTCCGACAAGTGGCACTAGGCCATATCCGTTCGCGTGTGAAAATTTCGCATGACTGCTCAAATGAGGGTGTCAGGGGAAAAGTGTAAAAGCGGCTCCCTGAGTCGATTTCGGCAACGGAAAACTGGATTTACAGGGTCGGCTATCGAGGAATGAAAAGGATCTTGCAGGGTGCTTAACTGGCTGATCTGCTGACAATCAGCCAGGTGATGAATGCTACGAGGGGCGCGATCAGTGCCACGCTCCCGACGACCAGCGCCCAGCCCCATGCGAACCCACGCTCGCCTTTGAATCTTCCACCACTCAATGCTTTGAGTATGCGTACGCCGATACTGTGCGCCAGCAAGTTGAAGAAGGCGTCAAGAATCCCATCCAGCATAATCACGGTCACACTCCATGCGTTATTCAGCCAGGCGTAACGGGATTTCACTTTCAAATCAGAGGCTGCGTTGAAGAACAAAAAACCGCCTCCTCAATCCTCCCTGGGCACTGTCCAGAACAACTGTACGCCGCCATCATCGCGCCAGGCGAGGGTGACGTTGTCATTCTCGGCTATTTCTTCAAGCAACTGAGCCCAGTCATTTTCCGATTCATCCTGCAGGCGAAAGAGCAGGGCGGCTCTGGATTTCTGCGCGGTCGGCGAGTTGATGATCTTCTGTACACGAATGCCCATGCGCTGATAGGAGTCTGGGGCGGACGTCGCTGAGGATTGATTTGCCACGGAAAAAGTCCCTGAATAAGCTGTATGTGCGTACAGTATTTCAGTGTCGAATCTTTAGCAACACTTACGCAGGATAATGTTTCCGACGCCTTGCGATGCCTGTATCGTTTTGCGACCACCGTCCCATCTGGTCTCAGGAGTAAACATGAAACTCAAATTGCTGGTGTTGCCTGCCGTGGTTGCCGCCTCTCTCATGCTGTCTGGATGCTCCACTCCATCTGTCGTTACGTTGCAGGACGGAACGCAGTACATCACCAAAGACGCGCCGAAGACCAAGAGTCGTGATGGCTTCTATGAATTCGAAGACATTTCCGGCAAAACCATCCGAATCAAGGCTGACGAAGTGGCCACGGTACGCCCCGAAGAGTAAGACAGCGCTGCCCGGAGCAATCCTTCGGGCAGACTTCATTTCCTCGATTGACAAACCCCGCGACATTTTTCATAGTTCGTTTCTCGCAAACGTTTGCGCATCAATTCCCAGGATTGATTCTGCGCCGTTCGCCCGAACAATAATCACAAGATCGGAGATGAACCCATGAAGCTGCCATTCGCTGGACGCCTTCTCGCTGTCGCCATGTTTTCTGCCCTTGCGGCAATCGTTCCCCTCTCGGCCGTACATGCCCAGACCCCTGAAAAGCCCAAAGTCGCGCTCGTCATGAAATCCCTTGCCAACGAATTCTTCCGGACCATGGAAGACGGTGCCAAGGCTTATCAGAAAGAACACGCCAGTGAGTTCGATCTTGTCTCCAACGGCATCAAGGATGAATCCGATACTGCCAGCCAGATTCGTATCGTCGAGCAGATGATCGTGTCCAAAGTCGACGCGCTGGTCATCGCGCCTGCCGATTCGAAAGCGCTGGTGTCGGTTTTGAAGAAGGCGAGCGATGCGGGTATCAAGGTCGTCAACATCGATAACCAGCTCGATGCCGATGTACTCAAAAGCAAGAACCTGCAGATTCCGTTCGTAGGCCCGGACAACCGCAAGGGCGCTGCTCAGGTGGGTGATTACCTGGCGACCAGACTGAAGGCAGGCGATGAAGTCGGCATCATCGAAGGTGTGCCGACCACCACCAACGCTCAGCAGCGTACGGCCGGGTTCAAGGACGCCATGGACAAGGCGCAGATGAAGGTCGTGTCGGTACAGTCCGGCAACTGGGAAATCGACAAGGGCAACGCCGTTGCGTCCGCCATGCTGAACGAATACCCGAACCTCAAGGCATTGCTGGCCGGCAACGACAGCATGGCACTGGGCGCTGTTTCTGCCGTGCGCGCAGCAGGCAAGGCAGGCAAGGTGATGGTGGTGGGTTACGACAACATCAACGCCATCAAGCCGATGCTCAAGGACGGTCGCGTCCTCGCCACCGCCGATCAGTACGCTGCCAGACAGGCCGTGTTCGGGATCGAAGCGGCGCTCAAGGCCGTGAAGGGCGAGAAGGTCGATACCAATGAGAAAGGCGTTATCGAAACGCCGGTCGAACTCGTCACCCAACCTTGATCCACACCGAGTGAAAGGCGTCTGCCCGAACAGGGCAGGCGCTGGGAGAAACGTATGTCAGCGTCTGCTCAGACGACTGTTCTTTCGGTCAGTGGCATTGGTAAAACCTACGCTCAACCCGTGCTTGGCGATGTCGACCTGACGTTGATGCGCGGTGAAGTGCTGGCCCTGACCGGGGAAAATGGTGCCGGAAAAAGCACCTTGTCAAAGATCATCGGCGGGCTGGTCACGCCCACCACCGGCAGCATGCAGTTTCAGGGGCAGCCCTACCAGCCTGCCAATCGTACCCAGGCCGAAAAGCTTGGCGTGCGTATGGTCATGCAGGAGCTGAACCTGCTGCCGACCCTGACCGTCGCCGAAAACCTGTTTCTTGACGATCTGCCGCGTCGCGCGGGCTGGATTGATCGCAAGCGTCTGCGTGAAAACGCCATCAAGGCCATGGCCCAGGTTGGCCTGGAAGCGATTGACCCGGACACGCTGGTCGGCGACCTGGGAATCGGCCATCAGCAGATGGTGGAGATCGCCCGTAACCTCGCTGGCGACTGTCACGTGCTGATTCTCGATGAGCCGACGGCGATGCTGACGTCGCGTGAAGTCGAGATGCTGTTCGAACAGATCACGCGGTTGCAGGCGCGTGGTGTCTCGATCATTTACATTTCCCATCGCCTCGAAGAATTGGCCAGAGTGGCACAGCGCATCGCTGTGTTGCGTGACGGCAAGCTGGTCTGCGTCGAGCCTATTTCCCGTTACAACAGCGAGCAACTGGTCACGCTGATGGTGGGGCGCGAACTGGGCGAGCACATGGACATGGGCGCCCGGCAGATTGGCGAAGTCGCACTGTCGGTCAAATCGCTCAATCGCAAAGGCAAGGTTCAGGATGTCTCGTTCGATGTCCGTCGTGGCGAGATCTTCGGTATCTCCGGCCTGATCGGCGCGGGACGAACCGAGCTTCTGCGTCTGATCTACGGCGCTGATATCGCCGACAGTGGCACGATTGAAGTAGGGCAGCCATTGCAGCCCGTCACCATTCGTTCGCCTGCCGATGCCGTCGAGCATGGCATTGCCCTGATCACTGAAGACCGCAAGAGTGAAGGCTTGCTGATGTCGCAATCGATCAGTGCGAATATCGCGCTGGGCAACATGAAGGCCATTTCCAGCGCAGGCATCGTCAATGCCGCTGACGAACTCAAGCTCGCACAGCGTCAGGTGGACGCCATGCGCATCCGCAGCTCCAGTCCTACCCAACTGGTGTCGGAGCTGTCCGGCGGCAATCAGCAGAAGGTCGTGATCGGCCGCTGGCTGGAGCGCGACTGTCCGGTCATGTTGTTCGATGAGCCCACACGCGGCATCGACGTCGGCGCAAAATTCGATATTTACGCGCTACTGGGCGAACTGACCCGTCAGGGCAGGGCGCTGGTGGTGGTGTCCAGTGATCTGCGTGAATTGATGTTGATCTGTGACCGCATCGGCGTGCTGTCGGCCGGTCGACTGATCGAAACGTTCGAGCGCGACAGCTGGACTCAGGACCAATTGCTGGCCGCAGCCTTTGCCGGTTATCAGAAACGTGATGCGCTGCTCAATGATGCAGCGCCCAGGAACGAGCCATGAAAAACGACACATCCCCGACACTGACATTGCCGGCCCGTCGCGGCGGCAATTATTTCGGCCTGGGCACTTATCTGGGGCTGGCGGGCGCCTTGCTGGCGATGATTGTCCTCTTCTCGATGCTCAGTGACCATTTCCTGTCGTACCAGACCTTCAGCACCCTGGCTAACCAGATTCCCGATCTGATGGTGTTGTCTGTCGGCATGACCCTGATCCTGATCATCGGCGGCATCGACCTGTCGGTAGGTTCGGTACTGGCATTGGCCGCCGCCGCTGTCAGCGTGGCTGTTCTGGGCTGGGGCTGGAGTGTGTTTCCGGCCGCGCTGCTGGGGATTGCCTGTGCAACGCTGGCGGGTACCATCACCGGCTCGATCACTGTCGCCTGGCGCATTCCGTCATTCATCGTCTCGCTGGGCGTGCTGGAGATGGCCCGTGGCGTGGCGTACCAGATGACCGACTCGCGTACGGCCTACATCGGTGATTCGTTCGCCTGGCTGTCCAACCCGGTGGCATTCGGTATTTCCCCGTCCTTCATTATTGCGTTGCTGGTGATCGTCGTCGCTCAGGCGGTGCTGACACGAACGGTCTTCGGCCGCTACCTGATCGGTATCGGCACCAACGAAGAGGCCGTGCGTCTGGCAGGCATCAATCCCAAGCCCTACAAGATTCTGGTGTTCTCGCTGATGGGTCTGCTGGCCGGTGTGGCCGCGTTGTTTCAGATATCGCGTCTGGAAGCTGCAGATCCGAATGCCGGTGCCGGGCTTGAGCTACAGGTGATCGCAGCCGTGGTCATTGGCGGCACCAGCCTGATGGGTGGGCGCGGTTCGATCATCAGCACGTTCTTCGGCGTGCTGATCATTTCGGTGCTGGCCGCAGGCCTGGCTCAGATCGGCGCCACCGAGCCTACCAAGCGCATCATCACCGGCGCTGTGATCGTGATTGCCGTGGTGCTGGACACCTACCGCAGTCACCGGGCGCGGCGACAGGGCTGACATGGCGACCATCAAGGACGTTGCAGCACTGGCCGGGATTTCCTACACAACGGTTTCCCATGTGCTGAACAAGACCCGGCCGGTGAGCGAGCCGGTCCGGCTCAAGGTCGAGGCGGCCATCGCGCAACTGGACTATGTGCCCAGCGCGGTGGCCCGCTCGCTGAAGGCCAAGAGTACGTCGACTATCGGCCTGCTGATTCCCAATGGCATGAACCCGTATTTCGCCGAATTGGCGAGGGGCATCGAGGACTACTGCGAGCGCAACGGTTTCTGCGTCATCCTGTGCAACTCGGATGACAATCCCGAGAAACAGCGCAGTTACCTGCGGGTCTTGCTTGAGAAGCGCGTCGACGGCCTGATCGTCTCATCGGTGGGCGGAGACGCGAGTGTTGCAGGCGGTCTTGCGGACGTTCGCACGCCCTTGGTCATCGTCGATCGCGAGCTGGACAGCATCGAAGCCGACACGGTGCGTATCGATCACGAGCAGGGTGCCTATCTGGCAACGCGGCATCTGCTCGATCTGGGGCACAAGCGCATTGCCTGTATCGGAGGACCTCGCAACAGCACGGTTGCCGAAATGCGGCTGGCAGGGTATCGACGCGCGATGCAGCAGGCGTCTGTCGAAATCAGTCCGGAGTGGGCCGTACATAGCGAGTTCACCAGTTCGGCCGGGTACGAAACGGCATGCGACCTGCTGGCCAGGCATCGGCCCACCGCGATTTTCGCGGGTAACGACGTTATTGCCATCGGTGTGCTGAGGGCCGCTGCCGAACGCACTATCTCAGTCCCGCAACATCTGTCGGTCATCGGTTTCGATGACATCGACATGAGCCGCTATGTCTATCCCGCACTCACGACCGTGGGGCAGTCGATCATGCAACTGGGTGAAACGGCGGCCGAGATGCTGCTGTGCAGAATCGCCGCCCCTGATGCGTCGCCTGTCGAAAAAAGGCTCGTGACGCCTGTCGTCGTGGTGCGTGAGTCCACGGCCGCCCCCTACAACGCTCCAGATCAATGACGAGCACGCACAGCAACGAGTGAATGAGCCATGCAAGCAAAAATAGTGATAGTGGGCAGCCTCAACATGGATCTGGTGATCCGCGCCCAGCGTCTCCCGCGCCCTGGCGAAACACTGACCGGAGAGAGTTTCGACACCGTTCCCGGCGGCAAGGGCGCCAACCAGGCAGTCGCCGCTGCACGCCTGGGCGCCGATGTAGCCATGATCGGTTGCGTGGGCGCCGATGCGTACGGAGAGCAGTTGCGTGCTGCGCTGCTCGCCGAGCAGATTGATTGCCAGGCGGTGACAGTGGTCGATGGCGTGCCCACCGGCATTGCCTCGATCGTGGTCGACGCCAACAGTCAGAATGCAATCGTCATCGTCGCGGGCGGCAATGGTCAGTTGACGCCGTCACTGATCGAGCGCTTCGATCCGCTGCTCGCGGGGTCGGAAATTGTCATCTGCCAGCTCGAAGTACCGACCGAGACGGTCTTCCATACCTTGTCGCGGGCTCATGCACTGGGCAAGACCGTCATTCTGAACCCTGCGCCAGCCAGCGAGCCGCTGCCCGCTCACTGGTACAGCCTGATCGATTACCTGATTCCCAATGAAAGCGAAGCCCAGGCCCTGTCCGGGATTGGCGTCGACTCGCCAGCCTCTGCGCAAAAGGCAGCCCTGGCGTTGCTGGCAGCCGGTGCACGCAACGTAATCATTACGCTCGGCGAGCAGGGTACGTTGTTCGCCAGTGCCGCTGGCGTCGAACATATTCCAACGCGTCGCGTACAGGCCGTGGACACCACCGCTGCAGGTGATACCTTTGTCGGCGGTTTTGCAGCGGCGCTCGCCAGAGGGCAGAGCGAATCGCAGGCCATCCGCTTTGGTCAGGCTGCCGCCGCGCTGTCGGTTACCCGCGCAGGTGCGCAGCCGTCCATTCCGACGTTCGAGGAAGTACAAGGATTCAACCCGACATGAAAAAAACACCACTACTCAATATCGCACTGTCGCGCGTCATCGCATCGCTGGGGCATGGCGATATTCTGATGATCGTTGATGCCGGCATGCCCGTGCCGCCAGGCGTTGAGCTGATCGATCTGGCCCTGACCCGCGGCGTGCCGGATTTCGTAAGCGTGCTGGATGTGGTGTTGAGCGAGATGCAGGTCGAGAGCCATGTGCTGGCAAATGAAATGGCTGAAATCAAGCCACCTGCGTTGCAGGTTATCGAGAGTCTGAACCTTGATGATCAACTGGGTCATCAGCGCTGGGTCAGCCACGACGATCTGAAAATTCTGAGCCGCAAGGCCAAGGCCATTATCCGCACTGGCGAGTGCCAGCCTTACAGCAACGTGGCGCTGGTATCCGGAGTTGTGTTCTAGGCATTCAGCCTGAACGCGTATTCATGACAGGGAGTTACACATGACGTTGACACAGTTTTCCAGACAACTCATCCGGGGGGCGCTGCTCTTGTCCATTCTCAGTGCGACAGCCGTCCAGGCCGTTGAAAAGCGTGACGTGATCATTGACACCGACCCGGGTGCCGACGATGTGGTCGCCCTGCTGCTGGCACTGGCTTCGCCTGAAGAACTCAATGTGATGGCAATCACCACGGTTGCTGGCAATGTGCGCCTGGACAAGACATCACGTAATGCAAGACTCGCTCGCGAGTGGGCTGGCCGTGAAGACGTGCCAGTGTATGCCGGTGCGCCCAAGCCGCTGGTGCGTACGCCAATCTACGCGGAAAACGTGCATGGCAAGGAAGGTCTGCCCGGCGTGCCGGTACACGAGCCTGCCAAAGGCCTGGCCCAGGGCAGCGCCGTCGATTATCTGATTCAGACACTGAGCAAGGCCAAGCCTCATAGCATCACCGTTGCAATGCTCGGCCCACAGACCAACCTTGCACTTGCATTGGTGCAGGCGCCGGAGATCACCCAGGGCATCAAGGAAGTGATCGTCATGGGCGGCGCGCATTTCAATGGCGGCAATATCACACCGGTTGCCGAGTTCAATATCTTCGCCGACCCTCATGCGGCGCAGATCGTTCTGGCCAGCGGCGTGAAGCTGACCTACGTGCCGCTGGACGTGACTCACAAGATTCTGACCAGCGAAAAGCGTCTCCAGCAGATCGCTGCGCTGAACAATCAGGCTGGCAAGCTGGTGGAAGGTATCCTCAACGAGTACGTCAAGCTGGATATGGAGCACTACGGTTTGCCGGGCGGCCCGATTCACGATGCCAGCGTTATTGCCTGGATGCTCAAGCCCGAGCTGTTTTCGGGGAGGCAGATCAACGTAGCGATCGACAGTCGTGAAGGCATCGGTTTCGGCCAGACCGTCGCCGACTGGAACGGTACGCTCAAACAGCCGCAAAACGTCTTCTGGGTCAAGGATGGCGACGCCCAGGGGTTCTTCGATCTGCTGACCGAGCGTCTGGCGCGGTTGAAGTAACCGTGTCGGGGGCTGATCGTCGTCAGGCGGGCAATCCGGTTGTCGCGTATCGGCTCCAGACCTGAGTGATAAAGGCTCGGGCACCCTCAGTGCCCAGTTCCTTGATCAACAGATCGACAGCGATGATCATCAGCTCCTCCGGTGTCCCCGGGCTGTGCGAGCAATGGCCCTGGGGCCACTTGGCCTTGATGTCCGCATCGATTGAAATCACTGTCATGTCCGTCTCGCCTTCCAGAAAGCACCGCATTGCTCAGGCAGCCGTGCATCGCCCGTTATCCCTATGGTCAGTTGCAGTAAACCATTGTGCGAGTCGTTTGACACTTCTACTTACGCATCATGAGCACGATCTGACCTCTGCTGAAAACATGCTGTGACGATTTGTCAGCGCGCCTGAAAACGGGGCGAGGCAGACTACACGCGCCTTGCAGACATCTTCGCTTACGAGTAATCGCGATGACTGCAGTGCAACCAATGCAGCCAGCTGCGGTCGCACAAGGTCTGGAAATGTTCATTGGCAAAGGAGGGTGTATGCCCTGGAAATTCGCAACATTGGGTTTTGTGGTCGTGACGTCGGTTCTGGCAGGGTGCAGCAGCACGCCAGATTCGGCGCCCGAGGCCACCAGCAAGACCGAGGCGCCCGCCGCCAGTAATACCGTGCCGGGCCGCTGTGATGCGGAGCCTGCACAGTTCGCCATCGGCAAGCAGGCATCCATCGATTTGCTGACCCAGGTACGCAGTCGCTCCGGTTCCATGGATGCACGTATTCTGGGTCCCAACGACATGGTCACGCTTGAGTACCGGTCCGAGCGCGTCAACGTCAACACCGACGCCTCCGGCAAGGTGATCCGCATCAACTGCGGCTGAGCCTTGCTCATTCCACAGGCATAAAAAAACCCCGTCAATGACGGGGTTTTTTCAAATCAAGTGGATCAGTCCACTTTGACTTCTTCTGCCTGCATGCCTTTCTGGCCTTTAGCAGCAACGAAAGAAACGGTCTGGCCTTCTTTCAGGCTTTTGAAACCGTCGCTCTGGATTGCTTTGAAGTGTACGAACAGGTCGTCACCGCCACCTTGTGGAGTGATAAAGCCGAAGCCTTTTTCATCGTTGAACCATTTTACGGTGCCGGTTTGGCGATTAGACATGGTGTATCTCCAAGAACATAATTTTCAATAGCGTGCTGCTCAGGCCAACTGGGCACACCGGCCTATCATAGTCGAAATGTACGAAAAGACAGCTATTTAGGTGGGAGCTTTGGGCGCTGTACGTAAGTATGCAGCCCATCATATTCAGAAATGGCTGAATCGGCCTGCTGGCTGGCCTAGTTGGTGGTGAGGTTCAAATACGCTAAAGGCCCCGTTGCATGGGGCCTTTAGGGGGTTTGCGGCTCATAGCGTGGCGCGCAAAGACAGGGCGTTTTTACGTGCTCGGCCAGATATTAATTTTTTGCTTTAGTGCAGTTTTCAGTGACCAATCTCTGCAGTTTCGAGGTCAATTCCGGGCTTGGCGCAGTGCCAGTATTGTTCAGCGCTGCGATTTCCTTATCGGAGAAATGGCTGTCCACCTGTTTGGCGCCGCAGTCGCAATGCGCCTTGGCCGTCTTGTCATCCAGTTTCTGCGCCTTCGCGGCACTGATGCACTCTTGAGTGAAAGTGCTGCGGGTTGCTCCATCCATCGCGGCCTGGGCACCCAGGGGAGCCAGAATTGCGGCGCAAGCGAGGAGTGCTGATAGACGTGGAAGCTTCATGGTGTTCTCCGTTGCTGGGGGAATTCTTGCAGGTTGACGAATAGTTCTGACGACCTGAGGGCGTACCAGTTCAGATGCGGTGCCGATTTCATCTTCATTCACCGTGAGGTGCGACTCGACGACTGCACTGTGATAGGATGCGCGTCCTGTAAATTTCCAGCACTGTCATTGGCTTTGTTTTCAGTCAGGTGCGACAGGTTTTGTACACTCCAGTCATCTGGTCCGTTTCAAGGTTGGCCGCAAGGCTCCTGCCACTGTGAGGCAGGCGTACCACCGGATCACGTACTGGCTCATCCCAACCCACGTGACCTTTGGTAGGGGTCACCACTAGGAGAGGAGGCGCCATGCCAACTATTACTCTTCCCGACG
>JAAIGE0100430646.1_pt1 | contig 18195 bp, 25 predicted proteins | sample 6487951 | NCBI WGS metagenome assembly JAAIGE01 (sample SAMN13974128, study PRJNA590717) | phyllosphere metagenome | biome: tomato field; feature: multiple bacterial spot infested tomato fields; material: tomato leaves; isolation source: leaves from tomato fields | host: Solanum lycopersicum ...
CATCTTTGTCCTTCGGCTTGGGGCCCAGGCCGATCACGGCGCCGGAGGCGACGCGCATGGGGCTGTCGGCGATGCTCACGGCCGCATTCGCCAGGCGGCCGCCCAGCACGCCCAGGTCGTTGCCGTGCAGCTGCGGCACCACCAGCACGCGAGGCGCGGCAATGTCCTTGGTGATCGCACGTTGCTCTTCCAGGTAGGCGGGCCAGTCCTGGGTCGCGTCGATACCGGCGGTGCAGGCCATGACGAAAGTCCGGCGACCGTAGATGTTATTCAGCTCGATGGCCGCGCCGTGCATGGCCTCCAGCTCGGCGCCGGCGCCCACAGGCAGAGTGATCACCACCGCTTCGACGGAGTAGCCCTGCTGCTGGGAATGCTCGAGGGCGTCCTGCCAGCTCATGTCGCCAGCGATCGGTGCAGCCAGGCAAGCCCAGCGGTCGCCGCCGTTCTGGCGAGCGGCTGCGATCTGAGTCTTTAGGTCGCTCGCCGGCACGCCCAGCTCGCCGTCCAGGTCGCTCTGCGTGTTCAGGGGAATCAGCTTGCCGACGTTCTTCGCGGCCGGGCCGATGAAAAGGAAATAGCGCTCGATCTCGGTCACGGCACCCTGGCCGAGGTTGAGATTGTTGACGCTGACTTTACCGAGTGCCATGTGGGTGCCTCGTTAGCGGGGAGAGTTGAGGGTTTGCTGCAGCACCAGTTGCACCAGGTGCGAGACCTCGCTGGGCGATGCGCCCAGGAAATCGCGCTTTGGCAGCTTGATGTCCCAGCTGGTTGGGCCCGGGGTGTCGCCCTTCAGGGCGCGGATCAGCAGCCCGGCCTGGCCGAAGCGCACGTGCTCCTTGATCCAGTTCACCGAGGCGCGTTGCCAGCGGGTTTTGCCCTGCTTGTTCACGCGTGGCAGGCGGATCCGGAAGCCCAGGCGGCGCAGGCGCTTGGCCTGCTCGTCGGTGCTCGGCGCGTCGACGTTCACCGGGTTGGCTTTGCGGGCCATCGCAGCGGTCATGCGCTCGGTGCGGCCGTGGTGGTGCTGGTCGGCGATCCAGCCCTGCAGGCCGTTTTTCCAGCCGAGGGTCGCCTGCTCGTCCGAAAGCTGGACGACGTTCAGGTACTTGCTCTTGATCAGGCCGCTGAGCATCTTGCGGCGGCCCTTGCGCTTGCCCTTGGCGGGCTCGTAGGCCGAGCCGTCCAGGTTGGTCTGCTTGCGCACGCGCTGGTTACTCATCGAGCGCACGCGCTTGCTGACGGTATTCAACAGGCGCCGGCGCAGCTTGGGCGTCAACTCCAGGAGGGCCAGCTGGGTTTGTACGTCCAGCATGCCGTCCATGCGGAAGTCGAAGGTGTTACGTGCCATGGCTGGCCACCTCGCCGTGCTCGGCGACCCACAGGTCAAACGGCACGAACGCCCAGCGCTTGCCGAACGCCTGGATCTCACCGTCTGCCTGCTCGGCCAGGTACTGCGGTTCGACGAACTCCAGGGACAGCTCGACATCGGCCAGGTCGTTGTCCAGCTGCTCGATGTCGAACGTCGGTGCCGGCAGCGCGTGATCGGCTCGGCTTTCGTCGTGGTTCTCCAGCCAGCTGCCGACCAGGGCCATCAGCCGGCCCGGGTGGTCGGCGAAGCGCTCGAGCACCACCACGGCGCGATAGCGCATGTCGCCCAGGTGCAGCCCCTGCAGGTCGTCCTTCCAGACCAGATCCAGGGTCACCTGCTCGGCCCAGCTGTCCAGCTGCTCGGCGGCCACCAGCTGGCACTGCAGCAGGTAGGCGGTCAGGGCGCGCAGCTTGTTCACAGCAGCGCCGCCGTGATGCGGCCGCGGCCCTGGATCGAACGCACCGCCTGCTGGGAAAAGGCCAGGAACTGCTCGCGGGTCTCCGGGCTTTCCTTGGCGACGTTGGCGGCCTCGGCGCGGCGGTTCACGGTGGCGAACTGCTGCAGCAGGTACGCCTTGGCACGGCAGTACACGGCGCGCTTGTAGGTGGCGGCCATATGGGTGCGCTCGGGCAGCACCAGGGGATCGGCCGCGGCCACGTTTGTGATGCCGGCGGCTTTCCACTGGCTTTTGCGCTTGGCCAGGTCGCTGTTGACCTCGCCCATGGCGATTGCCAAACCATCGGCCAGCAATTCCACCAGGTACTCCGCCGGCAGGCGGTAACCCTTCTGGAACTCGGCAATAGAGAGGTTCGGCCAGAAGCCGTCATTCTCGATCGCCTGTTCCACCAGGGTGGTGGGTTTGCCGGAAAAGCTCATTGCTGGCCGCTCGAATAGGGCGGGAACACTGCGTATGGTGGGTACGGGCTACAAGTAGCTGTTTCACCAAGGCAGGTCCCGCTGGGGGTGGGTAGACGGTTATTCGGTTTTGCTTGGGGCTTGCTGCTTGGCCAGCGACTTCTCACAGGACTCGCGGCGGGTCTTGACGCTGATTTCTGGGTAAAGGGTTTCGGCGCGCTTGAAGTGCTCAATGGCCATCGCCCACTCCTCGAGCTCCATAGCCAGTAGGCCCAACAGCCTGTGGTAGCGAGCCGGGATTCGCTCGAACAGCTTCCACTCGCCGTCCACCAGGGGCAGCAGGTTGGAAACGTAGGGCTCGGGGCTGCGGCCTGCCTTGTGCTCGGCCTCGGCCCAGACGATCAGCTCATCGGCGACGAAAGTCGGGATGTTGCGATCGAAGGGCAGCTTCTGGTCTTGCGCCATGGCGAAGGTGGCCAGCTCCAGGCCCTGCTCGAACTGGGCCGTGTCGAACAGCCACACCAGCACGTACATCAGCACCGGGTTGGCGTAGTTCAGGCCGCTGTCGCGGTAGCGCTGTACATACTCCAGGTACTTGGGCAGCAGCTCGTCACGCTTCAGCACGCGGCGCTGTTCGTGGCTGTCGATCTGGCTGATTCGCTCCAGATCGGCGGCCAGCGAGGCCTCCATCAGCTTGAGGTGCTTCTGCGCGTTCGCCGGGCTGCTCAGGGCGTTGGCGGCGGTGTAGGGCTCGGCGGCAGGTGCCGCGCTGGCGGCAACGCCGCCGGCGAGCACTGCGCGCTTGTGGCGCAGGGCGAGGCTCACTCCGCGTCCTCCAGGATCTCGACGTTCTCGGTCAGCGCGAATTTCTCCAGCTGCTCGATCACGTAGCCTTCGTTACGGCTGTTGAAATCCTCGACGCGGGAGCGGCGCGGGTTGTCGATGGACTGCTTACGCCAGCTGCTGTCCTGGTAGTAAATCGACAGGTTGTCCCAGCTGGTGACCAGCACGGCATTGACCGGGAAGTTCGGCACGGTGAAAGCCGGCATGCCGCCGTAAGTGGCGATCACCTGAGCGTTTTCGATGCGCTCTTTCTCGGTTGGCTTGCCGGCTTGCTCGGTGTAGAGCTTGGCCTTGTCGGCATGCAGCAGGTCGCTGCCGATGATCGCCACCAGGTCGCCGTCATCACGCAGGATCTCATCGACCATCTGCTTGGTGTCATGCACAAGGGCGTCGAGGTTGGCGTAATCGCCGCCCTTGCCCAGGGTGATCTTGCCGGCCACCTTGCCCGAGTTCAGTACCTGCGCCGGGATCTGTTCACGGGCTTGCTGCAGCCAGCCCTTGTTCACGTCCTGGAGCTTGGGAAAGGCATCCAGATCGGTGTCCTTGGCCGCGTGGGTGCCATGAAAACCGATCATGATCCGATCCTGAGCGATGCGCTTCTGCACGGCGGCCGAGTAACGATCGGCGAAGTCCGGGAACTTGGCCCAGGCATCGACCTTAGCGTAGGGCAGGCCCACGTCAGATTGGGTGTCGGACAGCTCGTACTGAGTATCGTCGAGCGCCGAAACATCACGGGCCACGCGATCCTTGGTCTTGGTGTCGGTGCGGCCGGTAACCGGGCCATTCACACCGATAAAGATCTTCTCGCCTTTGATCTCACCGACCGGCACCACGTTGATGCGCTCCAGAAAGTCAGCGCGAGCGGTGATCGCGTCGTTCAGATCCTGGGCAATGGACGGCTCGACGGTGAACTGGCGGCTGGCATCTTCTACGCCGTAGCTTTCCGCCATGTCGGCCTGCAGCTGTGCGTACTGTTCAACAGCCCGTTGGCTGAGTGGCTGTGCCATGTCAGAGCACCTTTTTCTTGGCCGGGGCGGCGGCGCCGGTGGTGCGCGGCAGCGTGCGGCCGCCGGCGGTGTTTTCCAGGGCGCTGAAGCGCTTGTCCAGGCTGGCCAGGGCGGCGGCAACCTTGCTCAGCTCACTACCCTTGCCCTGGGGCTTGCGGCGCGAGAACTCGCGATCGGCATCGGCTTTGTCGAGGATGTCCTGGACGGCTTCGGCGACGGTCGACACTTCTTCTTGCTCGGCCGGCTCTTCTTCCAGTTCGTCGGTTTCCGGCTTGAGCAGCGCTTGCATGCCGGCGATGACGAGCATCTGTTGCTCGATCAGCGCGGCCAGCGCCAAGGCTGTGGCTTCATCCATTGGTGGGGTGCTCTCGGTTGGGGTTTGCGGGGTTTCGGTGGGCGCTACGGCGGCGAAGCGCTTGAAAAGGTTGGTCAGTGCGGTGATCAGCCGATTGGTTTCGGTGCTGACCGGTTCTTCGTCGCGCAGCTGACCCAGCTCGACGGACGCTGCGTAATAGGTCGCCTTGTTGGTTCGGCGGGAGAAATACAGCTCCTGGGTGCCCAGGCTTGCCGGCTCGTCGGTGACGGCCAGGCCGGTGAGGTAGGCCTTGCCGGTGTTGGCGAAGTTCGGATAGATCTCGATGCTGGTGAACAGCTTTTCGCCGCTGTCGTTGAGGTGCAGCAGCTTGTCGTTGGGCTTCAGCTGCGCCTCGAGGGCGACCTGGCCTTCTTCCAGTTCCGGGTCATCCTCGACCAGGCGCACCGCGAAAACGGTGCCGTGCGAACCCCTGCAGCGCTCATGCTCGGCCCAGATCACCGCGGTATAGCGCGACGGCTTGTAGGTCTCGGCGATCTCGCGCAGCTCCTGCGGCGTGATCTCGCGGCCATCGGCGGTAGGGCCGCTGGTGGCAACACGTTTCCAGTACGAAACAAGGGAGCGAGGCATGGGCTGAAAGTGGCTCGTCGGTGATCAGAGGCCCCCACGATATGCACCTACAAATGCCCCAACAATCGAATCCGTTTTGGCCTCTTTCTAAAATCGAAAAATAGGAATAACTAGGATTTTATCAGCGCGTTCCCTGCGTTTTCGCCGCATAGACTGCGGGCCATGTCATATGCCATTGAAGTAAGAGAAGCCGCAAAACGCCTGTTCCTTCGCCGCACCAAACCGAAGGAAATCCAGGCGCAGCTCGGCCTGCCCAACGTCCGGATCGTGTACTACTGGATCGCCCGCGGCGGCTGGGACGACATGCTCACGGATGAAGAACCGCTGACCGCTGTCAGCCGGCGAATCACCTTGTTGCTGGAGAAGCCCGACGCCCTGGGCAAGGCCGAGCTGGACGAGCTCGACCGTCTGACCGGGATCCGTGAGCGCCTGCTGAAGCAAGCCAGCCGGCCGGCCGCACCGCCACCGGCGGCGAACGAGCCCGAACAGCGCGAAGGCCGCGATTCGCCCCGGGGCGAGCGGCGGGAGCGTGGCAACCGGGGCGGCGACGGCGGCAAGCGCAAAGAAAAGAAGCCCAAGAACGACATCAGCGGCCTGACCGAGGTGCACTTCTTGGAGAAGTTCACGTCGACCATGTATGGCTACCAGCAGCAGCTGTTCGAGGCGAAACAGAACCCGCTGACCCGGCGAATCCGCAACATCCTCAAATCCCGCCAGGTGGGCCTGACCTACTACTTCGCCGCTGAGGCCTTCATGGACGCGGTGCTGACGGGCGACAACCAGATATTCCTGTCGGCCAGCCGGGCACAGTCCGAGATTTTCCGCAGCTACATCGTCGGCTTCGCCAGCTCCTGGTTCGGCATCGAGCTGACCGGCAACCCCATCACCCTGAGCAACGGCGCCGAGCTGCGCTTCCTGTCGACGAACAGCAGCACCGCCCAGGGCTACCACGGGCACGTGTACGTCGACGAGTACTTCTGGATCCGCGATTTCCAGAAGCTGCAGACCGTGGCCAGTGCGATGGCCACGCACAAGAAGTGGCGCATCACCTATTTCTCAACGCCCAGCGCCGTTACCCACCAGGCGTATCCGTTTTGGACCGGCGAGACGTACCGCAACAGCAAGCGCGGCAAAAAGTCAGGGCAGGCCTGGCCGGCCGAGGCGGCCTACACCGCCGGCGCGCTTTGCCCAGATGGTCAGTGGCGTAAGCTGATCACCATCCAGGATGCGATCGCCGGCGGCTGCGACCTGTTCGACCTCGAGCAGCTGCGCAACGAGTACGACGACGACCGCTTCGAGCAGCTGTTCATGTGCAAATTCATCGACAGCAGTCAGTCTGCCTTCACCCTGTCGGATCTGGAGCGCTGCTATTCCGATATCGCCCTGTGGACGGACTACGAACCGGACGACGCCCGCCCATTCGGCAACGCGCCGGTGTGGCTCGGCTATGATCCAAGCCGCACGCGGGACGACGCCACCTGCGTGGTGGTGGCACCGCCGCTCGAGCAGGGTGGCAAGTTCCGGATTCTGGAGAAGCACAGCTGGCGGGGCACGTCCTTCACCCACCAGGCCGCACAGGTCAAGAAGCTGACCGAGCGCTTCAACGTCCAGCACATCGGTATCGACATCACCGGCGTGGGGTATGGCGTGTTCGACCTGGTGCGCGACTTCTACCCGCGGGCGACGCCGATCCACTACAGCCTCGAGGCGAAGAACGCCCTGGTGCTCAAGGCCCAGGACACGGTGCAGGGCAGCCGCATCGAGTGGGACGCCGGCTGGAACGACATCGCCGCGGCCTTCCTGACCATCAAGCGCGGCACCACCAACAGCGGCCAGATCACCTACAGCGCCTCGCGCACCGATGCCACCGGCCACGCCGATATTGCCTGGGCAATCATGCACGCCCTGGCCCACGAACCTCTCAACACCAACAAGCGGCGCCGTAGCCGCTACGCAATGCAGGGTACCCATGGCCAAGCGACCACGAGCAAAGCAGCAACCCCAGGAACGACAGCCCATGCGGGCCTTCACGTTCGGAGCACCCGAAGCGGTGCTCAGCGACAACATCGGTCAGTACCTGGGCGTGTTCGCCAGCGACAACGGGCAGATTTACACGCCGCCGGTGTCGCGCATCGGCCTGGCCCGCCTGCTGCGCGCCAACGCGCACCACGGCGCCATTCCCAAGTTCAAGCGCAACATGCTGCTGCGTGAGTTTCTGCCCTCTGAAGGCTGCAGCGCGCGAACCATGGGCAACGCCGCGCTCGACTTCATGGTGTTCGGCGAGGCGTACTTCTACGTCCGAGAAAACGTGTTCGGACAGGGCCTCAGCCTCGAGCATCTGCAGGCCATCAACATGCGGGTGAAAGTCGATGGCGGCTTCCAGATGCTGCAGCGCAATGGCCAGCCGATCGACTTCCTGGAGCACGAGGTAATCCACGTGAAGGACTACGACGTGGAACAGAACATCTACGGCGTGCCCGACTACTTGGGCGGCCTGCAGGCGCTGCTGCTCAACGAGGCGGCAACGCTGTTCCGCCGGCGCTACTACAGCAACGGCGCCCACGCCGGCTACATCTTCTACACCAACGATCCGGATCTGAGTGAAGAGGACGAGATCTCGCTACGCAGCCAGATCTCGGCCAGCAAGGGCGTGGGCAATTTCCGCTCGATGTTCGTGAACATTCCCGGCGGTACCGAGAAGGCGATTCAGATCATCCCGGTGGGCGACTTCCAGGCCAAGGACGAGCTGGAAAAGGTGAAGAACATCACCCGTAACGACGTGATCGCCGCCTGGCGGATGAACCCGGCGCTGGCCGGCATCATCCCGGAGAACAGCGCCGGCTTTGGCGATATCGAGAAGATCGACCGCGTGTACACGGCCAACGAGATCAGGCCCATCTGCATGCTGTTCGACAGCGTGAATGATGTGCTGCGCGGGGATCGGCACATAGGCTGGCGAGAATTGCCTGCTGCACTCGGGTAGGAGATAGCAAAAGCCCGGCGATCGCCGGGCTAAAAATCATTCTTCAGGTGGGGACGAAGGCCCATCCCCTTTGCCTTTGTCAGACCTACCTACAACGAAGACTCCGGCGATGCCAACTAGCGTTGCCATAATCAATGTTGTTGCCAGTCCAGGATGGCCTAGATTAATCAAATAGATTCCGATGCCGAGTACTGACGCACCCATGATTGCACCAATCACCTGACCGCGTTTTTCACGAGCCTCAATGTGACCAAAGAACTTCGACTGCATCCCGATTGCAGTCTGCTGCTGCAAATGCCTATGGCTTTGCTCACGCTCAGCCATCTGGAAAATGCGCTCAGCACCGCCTGGTACGATGCCCTCATATTCACGCATCTGGCGTGGAGCGGGTAGCGGGCCTGAATGTCGCTCCTCAAACACTGCGACTGCGCTCATCACCATGCGCTCAACCGTCTGTCGTGTTTCAGGCGAGCGAAGCAACTCCCCAAATAGAGGGGAATCCTCTTCATCAACCGCCTCTTGCAGAGCGCTTCTTACGTCTTCAGCAAGGTCGTGGTTCGTGCCTGGGTCATGCTCATCTGCGTCGAGAGGCTGAGGATTTGAGGCATCGGAGCTAGGTAGCTCAGACGCCTGCTGCTCAGGCGCTTGCGTTTCAGGCGACGGAGTATCAGGTTTTGGGGCGCTTGGTTTTTCAGGTTCGGACATCAATCACGAGCCCCAGCAGTCAGTTTGCTCTTTCCTAGGCTTAGTGGCCTTTTTCGTCGCTTTCTGCGATGCAACCAGCAGGTCAGTGCCGACATTTTTCCAATCGCATGAGAGTGGATCTTTATCGTTGAAAAGAACAACTGACCCTTGAGTAATCAACTGCTTAGCTAAATGATTCGGTGAGTCGTAGGTGCAATACGCCCGACGAAGCTCAGCAGTTTCGGCATGAGCTCTCACTAAGCTGGTGCTGGCAAATACCACGCGCACACTTTCCCCCAGCAGACGATGATATTCCTCGTCGAGGTCAGTATTGGGAGCTAGATCCAGTGTGGAGCCTATGCCCCGCAAGTAGCTGTTGAGGAAGGACGGTTTCATAGATGACGTTTCCTTCAGGAACCTACATGCAATGGAGCGGCTGATGCCGTAGAAGGTTCAGCGGCTTGCCCCATCGGGTCGCAGAGTATACGCATGGGCCACGCCGGGGTACAGAAATTCAGGGCCATTGAGCCCCTATATACCCATAAAAATGTAGCAAATGCTAGCGCAGCCTCTTCGAAACGCCTAAATGTGAGCTTTGCGTAGCGGTGGCACTACATATTGTGCTCTATAAGCCGTAAAGCCACATTATGTTGTGGCAAAATAGGTGCCTGAAAAGGCACCTGGGGAGGTATCAATGAAGATTGTCTGCAAGGCATGCAACGGTAAGGCACGGATCGCGTCACGCCAGGTGCTTTCTCTGGAGTTTTCGAAGCTGTATTGCCTGTGCCTCGAGCCCCAGTGTGGGCATCAGTTCGTCATGAACCTGACCTATTCCCACGCCACCCGGCCCCCAGCCGGGACCATCGAGCAGCTGCTGTTCGACCGGCTGCGCGACCTCCCCAGGGCGCAGCAGCGGCAACTGTTCGATCAGCTGGGCGCCGCCTCGGCGTGACGCTGGATAACGGCATCAATCGTTTCGAGCTGATTGATATTAATCTGCAAGTAATCCATTAATCCTGCTCTCGCCCGTTCGGACAGTGTCTGCTCCACTGTCGCAATAAAACCGATCAGCTCGAATGCGTTTCTAACTTGCTCGAGTGTGTCGCGTGTCCCGTGTAGTTCCCTCGCGCCAATGTGCATCTGACTCTCCGTTAATCCTGTTGGCGGGGCGCAGTCTAAGTAATGATTTTTTAAATCGTCAAGAGGATTGTGAACAAATCCTCATTTCCAAATGTGCGGCCTGACGATATATCGAAAGCTTTCCGGGTGCACACACTTTAGGTCAACACAAATCAGTGCTAATGCCAGGCGCCATGGGGCCTATAGCGATTTCGCTAATTCGCTAATCCGAACTTTGGGATTTGTAGATGCGTTAAATAACGATTTAACGAAATAACGCAGGCGAGTTTCAGTGCGTGGATGGGTGGCCACCTGGTTACGTATTTACGTAGTTACGTAAGACCGCAAATCCGCATTTCCGCAAAAGCGCTTTTGTACTTTTGTGCTTATGTACCAAGGGCTTCCAGCGAGTGGGGTTATCTATTGTCAACCCAATAAGGTTGACAATAGATAGGGCAATAGAAAAGGCAATAAGCAAAGCAATAGAAAAAGGGAGCCAAAGCTCCCTTTCTTTTAGCCGCTGAAATCGGCTCAGTCGTTTTCCTCTGAAGGGTCATGCACCGAGTACGTGGCCACGCCCTGGTCGCAGTCCTCCAGAACCAGCAGCTCTGGGTTAAGGCCCAGCTTCTCGGCCACGCGCTCGGCTGCCCGCAGCGTACTCTCCGCGCTGCTGGCCGTGACGTTCTGACCCTTCGCCCGGGCCTGGTATGCCCCGGTGATCGGCCGCACGGTGATGATCATGCCGGCACCTCGTCGGCGGTCGCCGGCTCCAGCTCGGCAACCCGGCGCGTCAGCAGCTTGATCAGCTCGGCCTGAGTGGCGATGACCTGGTCATCACGCAGCGACTGCTCGAGGCGATAGACGATTTCGCCGTTCATGCTGCGCTGATTTTCTCCTGCAACGTCGAAGATCTTGTTGCGCAGGCCATCCGGCAGGCGAACGACGAATTTGTCAGCGGTGCGGGAATCCATACGGCTCATGCTTCTTTCCTTCAATTCAGGGGGTAAAGAGTGGCGGAGTGTTTCGGGGCCAGCGGCTTGGCCAGTACCTGGTGCACAACGTCGGCATCCGCAGCCGACAAGTTGCCAGTGCTTTGGGCCGTCTCGGCGACCTGCTCCAGGTGTTGGCGTGCTTCGGGTGTTTTCGCTATGAGATAGCCGATCAAGGCGCCGCCAATGGCCCTTAGATGGCTGGCCGGTGTGGTAGCCTGCGCTTCACTGCTGGTTGGGTGTGCTGCTTTCATGGGTACTGCTCCTTGCTGGTGGTTGGTGTCGGGGAGTTGCACCTCCTCGACACCCTTCGTTCAGCCCGCCGCGTTCTGCGCCGTGGCCGTGTAAACGCGGTGCATCTTGTGCCGCACGTCGAATTTCCCCAGGTCTACGCCGTCCACGTTGCGCAGGTGAATCACTGTCACCTCCGGCGGGATTTCATGCGGTTGGGCCTGCCAGTGGGTGATGGTCACCAGCTCGGCCATGTCCTCGGCAGTCGCGTAAAGCAGGTAGGCCGAGGCGATAGGCAAGGTGCCGTTCACGCCGTTGGCGGTGTAGTGGATGTTCATGCCTCGGCTACCTCGGGCGCCCACAGCTCGATCATGCGTTGCCAGAGCTGGCTGCCGTCCTGCACCCGTTCGTGCACTTCCACAGTGGGGTCGTAGTCCATCACCAGAACGTGCATGCAGTCCTGGAACAGGTCGAGATCCAGGGAGCGCAGATCCGTCAGGGCGAAGGGAAAGTCGTCACCGTTGTAGAGGCTCAGCAGGAAGCGGCCGATTACCCCGCCGCGGCAGTTCTTCATCAGTGCGTAGGGCACCAGGCGGTTCAGGGCGTAGGTGCCGGCCTGCTCGATGGCCGGGCGCTGCCGCTGGTAGGCGATCGCCTGAGCCATGGCGGTTTGCATGCTGTTGGTCATGGTGTGTTCCTTCAGTGGGTCGCGGGGTGGGTGGCCAGCAGATCGAGCAGCGCGGTGAATACCTCGGTGCCCATCCGGTTGGCGGTCAGGTGGCTGTAGTCCAGGCCGATCTCGCTGTTGATCCACCGGGCCCAGTCGGGGCGCACCAGGTTGATCATGGTCAGCAGCAGTGCACGGCGCGGCACGTCCAGGCCGTGCAGGGTTTTCAGTACCGCCTGCATGGGGCCGAGCTGCAGGCTGGCCCAGTTGCTCGGGTGTTCGGCCAGCCTTGGGAAGGCCTCGACGCCCACCAGGTGCGCAGCGCGCTCCCAGGCAGCGAAGAACGCGAAGTGATCCTCGAGCGCAGGCGCTGCAGGGCGAACAGCAAGGGCTTGGAAAGTGGTGGTGGTCATTGCGAGATCTCCATTCCGCAGGTAAGACGGGTGTCGTTATGGCGAGAAACGTGTGAGGGGGCCGCGAACGTCCGGAACATCCGGAACACGGCGAGCGCGACTTTTTGGAGCCCGCGTATTCCGGGGCCTCCAGCGATTTGGAAATGTTCCGGTGCTACCGGAACATGCCGGAACACGATTTTTCGGCAAGCGGCTGTAGGCCTTGTGGCACTAAGGCTGCAGAGGTTTTCGGGGAAAACCGTAAACCGGAACATTGCCGGAACATGCCGGAACACGATTTTCTTGAATGTTCCGGCTGGTTCCGGAATGTTCCGGCGAGACCTGAACAGGATTTCAGCTGTAAATAACTGAATTAATTGAATATTTATTTCATATTTATAAATGTTCCGGATGTTCCGGACGTTCTGACCCTCTACGCACAGCAGACCCTTTTCACCCTCCCAGGCACCCATATCCACATAACGCATAGGGTTCATCAGGCCACCCCCCCACGCTTGTGGAACATCCAGCAGTTGATCGAGCGCTTCTCGATGCGCGAGCGGACTTTGCGGATCTCGATGAATTTGTGGGTGGTGCTGTTGGGCAGGGAGCGGCGCAGCTGCGTGTCAGCGATCGGCTCTTGTCCGGCCTTCCTGCAGTACTGCTGGAAGTGCTCGATGTTGATGGCGATCAGGTTGGGATCGATGCTGTGGTTCAAGGTCTCGACGGTTTCTTCGGTAGTTACGCCCTCGCTGTCGGTGTTCGAGATCACCAGCTCGTTGAGGTAGTGATAGATCTGCCAGAACTTGGCGGCCGTCGCGTTCTCCTTCTTGCAGCGCTGCTGCCGGTCGACTGCGCGCATCTCCAGGTGCTTTGCGAGTTGCTCGGTGTGGTCGTCCGTCCAGCTGCTGAACATGCCCTGGGTGGCATAGGCGCACGCCAGTACCTGGGCATGGCACTGCACGATGCGGCCCTCTGTCAGGGCACTGACCTTCTGCATGCGCGCTTCAAACCGTGGGTAGGCGTCGAAGTACCGGGCAAGCCATTTCTGTTCAAATGTGAGGCAGCGGCGCAGATATCCGCCCAGTTCCTGGGCTTTCATGACCTTCAGGCGATCTGCAATCGGCTTCAGCGCAAGTGAGTGGTGTTCCTTGGTGCAATGCATATGCACGATGCGCGACAGGATCGCCTCGGAACCGTCGACGCTCTCGTTCTGCGAAATGGCCAGGGCGCCGCGCCAGATGCTGACCCGGGTTTCGTTACCCGCCGTGTTTGCGCCGGTGACACGCAGTGCAGCGTGATAGTCGAACAGGGTCTTCCAGTCGTCCCAGGCAAACTGGATGGTGATGGTTCGGCCCTGGGCATCGACGAAGGTCTTATCAGACTCGATCAACACCACCGGCAGGTTGCTAGCCTCGCCTAGCGTACGGGCCAGGCCGACCGGAGTCGCGCCGGCGCCGGTGGGTTTCACGCCCTCCATGTTGTCGCGGCCGATCAGGCGCCACAGGAAGCGCAGCAATGTGGACTTACCTGCACCAGGTTCGCCGGTCAGCTCGAGGAAAGGGAAAGATTCCTGCACGCTCCCGATCTGCTGCACGAACAGCGTGCCAGTCCACCATGACAGGGCGGCCAGCCCGTTTAGGTTGTGCACGGCCAGGAAGTCATCGAACCAGCTGCCGTCGAAATCCTGGCCGCGCTCGAATCGGGTGTTCACCAGTGAGGTTTTCACGCCGGCACCCTTCACCTCGAGGAAGCCATGCTTGTTCACGGCCAGCTCGGATCCGTTATGGAAGCCGAACTGGGGGAAGCAGTAGGTCTTACCTTCCTCGTCATACCCCAGGAACGGCAGCGTGCGGACTGTACGCACCGGCCGGCGTTCATCGTTGAGCCACTTTGCTTTCAGCATCGCCAGCTCGCGGGCGCCGCCCTCGAAGTTGCCACCTGGTGTGAAGTCCAGCATGGCCCGCACGAACCCACGTGGTTCAGCAATGGCACTCGATGGCAGTGGAGCCTGTGTGTTCCTGGTGCGATCGGGAAACTGGAAGTCGAAGTAATACCGCTGCTCGCGGGTGATCACGTCCTGCTCCAGATAGTCCAGGCTGGGAATGCAGTTGGAGATCTGCGAGATCCGCACGTGGCTGGCAAATTTGTCGCGGTTGCCCTCTACCTTTTCCTCACCGAGATCCTTGCTCAGCTCGGCCTGGTTCACCTTTGCCGAATAGAGCTGGTTCCTGAATTCCAGCAGGTAGAAGGCCGCAGGGCGCTTGATGTAGAGCAGATAGGCCAGCTTGGTGGTGTTCTCGGCAGTGAACAGCCTACCGCGGTAGATCGCTTCTCCCAGGAAGTCAGCGGTCAACTCTCCATCGCGATACACGTCGTCCCAATCACGCTCGCCTGCGAGCGCAACCAAACCAAATTCGTGCATGCCACGAATCATCTTCAGGTACTTGGGGATGTACTTGCGGCCGGCGATATCGTCGTCCAGACCGATGATCCACTGCACGCCAATCCCTTTATGCGCCTCGATGATCAACCATGGGAAATTGACACAGCTGATCGAGGCGATCGCCTTGAAGCCGGCCAGGTGTAGTGCGATGGCGTGAAAGATGCCCTCCACGACGTAAACGCGGTCGTTCTTCTCGATGACCTGGCCAGGCGGCATCCAGCCGTCGTTCTGGTAACTCATGCCGTACTTGATGCCAGCCTTGTGGTTCTTATTGGCCGCCACCATCCGCTCGTCGATGATCCGTTCCCAGTAACCATCGCAGAGGGTAAAGCGCACGGTATCCGCCCAGGCGCCGGAGTCGACCTTTCTGGTGGCTTGCTTGTACCAGCCTGCAAGCTGGGCAATGTCGAAGCCACGGCTTCGCTGCAGGTAGGCGTCGGCCGTGGCGTTCGGGTTGGTTGGGGTCTTCGGGAAACGCTCGCTCAGATTCTCGAACAGGAAGCTGTAACGGTCGCGTGTCTTCTGCTCGAACTGGCAGTCGTTCTCACGGTTGCATTTGATCTGCCAGGGCTTGTCCTTGCTGACGAACAGCTTGCGCTGGCCACAGCTAGGGCAGAGCCCTTTCTGCAGGTACTTGTCCGAGTTGCTCTTGAAGTCCAGCTCGCGGTCGTTCTCCAGTTCACGGACAACCTCCACTCGATAGATCACGTCGAAGTCGATCCTTGCCATCTGGTTCATTGGCCTGCCTGTACCCGCACCAGTGCACGCTCAGCTTGGGCCGCAGCCTCCATGGTCATGTGCACCATGTTGATCAGCACCGCGGATTTCGACCCTTCCTCCTTGGGGCGGATCAGGTACTGCCCAGTTTTGATCGCGCGTTCCACGGCGCTCTTGGATTGACCAGACCGCACCACGAACTCGGCGATGGTCACGTATGGCGTGTCGATGGCTATCTGCATTCTGATAATCTCGTGAGGTTTGTTGGTGGTCATAGGGGCTAAAAGTACCCATATGGAACCAACTGTAAGTACCCATACGGAACCATGTCAAGAGAGAAGTGTGAGCCAATGGAGTTAGCGGAGAAGCTGAAGGCGATTCGGGTAAGGGAAGGGATGACCCAGTCGGAGTTATGCGAGGCGACAGGCCTTAGCCTGAGCAGCTACAAAAAATACGAACTTGCGCTGCGAATTGAGGTGAGTTCTGTGGCGCTGCTGAAGATCGTGAATCACCCACGCTTCGAGAAATACGCGCTGTGGCTCGTCATCAATAAAACTGCTCCCGAATGTGGGCAGATCAGCCCGCTGTAAGCATGTCGATCAAGAAACTCCCCAGTGGGGAATGGCTGGTCGATTGCCGGCCGGAAGGGCGGGACGGGCCACGCATCCGCCGGCGGCTGCAGTCCAAGAACGAGGCGATGCATGTCGAGCGCCGCATCATGGGCGACGGCTCAAAGGGCGAGTTCGAGAAGAAGCCGAAGCGAGACGAGCGGCGCCTGTCTGATCTGGTCGATGCCTGGTTCAAATCGCATGGCACCAGCCTGAAAAGCGGGGAAGAGCGGCTGCGCGCCCTGCAGGCGATGGCCGAGCGCATGGGGAATCCAAGGGCCAGCGACTTCAATACCGCCCACTTTACCCAGTACCGGGCCGATCGCCTGGCCGGCAAGTGGGGGCGTGAGACCTACGGCAACGGCCGCAAAAAGGGCGAGGACGCCAAGGCGGTCAAGCCCAGCACCCTGAACCACGAGCTGGCCTACCTCCGCGCCGTGTTCAACGAGCTCGAGCGCCTGGGCGAGTGGGTAGGGGAGAACCCGCTGGGCAAGGTGCGGGCGCTGAAGTACGACGAAACCGAAATGGCGTACCTGGACGTCGACGAGATCCCGAAGCTGCTGCAGGCGCTCGATGCTGTCTCGGCCAAGGCCGGTGTGGTCGCTCGAGTGTGCCTGGCCACCGGCGCCCGCTGGGGCGAGGCAGAGGGCCTGCAAGCGCGCCAGGTGCGCAACGGTCGCATCCAGTACACCAAGACCAAATCGTCGAAGAACCGCGCCGTACCGATCACTGACGAGCTGCAAAAGCAGATCCTGGAAGCACTGCCGTTCGGTGACTGCTACAAGCGCTTCAGTGAAGGCGTGCAGGCGGCCGGCATTCAGCTGCCAGAAGGCCAAATGACGCACGTGCTGCGCCATACCTTCGCAAGCCACTACATGATGAACGGTGGGGACATCCTGACGCTACAGCGCGTCCTGGGGCACGCCTCGCTGACCATGACCATGCGTTACGCGCACTTCAGCCCGGGGCATCTGGCTGAGGTGGTACATCTGAACCCGCTGGCTACTAAACCAATCAAGGACTGAACCATGGACGACTCGCACAGCTGGATTGCTGTCGCTGAAATCATCGCAAACAAGACGGACTGGACCACTGTTCTCGTCGGTTTGGTTGCTGGTGTCATTGGTGTTGCAGGGAACTATTGGTTGTGGTCTCGCCAAGCGGCTGCGGAGAGAAAGTCCATAAGGGCATCGTTGATTGCTGAAGTTGGATCGATGCTGAAGATCATCGAGAAGAGGGGATATCTTGCGCTTCTGGAGCGGCAGCTACAGCGCGCGATCCTGCATGGAAGGTATTTGACTGATAAGGACTTTGCGACCGATATCGTCGTTTCAGAGAGCTACAACCTGGTCTATCGAACAAATGTTTCGCGGCTTGGTGCACTCAAAGCAGAAGAGGCCTTGGATGTAGTGCGCTTCCACCATCTCATGGAGTGTTTGAATGTTGATATGGGTGAGGGCGGTGCAATCCGAGAGGGAAGTAATGATCCTGAGCTATGGTCTGAAAGCATCGAAATCCTCAATGAAGCGATTGCGATAGGCGAGAATCTAGGCTCGAAGAGGCCTTGGTATAAACGCTTGTGGACACGAAGTGGACGCTGAGACGTTGTGCAACGCAGCGTGGACAATGCTCAGAAAAAGCAAAGCCCCGCATTGCGGGGCTTTGAGTATGGTGCCGGCACCAGGAGTCGAACCCGGGACCTACTGATTACAAGTCAGTTGCTCTACCAGCTGAGCTATACCGGCTTTGAGGGGCGCCATTATATCCATTCGTTTGCATGAGTAAAGCGGGGCGAGGCAGCTTTTTTGCGGCTATTTCAGCCGCTCTGGCTGGGGCTTATGCACAAATGGGCAGCGGCTAGAGGCTTTTTAGAGAATTTCTACGCAGCCTTTCACAGTTTTGGCAAGTGACTGTTCTATATAGCTTTTTGTTTGTGGTTAAAAAGTGATCAGCTTTTGCCGCGCGTTATGGGTGGTGGGCTGGCGTGGTTTGCCCAGCTTCTATGAACAGAGTTATCCACAGATAGTGTGCGCAACTCAGGCGCGCTCGGCGAGCAGCAGCAGGTTGCGCGGGGTCAGGTGCGCGGCGCAGAACTGGCCGAGGCGTACCTCAAATCCCTGTTCCTGCAGGTAAAGCGCGCGGTCGAGCACCAGCCAGAGCTCCAGGGGGCGGCGGAACAGGCCGCGTACCAACTCCAGATTGCGCACCTCGGCCAGGCGTTGCCAGCCCGCTGCTTCCAGGCGCTGCCAGTTGTGCTCGCCAACAGCTGGCAGTTGTTTGAGTTCGGCAAGGTCGCGGCAGTAGCTGGCGAAGGGTTTCTTCAGCCAGGCGGGCGGCAGCGA
>JAAIGE0100170739.1_pt1 | contig 18161 bp, 17 predicted proteins | sample 6487951 | NCBI WGS metagenome assembly JAAIGE01 (sample SAMN13974128, study PRJNA590717) | phyllosphere metagenome | biome: tomato field; feature: multiple bacterial spot infested tomato fields; material: tomato leaves; isolation source: leaves from tomato fields | host: Solanum lycopersicum ...
ACTGCTGGAGCAGGTCCACACCGACCATGTGGAAGGCGCCACCGGCATCGCCCACACCCGCTGGGCCACGCACGGCGCGCCGGCCGTGCACAACGCGCATCCGCATTTCAGCCTGGGCACCGGCCCCGACACGCCCGAACCGACCCGCGCCGGCCGCGTGGCCCTGGTGCACAACGGCATCATCGAGAACCATGAGGAACTGCGCGCCGCGCTCCAGGCCCGCGGCTATGTGTTCTCCAGCCAGACCGATACCGAGGTCATCGCCCATCTGGTGGACAGCCTGTACGAAGGCGACCTGTTCCATGCGGTGCAGGCCGCCGTCGCGCAGCTGCACGGCGCCTACGCCATCGCCGTGATCCACAAGGACGAACCCCACCGCGTGGTGGGCGCGCGCGCCGGCTCGCCGCTGATCCTGGGTGTGGGGCAGAACGAGCACTTCCTGGCCAGCGACGCCATGGCCCTGGCCGGCGTGACCGACCAGATCGTCTACCTGGAAGAGGGCGACCTCGTGGACCTGCAGCTGGGCCGCTACTGGATCGCCACCAAGGCCGGCCAGCCGCTGGACCCGGCCCAGCGCCCCGTCCGCACCGTGCTGGCCCACAGCGGCGCCGCCGAGCTGGGGCCCTACCGCCACTACATGCAGAAGGAAATCTTCGAGCAGCCGCGCGCCATCGGCGACACGTTGGAAGGCGTGCAGGGCATCGCCCCCGAACTGTTCGACGGCCAGGCGCTGTACGGCGAGCCCGGCGCCTCTGCCTGGCGCGTGTTCAAGGAGGTCGATTCGGTCCTCATCCTGGCCTGCGGCACCAGCTACTACAGCGGCTGCGCGGCCAAGTACTGGCTGGAGTCCATCGCCGGCATTCCCACGCAGGTGGAAGTGGCCAGCGAATACCGCTACCGCACCAGCGTGCCCAATCCGCGCGCGCTGGTGGTGACGATCAGCCAGTCCGGCGAGACCGCCGACACGCTGGCCGCGCTGCGCCACGCGCAAAGCCTGGGCATGCAGCACACGCTGACCATCTGCAACGTGGCGACCAGTGCCATGGTGCGCGAATGCAAGCTGGCCTATATCACCCGTGCCGGCGTGGAGATCGGCGTGGCCTCCACCAAGGCCTTCACCACCCAGCTGGCGGGCCTGTTCCTGCTGACGCTGTCGCTGGCGCAGGCGCGCGGCCGCCTCACGGAAGAACAGGAAGCCAGCCACCTCAAGGCCATGCGCCATCTGCCGGTGGCGCTGCAGGGCGTGCTGGCGCTGGAGCCGCAGATCATCAGCTGGGCGGAAGACTTCGCCAAGATGGAGAACGCCCTGTTCCTGGGCCGCGGCGTGCACTACCCCATCGCCCTGGAAGGCGCGCTCAAGCTCAAGGAAATCAGCTACATCCACGCCGAGGCCTACCCGGCCGGCGAACTCAAGCACGGCCCGCTGGCCCTGGTGACCAGCAGCATGCCCGTGGTGACGGTGGCGCCCAACGACGAGCTGCTGGAAAAGCTCAAGAGCAACATGCAGGAAGTGCGCGCCCGCGGCGGTGTGCTGTACGTGCTGGCCGACGCCCGCACCAACATCGAGAGCGCCGACGGCATGCATGTGATCCGCATGCCCGAGCACTACGGCGCACTCAGCCCCATCCTGCACGTGGTGCCCCTGCAGCTGCTGGCCTACCACACGGCCTGCGCCCGCGGCACAGACGTGGACAAGCCGCGCAACCTGGCCAAGAGCGTGACGGTGGAGTAACCCCGCCGGATCCATTGGATACTGCATGCGAAGGGGCCCCACGTGGGCCCCTTTCGTTTGTGCCGGTAGCCGTGGCAAGTGGGACAGCCGCCGGGTGTTCTGTCCGCTGTCGGCAGCCGGCAATCAATCTTTAATGCGCGACATCGCCTGTATTCAGCGGCGGTTTCAGCCACGGTGCCATTCTCTGGATCGTCAGTTGGTTCCCACGACGAACTGTCCTATCGATGCCGGTAGTGACCGATGGTCGCAGTCGTAGAATCACTTTGACCGAGGGTCGGGTTGAGCCGTTGAGCCCACCTCGTTCGCGTTGCAGCACGACGTCTGCCGATTCATTCCAAGCGGCAGGCGGGTGCGCCAGACGTGCGCTGAAAGGTCTGTTCCCGGGGAGGGGGCGTATCGGAAGAGCACACTTTTTTGACTTCAGTGACCTGCACCAGGAAACAAGAATGAACGTCCGCGAACTCCTGCAATCCAAGAAAGAAGCTGTCATCACCATCGACGCCGAAGACACCATCGGTGCCGCCGCCCACAAGATGAGCGCGAACAGGATCGCTGCGCTGGTGGTGATGAAGGACGATGCCCCGGTTGGCATCATTTCCGAAAAGGACATCGTGCGTACCCTGGCCGACGACGGCCCGCAGGCCGGCCGCCGGGTGATTTCCAGCCTGCCGTCCACTGGCCTGGAAGGCATCGCGCCGGAAGCGACCCTGAAGCAGGCCATGTCGTTGATGACGTACTCGCGGCGCCGTCATCTGATGGTCACCGAAGGCACGCTCCTGGTGGGCATCCTCAGCCTGGGCGACATCGTGAAGAACCTGCTGGGCGAGCTGGAGCTGGAAAAGGCCGTGCTGCAGGACATCTACATGGCGGCCCACTGAGGACTCCATTGTCGGAACGAGAGAAGCCGGGCATTGCCCGGCTTCTTCGTTCACGGCTTCGGTGAAATCAGAAAGTGACCTTCACCGAGTCGGCGCTGTAGTTCGCCGGGCCGTGGTAGACCACTTCGATGTTGTTGCCATCCGGATCAATCACGAACGCGCCGTAGTAACCGGGGTGGTAGGGGCGCTCGCCGGGTGCGCCGTTGTCCTTGCCTCCGGCAGCGATAGCCGCAGTGTGGAAGGCATCGACGGTGGCGCTGTCGCGGGCCTGGAACGCCAGGTGGTGGCGGCCGGTCAGCTGGCCGGCGGCGGCTTCGCTGCTGGCGCTGGAAATGAACAGCTCGTCGGCCCAGAAGTAATCCTCGCCTTCGCCGGCGATCGGGATGCCGATCGTATCGAACACCGCCTGGTAGAAACGCCGGCTGGCGGCCAGGTCGCGTACGACCAGCTGGATGTGGTCGATCAGTCGCCCGCGGTGCAGTTCCATCGTTTCCATACCAACCTCGCAAAAAAAGGGGACGGAGGGGATCAGGTCGCTTCCGGCCAATAGTGCCAGAAACGACTTGATCCCCTCCGTCCCCTTTTGGGGTCAGTTGGAGATGATCTCGACCCAGTAGCCGTCCGGGTCCTTGATGAAGGCCAGGTTCTTCATGCGGCCGTCGGTGAGGCGCTTCTGGAAGGTCACGCCCAGGTCCTCGAAGCGCTGGCAGGCGGCCTCGATATCCGGCACGGACACGCAGATGTGGCCGAAGCCGCGCGGGTCGCTGTTGCCGTCGTGGTAGACCGCGCCGTCCTGGCTCTCGGTGCCGTGGTTGTGGGTCAGCTCCAGCACGCCCGGCAGGCCGGCCATCCACACGCGACGGGCGTCGTCATCCTCGGGTACCACGGCGCCGGCCGGCACATAGGCCAGGAAGTACAGGCTGAACTGGGCTTCGGCGAAGTCGCGCTTGTCGATCAGCTGGTAACCCAGCACGCGGGTGTAGAAGTCCAGCGAGGCGGTGATGTCCTTCACCCGCAGCATGGTGTGGTTGAACACGAAGCCGGTGGTCTCGGCCGGAGCCTGGGCGGCGACGCCGGGGACATCGCGCAGGGCGGGAATGGTCATGGGGGAGGTCCTTCAGACAGGGCCGTTGCCGGCCGGATAGCTTCATTCTACCGGCCAGCACCTGACGGCACCGCGACGTACAATAGCTGGATCGCACCGTTCCGTCCTGATGACCATTGCCCGCCATGTCGCAGCGTGAATGGGTGGCCGCCGCCATCCGCAAGATCGAAGCCGATTTCAACCGTTCCGCCGATACCCACCTGATCCCGTTGGCGCTGCCCGGGTTCGAGGGCATCGATGTGTACCTGAAGGATGAATCGAGCCATCCCACCGGCAGCCTCAAGCACCGGCTGGCCCGCTCGCTGTTCCTGTATGCGTTGACCAACGGCTGGTTGCGCGAGGGGCGGCCGGTGATCGAGGCATCCAGCGGTTCGACCGCGGTGTCCGAAGCCTATTTCGCGCGTCTGCTGGGCCTGCCGTTCATCGCGGTGATTCCGGCCACGACCTCGCCGGAAAAGATCGCAGCGATCGAGTTCCATGGTGGCCGCTGCCACCTGGTCGAGCGCGCCTGCGATCTCAACTGTGATTCGGAGAAGCTGGCCCGCGAGACCGGCGGCCACTTCATGGATCAGTTCACCTACGCCGAGCGTGCCACCGACTGGCGCGCCAACAACAACATCGCCGAATCCATCTTCAAGCAGATGGCCGAAGAGCCCAGCCCGGTTCCGGAATGGATCGTGTGCAGCCCCGGTACCGGCGGTACCGCGGCCACGCTGGGCCGCTATGTCAGCTACCGCCGGCATGACACCCGCATCCTCTGCGCGGACCCGGAAGTGTCGGTGTTCTTCGATGGCTATCAGGCTGCCGTGGCCGGCCAGCAGGACTGGCGCGGCCTGACCTGCAGCGGCGGTTCGCGCGTGGAAGGTATCGGCCGGCCGCGGGTGGAACCGAGCTTCATTCCGACCAGTGTGGATGCGATGGTGAAGGTGCCCGATGCACTGAGCCTGGCCGCGATGCGCCATGTCAGCCGCCAGCTCGGCCGACGCGTGGGTGGCTCCACCGGTACCAATTTCATCGGCGTGCTGCAGGCTGCGCAGTGGATGCGCGAGGCCGGCCACCAGGGCAGCATCGTCAGCATCCTGTGCGACAGCGGTGAGCGCTACGCGCAGAGCTACTACGACCCGGCGTGGTATGCACGGCAGGGTATCGATGTGCAGGGGGCCGACGCGCAGCTGGCTGCTGCGGTAGCCGGGCAGGGCCTGCCGCAACTGCCGTGGTGCAGCCTGGAAGCGCTGTAGCCGGCCGGCATTCCGCCGGGCATGGCCCGGCGCTGCCGATCGTGCTGGGAGGGTAGCGCCGGGCCATGCCCGGCGAGCGCAGCGGTGTGTCGCACCCCGATCAATACCCCGCTGCGGTGAACGCATCCAGCACTGCATCGCGCAGCGCACCGGGCAATGCCTCGATGTCCATCGCGCGATCATCCAGGTGCAGGCTCGGGTCCAGGCCGCTGGCCCGGCCCTGGGCCAGTGCCTGCAGCCACAGCAGCACGCAGATCACAAACTCGCGCTCATGGCCCAGCCGCAGCTGGCTGGCGCCGCGTTCGATCACCTCGAACGGGTACCACTCCTGGGCATCGTTGAAGGTGCCGCCCTGCTGAAGCACGGCCTGCAACTGCTGCAGGTGGCGCGGGGCGTCGTCGCCGGCATCGCACAGCGCGGCGATCCAGGTCAGCTCGGCCGCGCTGGCGGACAACGCCAGCGACCGCGCCGATGAGACGGATGCAACTGCAGCCAGACCTTCCATGTGGGCCCTCGTTGGGTACCTACCGCTGCGGACTCCCCCGCAGCCAGAGCTTCGAACCGCGACCGTAAGGCCGACGTGAATACCGGGCAGCGCCCCCTTGTCAGCCACGCCCGGCAGCGCCATATCTACCGTGCTGCCCGCCTGTCGGGCCCGTACCCTGGAGATCTGCCGTGACCGTTGCCAACCCCCTGCTCGATTTTTCCGGCCTGCCGCGCTTCGAGGCGATCCGCCCCGAGCACGTGGCGCCGGCGCTGGACGTGCTGCTGGCCGAGGCCGAAGCCGCCGTCAGCGCAGCCGAGCAGGTGCAGCCGGTGCGCTGGGAGACCTTCGTTGCCCCGCTGGACGATGCCACCGAACGCCTGTGGCGCGCTTGGGGCCTGGTCGGCCACCTGCAGGGCGTGGTCAACACCCCGGAACTGCGCGAGGTCTACAACAGCAACCTGCCACGGGTGACCCGTTTCGCCAGTGCGCTGGGCCAGAACCTGGCGTTGTACCGGCAGTACCAGACCCTGGCTGCCAGCGCCGAGGCGGCGCACTTTGACGAGGCCCAGCGCAAGGTGCTGGACAACACGTTGCGCGATTTCCGCTTGGGTGGCGCTGAGCTGGCACCCGAGGCGCAGCAGCGTTTCGCGGCAATCAAGGAGGAGCTGTCGGCACTGTCGGCGAAGTTCTCGCAGAACGTGCTCGACGCCACTGATGCGTGGTCGCTGATCATCGAGGACGAAGCGCGACTGAAGGGCCTGCCGGAAGACGTGAAGGCTGCCGCGCATGCTGCAGCAGAGAAGGACGGCAAGACCGGCTGGAAACTGACCTTGCAGATGCCGTGCTACCTGCCGGTGCAGACCTGGGGTGAGGACCGCGACCTGCGCGAGATCCTTTACCGCGCCAGCGCTCAGCGTGCGTCCGAGTTCGGCGACGATGCATTGGACAACAGCGGTAACATCGACCGCATCCTCGCCTTGCGCGCTGAACTGGCCGCGCTGCTGGGTTTCGGCTCGTATGGCGATTATTCGGTGGCGACCAAGATGGCGCAGGACCCGGCCGAGGTGCTCGGTTTCCTGCGTGACCTGGCCACGCGCGCCAAGCCGTTCGCGGCCGAGGACCGCGCCGAACTGGAGCAGTTCGCGCGCGAACAGTTGGGCATTGACACACTGCAGGCCTGGGACCTGGCATTCGCCGCCGACCGCCTCAAGCAAGCGCGCTACAGCTATTCCGAGCAGGAAGTGAAGCAGTACTTCACCGAGCCGAAGGTGCTGGGCGGCCTGTTCTCGGTGATCGAACAGCTTTACGGCCTGCGCGTGCAGGAGGACAGCGCTCCGGTCTGGCACGAGGACGTGCGCTTCTTCCGGCTGGTCGATGCGCAGGGCGCGCTGGTGGGCCAGTTCTACCTGGATCTGTACGCGCGCGAAGGCAAGCGTGGTGGCGCGTGGATGGATGATTGCCGCAACCGTCGCGAGCGTGCCGACGGCAGCGTGCAGACGCCGCTGGTCTACCTGGTGTGCAACTTTGGTCGCGGTGCCAACGGTAAGCCGGCTACCTTCAGCCACAATGAAGTGACCACCCTGTTCCATGAGATGGGCCACGGCCTGCATCAGCTGCTGACCCGCATCGGCGAACTGGGCGTGGCCGGCATCAACGGCGTGGAATGGGACGCGGTGGAGCTGCCCAGCCAGTTCATGGAGAACTTCTGCTGGGAATGGGACCACCTGCAGGGCATGACCGGGCATGTGGAAACGGGTGAGCCGCTGCCGCGCGCGCTGTACGAGCGCATGCTGGCCGCACGCAACTTCCATAGCGGCATGGCCACCGTTCGCCAGCTGGAGTTCGGCCTGTTCGACATGCTGCTGCACAGCCAGTTCGAGCCGGCGCAGGACAGCGTGCTGGCACTGCTCGACCGCGTGCGCGCGGAAGTGGCGGTGAACCATCCGCCGGTCTGGAACCGCTTCCCGCATCAGTTCAGCCACATCTTTGCCGGCGGCTACGCAGCCGGTTACTACAGCTACAAGTGGGCCGAGGTGCTGAGCGCCGATGCCTATGCGGCGTTCGAAGAGGCGCCGCAGGCGCTGGCTGAAACCGGCGCGCGCTTCCGCGAAGAGATCCTTTCTCGTGGTGGCAGTCGCCCGGCGGCGGAGAACTTCAAGGCCTTCCGTGGCCGCGCGCCGCAGATCGATGCGCTGCTGCGCCATTCGGGCATGGCGTAAGGCCAACGATCATCCACGCATGGCGTGGATCTACCGGAATGTTCGGACATGGCGTAACGCCTTGGTAGGCGCCAACCTTGGTTGGCGAAAAGCCCAGGCCAACCAAGGTTGGCCTCTACCGGGCGTCGCGCCTTGGGATCATTCGGCGTAGATCATCTTCCGGGTCATGCCGCCGTCCACGATGAAGTCCTGGCCGGTGGTGAAACCGGACAGCGACGACAGCAGGTGCACCGCCAGTGCACCGATGTCTTCGGGGCGGCCGACCCGGCCCACCGGGTGTTGCGCACGGTCGATGGCTGAGTATTCCGGCGCGTGGCGCCGCGATGGTGCCTGCCACGCAGTGGTGCCGATCCAGCCGGGGCTGATGCTGTTCACCCGCACCGCCGGCCCGCTGCTGATCGCCAGCGCGTGGGTGAAGGCGACCAGTCCACCCTTGGCTGCGGCATAGGCTTCGCTGTGTGATTCGGATTGCCACGCGCGGGTCGAGGCGATGTTGATGATCGCGCCGGCAGCATTCGCCGAGAGTGCCGGCAGCGCATGCTTGCTGCACAGGAATGCACCATGCAGCGAGGACAGACGGCGCTGCCATTCGTTCCAGTCCATGTCCTGCAGCAACGTGCCATGCGGTCCAGCGATGCCCGCGTTGTTGACCAGCCCATCGATGCGACCGAAATGCTGCAGGGCTACGGCGATGAAAGCGCGCACGCTGGCTTCATCGGTGATGTCTAACGGTTGGAACGCGGCATCGTCGCCGCGCCGCCATTCCGCCAGGCACGCTTCGCCAGCCTCGGCGTCCAGATCGCCGATCAGCACGCGTCCACCGGCACCGAGCACGGCCTGGGCAATGCCACGGCCGATGCCGTTGGCGCCGCCGGTGACCAGCACGACCTTGCCCGACAGGGGCGCGGCCGGCCATGCGGCAATCGGCGGCACCGTGCTCACGTCAAGTCTTCGCCGCGCAGGCGGCGGTGCCAGCCGTCCACACCGATGCGGTCCAGGGTCTGGATGTTGCGCTCGACGATCACGTCCGGGTCCGGATAGACATCCACCGCGCGTGCCACGCTGTCTTCGCGCAGCAGGTGCAGGGTAGGGAAGGGCGCGCGGTTGGTGTAGTTGCTGGCGTCGTCTGCGGCCACGCCATCGAACTGGTAGTCCGGATGGAAGCTGGCCACCTGCAGGATGCCCTGCAGGTCCAGTGCCTCGATCGCTGCGTCGGCGTTGTCGAGGAAGTCGTTGTAGTCGAGGAAGTCGGTCAACACCTGCGGATGCACGATCAGGGTGGTGTCGATCTGCTCGGCCGGGGTATCGCGCAGCAGCACCAGCTCCTCGGCCAGCTGTTCAACCAGGGCTTCCGGCGTGGTCGCATCGCTGAGCACGATGCGGACCTGGTCCTTCACGTACACCGCCTTGGCGAACGGGCACAGGTTCAGGCCGATGACGATGCGCTCCAGCCACAGGCGGGTGGCGGCGATCGGGTCATCGGTGGGCAGGTGGGAATCGGTCATGGCGGGCACGTGGGCTGGCGGGGCCGCCATTGTAGGCAGTGTGCCGGTGCTGCGCTGTCCACTGTGCAGGAACTGGACAGTGGCGAAGCTGGAAATCCCTGACGATTCAAGTCGTTGCGCGCTACCGATGGATGGCCGATTGCCAGCCCGGGGCGACGGGCGTGGAATGGATGCTCGACACAGGAGGACACCCATGACTGCATCTTCCCCGTGGCTGCCGGACGCTCTCTGGGCCGGCGCCTTCTTCGATGGGCACTGGCAGGCCGCTGTGCAGCGGCAGCCGGTGATCGAACCGGCTACCGGCCAGTCGCTCGGCGAGATCGGCCTGGCGGACCCGGCGCAGGTGGCGCGTTCGGCAGCTACCGCTGCGCAGGCACAACGGGCGTGGGCCGCCGCACCGTATGAACAGCGCGCCGAGGTGCTGCGCAAGGCTGCGCGGCTGGCCGAGGAGAACATCGACACCCTCATCGACTGGTTGGTCCGCGAAAGCGGCTCGACCCGCCTCAAGGCCGGCTTCGAGGCCAAGGTGACGATCAAGGCGCTGCAGGAGGCCGCCGCTCTGCCGTCGCGCAGCGTCGGCGAGATCCTGCCCTCTGAACCGGGGCGGCTGAACCTGGCACGGCGCCGGCCGCTGGGCGTGGTGGGGATCATTTCGCCGTTCAATTTCCCGCTGTACCTGGCGATGCGCGCGGTGGCCCCGGCGATTGCACTCGGCAATGCGGTGGTACTCAAGCCCGATCCGCGCACGGCGGTGTGTGGTGGCGCGGTGATCGCGCGCTTGTTCGAGCAGGCCGGTCTACCGGCGGGTGTGCTGCACATGCTGCCGGGTGACGGTACGGCCGGTGCCGCACTGACCAGCGATCCGAACGTGGCGATGATCCAGTTCACCGGCTCCACCGCGGCCGGGCGCAAGGTGGGCGAAGCAGCGGGCAAGCACCTGAAGAAGGTCTCGCTGGAGCTGGGGGGCAAGAATTCGCTGATCATTCTGGACGATGCCGACCTCGATCTGGCAGTGACCAACACTGCGTGGGGTGTCTACCTGCACCAGGGCCAGATCTGCATGGCGACCGGCCGCGTGCTGGTGCACCGGAAGATCCACGGCGCGTTCCTGCAGAAGCTGGTGGCCAAGGCCAAAGCGCTCAAGGTGGGCGATCCTGCACGCGAGGACGTAGCAATAGGCCCGCTGATCAACGCCGGCCAGCGCGACCACGCCGCGCGCGTGGTCGAGCAGGCGGTACAGGCCGGCGCCACGCTGGAAGCGGGCGGCACGCACCGGGACCTGTTCTTCGCACCGACCGTGCTTGGCAACGTCGCGGCCGACAATCCGGCATTCAACGAAGAAATCTTCGCACCGGTGGCGGTGGTGGTGCCATTCGACGATGACGACGAAGCCGTGCGCCTGGCCAACGACAGCGAGTACGGACTGTCGATGGCGATCATCTCCAGCAATGTCGGCCGCGCGCTGAAGATCGGCGAACGCCTGCGCACCGGCCTGCTGCACATCAACGATCAGACCGTGAACGACGAGGTGATCAATCCCTTCGGTGGCGTGGGTGCGTCCGGCAACGGCACCAGCATCGGTGGCCCGGCCAACGGCGAAGAATTCACCCAGTGGCAGTGGCTGACCGTCAAGGGCGAAGCGCCCGCCTACCCGATCTGATCCAGGAGGATCCACGTATGAACATCGACACTGCAACCCGTGAGATCACCGCCGCCGTGGTGCGCGGCAAGGAACAGCCTTTCGTCATCGAGCAGGCCACGCTGCGCGGCCCGCAGGACGACGAAGTGCTGGTGAAGGTGGTGGCCACGGGCCTGTGCCATACCGACCTGATCGTGCGCGACCAGTACTATCCGGTGCCGTTGCCGGCGGTGCTTGGCCACGAAGGCGCCGGCATCGTTGAAGCGGTCGGGCCCAACGTCAAGGAGCTGAAGGCGGGAGATCATGTGGTGCTGACCTACGGTGCCTGTGGCCACTGCAATCCCTGTCGCGGTGGCCACGGCGCGTATTGTCGCGATTTCTTTGCGCTCAACTTCGGTGGCGACGATGGTCACGGCCATACCGCGATCACCGATGCGCAGGGCCAGTCGTTGCACGACCACTTCTTCGCACAGTCCTCGTTCGCCACCTATGCACTTGCACGCGAGATCAATGCAATCAAGGTGCCGGACGATGCACCGCTGGAACTGCTCGGCCCGTTGGGCTGTGGCATCCAGACCGGCGCGGGTGCGGTGCTCAACTCGCTGCAGCTGCGGTCCGGCAGCAGCTTCGCCAGTTACGGTGCCGGTGCAGTCGGCCTGAGCGCGGTGATGGCGGCCAAGGTGGCTGGCGCCACCACCATCATCGCCATCGATGTGGTGCCGTCGCGCCTGGAGTTGGCGCTGGAGCTGGGGGCCACCCACGTGATCAACAGCCGCGAGACCGATGTGGTCGAGGCCGTGCGTGCGATCACCGGCGGCGGCGCTGATTTTGCGCTGGAATCGACCGGTCGCCCGGAAGTGCTCTCCGCCGGCATCGAAGCGCTCGGCGGGCTTGGCATGATGGGCGTGGTCGGTGCGCCGAAGCTGGGCACCACCGCCAGTTTCGATGTGAACAACCTGCTGCTCGGCGGTCGCAGCATCCGCGGCATCGTCGAGGGTGACAGCGTGCCGCAGGTGTTCATTCCGCAGCTGGTGACACTGTTCCAGCAGGGCCGTTTCCCGTTCGACAAGCTGGTGAAGTTCTATCCGCTGGAACAGATCAACCAGGCCGCCGAAGACAGCACCCGTGGCATCACGTTGAAGCCGATCCTGCGCATCGCGGCGTAAGTGCAGGGGGGCACGGCTGGGTGCGGCCCCCCGCCTTGGACAGGTCTCCGCGATCTGTTGGACATGCGATGGGGTCGGAGCCGATTTCCGGAGGAAATCGGCTCCGACCCCCTTGATTGATTGGGTAAGGAATCCCTGGCGGAAACGTTCCGTTGCCGTGGCGTAACACGGGCATGGCGAACGCGGGTGTACTCTGCCTCCATGATGGCTTCCGCACTGGGACAACAACAGTTGGTGGCCGCCCGGGCGGCCTTCGCCGAGGGGGATGCGCGGTCATTGGGCCTCCTGCCCTTGCCGCTGCAGCAGTCGTGGCAGCGCTCGCGTGCGGCCGGTCTGCAGCCGGGGCAGGAGCCGGACTACCGGCCGCTGCTGGGCGATGGCCACCATCTGTCCCATCCCGATGACAGACGCCTGGCGCGCTGCGTGCAGCCGGAGCTGCAACAACTCTGGGCGGCCTTCGGTGGGCGTGGCTGGACGATGTTCTGCGCCAACCGCGACGGCATGGTGGTCGCGCAGCAGGCGCATGGCCTGGAAGACGCACGCCTGTTAAGGCCGATCCAGGTTGGCCGACGGCTGGGCGAGAGCGAAATCGGCACCACGGCACCGGCGGTCAGCCTGGCCGACGACCTGCCGGCGCTGGTGCGTGGCAACGAGCACTACCTGCAGCGTTTCGCCCCGGTGTTCTGCCTCAGCGAGCCGCTGCACGATCTCGACGGCAAGGTCTTCGGGGTGATCGACATCACCGGCCTGGGCGAGCGCGATCCGTCCTTGCTGCAGGGCTATTTCCGGCAGGCCGCGCTGGCCAGCGAGAACCGCCTGTTCCATGCCCTCACCGACGTGCACCTGCTGGCCGTGCAGCATGATCCACGCTGGCTGGCGTCACCGCTGCAGGGGCTGCTGGCGGTGCAGGAGGACGGCCAGCTGCGCGCGGCCAACCGCGTTGCAAGGCGCCTGTTGGGTCTGCCACGGCGCGGGCCGTTGCCGTTGCTGAGTCTGGAGGCGCTGTTTGCCGGTGCCAGTGCGGCGCAACGGCGTCGCCTGCTGCAACCGGGTGCGCCGCATCGGGTCCGTCTGGGCGAGGGCAGTGCGGTCTACCTGCAGCATCTGCAGGCACCGCGAGGTGCATTGCGGCGTGGCGCGCAGCAGAGTGCGCCGACAAACCCGGGTGCGCCGCAGCTGCGTGACCAGCAGCGCGAGGCGGCACGCCGTGCGGCACAGGCCGCAGACGGCAATCTCAGTCTGGCCGCACGCCAGCTGGGTATCTCGCGCACCACGCTGTACAAGCTGCTGCGCGATTGACCGGAAGGTCGCCGGGCATGGCCCGGCGGCATCCATCAGTCGCGGAAGTTGTTGAACTGCAGCGGCAGCTCGAACTTGCCGGCCTTCAGCACGGCGATGGCGTCCTGCAGGTCGTCGCGCTTCTTGCCCTGCACGCGCAGCTTGTCGCCGTTGATCTGGCTCTCCACCTTCAGCTTGGCATCCTTCAGTGCCGCGGCGATCTTCTTGGCGATCTTCTGCTCGATGCCCTGCTTGACGGTGATCTTCTGCCGGGCCTGCGCCAGGTTGGTTTCGATATCGCCGAATTCCAGGCTGAGCACGTCGATGCCGCGCGCGGCCAGGCGTGCACGCAGGATGTCGTTCATCTGCTTGAGCTGGAACTCGGTCGGCGCAGTCTGGTTGATGACATCGCCATCGCGTTCGAACTTGGCATCCACGCCCTTGAAATCGAAGCGGGTGGCGAGCTCGCGGTTGGCCTGGTCGATGGCGTTGGTCAGCTCGTGGGTGTCGACTTCGGACACGACGTCGAAGGAAGGCATGGGCGGTACTCCGCAGAATTCAGTGGCGGCCATTCTATCGCGCCGGCCTGCATGCCCGCTTTCTGTAGCCATGCTCGGCTGCTTTGTGAAGAGCAGCCGAGCATGGCTCGACTCTACAAGACGGCCAGCCAGGCTTGGCTCGGCGCTACATAAGAGCAACAGGCGGGCGATAATGGGCCATGAACCTGCAACGCTCTCCCTCGCGCGCGGTGACCTGGATGGTTGCGGCGGTCGCCTGTTTCTCGCTGATGGACGCTGGCATGAAACAGCTGTCGGCCAGCTATCCCACCCTGGAAGTGACCTTCCTGCGTGGCGCGGCCTCGCTGCCGTTCGTGCTGGTCTGGGTACTGGTCAGCGCCGGCCCGCGCTCGCTGATCCCGCGTCGCTGGGGGTTGCACCTGCTGCGTGGCGCGCTGGGCATGGCGATGATCGGCTGCTTCGTGTTCGCCCTGCGCGATCTGCCGCTGTCCACCGCCTACACCATCTATTTTGTCGCCCCGCTGCTGATCGCCGCGTTGTCGGTGCCGCTGCTGGGTGAACGGGTCGGCCCGCGGCGCTGGGTGGCCATCGGCATCGGCCTGATCGGCGTGCTGGTGGTACTGCGGCCGGGCGTGGACGGCTTCATCTCGGTGCCAGGGTTGATGGTGCTGGCGGCGGCCACCGCCTATGCCATCGCCGCGATCACGGTCAGCCTGCTGACCCGCACCGATACCTCGCAGTCGATGGTGGTCTGGTTCCTGGTGATCATGGCCATCGGCGCCGGCCTGCTGGCGATTCCGGGCTGGGTGCCGCTGCAGCTGGCGCATGCGCCGCTGATCGCCGGTATGGGGCTGGCCGGAGCGCTGGGCCAGATTGCCCTGACCAAGGCGTTCCAGCTGGGCGAGGCCTCGATGATCGCGCCGCTGGAGTACAGCGGCCTGGTCTGGGTGATCGGCTGGGATCTGGCCTTCTGGGGCCAGCTGCCGGATGGCTATACCTGGGTGGGAGCGGCGATCATTGTCGCCTCCGGCCTGTACCTGCTGCACCGCGAGCGGGTGAACCGGCAGGAGCCGCCGAAGCCGCTGGATCATCCCTGAGTCGGTTGGGCCGGGGAATGGGGTAGAGCCCCTGCGGGGATCCGGCCCCGGGGTCGGATCCCGCAGGGGCTCTGACCCCAGCCAGCGCGCCGGTTTGGGTGACTTAGAACCAAAAGGAATAACATTCTGGCCCATGGCGCGGGCGCGCAAGCCCCCACGCTGGTAGGCTGCACGCCCCCTTCCGCCACCCAGCCGGTGAGTCACGCCCGTGATCGAGTTCCAGCGCCTGCACAAATCCTATGCCGTTGCCGGCCGCGAAGTCAGCGCGCTGCAACCGCTGGACCTGACCATTGAGGCCGGTGAGGTGTTCGGCATCATCGGCCATTCCGGCGCCGGCAAGTCGACCCTGATCCGCATGATCAACCGCCTGGAAGAGCCCAGCGGTGGACGGCTGTTGATCGGCGGCGAGGATGTCACCGCGCTGGACCCGAACGGCCTGCGCGCGCTGCGTCGGCGCATCGGCATGATCTTCCAGCACTTCAACCTGCTGTCTTCGCGCACGGTGGCGGGCAACGTCGCCTTCCCGCTGGAGCTGGCCGGTACGCCGAAGGCGGAGATCGACGCGCGCGTGGCCGAGCTGCTGCAGACCGTCGGCCTGGAAGCGCATGCGCAGAAATACCCGGCCCAGTTATCCGGTGGCCAGAAGCAGCGCGTCGGCATCGCCCGTGCGCTGGCGACCCGCCCGCAGATCCTGCTGTGCGACGAGGCGACCAGTGCGCTCGACCCGCAGACCACCGCCTCGGTGTTGTCACTGCTGTCGAAGATCAACCGCGAGCTGGGCCTCACCATCGTGCTGATCACCCACGAGATGGACGTGATCCGCCGCGTCTGCGACCGCGTCGCTGTGCTTGATGCCGGCCAGATGGTCGAGACCGGCCCGGTCACTCGGGTGTTCCTGCACCCGAAGCATCCGACCACGCGCCGTTTCGTCAGCGAATCGGAGCACGTGGATGAAGGCGCGCTGCACCGCGATTTCGACGTCGTCGGCGGTCGCATCGTGCGCCTGACCTTCCTCGGCGGCGACACCTATGAACCCCTGCTCGGCAGCGTCGCCCGCCAGACTGGGGTCGATTACAACATCTTGTCCGGCCGCATCGACCGGATCAAGGACACCCCGTATGGCCAGCTGGTGGTCGCCCTGGTGGGCGGTGACCAGTCCGCCGCGCAGGCCGCATTCGTGGCCGCCGGCGTGCACGTTGAGGAACTTCGTCGATGATCGCCGCCACTGCTGAAGGTTTCTTCCGCCACCTGGATGCGGACAAATGGGTGGATATCGGCAAGGCGACCATCGAGACGCTGCTGATGATGGCCGGCTCGTTGCCGCTGACTCTGGCCATCGGGTTGCCGATGGGCGTGTTGTTGTACGTTTTCGGTGCGCCGCAGCTGAAGCGCCGGCCCTTTGCCTATGGCGTATTGGCGCTGGTGGTGAACCTGCTGCGCTCTGTGCCGTTCATCATTCTGATGGTGGTGCTGATCCCTGTGTCGTTGTGGCTGATGGGCCAGTCGATCGGTGTGCTCGGCACGCTGCCCGCGCTGGTCATCGGTGCGGCACCGTTCTATGCGCGGCTGGTCGAGACCGCTCTGCGTGAAGTAGACCGCGGTGTGGTCGAGGCGGCACAGGCGATGGGCGCCACCACCTGGCAACTGGTCAGCCGGGTACTGTTGCCCGAAGCTCGCCCGGGCCTGATTGCAGCCGCGACCGTGACCACCGTGGCGCTGGTCGGGTTCACGGCAATGGGCGGTGCGATTGGTTCCGGGGGCCTGGGCGACCTGGCACTTCGCGAAGGCTACCAGCGCAACCGTACCGACGTGGCCCTGGTCACCGTGGTGGTATTGCTGGTGCTGGTGCAGCTGCTGCAGATGCTCGGCGATCGCCTGGTCACGCATTACAGCCGCAAATAATTGGTTCGTCCGCCGGGCCATGCCCGGCGGCGCCATCTCAACGCACGTTCGGCACTTCGTAGCCCAGCTTGCCGACCTGCTCGGGGTGCTGCGGCACCCGCTTGAGCTTGTCGGTGTTGACGCCGTACTCGTCACGCAGGCGCTCGGCCAGCTCCTTGTACAGGGCTTTGTCCATGTCCGGGGTACGCGAGAAGATCCAGGCCATCTCGCGACCCGGGTAGCCGATCAGCGCCCATGAGTAGTCCGGGGCCACTTCCAGCACGCGCGAATGCGTAGGCACCACGCGATAGAACCAGGTGCGCCAGCCATGGTTGCCGCTGTCCGGGTCGACGCTGGCGCGGGCGCGGACTTCCTGCAGGGGTTCGCCGAAGCCATCGCGGTAGCGGTAGGTGATGCCGACCTTGTGTTCGTCGCGCAGTTCGTACTGGTTGACGCTGGCGACATGGCCGCGTTCGATGAAGTTCGGTACGCGGCCGATCACGTACCAGGTGCCCATGAAGCGCTTCAGGTCGATCGGTTCGTCCAAGGCGGGAGCGCGCGTTGCGCTGGCACGGGGCGACGGCGGCTCACTGGCGGCCATGGCGGGGCCCGCCAGGGACAGGGCCAGCAGCACGGCGCAGAGCGGGCGGATCGAGGTCATGCGGGAGCGTGCTCCAGTGGGCTTGCACGCGCATGGTCGACTGTGTGCACGCGATCCGTCAATGGTGTCGCAACCTGTGAGAAGGGGCTTGCCCAAGCTGTGTTGCATTGTCTACCGGAGAAGCCCCATGAACGCACGTTCCGCCCTTCGCCCTGCAACTGAACGCGTCATCCTCGAGCGTGCCGACCCGCGCCTGCTGCGCAGCGTGCAGCAGTTGGCCCTGGCCGGCCTGGCGCTGGTACTGGTCTGGCCGGCCGCGCGCGGCAGCAGCACCTGGCTGGGCTGGCTGCCGATGTGGCTGGTGGGCATGCCGCTGGTGGCCTGGTGGGCACTGCTGCGCTTCCCGTTGCCACGCCTGTCGTGGTTGCGGCTGGCACGTCGTACCGGTGGACAGGCGCGACGTCGCAGCGGCGGGACGCCTCGAGGCCGGCGCGGCTCGACGGCCACGGCCTGACCTTCGACACGGGGGCGGCCGCGACGTTCCGTGCTAGCGTTCCTGGGCTTATGACTGCCTGGAGCTGCAATGTCACGACTCGCTTCCGCCTGCCTGTTGGCCGGCATGATGACCGCTGCCTCGGTGGGGACCGCCGTGGCCGCTGAAGAAACCGATCGCTACGCCTGGCTGGAGGACGTCACCGGCGACAAGCCGCTGTCCTGGGTCAAGGAACAGAACGCCAAGTCCGAAGGGCGCCTGGCGCAGACCCCGGCCTTCAAGCAGATGGAGACCAGCATCCGTGAGGTGCTCGACTCCGATGCC
>JAAIGE0100789254.1_pt1 | contig 18140 bp, 14 predicted proteins | sample 6487951 | NCBI WGS metagenome assembly JAAIGE01 (sample SAMN13974128, study PRJNA590717) | phyllosphere metagenome | biome: tomato field; feature: multiple bacterial spot infested tomato fields; material: tomato leaves; isolation source: leaves from tomato fields | host: Solanum lycopersicum ...
CGGATCGGGCCGCCCGGAAGCTGGGGGCCGTGGGTCGACAGCGGGGCTTGGCTGACCGTCGACGGAACTCCCGTCGATCTCATCCTGCGCGACCTCGAACGCGTCGACGAGCAGTGTGCGCGCGCCCGCCGAGGCGCGTATGCGTTCCATGCGCAGCCGGGCCATCCCTTCGGCTTTCTCGACGTCTCGTACGCCGGTGAGGTAGCTCTGGGCATTCCTCTGGCCGATCCGAGCGGGTTCCTCCGGCGAACGGCCTCGACGTTGTCGCCCTACCCCGACGCGCTTCGCACCGCCCTGCTCGGTGATCTCTGGCAGGTGGATTTCATTCTGGATGCCGCCGTCAAAGGCGCGTCGCGCGGCGATGCCCCCTACGTCGCGCTCTGCATCGCCGATGCGGTCGCCCGACTCGCTCACGGATGGCACGCACACAGCCGAGCGTGGGCGGTGAACGAGAAAGGGCTCGCTCGCGCGGTCGACGGTCTGCCAGGCGCCCCGCCCGATTTCTCCCGTCGCGCGGGCGAGGCCGTAGCGGCGCTGGGCGAGACTCCGTCCGAGCTGCGCGAGGCGATCCGACGGGCACGCACGCTGCCCCGCCCGTGAAGCCGGGATGCCGCAGGGGCGGCTCACGTCTGCTGCCCGTTACGAGCAGACGAGACCGTCTCCGGGCACGGTGCCGTCGATGAAATACGACTCCACAGCCTGGTCGACGCACGCGCTGCCCTTCTGGAAGCCCGTGTGCCCCTCGCCCTCGCGGGTGATCAGCACACCCGATGCGAGCTGATCGGCCAGTGCCACCGACCACTCGTACGGGGTCGCGGGGTCGTTCGTCGTCCCGATGACGAGCATCGGGTCGGCTCCGTCTGCCGCGATGGCCTGGCGCTCGCCCGTCGGCGGATAGGGCCACACCGCGCACGGGTCGACGCCCTCCCAGTACGGAGCGACGGTCGGCGCCTCGTCGGCGATGCGCTGCTGCGCGGCATCCGAGACAGCCGAGTCGGCCTCGACGGGGTAATCCATGCAGTTGTACGCGCGGAACGCCTCGGAGGAGTTGTCTTGATACTCCCCCGACGGCGTTCGACCGTAGTAGAAGTCCGCGAGCAGGAACGCCGTCTCGGCATCGCCGGCCAGCGCGCCGGCGAGAGCCTGACGCAGCACCGGCCAGTTGCCCTGGGCATAGAGCGCAGAGATGATCGCGGTGAGCAGCGAGTCGGCGCCCAGCATGCGCCCGTCGGCGGCCTGCAGGGGCGACGCGTCGACACTCGCCAGCAGCGAACCGAGGTCGGTCATCGCCTCATCGACCGTGCCGCGGAACGGGCACTCGCCGCCCTCGAGACACGACTCCATGAAGGCCCGCAGGGCGGACTCGAAGCCCACAGCCTGCGTCGCGCTCACGACGCTCGACGGGGTGCTCGGGTCGATCGCGCCGTCGAGCACGAGGCGCCCGACGCGCTCGGGGTACAGCTCGGCGTAGGTGGCGCCCAAAAACGTGCCGTACGAATAGCCGAGGTAGTTGAGCTTCTCATCGCCCAGCACGGCGCGCAGCAGGTCCATATCGCGGGCGGCGAACTCGGTCGTGATGAAGGGAAGGATGCCGTCGCTGTTCGCCTCGCAGGCGTCGGCGAACTCCTGGTTGCGCGCGGTCAGCTCGGCGTCCCACTCGGGGGTGCCACGCTCCGCCTCGGGGATGTCGAAGAAGTACGCGTCGGCGGCCTGAGGGTCGAGGCAGGCCACGGCGGTCGAGCGTCCGACCCCGCGCGGATCGAACCCCACGACGTCGTACGCGCCCGCCAGCACGCCGCCCACCGCGAAGTTCGCGCTGTCGGCGACGAGGTCGTAACCGCTCGCGCCCGGACCCCCGGGGTTGACCAGCAATGAACCGAGCGGCGAGCCCGAGTCGGCCGCCCGGCGGATGATGGCGAGCTGCATCTCGCCGTGGGCGGGATCGTTCCAGTCCAGCGGGGCGGTGACCGTCGCGCAGTCGTAGGTTCCGGCATCCGCGCCCGTGCACGACTCCCATTCGGGAGTCTGCGCGTAGAACGGCAGCAGGTCGTCGGCGACGCCGTCCACGACGGGGGTGCGCTGGGGCGCCGCCGTCTCTTCGGGGATCGCGGTGTAGAGGCAGCCGGTCAGTGTCATGACGGCCACCGCCACGGTGGCGAGAGCGGCGAGCAGACGACGGGGAGCTTTCACGGGGTCCTTCCGCTGGCGACGGTGATGAGCATGCTCTCGAGGGCGAGCAGCGGGGCGGCGTTGCCCTCGAGGTTCGTGCGGGTCGCGGCGATGCGGTCGAGCACGCCCAGGGTGCGCTCGGGACCCCAGGCGGCGGCGAGTGCCGTGAGCTCGCCGCGCAGCTCTTCGTTGATGAGGTCGGAGTCTCGGCCGAACTGCACCATGAGCGTGTCGCGGTACATCGACTCGAGGTCGGTGAGCACGCGGTCGATACCGTCGCGGAGGCTGCGCGTGGCCCGACGCTTCTGGTCGTCTTCGAGAGCTCCGAGCTGTCCGCGCACCGCCGGCGGCACCGGGCCGCCCGGCGCGATGCCGAGGGTGCGCAGCAGCGCCTCGCGCTCGGCCTCGTCGCGCTCAGCGGTGAGCGCCTTGGCGTCGTCGGTCGCGGCGGCGACGATGCGCCCGGCGACCTCGACGGCGTCGGCGACGCTGCGCACCCCGAGCACCGACCGCAGCATCGAATCGCGACGCTCGCGCGAAGCAGCATCCGTCGCCAGCCGCTGAGCCATGCCGATGTGGCGCTGTGCGAGCCGCGCCGATTGCAGCGCGACGGATTCGTCTGCGCCGGTACGCTGCACGATCAGGCGGGCGACGTCGGCGACATCGGGTTCGCGCAGTCGGAGCGTGCGCACCCGCGAGCGAATCGTCGGCAGCAGGTCGGCGTCGCTGGGCGCGCAGAGCACCCACACCGTGCGCTCAGGCGGCTCTTCGAGCGCCTTCAGCAGCACGTTGCTCGTTCGTTCGACCATGCGATCGGCGTCTTCGACGACGATCACGCGGTAGCGTCCGAGCGACGGCGAGAAGTACGAGCGTTCGACGAGAGCGCGGGCGTCTTTGATCGAGATGACGACACCCTCGGTGCGCAACGCGGTGAGGTCGGGATGCGTGCGCGACATCACCTGGCGCATCGCCGCGTCGTCGCCGGGTTCGGCGATCAGGGCCGCCGCGAAGGCATAGGCGAGCGTCGATCGCCCCGAGCCGGGAGGGCCGGTGATCAGCCACGCGTGGGCGAGCTGGGAGGGGTCGGATGCCGCGGCCTGCAGCATGTCGACGGCAGCGTCTTGGCCCCACACCTCGCCCCACGGGGGTGCGAATCCGGTCACCGCTGCCATGCATCCACCCTAGACGCCGGGTACGACGGCGCTGCCCGGCAGGTCAGCCGAGCGACGGTTCGACCCTCGCTCGCACGGCTTCGGCGATGGTATCGACCGGCTGCGACGCGTCGAGCACGACGAAGCGCTCGGGCTCGGCGGCCGCGAGGGCGAGGAAGGCGTCTCGGACACGGCCGTGGAAGTCGTCCTTCTCGGCCTCGAGCCGGTCGAACGGCTTGTCGTCGGCGTCGAGCCGTCGGCGGGCCGCCGCCGGGTCGAGGTCGAGCAGCACCGTGACGTCGGGCAGCGCTCCGTCGGTCGCCCACAGCGACACCCGCCGAACCTCGTCGGCGTCGAGCACGCGACCTGCGCCCTGATAGGCGACGGACGAGTCGAGATAACGGTCCTGGATCACCACGGCCCCGCGGGCGAGAGCCGGGCGCACGACGGTCTCGATGTGGTGGGCGCGATCGGCCGCATACAGCAGCGCCTCCGCGCGGGGCGCGATCTCGCCCCGATGGTGCAGCACGATCTCGCGGATGAGGGTGCCGACCTCGCTTCCGCCCGGTTCGCGCGTGCGCACGACCTCACGGCCTCGGCCGACCAGCCACTCCTCGAGCAGCGCGGCCTGGGTCGTCTTGCCCGAGCCGTCGCCGCCTTCGAGCGTGATCCAGAGACCGCCGCCCGCGGCCGTCACTTCTTCTTCGCCGCGGGCTTGCGCGTCGTCGTCGTCTTGCGCGCGGTCGTCTTGCGCTTGGGCGCCGGACCCTTCGCACGCTTGTCGGCGAGCAGCTGCACCGCACGCTCGAAGGTGACCTCGTCGACGTTCTCACCGCGCGGAATGGTGGCGTTGGTCTCGCCGTCGGTGACGTACGGGCCGAAGCGTCCGTCCTTGAGCTTGATGGCCTTGCCGCTGGTGGGGTCGGCCTCGAACTCCTTCAGTGCGCTCGATGCGGCGCGCGCGCCGTACTTCGGCTGGGCGTAGACCGCGATGGCCTCGTCGAGCGTGATGTCGAAGAGCTGCTGCTCGCTCTGCAGCGTCCGCGAGTCGGTGCCCTTCTTCAGGTACGGACCGTAGCGGCCGTTCTGAGCCGTGATCTCGTTGCCCGACTCGGGGTCGACGCCCACGACGCGCGGCAGCGAGAGCAGCTTGAGTGCCTGCTCGAGGTCGACGGTGTCGACGCTCATCGACGCGAACAGCGAGGCGGTGCGCGGCTTCGGCGCGGCCTCTTTCTTCTTGGTCGTCTTCTTCGGGGCCGCCAACTCGCCGGTCGCCTCGTCGACGACCTCGTCGGGCTCGGGCTCGAGCTCTTGCACGTACGGCCCGAAACGGCCGTCCTTGACGACGATGAGCTTGCCGTTCTCGGGGTTCTCGCCGAGAACGCGATCGCCGGCGACGGGCGCGTCGATGAGCTCCTGCGCCTTCGCGGGCGTCAGCTCGTCGGGTGCGAGGTCGTCGGGAACGTTGACGATGCGCGTCTCGCCCTCACCGACGGGCACGTCGAGGTACGGACCGTACTTGCCGAAGCGCAGCGTCGCGACGTCGCCGATCGGCGTCGCGTTGAGTTCACGGGCGTCGATGTCGCCGAGGTTCTCGACGATGTTGCGCAGGCCGACATGGTTGTCGGATCCGAAGTAGAACTCCTTCAGCCACGCTTCGCGGGCCTGCTCGCCGCGGGCGATGGCGTCGAGGTCGTCTTCGAGCGCCGCCGTGAAGTCGTAGTCGACGAGGTCGGAGAAGTGCTGCTCGAGCAGACGCACCACGCTGAACGACAGCCAGCTGGGAACGAGTGCCTGCCCCCGCTTGGTGACGTAACCGCGCTCGAGGATGACGTCGATGATGCTCGCGAAGGTCGACGGACGGCCGATGCCCTTCTCTTCGAGCGCCTTGACGAGGCTCGCCTCGGTGTAGCGGGGCTTCGGGCTGGTCGCGTGACCCTTCGGCTCGACATCCGACAGTCGCAGCTCGTCGCCCACGGCGACGGCCGGCAGGGACTGGTCGTTCGACCGGTCGGCGTCGCCGCGCTTCTCGTCGCTTCCCTCTTCGTAGGCCTCGAGGAAGCCCTTGAACGTGTAGACGGTGCCCGATGCCGTGAAGGCGGCGGTCTTTCCGTCGGCCTTCGTCTCGAGCGTGACGGTGGTCGTCTCGTACTTGGCGTCGGACATCTGGCTGGCGACGGTGCGCTTCCAGATGAGGTCGTACAAGCGCTGCGCGTCGCGGTCGAGTCCCGAGGCGACCGACGCGGGGGTGCGGAACTCGTCGCCCGAGGGGCGGATCGCCTCGTGGGCCTCTTGCGCGTTCTTGGCGTTGTTGCGGTACGAACGCGGGCTCGCGGGAACCGCCTTGTCGCCGTACAGCGCGACCGCCTGCGTGCGGGCGGCGGTGACCGCCTGCGCCGAGAGCGCGGTCGAGTCGGTACGCATATAGGTGATGTACCCGTTCTCGTACAGACGCTGGGCGACGCTCATCGCGTGCTTCGCGCTCATCGAGAGCTTGCGGCCCGCCTCCTGCTGAAGCGTCGACGTGGTGAACGGGGGCTTGGGGCTGCGGGTGCCGGGCTTGGCCTCGACCGAGGTGACCGACGCGGTCGCGACCTTCTCGATCGCCGCTGCCAGGGCGCGCGCGTCGTCTTCGGTGAGGACGACGACGGCCTTCTTAAGGGTTCCCGAGTCGTCGAAGTCGGTGCCGCGGGCCAGCGGCGCGCCGTCGAGGCGAGCGAGGCGTGTCGAGAACGATCCGCCGTCCTTCGCGGCGTTCGCCTCGATGTCCCAGTACGACGCGGACACGAACGCCATGCGCTCGCGCTCGCGGTCGACAACGAGACGCGTGGCCGCGGACTGCACACGACCGGCGCTGAGCGCCTGTCCGTCGCGGCCCGAGCCGACCTTGCGCCAGAGCACCGGCGAGACGTCCCACCCGTACAGGCGGTCGAGCACGCGGCGGGTCTCTTGGGCGTTGACGAGCGCGAGATCGAGCTCGCGCGTGTTGTCGGCGGCCGCGCGGATGGCGTCTTTGGTGATCTCGTGGAACACCATGCGCTTGACGGGCACCTTGGGCTTGAGGACCTCGAGCAGGTGCCACGCGATGGCTTCGCCCTCGCGGTCTTCATCTGTCGCGAGCAGAACCTCGTCGGCGCCCTTGAGGGCGCGCTTGAGTTCGGCGACCGTCTTCGTCTTGCGGTCGCTGACCACGTAATACGCGTCGAAGCCGTTGTCGACGTCGATGGAGTACTTGCCGTACGCCTGCTTCTTGTCGGCCGGGATGTCGTCTTTCTTCGCGAGATCCCGAATGTGCCCGACCGAGCTGAGTACTTCGTAGTCGTCACCCAGGTATCCCTGGATCGACTTCATCTTCGTCGGGGACTCGACGATGACGAGTTTCTTGCCGCCTGCCACGAGTCGTCCTTTCTCCGACGCACACCATACACGTCGGCGCAGTGCGCGGCGCTGAGAGCCCCGTCACGCATATCCTCTGCCCGGCATGCCCGGGCATGTCACGGCGTCATGCCCTGCGGAGCGATCGGCCCACTCGCCGGAGGCGGGCCCGCGCGTGCCCGCGCGTGCACCCGCAGAGCGCCGACGGATGCCGATACCTCGACGGTCGCGATCAGCCCGTCGACGTCGCATCCGACGACGGAGAGACCCGCATGCCGTGCCACGTCGGCGGCGCGCTCGCACGGCTCGCCGGAGGCCGCCCCCGACGCCGCATCCGCCGCGGCGAGCGCTGCGGCGTCCGCCGTCGTCGACACCTGCGCGGACCGGACGGCGGCGGCGCCCACCGCAGCGCAGCCGACTCCGAGAGCAGCGGTGACCGCGAGGGCACCGATCGCCAGCGTCGACCCGGCCATCAGCAGCCGCCCATCACAGACCGCCGGCGAGGGCGCACGACTCGGCGCGCAGCGGCGGCACGGGCAATGGCACCCCGGACTCGGCCGTCGTCACCGCGCAGACGAGATCGCCCTCGTGCCGGATGACGAGACGGGCGCCGGTCACCGCGGCGGTGACGGCCGAGCGGGCGCGGGAGTCGTCTTCGCCGCGCGCCACAAGCCGGGCCGCCTGTGCGGCCGCGTGCTCGAGACGCACCTGTGTGCCGGCGGCGAGCAGCGCGGCGACGACGAGCAGCACGACGAACAACGCCGCGGGCACGACGACCGCGAACTCCGCCGTGACGGAGCCGCGGTCGTCTCGGCGGACGCTCATTCGACCGTGAGCGCCCGGCGCACGAGGTCGGTGAGGATGCCGCGCACCTCGTCGCTGCGCATGATGACGACGAGGAGCCCCGCGAAGGCCACGGCGGCCATCGTCGCGATGGCGTATTCCGCCGTCGCTGCTCCCGATTCGTCGGCGAACAGGCGCGCAGCACGCGTGCGCGTCAGGCGAGGCATGGGTGTGGGGTGAGTCATGTTGCTCCGTTCTGGATGGTGGTGGGCACGTGGTCAAAGTGGAAGGGGCGCCGAACTCATGACGCTGAGCAGCATGGGCGCGACGCCGATGAGCAGGAAGGCGGGCAGGGTGCACACCCCGAGCGGCAGCAGAAGCTGCGACGACAGTCGGGCGGCGCTCAACCGGCCCTCGACCCGAGCGCGATGCCGGGCCAGTGCGGCAGTCGCTCGAAGCAGTTCCACGGCGGGCGCTCCCGCGGTCGTCGACAGCGTCAGTACATCGCGCGCCTCGTCGTCGACGGCGGCACCAGCGGCTGTGACGACGTCTTCGGCGCGCGCGACCGAGACCCCTCCGGACAGGGCGATCGCGAGCAGATCGGCGGACAGTCCCGCGACGTCGCCCCGGGGCTGGGCAGCGCTCACGAGCCTGCGGGTCCACGATCGGGCGACCAGCATGAGCGCGGCCCCCGCGGCGAGCGCTGCGGCCCCGATCGGATTGCGGACCGTGGCGACGACGTCGAACCCGAGCAACAGCGCGAGCGCGACGGCGACGAGAGGCAGCCAGGCGACCAGCCGAGCCGTCGCCGCGGGTTCGGAGAGCGCCACGCGGATGTCGTCGCGGGTCTGCTCGGCCTCGCGCAGGGCGTCGCCGATGCCACGCAGGCTGCGCGCGAGCGGTGCTCCGACTGTGGCGGCGACCTGCCACGCGGCGCCCGCCGGGACCCACGAGCCGCCGGCGGCCGCGATGGCGGTGGCCAGTTCGTCTCCGTTTCGTCGACGATCGATCACCGCGCGAGCGGCAGCATCGTCGGCGTCGGCGAGATGCTGCCAGGCGCGATCGGGCGTGATGCCGGCTTCGAGCAGCACGGCCAGCCGGTGCAGGGTCGCCGCGACCGGGGCGGCCGCGGCATCCGTCGATCCGTTCTTCGCCCGCGGGCCGATGACGCGGCGCATCAGCCCAGCTCTTCGATGTCGAGTCGGCCGTCGCGCAGCACGGGACGCGCGATGCCGACGACCCGCCGCACGCCGTCGACGCGACCGACGTGCACGATCGCGCCGATGGCACTGACCACCTGTCGCGCGACAGCATGGTCGTCGAGCCGTGCGAGGGCTCCGAGCGCCTCGAGCCGGGCGGCGACGTCGCGCAGTCCGCTCGCGTGGACCGTACCCGCTCCCCCGTCATGCCCGGTGTTGAGCGCGCTCAGCAGTTCGCGGACCTCTTCGCCGCGGCACTCGCCCACGACCAGGCGGTCGGGACGCATCCGCAGCGCTTCGCGCACCAGGCGACTGAGGGGCACCGCGCCGGCCCCCTCGAGGTTCGCCTGACGCGACTCGAGTCTGACGTGATGCGGGTGGTCGACACGCAGCTCGGCGACGTCTTCGATCGAGACGATCCGCTCGTGCTGCGGCACCAACCCGAGCAGCGCGGCCAGCAGCGTCGTCTTCTCCACTTGGTGCATATGACGCACCTAGTCAGTGGAGGTGATCGGTGTGGATGTCGAAGGCAACAGGAACGTTGCGGTGTACCTGCGGGTGGCTCGAACGCGACCCGTCGGCGGGGGCACGGGGGCGCAGCGACGAGCCATTGAGCGCTACTGCCGCGAGAACAACCTAGTAGTGGCGGTAACGCTGCGGAGAGCCCGTCTGGCTGTCGATCGTTCCTCAACGGCGGTGCTCCGGGCACTGACTCGGTGCCCGGTCGCGGCGTCTGCAAGGCAGGGATTTGATCGGGGTGATCGCCATGCTCTCTAGGGCGACGACCACCAGCAGCAGCAGCACGATCACGGAGCAGGTGCTGGTGTATCTGCGGATCAGTGAGGACCGCACCGGGGAGGAAGCCGGCGTCGAGCGACAGCGAGACGACTGTCTCGCGCTGTGCTCCCGGCTGGGCCTGGACGTCGCCGAGGGCGACGTGTTCATGGACAACGACACGTCCGCCTACCTCGACAAGAAGCGACCGGACTTCGCACGGATGCTCGCCCGGATCAAGCTCGGCCCCTCACGGGTCGTGGTGTGGCACGTCGACCGCCTCTACCGGCGACCCCGCGAGCTCGAGGACTTGATTGACCTCGTGGAGACGCACCCGATCCGCATCGAGGCAGTCATGGGTGGGGCGTTCGACCTGAACACTCACGAGGGTCGGCTGATGGCGCGCCAGCTGGTCGCGATGGCCGCCTACGAGTCCGGGCACAAGGCAGACCGGATCCGCCGCGCGAACCGGCAGAAGGCCGAGCGCGGCGACTGGCACGGAGCGGCTAAGTTCGGCTACGGCACCGGCGGCGTGCTGATCCCCGAGCAGGCCGCGGTCATCCGCGAAATGGCCGACAGGTTCCTGGCCGGCCAGTCCCTGCGATCCATCACCGCGTGGCTGAACGAAGAGTCCGGGTTCCCCGCACCGCAGGCCAACACGGGGAAGACGCTAGGCGTGTGGCACGCGACCACGGTGAAGTCGATTCTCGTCTCCGCACGGATCAGTGGACAGCGAGCGTATGAGCCTGGCCGGAGGCGCGGCGACGCCCCCAACGGACGGGAGATTCTCGGGCCGGGGAACTGGCCGGCGATCATCACCCCGGAGGAAACGACCCGCATCAGGGCGATGCTCTCTAACCCCGACCGGCGCGTCGGAGCGTCCTCGATCAATCTGCTCTCGGCGATCGCCACCTGCGGCAAGTGTGGTTCGGGACTGGTGTCCGGCAAGAACACCCACGGCGCGTCAGACGCCAAGCGCCGCTACTACCGTTGCATGCCCGTGCCAGGGCACCCCGAACGAGGCGGCCTGTCGGTCAGCGCCTCCGGTTTGGAGGTAGTCGTCAGGGAAGCGGTGATCGCCCGCCTGGCCGCGACCACGCTCCCGGCCGACACCCCCGAGACGGGTGGCGCGGTCGCGGCGGCGATGGGACGCATCCTGGCCGCGCGCGAGCGGATGGAAGACCTCGCCCGTGACTACGGGGCAGGAATGTTGAGCCGCAGCGAGTACCACGCCGGTCGTGTCGCGGCGCAGAGCGCCGTAAACGACGCGGAACTCGCTCTCGGAAGGGTCAACCGTGGGTCGGCTCTCAAAGGGCTCCCAATCGGCGATGAGGCGGCTCTGCGGCATGCCTGGGACCACGAGTGGACGGTCCCTCAGAAGCGGGCGATCCTGACCGCGCTGGTCGACAGCCTCGTCGTGCAGCCCTACGCGAACGGTGGTTCCCGCTTCCGACCCGAGCGCGTCCAGCTCATCTTCAAGGCATGACGGCACGGTGCTGGGTCAGGCCGGATGCTCCATGAGCGCGCAGAGCCGGCCCAGCACCACCGGATCTTCGACGGCGAACGGCACCCCCGACGCCTCGCATGCCTGTCGCGTCCAGGCCACGACGTCGAAGGTCGGCGGGAGCGGATCGTTCGTGAGCCCACCGGGAGCGGCATGCTCGGTTCTTGTCTCGCCCATGACGTACAGGTGCGCGCATCGCCCCGGTCCCACGCTGGCGCACCTTGATGGTGCTGGCGTCTGCCCGCGGCGAAGAAGCGGAGCAGCATTATGGCGACCCCTCGATACCGGCCGGAGCAGTTCGTTGACTCGGGCTGGGACTCGGGCACCCCGGAGCGCAAGGCGCGGTTCGTGAACTCGCTGCTGCGGTTCATCGCCGACGACTTCCCTCGCGAGCGGTTCACGCGCCCGCTGTATCTCGGGCTGTCTACGCACGGCTACTTCGGGTTCATCGCGCACTACGACATTCACGGCTTCTATGACGAGCAGTTGTCGACGCCGGCGAGGCGTGAGCGGTTCCTGAGCGATCTGGCTCGCGACTGCCAGAAGGACGCGCACCTGGACCGCCCGGATCTGTGGAGCGACGTCAAGGCGGTGCTGGCGAGTCGCCTCATGCCGGAGCAGGAGCCGCTGCGCGCCCCGCGGCGGCTGGCGCCAGCCTCGTCGTTCGGGGCACGGCCGACCGCGGCCCGTCCGGACGCCCCGACCTTGTTCTGAAGCACGACTTCAGAGGCCGAACTGCGGTCCTTCACGCTGCGGGGCCGGCGAGCGTTCGACCACGGCGAGGTCGACCACCGCTCGGTCGGGGTCGGCCCGCACCCCGAGCGCAGGGCGATGGGCTCGGACGGTCTCCACCGTGATCCGCGCCTCCTCGACGGTTGGCGGCTGTTCGCCGCTGTCCTGCATCGCGGCCAGCTGTGCCTCGACGCGGCTCAGGTGCCTCTCGGCATCGGCGAGGGTCGCCGCATAGCGGAACGGCTGGCCGATGCGTTCCTCGGTCTCCGCTATGGTCTGCTCGGCGACAGCGAGGTCCTCCCGCGCGTGCCCAAGCAGCGTGGGGATGCCCGAGAGGCGGTTCTCGATGCGCTGGATCACGCCGACGCCTCCCTCGAGGAACAGCTCGCGGGAGATGGTGAACCCGCTGCGGGGCACGTCGCCGAGCGTGATCTCCATGAGGAGGTCACCGAGCATCGGGCGTGTGCCCAGGTGGACGTCGAATCCGCTGATGCGTCCGATGACGCCGTAGTCGCGGGTCGCGTACTTGGGCGCCCACTTCAGGTCGGAGTCGTGCGCCCACCGGGCGAGCGCGTGCGCGGCGTCGACCCGCGAGTCGTAGTGCGTGCCGCGCAGTTCGATGCGGAAGTTGTCGCCGGAGGTGTCGCGGATGCGCGGCAGCGCCGCCTCCAGGTGCTCGATGTCGTTCTCGGCGCGGCGCTGGTCGCCGCGGGCACGGTCCCGGGTGTGGATCAGCATCGACTCGTTGCGGTGGTAGGCGCGTTCCAGTCGGCGGAGCCTTGTGACCTCGTTCTGGATCGTGGAGTGCTCCAGCAGCAGCGGGTTCCCCGAGCTGATCGCCTTGGCCTCCGCAGCGGACAGGGCCGAGGAGTCGATCTCCTCGATCTCTCGGGTATCGAGCCGGCCCCGCATGAGCTGGGCGATGAACGTCGCCTTCCGCTCGACGCCTTGCCACATGTAGGAGTCGAAGGATCGCTCGGTCACGAATCGGACGATCGCGACCTCGGCGTTCTGATTGCCCTGCCGCATGATCCGGCCCTCGCGCTGGGCGATGTCGGACGGGCGCCACGGGCAGTCCAGATGGTAGAGCGCGACCGCTCTCGCCTGGACGTTGGTGCCGACGCCCATCTTCTCGGTCGAGCCGAGCAGCACGGCGATGTGCCCGGCGCGTGCTGCGGCGAACAGGCGGGCCTTGTCAGTGTCGGTCTTGGCCTCGTGCATGAACCGGATCGCCTCGCCCGGCATCCCGCGCAGGACGAGCTGGGCGTGCAGCTCGTCGTAGGCGTTCCAGCGGTCGGGGTTCGGCGTGCCGATATCGGAGAACACCAGCTGCAATGCGCCGCGCACCGGCGAGGGCTGCCCGGTGATGACGTCGAGGTACTCGTTGTCGCGCGTGCGCTCCCAGACCCGGTGGATCGCGTCGGCGGCGGCGTCGATCTTCGTCGGGCCGGAGGGCCGGTTGGGGACGATCATGCGAATGTCCAGCGCGGCCTTACGGCCATCGGTGGACACGTTGAGCATGTTGTCCTCGTTGGGCAGGACCGCCTTCGCGGCGATCTTCTCCGCCCGCGCGCCCAGGTGCTCGATGAACCGTTCGAGCTCCACGGTCGGCTGCACCGGCACCGTTGCCGGCACCCGCTGCCCGTCACCGCGGGCAACGAGGTCGGGGGTGGGCAGTTGCAGGTCTTCGGCGGTCTTCACGTCGGCGAAGATCGACCACATCTTGAGCATCTCCGGCACGTTGGAGAACTTCGCGAAGCGGGTCTTCATGCGGAACGTGTTGTTCCCGGTCGGGGCCATCTCCATCTGCGTGACGGTCTGCCCGAACGTCGCCGCCCAGGCGTCGAACGCCCCGATCCCGGCCGCGTCGAGAAGATCGGGACGCAGATAGCGCTGCATCACGTATGCCTCGGTGACCGAGTTGGAGATCGGAGTAGCGGTTGCCCCAGTGACCACCCGCTCACGGCCCTGGGAGCGCAGGTACTCGAGCTTCATGTGCAGGTCGGTCGCCCTGTCCGATCCCTCGATCGAGGCGTCACGGATGTTCGACTCCGTCGCCAGGTTCTTGTACATGTGCATCTCGTCGACGATCACGTAGTCGATGCCGGTGTCCTCGAAGCAGACCCCGACGTCGCGGGAGGTGTCGGTGCGGTCCTTAAGCTTGTTCTCCAGGGCCAGGAGCTTGCGCTGGATGCGCTTGACGCTCATCCGGTCCTCGCCCTCGGCCTGGTCGAGCACCTGCTTGACGTCATCGACCTGCGAGCGGATGTACGCCTGCTGGGTCTCGGTGCGCAGCGGGATCTTCGCGAACGCGCCCTGGGTCAAGATCACGGCATCCCATTCGTTCGCCGCAGCGCGGGCGACGAAGGTGCGGCGCTTGTCCGCGGTCAGGTCACCGCTGGAGACGGCGAGGATTCGCGCCTGCGGGTAGATCTGCAGCCACTCCCGGCCGACCTGTTCCAGCATGTGATTGGGCACGACGACGACGGGCTTGGCGATCAGGCCCATGCGGCGCATCTCCATCGCGCCCATCACCATCTCGGCGGTCTTGCCTGCACCGACCTCGTGGAACAACCCGGCCGAGGGTTCGGCGATCATGCGGGCGACTGCGGCGCGCTGATGCGGGCGTGGCTAGAAGCTGGCCGCCATGCCGGGCAGCGAGAGGTAGTCGCCGGCCTCGCTGTAGTCGCGCAGCACGATCGAGTTGAAGCGCCGGTTGTACTCGTCCACGAGCGCGGCGGCGCGGGCGGGGTCTTCCCACACCCATTCGCCGAACCGCTCTTGGATCAGGTCGGCCTTCTCCTGCGCGGCCGTCGTCTCGATCGGGTTCAGCACGCGACGGACCTTCCCGCCGACGTCTTCCACCTCGTCGTAGACGAGCAGGGTCTTCTGCTCCATGACGGCCTGGGCGATGTCGGGCGCGGGGCGCCGCTCGGTGCCCCATTCGCTCGTGGACAGCACGCCCGCCCGGCCGCCGCGGACCTCCCACATGCCCGGCAGCGAGTTCTCCACGCGCACGTCGGAGGTCTTCAGGATCGCGTTGAGGAAGTCCTCGTGGATGCGTTCGCTGATCCACACCGCGCCCAGCCGGGCGGTGATGTCCTCGACGCCGAGCGCGGCCGGCAGCACGGCGGTCAGCGCGTCGACGTTCGCCTGGAACACGGGCTCGTCGGCGGTGCGCGCCTTGGCGGCCTCCAGCTTGGCGCGCACGTCGCCGGAGAGGTAGGCGGGGGCGTGGACGAGCTCGCCGCCGACGGGATCGGTGAACACCATCCCGTCCAGCGCCGGACGGGCCTCGTGCTCGGGCATCCCCAGCAGGTCGGCTATGAGCGTCAGGTCGATGCCGCCGGTGCGGTCCAGGCTCACCGCGATCGCGTCGGCGGGCGTCTCCACGCCCTGCACCTCTGGGCGCGGGGCGACGACACGGCGGGTCATGATCGCCGCCGGCGTGGCCGTCTGCTCGGTGTCGTCGAACTGCTCCAGGGCGAGCACCAGGGGTCCGAACGGGTCGGAGCGCAGCAGCCGGATCGGGGTCGGCACGATCCGCGCGTAGGTGTCGTCCCCGGCCGGGTTCTGCCGCCCGGTCGGACGCAGCGTGTAGCGGTTGAGGGGGCCGTACTTGCCGAGGTACTTCTGGTAGTCGCGTCGCAGCGCGGCCCGCGCCTCGGTGACCTCGGCTGTGTCGTCCACTGTCGCCGATTCCAGGGTCAGCAGGGTCGTGGCGCGGTCGCGCAGCCCGAGCAGGGCGCGCAGCTCGGTGCCCGCCGACCTGGGCACGGCGAACGGTTCCAGCGCGCCGGAGGCGACGGTCGCGAACTCGCCGCCGTCGACCGGGACGATGCTGCCGTCCCACGCGGCCGGCGCCGACGGGGTGAACGCGGCACGGCGGGACTGCTGCGCCGCGGTGCGTTCGCTCATCGTCAGCCCGAGCCGGCGCCCGGCGAACACGATCTCGTCCACGGCGAGCGCCAGGCTGCTCTCCAGCTCGGCGAGGTCGCCGGTGACGGTGAGCGTGTCCGCCCCGTACATGCCCTGCTGCACGCCGACGGTGCCGAGCATCCGCTCTGGCCGGTGGTCGAAGTAGGCGTTGATCTTCACCAGCCGCCCGTCGATGCTGACCGGCGTGACGGTCTCCCACAGGTCGTCGGCGGGCGGGCGGTCGTCCTCGCGGCGGCGGAAGATGAGCAGGTCGGTGAGCACCTCCGTGCCGGCCGCGCGGCGGTGCGCGCCGGTGGGTAGGCGGATCGCCCCGACGAGATCCGCCAGGGCGTTCATCTCCCGGCGCGCGCCGGGGTTCTGCGCGTCCATCGTGTAGTGCGAGGTCAGCACCGCGACGAGACCGCCGGGCCGGGTCAGCCGCAGCGACTTGAGGATGAAGTGGTTGTGCATCGTCTGCTTGGTGCCGTTGTGGACCGGATCGTGCAGGACGACGCCGGCGAACGGCACGTTGCCGATTGCCGCGTCGAAATGCGCTTCGGGCATGCGGGTGTCGGCGAACGACTCGGCGCGGATCGTCGCGTGCGGGTAGAGGCCCTGGCTGATCGCCGCGGTCACCGGGTCCAGCTCCACGCCGGTCATCTGCGCCGTCGCCGGTGCAAGGCCGATGAATGTCCCCGCTCCGGAGCCGGGTTCCAGCACGGCGCCGCCGGCGAAGCCGAGCGCGCTCATCGCCCGCCACATCCGTCGGACGATCAACGGGTCGGTGTAGTGGGCGTTGATCGTCGTGCGCGCCGCGGCGTCCCACTCCGCCTCATCCAGCAGGCCGCGTAGCTCCGCGCGTTCGGCGTCCCAGCCGTGCTTGGCCGCGTCGAACACGTCGGGCAGCGCCCCCCAGCTCGACCAGCGGGCGAGTACCCGCTGCTCCTCCGCGGTCGCGGCCCGGTCCTCGGCGGCCAGCGTGCGCGCGAGCCGGATCGCGGCGGTGTTCGCCTGGAACCTGGCCTTCTGCCCGGAGGGCGCCAGGTCATCCTGCGAGGCAGGGACGAACCTGGGTGGGGCGGCTAGCTCAGTTCGCGCAGGAAGCGGATCGTCGCTGCCTCCTGCAGCACGGCCTGGTTCTGCCGCAGGTAGTCCCGCGGCGGCTCGGTCGCCACCAGGGCTTCGAGGAAGGCCAGCGGCACCGCCCAGTCGGCCGCCATCTGCTCCAGCTCGACCGTCGAGGGCATCAAGTCCGGGGAGTCCTGCATCCGCTCGGCCCAGGTCACGAGGTTCTCGTCCGAGGGCCGGGTCTGCTCCCATTCCTCGCGGGCCTGCTCCAGCGGCAGCTGCGGGTCGCCGATCCACACCAGCTGTGCCATCACGACCTCCTCCGCTATCCGCCGGGCCGTCACCAGCCGGGCGACCTCCTGCAAGTAATTCTGCTCCGAAGAGCGCGTTCCAGCCAGCATCGCCGTCAGGTCCGACACTTCCGCCTGCACCTGAAGGCCCAGGTTCGTGAAGAACTCCTCCGGGTTCTCCAGTGCCTCCAGCCGGCTCGGGGCCGTCTTCTCCCAATGCGCTCGGGCTGCTGCCGCGTACTTGTTCATCGGCGTGTTCCTCCCCGGCCGCCTCGTCCGGCGCCTTGGATGCGAGCGCGCCGGCCAGCGACTCGTCGGCGATCTGCTCGTCCAGTCCCCACAGGTCGAACGCGAGCTGACCCGGATGCGGGTCGCGGTTGCGGCGGCCGGCCATCAGGTCACCTCCGCGTCAGGAGTGCGCGGCGAGACTGGCATGGATGCTCCCGTGATCGGATGCCGACGCTCAGGGGCGGATCTCGCCCGTGTCCGGGTCGAGGTTGCGGAAGAACTCGTCCTCGGCCGCCCGCCGTCGGGCAACGTCGTCGAGGACGTGCTGCACGAAGTCCGCGTCCCGGTCGGTGATCGGGGTCTCCTCGACCGGCGCGGCGGGTTCCTCGCCGGGCCAGATGGTCTGCCGGGTCGGGCGGTCGCGGTCCAGGCGGGTGCCGGATGCGGCGACCCACTCGCGCAGCCGGTGCCGGGCGTCGGCGAAGTCGCGGTGCCAGCCCAGCGGCGCGGACCCGTTCTGCTCCGGGTCGTAGGCGCCCAGCCAGTGCAGGTGCAAAGCGCTCAGTTCCCAGACGAGCTCGGGGTGCCGGTGCCACAGCGGCGGGATCACCGCGGCCGGCAGGCCGTAGGCGCGGCGAAGCCAGTTCACCCAGGCGTTGAGCTCCAGCCACTCGGTCTCGGCCTCGTCGGCGGTCAGGATGTTCCAGTTCACCGGGTGCGGCGGCTCCGGCAGCAGCTCCGAGCCAGCGTCGGGGGCAGGCTCGCGCGGGGTCTCGTCGGGGGTGCTCATGGCAGGCCCGCTGTTCAGAGGGCGACTGCGGTGGACTCTGCGGACGGGCGCTGCGGCGCGTCGCCGATCGGGGCCGGCTTGCGGCGCGGTCAGAGCTTGATGCGCAGCTCGCCGGTCGAGGTGCGGTAGAGGTCACCGGTCGTGAGCCCGGCTGAACCG